>ERZ1740058.399-NODE-399-length-34365-cov-7.223404_pt1 | contig 34365 bp, 21 predicted proteins | sample MGYA00581745_ERZ1740058 | MGnify/ENA primary metagenome ERZ1740058 (study PRJEB43018, sample SAMN04849742) | marine metagenome | isolation source: floating plastic debris | place: Pacific Ocean | collected 2008-08-30 | study: EMG produced TPA metagenomics assembly... | reverse complement strand
GCACGACGGCTGCGGGCATTACAATTGTAGACCCAATGAATCCGCAAACGGCTGTGACGGGTTTAACAACTGGTAGTTACACTTTTACATGGACAATTAGCAATGGTACCTGTACACCAAGTACTGCAAACGTACAAGTAGTAGTAGAGGAAGCTCCTACTATGGCGAATGCAGGCCCTAACCAAACGGTGTGTACCACTAGTGCAAGTTTAGATGCCAATACACCCACTGTTGGCACAGGTATTTGGACAACTTCAGGTACTGCTACTATTTTGAGTCCTACTGATCCTAATACAACCGTTACGAACCTTGGGGTAGGTGTCAATCTCTTTACGTGGACGATCACAAGTGGTACTTGTGGCAGTTCAGCAGCGAGTGTAAGCATTGTAAGAGAGGAAGCGCCTACGAATGTAGATGCAGGCCCTGACCAAAGTGTTTGTACGCCTACTACGCAATTAGATGCAGATATCCCTAATGTGGGAACTGGTACCTGGAGTACTACTAGCGGTGCTGTGATCAGTGATCCTAACGATCCTAAGTCACCTGTATCTGCCTTAGCTTTCGGTGATAATACCTTTACGTGGACGGTAACGAACGGCACTTGTCCTGCGATCACCTCTACTATGATTGTTACAAGACTAGAAGCACCGACAGTAGCAGATGCTGGAACAGATGATGCCACCTGTACAGGTACTTACACGCTTTCTGCCAATGCGCCAACAGTAGGAACTGGAATATGGACGGTAACGAATGGTACAGCGACGCTCACTAATCCGAGTGATCCGAATACTACTGTTACCAACTTAACAGTGGGTTTGAATACCTTTAGATGGACGATTAGCAATGGTGCTTGCCCTGCATCGGCAGCGAGTGTCAACATTACACGAGATGAACTTCCAACTGTAGCCAATGCGGGTACAGATCAGACGATTTGTACAACCAATACTACGTTATCTGCTAATACGCCATTAGTAGGAACAGGAACGTGGACGTTGGTAAGTGGTACAGGCGTAGTGACTAACTCAGGTGATCCTAATAGTACGGTAACAGGTTTGGGTATAGGTAACAATGTATTCCGCTGGACGATCAGCAATGGTACGTGTGCTGCTAGTAGTGCAGAAGTAAATGTATTAGTACAGGATAATCCTACGGTAGCTGATGCTGGGATGGACCAGAGTGTTTGTACCCCGAATGCTACCTTGAATGGTAATACACCTACTGTAGGAACGGGTACTTGGACTTTAGTAAGTGGTGCAGGAACCATCACGAATCCTAATAGCCCTAGTAGTACAGTGACAGGCCTATCGCTTGGGGTGAATACCTTCCGATGGACAATCGGCAATGGTACGTGTGCTACTACAACCTCTTCTGTAAATATTACCTTAGAAGAGAGTCCTTCTATGGCGGTAGTAGGTGCAGATCAGACAATTTGTACCGACTTTACCAATATTTCGGCTACTGCACCAGCCATTGGAACGGGTACGTGGACGGTCAATACAGGTACGGGTGTAATTACGAGTCCTAACTCAATCAATACGAGCGTGACCAATCTTTCTTATGGCAGCAATATATTTACGTGGACGGTGTCTAATGCTTGTGGCACTTCATCAGCTAGCTTGGTAGTGATCCGAGAGGAAGAACCAACTGCCTCTGATGCAGGCCCTGACCAGACCGTTTGTAGTACGACTGCGACCCTGTCTGCGAACACACCTACCGTAGGTACAGGTAGTTGGAGTGTAGTAGCAGGGGCAGGAATTATTACTAGTCCTAGCTCACCGAATACGAGTGTGACTAGTTTAAGTGTAGGAACAAATATCTTCCGCTGGACGATCAGTAATGGTACTTGTACCGATGCAGAGGGAAGTGTGGCGATTACGAGAGTGGAGAATCCAACCGTAGCGGAGGCAGGGGATAACCAGGCACTTTGTGAGGCTACAACAGCCGTGCTGACAGGGAACACTGCGGTAGTAGGATTGGGTAGATGGACACAGATAGCAGGACCAACAACGGCTGTCATCGTGAATGAAAGTGCTGCCTCCACAGAAGTACAGAACTTGTCTACAGGAGAGTATCAGTTCCGTTGGACGATCAGTAATGATCCTTGTCCCGCTTCTTCAGATGATGTATTCATCAGTATTTTTGCGCTTCCTAATGTTTCTAACGTATTAACTGTAAACGACTTTGATTTCTGCTCTGATGCCATTCCAACAGACATAGACATTACTGTTACCAATACAGCACTAGGGGTAGATTACGAACTCAGAAATGGTGCAAGTGTACTAGGAACGCAAAGTGGTAATGGTGGCTCGATTGCTTTTGAAGATATTCCAGCACCAACCACGACAACGACTTATACCATCTTTGCTACAGCAAGTACAGTCTGTCCACCCACTGCGCTAGAGGATGAGGCAGTAGTGATTATCCGTAACTGTAACATTCCAGTAGCCGAAACTATTATGCTGGAGGCAGATAACTGCACGAATATTACAGCGGACGTACTGGCTAATCAAGATAAGTCACTCTTTGCCACGACCGTCATACAGAATGAGCTAACCCCTAACGGTGGTATCATTAATCTGAACCCAGAAGGTATCTTCTCTTACGAACCTCGACTTGGTTTTATTGGCGTAGAGTCGATTGAATACGAGGTGTGTAATGATGCAACCCCACAAGAGTGCGCTACCGGTACGATTATGATCACAGTGGGTGACTGTATCAATCAGCCACCAGTAGCTACGACAGATCGCTTTACGGTGAAAAATTGTAATTCGCTGCTAAGGAATGTGTTAGAGAATGATTCTGATCCAGATGGTAATGAAATTTACGTGAGGGCGCAAGAGGCTACCTTCACAAGCTCTCGTGGGGTGTATAGCATCCTAGAAGATGGAACGATTGAATACACACCTGATTTCAACTTTGTAGGTTTGGATACGATCCGCTACGAGGTATGCGATCGCTTTGACGGACTGATTCCAAAATGTACGGAAGGAGAAATCTTCATTACGGTTATTGGCTGTGAAGAGGTACTCATCCCTGAAGGTTTCTCACCAAATGGCGACGGCATCAATGATACCTTTGTGATCTTGGGTGCAGAAGACTTGAATATCTCTCTGCAAGTCTTTAACCGATGGGGAAATGTGGTGTACGAATCGGATAGCTACGGAAACGATTGGAACGGTGTTCCTAACCGAGGGCCTAATCAGTCGCAGGTACTGCCAGATGGTACTTACTATTATCTCGTTGACCTGCGTAATGGCGAGAAGCCTAGGGCGAAATTCTTAGTAATTCATCGCTAATATTAAAACAGAAATGAGCAAATGTAGAATGATGTATAAAATGAAAATCTTATGAAAATAACTTTATTGCTAGGAAAGAGTAGAAGGGCGCTATATTGCTGTCTACTGATAGGAGGGATACTTGCCATAGACTTGCCTGCAGTACAAGCCCAACAAGACGCCCAATATACCATGTATATGTTCAATGGGCTAGCCATCAATCCTGCCTACGCAGGGAGTAGAGAAGTATTGAGTTTTACAGGTTTACTACGTGCACAATGGACAGGCATAGAAGGCTCCCCACAAACCCAAACGTTAGCCATCCATAGTCCCATTGCGAACAATAGAATGGGGGCAGGCCTTAACGTAGTCAATGACGAGCTGGGTGTTTCTAAGATATTTTCCGTAACGGGTGTATATGCCTACAAGATTGACTTTAACTTTGCTACGCTTTCCTTCGGAATGCAGGGAGGAATCACCCAGTACAGACAAAACTTAGCTGGGCTTACGACTAACTTTCAAGGAATTCTTGATCCTGCCTTCGAACAGGACATCAATCAAGTCTTTCCTATTGTGGGTGCAGGCTTTTTACTAAGCAACACACGCTATTATGTAGGCATCTCTTCTCCACAGTTGATTAAAAATCGTTTGCGAGAAGTAGACATTTCAGAGGCAGAACAATCACGGCATTTCTTCTTGAGTGGAGGCTATCTCTTTGACCTCAATCCTACTATGAAGTTGAAGCCTTCTTTCCTAGTAAAGTATGTGGAGAATGCACCCGTTTCTTTCGATTTGAATACCAATCTGTGGTTTTACGAGCGTTTTGGGGTAGGAGCCTCTTACCGTTGGAATGATTCTTTCGATTTGCTAGCAGAAATTAACGTCAATAAGAACTTTACTTTTGGTTATGCTTACGACTTCACTATCAGTGATTTACAACAGGCGGCAGGAAGCACCCACGAGGTAATGGTACGTTTGGAGTTTGGGGTAGGAGATAAGACGAGGATTTTAACACCTCGGTATTTTTAAACTTAAAATACAGGCTTATGAAGCTAATACACTACATATTTACAGCATTATTACTCTTTGTGCAAGTACCCTGTTGGGGGCAAAATTCTCTGCGAAAACAAGCAGACAAAGCCTACCTTGACTTTCATTATACAGAGGCAATAAAAGCGTATTTACAAGTAGTTGAAGAGGAGGGAGCTGATGCAGTAATAGAAGAGAAGTTGGCAATTAGTTATCGGAAGATCAATGATAGTAAGAATGCTGAAATCTGGTACGCTAAGGTAGTAAACCAGTCAGGAACAAACCCCGATAATATTCTACATTATGCACAAGCGTTGGCGATGAATGGAAAGTATGAGGCATCACAAGATTGGTATAAAAAATACGCCCAGCTTGCCAGAGGTGATCAGCGAGGTGCCACTTTCTCGCGGGTATACCAAGATACCGCACACTTTCATCAAGATGCAGCTCGCTACCAAATTGAGCTGGCGCCTTTCAACTCTGAACAAGCCGATTTCAGTCCTACCTATTACCGACAAGGTATTCTATTTTGCTCTAATAGAGAAACAGAGAAGAAAAATCTTTTTAGAAAAAAATATAACTGGAATAATACCAACTTTCTGGATTTGTATTTTTCTAAAAACCGCTTTTCGCAAGGGGAAAAGTTTCGAGAGGAATTGAACTCCAAATACCACGAAGGACCTAGTGTATTTTACAATAATGAGCGTAACATTGCCTTTACTAGAAATAATTACCATAAAGGAAAGTTTAAGAAGAGCTCAGATGACATCAACAAACTCAAACTCTTCTTTGCCGAAGTAGAGGATGGCGAGTGGAAAAATATTGTAGAGTTTCCCTTTAACGACGACGAATACTCTGTAGGGCACCCAGCTATTAGCTCTGACGGTACTACCTTGTATTTTGTATCGGATATGCCCGGTAGTGTAGGAGGGACCGACTTGTTTATGTCTACCTACGAGGGCGATACGTGGAGTGTACCCAAGAATTTAGGTCCTATGATCAATACTAAGGGCGACGAGATGTTTCCTTTTGTAGACGCCAATAATAACCTATACTTCGCGTCTACCGGACACGGTGGCTTAGGTGGTTTGGATGTCTTCTTTTCTCCCAATATCAACGGCCGCTTCGGTAAGCCCGAAAATATGGGTGTGCCGATTAATAGTAGCCAAGATGATTTTGGGTTGATCATAGACGTAGATGGCTACGAGGGGTATTTTAGCTCAAACAGGGAAGAAGGAGTAGGCGATGATGACATTTACAAGTTTCTATACAAAACCTGCGAGTTACTGGTGGTGGTGATAGATAGTACTACCAATCAAATCGTACCCGATGCAGAATTGAATTTTACTGAGAAAAAGACGCAACGGGAAGTGATTTTCCTAACAGAAGCAGAAGGCGTGTATAGTTTTATTACGAAGCTACGCACGGGGTATGTCTTAAAAGCTTATAAAGAGGGTTATCAGGAGAGTATTAAAAGAATTAGTGAGCAACAACTACTGAGCTGCCAAAGTGTAGAAGCTGGTATAAGAGATACCATCAAAATTTACCTCAAAAAAGGCGAGAAGACGCTCAGACCACAAGACCCTAATAATCCTAATAGCCCCCAAGTGGTTTATAACCCACAACCACCCTCTTGGCAAAGACTTAACTACAACAACCTAGGACTTTCTCCCGAAGATGTATACCAAGTAAAAAATATCTATTACGATCTTGATAAGTATTATATCCGACCTGATGCGTCTGTCGAGCTCAATAACTTATTAGGTGTCCTCTATCAATATCCATCGTTACGTGTGCTGTTGTCTTCTCATACAGATTCCAGAGCAAGCTATGGGTATAACGTACGGCTTTCACAACGACGTTCTCAGTCGGCGAGGCAGTTTTTGGTCAATCGGGGCGTTGCTCCACATCGTATTTCTATTGCCTATTATGGCGAAACAAAACTAAGTACCAACTGTCCCGATGGCGTACCCTGTAACGAATCAGACCATCAAATGAACCGCAGAACAGAAATTATTTTGCTAAAGTAGTTAGGGTATTTTGCTTATACTAAACCTTTTATTTCCCCTAATTTGTCATAAACCTTGCAGATTTTGTCTGCAAGGTTTTTTCTTACAGACTAGATTTTGTCTACAGCATTGATGAAGCAGTATTGTTTGCTTAGGTGAAGTACTTTTAAAGAGGGAAGCGCTAGTGCTGAGAAGCATAAGCGAAAAAGAAAACTGAGAAATAAAGTTCAAACAGCCTCTTAAGTAAGGTATGATGAAAAATAACTATATTGCTGATGCATCATTATTGATTTCATTAAAACATAGTCACATGTCTCTTTCTGATAGTCTTAGAGCACAATTTGAAAGTCTCCACGAAAATAATCAACACGAAGAAATCCTTACCTTAGCCAAGGAGCAAACGATTACACCCGAAAACCAGATTGAATTGAAAACCTACGTTGGCAGAGCGCTTAACAACTTAGGTAGGCTCAAAGAGGCCTTGACGTACTTACTTGAAGTGGATCAACTAGAGCAAGAAAGTAATGCGGCTACCAAATACAGAATTGCCTATGCTTATGCTTTTCTCGACCAGTTGAAAGAAGCAGAAGCCTATGTGGCGGCCTGCTTGGCCTTGGATGCCGAGTTTCCGTATGCAGATGAAATTACCGATATTATCAGAGAGCGAAAAGCCTACCTAAACTCTTTCTTAGGAAGTGGTAATGTTGATAATTCATTGCCTGATAGGGGGCGTGAGTAGCTTCAAAGGCTGTCTATACAAAGAAGGGAGTACAAAGAAAAGTTAAACTGATCGCTTATTCGTTTTTCAAATAGATAATTGTAAATAGGCGAGTAATTCTTCTAATAGTATGCACTGCGTATCTGATAGTCTAACTAGGTAAATCATTCAGCAATGCATTTAACTCGGCTATCCTTAATGTAGTTATAATCTCTTATGCTGATAATTCATAGCTTAATAGGTACTATGCGTCAGTGGCTTTTTGTACTACTTTTACTATCCGCAGGCTTTACCTCCTCTGCGGAAATTATCGTTTTTACCGATGAGATGACGGATATTTATTTCTGTGCCGAAGACTTCGACCTTTATGTTGATTCAACCAATCAATTGAGCATTCAAGAAATACACAAAATAAAGGAGGTAGCGTTTTTTGTAGATATGTCAAACGGTCGCCCAAAAGCTGTGTCTGGAAATACCTATTGGCTCAAGTTTCGTCTCTCCAATCAATCACAACATAGTCTACTTTTATATCATTTTTATTCACACAACGCCTCACAGCTTACCCTATATAGACACAATAAGGATGGTTCTTTTGATAAGCAAACTGCTGGTAGAGATAGACCTTTTAGTTTTAGAGATATACACCATCAGGATTTCGTGTTCGAGTTATCAACTTCTTCTGACACCCTATTGTACTATGTAAAAGTAGTTACAAAAGATAAAATAAACCTTTCTTCGAAAATACAGACTATGCCTGACTTCGTTGATCGTGAACTACCTAAGTATATTCGTGCTGGACTCGTTTACGGCTTAATTCTCATGGCGATTCTGGTAAATCTGTTACTTTTTCTCATCGTAAGAGAAAACCAATATATTATTTACTGCCTCTACATCGCTATGTTGCTGTTGTACCTACTATCAATACATGGAATGGGCTTTCAGTATTTATGGCCTGGCTTACCCATACTCAATGATTATACCTTGATCATTAGCAATACCCTTATGATTGTCCTTGCAGTACTCTTTATTAAAGAATTCCTTAATATTTCACTCTTAAGCACCTTATGGATCAAGGTACTATACTTAGTTGTGGTGTATAAGATAATGTTTTCAGTTTATCATTACTTCAAAATAAAAGATGCCACTGCTTTACTTTATATTGATCTATTTCCATTTATAGTCTTTTTATTTATAGGTGTTGTAGCCTATATAAAAGGATATAAACCAGCACGATTCTATGTTTTAGCCCATTTTTTACTTTTTCTTAGTTATGTTCTAATGATTATGGCTTATACACCCTTGTTTTACGATTGGAGATTGCCTTCTTGGAGTTTTCACGCTTTGGAATACGGGCTCGTATTGCAAAGTGTTGTTTTATCGACAGCACTTGCAGATCGGCTTAAAACCCTCAAGCTACAAAGAGAGATAGCGAGTAGAAAAGTGATCGAACAGTTACAGGAAAATGAACGCATTAAAGATGAACATAACAGAAACCTTGAGCAAAAAGTAGAAGAGCGTACCGCAGTGTTGCGTATACAAGCTTTACGAATAGAAAAGATGAATGCCTTATTACTTGAGCAAAATAAACAACTTCTGGGAGATATGTCTTCTATTGCAAAAGCTAGAGTAGAACAACGACCTTCTACCTTTGAAGAGTTTAAGAAAATCTATACAGATGACGAAGCCTGTTTAGTGTTTTTGAGTAACTTAAAGTGGAAAAATGGCTTTATATGCCGTAAATGTGCCTATACTCACTTCACAGAGGGTACTACACCCTATTCGCGGCGCTGTAGTAGATGCAGCAAAATAGAGTCAGCTACAGTAGATACTATTTTCGAAGGCACCCGTTTTCCATTAGTAAAAGCATTTTACATCACTTATATCACGAATAGTAGTAAGCGCGTAACCTCCGAGGAATTGTCAAAGATACTTGATTTACGCAAGCAAACCTGCTGGACTTTTGCAAAAAAGGTTGAAGAAGCTATTAGAAAAAGAAAGAAACGGAGCGAGAAAAACTGGATCAATCTATTACTTACAAAAAAATAACCTAAAAATTACTTGGTATTATACCGCTATTTGCCACTTGTGCCCAACTATGAATTACTATAATGTTATCTCATCAATACTGGCTTTTTAGTATTGGTACTAATGCGATAAAATTCATATGTATACATCAGATAGTCAGGTTATTACACTTGATTTTATTTGAATTGTAATATATGTTTGTAGGGTAAAACAGTTAACAATACAAACATCAACTACTTAATTTATTAACCTATGAAGTCTACCAAAAACTGTGTAAGCAGAAGGGTATATCTATTACTCCTCAGTTTACTACTTATCAACTTTGCTGGTTTCGCACAAAGTGTCCATCCTGGGGTGTATTTAACACAAGCAGGCTTGGACAAAATGAAAACCATTTGTAACAACGAGCCGTCTCATCCTATGGCACAAGGCTACAGTATCATCAAAAATGATAATGTAGGGAAATTGAGCTTCACAGCTACCCCTTTTAAAACCGTAGAAGCCATGGCCAGCGGTAAGAGTACGAGCGAAATTAAATTCAGGGAAGACGCTCACGCGGTTTATGCCCATGCCCTGCAATTTGTAGTTAGTGGCAATCAGGCGCATGCCGACAAGGCCATCGAAATCGCGATGGCTTGGGCCAATACTTTTGAGGACATCGTTTCAGTGGGTTACCAATATCAAAAACACCTCGAAGCCTACTGGGCAGTAGGGGTATGGGTACCCGGACTAGATATTATTCGCTATTACAATAATGGCGCCTCTGGTATCACTCAATCGCAAATAGAAGCGATTGATGGTTTCTTAATGAAGATTTATCCCTATCTACATTTGAACCCTCAAGGGGGCAACAATTGGGCTTCAGCGCGCTGCAATGCGATCGTTGCGCTAGGTGCTTATCTTGGCGATGAAGAGATATTCCAAATGGGAATCGATCAGTACAAAGACTACATCTTACCACAGCACGTTAAAGCTGATGGATACATAGAAGAAACTGGTCGTGATTGCACCCATATGCAATACAACATTATCGTTTTGAATACCATTTGTGAAATGGCATGGAATCAAGGAATAGACTTGTATGGTATCAAACTAGGTGGGCAAAATACACCTCGCCTTTTACTAGGGCTAGAATTTGCCGCAAAAGTCTGGAACGGCACAAGCACTGCTTTGAATTGTAGCGGCTTCTTCAGCCATGGCGCTGGTGGTTGGGAAATGGGATATAACCACTTTAAACACCGGTTAAACTTACCTTGTCCTAATCTAGAAACATACGTGTTAGAACGTAACAGACCTTCTGATTATCGATCAGAAACGCACTTTACAGGATGGGCAACGGCCACCCACGGAGACTTAGATAAAGAGGGCTACGCTACGCCACCTGCAGTAAGTCTCACTTCACCTGCTGACAATACCACTTTTGCAGCCAATGCTAATATCAATCTTACAGCAACAGCAACGGTATCTTCAGGTGATGTGGAGGAAGTTGAGTTTTTTGCTAACGACATATCTATCGGGAAAGATTTATCGGCACCTTGGTCTTTTGAGTGGACAGGCGCTGCAGAAGGTATTTACGAACTTGAAGCCGTTGCTCGAACTGAAGCAGGTGGTATAGGATATTCAGAGGTGATAAACATTGTTGTTGGAGAGCCAAAATTACCTGTATTGTTCTTAGTTGGAAGTACAACACTCAACGCAGGCGATGCCGCAGCTTTGGATATGATAGAAGACCTCGGGTATACCGTAGAAGTGAAAACAGGTGCTGCTTCAAGCGCCTCCGATGCTGTCCATAAAGCTGCGATTGTCATCTCATCAACACTCAACTCAAGCGATGTAGGGAAACGCTTCAAAGAGGTTGACGTACCTGTATTGCTTTGGGAGCACTACTTATTCGACGATATGGGAATGACAGGTACTGTAGAACAAACAGATTTTGGCTTTATTAGTGAAACAAATATTCAGATAACCGATCAATTTCATCCCGTAGCAGGAGGACTATCGGGCAATATTCAAGTAACAAACACTTCAACTTCAGAAGAAGATATGTCTTGGGGCGTGCCCAGCCCAGAGGCAGCCATTATTGCTACGCTTCCCTCTGCTAGCGAAGCGACGATCTTCGCTTACAACGAAGGAGATAATATGGGTACAATAGCCGCACCAGCACGTAGGATAGGTTTGTTTCTCTTCGATGAGAGCGCTGCTGACCTCACAGCCGATGGAAAAGTACTTTTTGAAAATGCCATCGAATGGGCCATCAATGGTGTAGATAATATCATTCCTGTGACAGGCGTAAGTGTAAGCCCAGCTACAGCTACAGTAGAGGTAGGAGAAGCTACTCAACTGACCGCTTCAGTTGTACCGCTTAATGCTACCTCAAAAGCAGTTACTTGGAATAGTGCTGATCTCAGCGTTGCTACGGTAGATAATACAGGTAGGGTAACAGGGGTTGCTCCTGGGTCAGTAGCGATTACCGTTACTACACAAGAGGGCGACTTTAGTGCGCTTGCTACGTTACAAGTTGTACCAAGCGCAGTGGGTGATCCTAATTATGTATGGCACGAAGCATTTGATAACGGTGCTGCCTCAGCCACTGATCAGACGGCTTATACAGTTGAAGACAACAGTGATGGTATATTTGAAGTAGTCGATGGCCATTTTCTCATTAGCGGAAATGGTGGTGAGAATGATGCGCCTTTTGGGACTTGGACCAGTGAACAACTACCTATTGAAGGAGCTTCTGCTAGCATAGCGGTTTCTGTAGGCGGAGATGCTACAGGGCTTGAGTCCAGACCTGAGGCTTGGGCCGATTACCTAGATGTTTTCTATTCTATAGACGGAGGCGATGAAGTATTGATCGCTTCTCACGATGGTAGCTTCACTACAGGCGATATGACTATCAGCGAAAGTAATATTACTGGTGGCGATTACTTACAGGTAATCATCAAGGCAAAAACGACTGGTAATAATGAAGCACTTTACTTCGATGATGTAGTTGTAACAGTAAACGATGGGACTACCAGTATTCCGGTTGAAAGCATCAGTGTAAGTCCTGCTAGCATTACGGTTGAAGAAGGGACGACTACCCAACTCACCCATACCATAGCACCTACCAATGCCACCAACAAAAATATAAACTGGTTGTCTGATAACACCAACGTTGCTACTGTCAATGCTAGTGGTTTGGTACAAGCGCAATCGCCAGGGGTAGCCAACATCACTGCTACAACTGTCGATGGTCAAAAAACCGCTACAAGCGTTGTGACTGTTACAGAAAGCGATGTAGCTCCTGTATGCGCAACTTGTCCTACAGGAACTGCTTGGAGCCAAGTGTGGGCTGACGAATTTGATGGAAACTCCCTTGATCTTACCAAGTGGACGTACGGACAGGAGTGGGATCAGCACAAATGTACCTTTCCTAATGCACCTTCCGTCAATGGAAAGACATTAGCGGAGGTAGGCGGTGGTAAGCTAACCTTATATTGCCAGCAAACCTCACACAATGGTAAGAATTATGCTGCTGGTATGGTAAAAACCAGAGCACACGGAGAAGCTAAAGATGCTTTGTTTTCCTTTCAATATGGTTATGTAGAAGCAAGAATAAAATACAACTTGGATGGAAAAGGGCGTCACGCTAATTTTTATACCTACGGGTATTCTAAAGTAAATGGTCAAGCGAGTATAGGCTATCATCATTGGCCACCAGAAATTGATATTGCAGAGGTAATCAGTTACGGCGTGAATCAAGACAGATACGACCAATACCACCTCGATTGGCATTACAAGAGAGATGAAAATGGCGTGCGTTTGAAAAACGAACATACGGTTAGTGAGACTTGGAATCACGAATGGCACGTATACGGCGCAGAATGGCACGAAGACGGTTTCATCACCTTCTACAGAGATGGCGTAAAATTATGGAAAACGGATGTAGGCAATGGTGGTACAGAGTGGGATATGGCGCAGTATCTATTGCTTCGCATCGGTACTGGAGATGCTGGTTGGGGAGGCGACCCAGATCAAAATACGGATGCCAACAATTGGCCTGCTACCATGGAGGTTGATTACGTAAGAGTCTATCAGAAGAACCAAGCTAACGCAAGGGCGAATGCCGTAACGGAGAACAGCGCAGCAAGCAACCAAGACCTAGCAGAAACGCTAGACAACGAACTGAAGCAACTACTCGTATTCCCGAACCCAGCTAATGACCTTATCACTGTTCGAAATCTGGTAAGTAAAGATGGAGTCATCCGAATCTACAATACACAAGGTATATTGGTCAATATTTCGTCCTTCAATACAGAAACGACACTACAAGTTGATATTAGCCAACTACCCGAAGGCTTATATTACCTTAAAGTGGGGCAACAATCTACCAAGTTTATTAAACAATAGAATGGTTTGATGTAGGTACTTCTGTGCGCTTACATAGCGTTTGCGTAGGGAAGTACCTTATCAATAATTCAGTCATCATTCACAACCTAGTTTATTCTATTTCCACAACAACCCAACAAACTCATGCGAAAAATTAACTTAGTATTCTTGATCAGCTTCTTAACGATAGGGAGCCACGCACTGCAAGCCCTAGAAGCTTTACAGCAGAAAGTAAACGAAGTAAGCACTCCCACTAACAACTAACCGCTATGAAAACATATCTACTAATAGTGAGCGGATGGCTAATAATGCTATTCGCTGGGCAAGCTACTTATGCCCAAACCCAGGAGGATTGGGAAGATAGTATTGAAGGAAAGGGACCTTGGATAGCCATTGTGGGTACGAAGTCTAAGTTTGAAAGACTAGGCGGAGGGGAAGCGTATCTTGGTTTTGCTGTAACTGGTATTAGTGGAACTAAAAGTTTTACAGATGCTCAGGGTATTCAACAGGCGCCGGATTTCACTAATTTTACCGTGACAGGGCTAAACGCTCACCCTATTGAAGAAGGGCTAGAGGTCATTTTTACCGAGCAAGTAACCGACAAAAAACAAGAGATTACGTATTATCTTTGTAAGGATATGAACGTAGTTGATGAGGTAAAACCTGGCTACGATAACAACGCAGTGTATAGCACCAAGCTATTACTCAATAAGTCCGGAGAAGTTATTTTAAGAGAAAGAAATTCCAGTGGAGATATTGCTGCACCTTCCTTGGTCAGGTGGTTTGGTAGTGGTGATCAAACCCGCGAAGAATTCATTGCAGGAATAAGAAACTACATCGATGAGAATACTAAGAGTAGCGAGTCTATTACAGAGACTAATTTCGATTGTGATGACCTTCCTGATGCGGTTAGCAGAAATTCTCAGGAAACAGAAGTGATACAGATCTTTTCTTACGAACAAGGTCGTTGTACCACTGAGCCGCCTACCTGTAATAGCGAAGGAGATCCAGCGGTTCGTTTTGTTTTTGGAGCAAGTAGCTTTGGTTGCTACAACCCAGAAGCACCTATTATCGCGGCTTCTTACATTACTTATGCGGATGGAAGTAGCTATGAACTGAATCTATGGGATCGCAACGGTACCAACCAAGGAAGCTTTTGCGGTCAGGGCATCCCGGAGGTAGAAGTAGCCGAACCCAACCCCAATCCTAGTGGTGGCACAACTATTTATCGACCTATCCCAGTGATTGCTACCCCGAACAACGGTAATCCACCTCCAGACGATGATCCTAGCGGCAGCCCAAGCTTCTGTCCTTCAAGTATTACGCTTACACCCAACCTAGAAGTATGGAATGCAGACGAAGCCTTTAACTTTAAAGAACAAATCATTCTTAAAGATGAAAAGGGTATGGTGATTAATAGCGAAGATGTTTATTGGTATGTACAAAGTCGTTTTCACGATAAAGACGGCAATGGGGAGTACGAAATGCGTGAGATCGAAGATGATGAAGCCTACTACTTTGGTTCCGAGATCAATGCGGATGAATGGGGGCCGGTCAAGATCTTTGCGATTTACTACTGTAATGGACAACCTTATAGTAATGTTACCACTATCGAAGTAGTCGATGCCGGTATCTACTTTCGGAATGCCAACGGCGATATCCTCCGCTGGCACGAAGCCATCTACGAGAAAGACCCTAGTCGCTACGAAGGCTTCTACGATCCTTCTAAGAAAACAATGCTATTCTCGCACGGCTGGCAGCCAGGGGGTACGATGGATCATTCTTGGGCACCCACGCAAAATCCCTCCCGAGATCGACAAACCAAAGCAGGGATTGACGCATGGTATAGCGAGGGTTGGAACGTGTTGCTTTTTTACTGGACTCAGTACGCCTCTACCCAAACAGATCTTCTCAATTCCGACCTGATTGATCCGAATCTTCTTAAAAACAATGCAGATCAAGTAGATGTATCTCCTTTCTTTGCCTCTGTACACGCTACAAAGCCCAACCCTAGATGGTTCAGAACGTACCCAGATGTCGAGCCTACTACAGAAGCAGCTACCACTGACCCAATAGGTGTATTAGCTGGAAAGCGATTCAAGGAAATTAGAGATAAAATGGGAGGTGATGCTGGGAAAGAGCTAAGGTTTGTAGGACATTCTTTTGGGCACATTATAATTACTAGAGCAAGCGAGTGGTTGCTTGCTAATTCTCCTTACAAAGTAGATAGAATGGCTTGGCTAGACCCCGCGATGGATGTAGAAGCGCTATTAATGCACGAAAGATTCACAGTAGTTCATCCAGAGGCTCCCATCGTAGAATGGTACCAGACTTCAGTGTTTGATTTAGGCTTTCAGTTCATCGCTAATCAACTCTACGATGATCGGGTCATTTCAAGTCCCACGTTAGCAGCGGGATTAGCAAGGCTAAGTCTAGAGTTTTTTTCAGGAATTGCAGATGGAATAACAAGTACGTTTGAAACAGTATTAGGGATACCGCTTTCTTACGCAGATATCTACACTTACGGATTTGTAACAAACAATGCTGAGGTTTCTTTTTATAACGAGTTGATCGTGAATACCACCTACGTACGGCTACACCCATTGTGGCAAGATGGGGAAGGGTTCTTTGAAAAGTACCCTTTTGGTGCAGAACTTTTGCACGGTTCGGCCATTCCGTGGTACCTAAGTTCTATTAGTGATCCCTCCCAACCTACTTACATAGAAAGATGTCCAGCAGCTATCTTACCTTGTGTTGAAGGAGCACTACGATACGACCGTGCTCTGGATAATGCCTATGCGCCTGGGTTACCCTCTCTTCCTTTTATCACCTCTGGTTTAAATATCTATCTGTACAATCCCGAGGTCACTTTTCCGAATGGACCTAGTGCCGCAGCTTCGTCTATAGAGTTGGGCGTTTGGAAGGGTGTACCTTTGGAACAGGTTAAAGGCGTGTCTACTTTCTCTAGGGCAGACGACTACTTTACGGCCCGTGTACAATTGGATTATGATCCTATTCCTAGTCCAGACAATCTAAGGAGTAGTGAAGACTTAAGTAATACCCTAGAGGAAAGTGCCCTAGAAGATAAGGCTTCGAGCGAGTACGAACGTACCTTTCCCAACCCGTTTACTAATGAGTTCACGCTTGACTACACCCTTGAAGAAGCCGGAACAGTATCGGTTCAGGTCTATAACATGAGCGGGCGTTTGGTAGCCTCGCCTTCAACTGATGTGCAGCAACCACAAGGTGCTCATCATCTACCTATAGACGGTTCAACTTGGAACCAAGGTCTTTACATCGTTTTACTCATCAAGCCCGACGGTACCGTTGTAAACCACCGCGTAAGTAAAGAGTAGAAGCCTTCTTGGTTGTTTTCACCATCTTACTGGCACAGCTACTAAGATGGTGGATTCTACTCCTCGTACACTTTGCGTTAGTAGGTAGGTACTAACTCAACCGTCATTCATCATCTATTCTATTTCATCAACCTATTCAACGTTAACAACAACTTAACAAACTCAAGCGAAAAATCAACTTAGTATTCTTGATTAGCTTCTTAACATTAGGAAGCTACGCACTACAGGCACAGGTCACTACGCTTAGCGACTGCCTGGAATTTAGTATTGCAGAAACTAATCATATGACCCTTCGCAGCAACGGCGCCCTGTATTTAGGCACCGATGCCCTAGCGGAGGTTACTAATAGGGCTTGTTTAGAAGAAGACAATTACCTGTTCTTTGTAGATAGCAAGGGCGTCTTTGAAGAGGTGCGGGGCACCACCACTATCAATACCAATGATGATGGCTATGCCATTCAAAAATTCGATACCGAGTTTCATCGTGGACGCGTGGTAGAGGCTGATGAGTCACTAGATGCCAGACGCTGTAATCGGGTAATCTTTGAGCCAGGCTTTCACGCCAAAAAGGGGAGTCAGGTAGTAGCTGCCACCGAGTACAATTGTCAAGATGCAGTATGTCCAGCCAATTGTGAAGATCCTATCTTTAACGACGGTGCTAGACTAGCAGTAGCAGAAGACGCGTATTGTAAAGGAGTAAATAAAGTACTATATATAGTTACTTATTTATTAATTAAGAGAGGTGGGCTAATGAAGTCCGCCTTTCTATTTAGTATAACAATGGTCAGAAGCTATGAAGATTTTCTTTAGTAATCATTTAATATATGGTGAAAAATGAAAAGATATAATGCATTTACGCAATTTACTAGGCAGGTTAATGTACATTTTTTATCAATCTTATATCAAAAAAATATAAATGGAAATGCAACCTTATAATACTAAGGAGGTCTTTAGAGAAAAACGCAATGAAGATATCTCCTTTTGTATTTTTCTGTACTTGTTTTCTAATACTTTCTCAAATACTACAAGCGCAAAATAAGAATAGTACGCTCTACGCTGGCGCTACCAAAGTGAATATTACCCCTAAAGAGCCTGTCTACTTATCAGGCTATGGTGGAATGTATTCCAAGAGGATCACAGACGAGGTACACGATAGCCTGTTTTGCAGAGCAGTTGTATTAAAAATGAACGAAAAAAAGGTAGTTTTTATTTCTACTGATTTGATTGGTTCCTACTTTTACGAAGAAGTATATGAAGCCCTTCAAAAGAATTTCAACTTAAAGCCTGAAGAAGTTTTCCTCACAGCCATTCATACCCACAGTGCGCCAGTGTATACCTTCTTAGAGAAGGATAAGAATACTGCCAACTATCGCTACACACAAGACGTAATCAAAAAGATTGTAAGCGCTGTAAAAAGTGCTGCTGCTCAAACATACCCTGTTACACTGGAGATAAAAGAAGGGTTTTCACCTATTGGTATAAATAGAAGGGCTTTGAAGTTCGACCCAGATATGTGGCCTTGGGATGGCGGATTGATAAAAATGGCGCGTAATCCTGAGGGCGAAGTTAATAACAGCGTATTAGTACTTAAATTAGGCAATGAAGCGGGTGATTTTAATGCTTGCATGTTTGAATATGGTTGTCACGCACGATCACAGTCGCCTGCCAGTAAGGTAATTACAGGCGATTTTTTTGGTATTGCAGAGCAAAGGGTAGAAGAGATACAAGGAAAAGGGATGATCGCCGCAGGATTTGCGGGTGCTTCTGGTGATGTTGATCCTATTTACGTATTGAATGAGATTGAAGAAGCACCTCACTGGATACCTGAGACGGAACTCATGGGACAGTTGTTGGCGCAGGAAATTGTGAGAACGTACCGAAGAACAAAAGAGAAAATTACCCCTCTTTCGCTACAAAGTACTTTTAAAACCATCTACCTCCCTAGCCGAAAAGAAGATGAATTTATTACCAATGATAGCCTTCCTAAAACCCCCCTCAACATCACCGTTACTAGCATAGGAGAGCTGGCTTTTGTAGGTATAGGCTGTGAAGTGTTGGTAGAAATTGGAAACCACATCAAGGCATTTTCTCCCTACAAACATACCTTTATTATGACTCACTGTAATGGAGGAGCGGGTTATCTCTCTCCTAAATCACTTTATAAAGAGCGAGGCTATGAGGTGTCTTCCAGCCCTTTTGGGCCAGAGGCGGCAGAGGCAGTCATTAAAGAAACCTTACAGCTCTTATACCAACAGAAAACTTATCTAGAATCGGTAGAAAAGAAAAGATAAATAAGGTTGTTATTTTAATGAAATACTTATTTTACGTAGTTTTTTTATTAGCTATGACTTGGAAAAGTGCTTTTTGCCAAGCCTACCATTGTACAGAAAGCACTATTTATTCAGAAATTTTGGGCGAAGATCGTAAAATAACTATTTGTTTCCCTGAAGTCTATAAGCCTTCTGATCGTTTGGATGTACTGTATGTTGTAGATGGAGAAATGCTCTTGAAGCACTTGCTTCCCATTATGACGTTTTTACAAATCAATCAATTGGCGACCCCGCAACTTATTGTGGGGATCCGTAACCGCTATAAACCTTCAGGTAGTACCCGCAACAGAGACCTAACACCCATTAGGAATCCTTCGCTTAGCACCTCTGGAGAAGCAGATCAGTTTTTATATTTTATAGAAAAAGAGTTGATCTCCTATATTGACGTGGAATATCCAAACACACAAAAAAGGACCTTAATTGGACACTCCTACGGAGGGCTTTTCACTTTGTATACTTTTTTAGTAAAACCATATTTATTTGATGCTTTTGTGGCTTCTGATCCAAGCTGTTACTATCAACAGCACTATATTTCAACTATTGCAGCCACACATTTAAAAGAGCCCCCAGCCACACGAAAAACGCTCTTTATAGGAGGGCGTGCAGGGCAACAATACGAAGACATGGGGATTACTCGCTTTGTTGGTACGCTCCAAAAGCAGGCTTCCAGTAAGGTAATCTGGCAAAACGGTACCTATAAAGATGAACACAACGGCTCTGTACGATTTAAGTGCTTTTACGATGGGCTTAAGTTTACTTTTTTCGGGCAACACCAACATGAACTAGAGTTTCATCCTATGGGAGGGATTTTACAAAAAGGGAATCCCATTACCGTAAAAACGTACAGTGATCATGCGTTGGTGCGCTATACTACTGATGGAACCATCCCTACACGTCAATCTCTACAATTTCAGCAAACGATTGCTGTTACTTCCCCTACGAAGTTAGTAGTGAAGCTTTTTGCTAATAGAGGAGATGACCAAGTAGTGAAAGCAACGTTTGCTTACGGAGAAGCACCTGAGCCCCTTCATAAAACTAATATTTTTAAGAGAAATGGTTTGCACGTAAAAATTTATCCTACCACGGACGAAGATTCCTTAAAACGTAGTTTAGTAACACCTACACACGAACACTTTGCTGAAAAGCAGGCTTTTCAAACGCGTTCACTTGCCCTGACCAAAAAATCTACGGCTGTTTTCGAGGGCTTTTTAGAAGTACAAGAGGCAGGTTACTATATATTCTATCTAAGTACGCGTGAGGCGGTTCATTTTTATTTGAGTGGCCAAAGCCTATTAAGTTATCAAAAAGGCATACACCGTTTTGAGAGCAACTCGTTTATAGTACCTTTAAAGAAAGGATTTTACCCTTTAAAAGTAGTCTACAGGCAAAAAGAGCAGCGAGGTGGGCTGTCCATTAGGTATACTACACCCAGTATGTCCCCTGAACAAGATCCTATTTTTATTCCACACAAGCTACTATGGTATGAATGAGTGGAGAGATCAAATAAGATAGTATACCCTCCTTGGTAAACAGCTCCTTTCTATAATGTACTGCTTGTCTACGTTTAGGAAGACTTGGGTAGTTAGGATAGCAGCTTATTTTAAATCGTAAATACTTGAGTAGTGGGAAGCTTCTTAAAAACTTCGTTGTACATATTCTTCCGCGTCAGCAAGACTATATACGATCTTCCATTAGCATTTTCAAATGCGGAATACATATCCACTCTATAGCAGTGTCAGAGACTACACCAGTGAAAAAGGATTGCTAGCTGTTAGCTTTCTGATAGTTTGGTACTTTCCTTGGGAAGTTTGAAGACTTACAAAACGAAAAACCATAAGTCTCTACTGTGCTCAGACTTGCGGCAGTGAGATTTCACTAAATCTTTTCTTTTTCGCGGGTCTTTCTTTTTTTATTTGAACTACTTTTTCTCTTTATTAGTGTCCAACTTTTGGGTAGACCACAGAAAGACATCAGCCTGAACACAAGAAATCGAGTGAATACGCTGATCGTCTAAGTTATTCAGTAGACAGATAAGAGTGAGTAATATGATTAAAAAGCATAACGTCTTACACGGTTTCTGTCCATTATTAGTAATTTTACTAAGCTCTTGTGAATGTTCATATGAAGTCGCAAATCTTGAAAAAGAAGAACTGAAGTATGATCAGCTAGAAGCAAGTATACAAGATTTATTTTGGCAAGATAGAAAGCCTATAGTTCGTGAAGATAGTAGTATTTCCTATGGGTCATCGAGAGAGCTTTATTATAATCTTGATAGCACAAATTTCACAGTTGAAACCATTAAGGATAGGTTTTTTTGGCAGTCTTATCTCTTCATAATACACAGAGAGCAGGAAAAGTATTGCATTACAGGGGAAGATTTTCGTCCTCCTATTATTCATTATGAAGGATACATCTATTATTTAAAGTCAAACTTTTTTTATCTTGACACAATGGATGATCTCAAGGCTTGTACTTTTATTAAAGTAAAACTTGATGACGAATAAATGATAATGGGTCAGATTATGAGCTTAGGGGTGATCACACTATTCGAAATATTTCACACCGAGCCCCCCCAACTGGCGCAAGTCTTCAACGAAGTGGTGACTTGTGCCTTCCAAGTAACAAATACGTTCTTTGAAATAAATGCTTTTACCTCACCAACGCCGAAGGCTTCTTTGCCGAAATAGCGGTGTGGGAGGATATTAGAACTGAGGAAGAGGTGTACGCTCAAAGAGTGATCGGCAAAAAGCAATACGAGCTCAAAGATCACCTCCTAAAGGTAATAATATTAAGCATATGAGTACCAAATAGAGAACTAATGATATTCGATCCTACGATAAAATACTTAGAGGAGCAAGCCTCTATTAACTCAAGTATAAATATTGAGTCCATAGATAAGTTTGAAGACAAGAAACTCTCTATTGTAATCACCTATAGAGATGAAACGATGGTTTCTATCGAATTGTTAGAAGACGGTACTTGTGATCTCACGATGGTAGATATAGAATCTGAAAAAGTAATTAAATATAGGCTACTAAGGTTTTCTAAAGAGGAAGAGATGAAAACTGGTATAAAACAGTTTTTAGATTAGCTACTGAAGAAGGCCTATAAATATATTGTAGTTCTCTTTATCAAAGCATACAAAAAGTACACTTTCTATAAACTGGTTTAACTTTGAAAAGTCGTTCACACTTTGTATGGCAATTTCTGCTGCCTTTCTTTTAGGAAAGCGATAGATACCAGTACTAATGTTGATGTAAGTACCCCCTCACTTAGAACCACTTAGAGCCCCCAAAAGGGTAACAGTTACTAGCAATACAAACTAATTATTCACTTCCCAAGCACTACTCCTTCTTCTTTTTCGTACCACTCCCTTTGGTTTTTTTGGTAGCTTTTGCCTTGGTCTTTTTCTTTGTCTTCTTTTCTGGCTCTTTTTCAGCCAGTTCTAGGCATTCAGCTAAGGTAATGGTTTTAGGGTCTTTGTCTTTGGGAAACTTAATGTTTCGCTTGCCTACCTTGATGTAAGGGCCCCAACGCCCATTCAGTACTTGTACGTCTGGGTTTTCATCCCACGTTTGGATAATACGTTCGGCATCGGCCTTGCGTTTTGCCAAAATGACCTCAATGGCTTCTTCACCCGAAACGGTAAAGGGGTCGTATTCTCTACTCAATGAATAAAACTTACCATCGTGGCGTACATAAGGCCCGAACTTACCGATGGCAACCACCATCTCCTTCTCTTCAAAAGTACCTACTTCACGAGGGAGTTTGAACAGGTCGAGTGCTTCTTCTAGCGTGATGGTTTCGATAAGCTGCCCTTTGCGCAAAGAAGCAAACTTAGGCTTTTCTTCCTCGGAGCCTTCCCCTAGTTGCACATAGGGGCCGTATTTCCCTAACTTTACGTAGATCTTCTCACCACTTACGGGGTCTTTGCCTAGCTCTCTGCCTGTATTGACATCTTTTCGGTCAATGTCCTCTGTTACCTCTACTTGTTTGTGAAAGGGATGATAAAAATTGTCCAGAATTTTGATCCATTCTTTTTTGCCGTGCGCAATCTCATCTAGCGCTTTTTCTACACTGGCGGTAAAAGAATAATCGATGATGTTCTCGAAGTGGGCTACTAGAAAATCATTGACTACCATTCCCACATCTGTCGGGAAAAGCTTGCTCTTCTCTGTACCCGTGATTTCTGTATTCTGTTTTTCTACGATTTCATCAGCCGCCATCATAAACTCCTTGTACTTTCGCTCTTTGCCTTCTCTGCTTTCTTTTACCACGTAGTTTCTTTTGACAATCGTAGAGATGGTAGGCGCATAGGTAGAGGGTCGCCCAATACCCATTTCTTCTAGCTTTTTCACTAGACTAGCCTCTGTAAAACGCGGAGCAGGGCGGGTAAAGCGCTCTACCGCCTTGAGCCACGTAAGGTCAAGTACTTGCCCAATCTTGAGTGGGGGCAACATCTTTTTATTCTCTTCGCTTTCTTCCTCCTCATCGGTAGACTCTAAATAGACTTTCAAGAAACCATCAAACTTAATAACTTGTCCTTCTGCGATCAATTTCTCTTCGGTGGTAGAGATGCCTACAGTCGCAATGGTTTTTTCTAGCTTGGCATCGCTCATTTGAGAAGCGATAGCACGTTTCCAGATCAACTCGTAAAGACGTTGCTCATTGCGATCCTTACCTGCTTGATGCACTGAGAAATCAGTAGGACGAATCGCTTCGTGCGCTTCTTGGGCAGTTTGCGACTTCGATTTGTACTTTCTGTTCTGCACGTACTCATCTCCATAGGCTTTCTTTATCTCAGTGGTGGCTTTCACAATCGCTTCGGCAGAAAGGCTTGTAGAGTCGGTACGCATATAGGTGATTTTCCCAGCTTCGTAAAGCTTCTGCGCAATGGTCATCGTTTGTGCCACAGAAAAACCCAGCTTACGACTGGCCTCTTGCTGTAGGGTAGAGGTGGTAAAAGGCGCAGCAGGTGTTTTTTTACCAGGCTTCTTTTCTAAGTTTTCTATGGTAAAGGTAGCGCCTTTACATTTTTCTAGAAAAGCTTTGGCCTCTTTCTCACTCGGGATTTTACTTTTCAGCTCGGCGTTCAGTATTTTACCATTTTCTAAGTCAAACTGTGCGGTTACTTTGTAAGAAGAGACAGGCTTAAACTTCTCGATTTCTCTTTCACGCTCCACAATGAGCCGAACCGCTACCGATTGTACACGTCCTGCAGAAAGTCCCGCTCTAATTTTTTTCCAAAGTACAGGCGACAACTCAAAACCCACCAGTCGATCCAGAATACGTCGTGCTTGTTGCGCATTCACCAAATCCATGTCAATAATGCGTGGATTTTGGATGGCGTTCATGATCGCATTTTTAGTAATTTCTCTAAAAACAATACGCTTAATTTTCTGGTCTTTTAAATCGAGCGATTCTTTCAAGTGCCACGAGATGGCTTCTCCTTCACGGTCATCATCCGTAGCCAGCCACACAACTTCTGCTTCCTTGGCAATTTTTTTCAGTTGTTTTACTACATCTTCTTTATCGGGAGAAATTTTATAAGTCGGCGTAAAGTTATTCTCTACATCTACGGCAAAATCGCCTCTAGGAAGATCTCTGACGTGCCCATAGCTCGATTTTACCATATAATCTTTTCCTAAATAGCCTTCAATAGTTTTCGCTTTCGCAGGTGATTCTACGATTACTAGGTTTTTTACCATAATTATTTGTATATTTTTGACATATTTGAGAATAATGTGTACAATAGAAATATTTTACCGCTATTGTTGTAGTTCAAATATGATAAAATTTTAGAAAAAAAAACAAGTTGCTAGTACAGAATAGCTTTATCATAAGATAAAATAAATTTACGACGGTTGAAAAATAATTATACAAAACTCTATGGCAAAAAGGCTAATTTTGATGAGACACGCAGAGGCGGAATCGCCCAACACCTTTAACGATTTCGGAAGGGTGCTCACTACCAAGGGAATGCGGCAAGCTGCTTTAGTTGGGCAGATGCTCCAAGATAAAAAAATCCCTATTGATCTCATCGCTGCTAGCACTGCTACTAGAACACAAACAACAGCCCAGTTGGTGGCAGAACGACTACAAATGCCGCTCGAAAAAGTCAAAGCACAACAACAACTTTATAATGCTTCTGTAAGGGCGCTGCTGGCCTTTGTGAATGAAATGGATAATAACATCGACCACCTACTTATCATTGCCCACAATCCTGGTATTAGTTATTTTGCCGATTACCTCACCAAGTCCGATCTGCCGAGCTTTCAGCCGGCGAGTATTGCTATTTTAGAACTAGAAACCACTACTTGGTTACAGTTAAGTGAAAATACCTGTAAGTTAGTGAGTTATACTTCTACCGATGAAGTAGAGCTCTAAAGCTTCTACCACCTATTGTCCTCTCAAATGTACAGGTACTAATAGCCACTAACCGACTGTATAACCTTAAAAAATCGGAATTGTTTCCGCCAGAAAAAACATCTATGATCTATCCTATATTTACTTAATATTCCTAAAGTTCTGCTATACTTACTTGCAGCAATGCCTCATAAGGATTCCCTTTGAGCCCTAGCAACTTAGCAAAAGTAGGTTCCGTTTTGTATCCTTTTTCTTTTAGTTTTAGCACTTTTCGTTTAAACTTTTCGCCTTTACTTGCTAAAATTTGAGCCTCTATAACCATATGGCGGTAAGCCTCCTGTGCCTTTGTAGGTTTATTTTGTGCGAAAATCTCATAGGTGAAACCCTGGTGTTCGAACTGTGATATGCTCGTACGTAGCTTTTGGATAACTATCTGATACTGCTGAAAATGAGATAGGTGTGCAAAGGTAGTCCGCACGATAGCCTCGAAAGTATTAATATGCTTACAGCAACAGATGACGTCTATGTCGCTGCCTTCCACTGCCAAATCGATAGGGAAAGTACCTACCACAATAGGATGATACGCTTGAAGTACTTCGTTAATCTTGAGTGCTTTAAGCGATTGATATACTTCCCTTTGTATAGGTGTTCCCTGTGCTAGATAGGAAATATCGGTAAAGTCTGGAAGCATACTGCTAAATTAGTTATTCGCAAACGAGCAGGAATGATAAAAATCAGATAAATCAATGAGCGAGTTCATTCATAAGCGCTGCAAAAGCTTCTACTTTTGGCGTAGGGTTGTTATCTTTCCAGTGTATAATTAAATAACAACATACATGACGAAAACCATTGATACCATACTTGTAGCCACCGATTTTTCAGCTTGTGCTGAAAATGCGCTGCAGTATGCCATACATTGGGCCCTTACGATAGAAGCCCGTATTGTATTGGTACGTGTATATACGCTTCCTGCTTCTACTTATGATCGGCCTGCGCAAGAAGCCTACGAGGAAAAGCTTGCCCAGTTACGCAGCGATTATTTTCATCCCAATAAGATCGACTTTGACTTTGAACTGAGGTTTCACGAAAGCGCCGAGGAAGAAATTATCAAGGTAGCAGAAGAGAAAAGTGCTGCGTTGATCATCATGGGAACAAGGGGGGCGCATGGCATCACTGCCTTGCTAGGGACAACTACTACGCATCTCATCAGAGAAACCACTATACCTGTATTGGCTGTGCCCGAAGAGGCAGTGTTTACTGGTGTTCAAAAAATCGCTTTTGCCTGTGATTACAAAAAACTAGACGACATCGCGCCAGTTCATTTCCTGCGGATGCTTGCCGAAGTATTTCAGGCACGTATTCTCATTTTTAACGTCAATGCAGAGGCGAAGGAGATGCCTATTGTGGAGGCCATACAAGTATTTCGCTTGGATCATTACTTAGAAGCCTCGCCACATAGTTTTGAATTTGCTGATGGAGCAGATGTAGAAGAGGCGCTAGAAACTTTTGTGAAAACGCACCAAGTAGACGTATTGACGATGATACCACAAAAGCATAATCTACTAGAAAGACTTTTTAAAGGAAGCCTTACGAATAAAATGCTTTATAAAACCCACATCCCTATACTCACTTTTCATCCTTAAATGTACCAATTAAAAACCCTTAACATATGCAAACGATCTTAGTACCTACAGACTTCTCCGAAGAAGCTGGTCACGCCTTAAACTTAGCCACAGATTTAGCTAAAAAATCCAATAGTAAAATCATTCTATTCCATATTGTAGAAAGTCCTATCCACGTTTACAATTCTTACCTAGGTAACATAGCAGGTAACAAGCTTATAGAGCAAGATAAGCAACAAGAGGCTTATGTAGCGGCGATGTTAGTGATTGCCACACGCCAGCTAGAAGAAACAGCACAAAAAGTAGAAGGAGTAGAGGTAGATACCTATATACAAGTAGGGCATTTCTATAAAAACATTGCTGAAACCATTACTTCGAAAGAAGTAGACCTGATCGTAATGGGCTCACAGGGCGCAAGTAGTTTGGAAGAAGAATATGTAGGGAGTAATACTGATAAGGTGATCCGCTTTGCAAAGTGTCCAGTGATTTCTGTAAAGCAGGCGGTATCGCTAGCAGATATTCAGCAGGTGGCGCTTCCACTTACTTTAGTAGGCGATGAACCAGCACACCTTATCAAGGCAGTAGCTGATTTTCAAAAACTTACCGATGCACACCTACACCTTGTAAGGGTCAATCACTTAGGCAGTGTATTGCCGCATCGGGTAATTCATACGCGGATGGAAAAGCTAGCTAAAACGTATCAAATAGAAAACTACACCACGCACATCTACTCAGAAGATGATGTAGAAACAGGGATTCTCCACTTTGCAGAAGACAACCAAATGGACATGATTATGATGGGTACACACAGTCGTACTGGTTTGGCAAGAGTTTTAAGTCGGAAAGCCAGCATAGCAGAGGATGTTGCTACCCACACAAAGCTACTCGTGTGGACCTACACATTATATCTCTAAGTGATTTTTTACACTTTTGGGAGCCAAAGCACAGCCGCAGTGTTTTGGCTCTTTTTTGTTTGCGAATGTGAAGAATTATTTGTTTTTTCAAAGCTGCTCTTTCGTCCACCTAAAGCGGTATATCACGGTTATGACCAATGCTACCCAACATTACTATTTTATTATTACTTTTTCACTTATTTTGGTAGGAATGAGCTTATTAGCTTGGAATATCTACCACTTTTATCAGGTTATTAATCGGGTAGTAGAACGTGATGCCCGCGCCATGCAACTGAAGAGCGAGATTGCAGGAATGGAAAAACAGATGACGCTACTCACAGAGCTTATTGTAGAAACTGGACAATTAGAATACATCCCTGACCATCAGCAACTGACGCTTGCTTTAGATAGTGCTATCGAAGAGGCACTGGAGATTGTCCCACCTAAAGTAGCACGGCACATTGATAGAAAAATACACTTAGCAGAGCAGCAATTGGTAGAAGCAGAAATGAAGGCTTTTACGCTGATGAAAGAAGGCAAGCAAGAAGCAGCCGAGGCCATTATTTTTGGAACGGGCTACCAACAACAAGAGCAAACCTATCAGGAGGGTATTAAAATCTTAGATGCTTATCTACATGAAGCCCATAAAAGTTTACTGAAAGATGAGCGACGCATCGAATACCTTACCATCGTAGTACTGATCGTAATTCTTGCTTCATTGACAGGGATGGTATTTTTATACTGCTCCGAGATACAAACCAAACAAGCCCTAAGAAAGTCGAATCGCGCCATTACAGCACAAAATGAAGCCATTCAACACCAAAAAGGAAAAATAGAAAAGCAAAACAAGGAAATTACCCAAAAGCAAAAAGAAACTGTTAAGCAAAAATTGGCTATTGAAAAACAACACAAGGAAATCAGTGTCCAAAAAAAGCAGATAGAGCAAGCCCACGAAGATTTGCATCAACTCACCGAAATAGGAAAAGTGCTTACGGCTACCTTGTCGATTGAAGCTATTGCCACGACCCTATACGAGAAAGCTTGTACGTTGCTGCCAATGGACGTACTAAGCATCGCCACCGCAGAAGCAGATACTTATCAAATAACTACCTTACTAAAAGAGGGAGAAATACAAAATAAACCTATAGAAGTCAGTAAGTCAGTGTTTTATAAGTACGTACTTCAAGAAGAAAAAGAGGTAGTAGTACTAGACCTAAAGGCAGAAAAAGAATTATGGTTTGAAACCGATACAACTGACTTGTCGGTACAATCATTGATCTTTCTGCCGTTGATGGGGTCGCAAGGCTTGCTCGGCATTATAAGTGTGCAAGCGTATGAAAAAGACAGCTATACACCACACCAACTCGATATGCTTCGAGGGTTGGCCGCTTATGTAGCCATTGCCATCGAGAATGCGCAAGTATATACCCAAATAGATGCCCAGAGCGAATTATTGAAGAAAAAAAATGATAATATCGTGGCAAGTATCAATTATGCCAGCCGTATCCAAAAAGCAATGTTACCCAGTGTAGAAGATATACAGACGGCTTTGCCACATTGCTTTATATTGTACAAGCCTAGAGATATTGTAAGTGGCGATTTCTATTGGTTTGCCGAACAAGACGAAAAGATTTTCATAGCAGCCGTCGATTGTACTGGTCACGGAGTACCAGGTGCTTTTATGAGCCTCATTGGTGCTACCATTCTCAACCAGATCATCAACCTTCGTAAAATTTACGAAGCAGATCAAATCCTTCTAGAGCTACACAAAGGAGTACAACGTGCCTTAAAGCAAGACGAAAATAAGACACGTGACGGCATGGATTTGGCCCTGTGTATTATTGACAAGCGATTGAGAATCTTGAAGTTTGCAGGTGCCAAAAATCCGCTGATCTATATTCAAGATGGTCATTTAAGAGAGCTAAAAGGTACTAACAAGCCTATTGGTGGCTTTTGGCGCGCTTTGAACAAAGACTTTGAGAAAAGCTTTGTGAATCTAGGGCAAGATACCACCCTTTATCTCTTTTCAGATGGCTTTCAAGATCAATTTGGTGGGGCCGAAGGAAGGAAATTTATGAAAAGACGGTTAAAAAGCCTACTAATCGACATTCACCAAGAACCTATGGAGAAGCAAAGGAAGGTGCTGGAAAAAGCCATCAACGATTGGATGAGCTTTAACGGAAAAACCTTCAAGCAAATTGACGATATTATGATGATTGGGGTAAAGATCAATGATGCCCTCTTTTATTCATCACAACCAGAAGAAGACTACAATTACTTTACCCAAGAAGAAAGGTAAAACCTCTCATAAAACCAAGAAATAAAGTTCAAACAGCGGCTTAGTCCACATATAGAAAAATAACCCATTTTGCCTTGGCTAAATCAAGTAATCCTACAGTAGGCGTATATAAATATAAGCCAACACGGCACTTTTTCTTTACTAGTTGCTTAACAATTTGTAACTGGCTTATCGGCTGCCAAATACGCCCATAAAAGTCATCAACAGCGTTAATTTGCCGAAAAATCGCAATGTAATGCTTGTTGGTAGTAGAAGCAGTAACTTGCTCTACTAAGCGCTCAGGAGTCTTTAGTAAGCCTTCTAAGACGTCATCAGGAGCATAATACTGATAAGAAAGCGGCTTTTCTATTTTTCTGCTAGCAGTTTTGAAGCGCTCTGGTGGTAAAAAGCGCACGGGATGCTGTATTTCACCTGTGCCATTCCAAAGAATGGTGCCCTTGAATACAAGCTGCTCCGAAGGCTGATGCTGAAAAGTAATCGCACCAAAGTCTGCTGGGGCTTTGTAATCTGTGAGTAACTGTAAGCTGTCAGTAGGCGCTTTAGGTAGGTGTTGTAAGTGACCTCCTTCTAAACGATTGGTGATGAAATCTACCACAAAAACTGCTAGATGACTTTGTTTGCCTTTAAGCGTAAGCTTCGCAGGAGAAGTAGTAGTTTGTGCCGCTAAGGGCAAAGAGAGCCACCAGCAACATAAGAAAAGTAAGCGTTTCATGTTCGTTAGGTATGTATGAATACTGGCTGTAAATATAATAAATCTTCAACGCTCAACAAGTGATATTTTATATTAAATAACTTTGATCGATAAAGCTAAAACACTCAACATCGCATAAAAATAAATGCTTTATTTGCATACAAATGCAAAGCTAAATTATAATCATCTTCCCATGGAACCCAATGACTATGTATATATTTTACAAGCCCTACAAGCTTGGCTCGATGACCTTACTAGACAAAAGCCTTCTCTCGATGGAGAAACAGAGCTACTTCTAGTACAAGGGATCAATTTGTATGAACGCCTCTGGAACAACTATACCCAAATGTACAATCCTCAAAGTAATATGGTAGCGCCGGCACAATTGCGTTGGGAGAAATGGGAGGAGGTGCCCAGTATACCAGATGATATACCTTTTCCAGTGAATAAGTCAGATACAGAAGCTGCAGAAGCGCTGATGCAATTACCTTATAAAACACTTGCTCCCTACTTACCAAACCTACTCACTTGGCTACAAGATGTCAATTGGCCTGTAGCACAGGTGATTGTACAACCGCTCAGGCTGCTCAAAGCAGCGCTGACACCTGCTTTGCTAATGGCATTAAAAAGCGCTCGCAAAATGCAAGATGCAATTTGGACTTTTAATCTGGTTGAGCAACTTATCGTAGACTTACCTACCGAGAGCATCCAAATCTTAGAAAGGGAGTTAATGTATTGGATACACGGGCCAGATGAAGAGTTAAATGTAGAAATATTATGTTTATTGGCACAACACCAAGTAGGGAATCCAACAATTGTTCAACGCTGGATAGCTAACAAAACAGCGGCTTATCAAGAGTTTATTGTTGCGCTAGAAAAAGCAAGTCAACCTACTAAATAGAAGTATTTTGTAAGAGCCTGTTTAAATTTCTCTCAGCTACCTGTTTTTAAGATTTTTATAATTGCGTCGGCCTGAAAATCCAGCGGGGTGGTGGGCTGACTTTGTGGGTTGAAGCTTTGGATTTGACTTCGTCGAGCTCGCCAAAGGCTCGGTTCATCAAGAACCGGAACGAAGTGGAGTTCAGCGAAGCTAACCAAAGAAGGAGCTCGACGCAGTCAACCGACGCAGGAGCTCAGCGAAGCTAAAAAATGAACAAAAGGTCAATCGAAGTATAAGTGGTGAAAATTTCGTAAAATATTAATTATGCAGAATTTAATTTTTAAACATTCTCTAATAGATATTATCCTAATAGTAAGCGTGTGCGAAGTTTTTGTTAAATTTAACCCAACAATCACACTAAAATATTTCTTCTATGTATAAATACTTTTTTACCTTATTCATTGGTATTGGTCTGCTAGCAGCCTGTCAGTCAGAGAAAGGACAAGACGAACAAGCGAAGGCAAGCCAAGACACCACTTTTAACACGTATAAAGAAGCTTTTGTAGAAGAGCTTTGGGCGACTTATCCTACTTGGGCGAGCTACGAAGGATTTCATAAGTACGATAGTGTCTTACGTGTTCCTGATGAAGCTACCAAAAAAAAAGAAATTGCTTTCTCTGAGAAACACCTGAAACAGTTGGCGGAATTTGACATTAAACAGCTTTCTGACAATAACCAAACTGACTTTTACCTCATTGAAAATCAACTCAAGAAAACGCTTTGGCAGCTTAACGACTACAAGGCCTACCAATGGAATCCCTCTAACTACAATGTGTCGGGCACTTTTGCGGTGATGCTCATTAACGATTACGATGCCCTAGAGACAAGACTGGAAAACTTTCATAAAAGGCTACAACAAGTGCCTGCTTACTACGCAGCAGCCAAAGAAAATATTCAGAATCCTACAGAAATACATACCCAACTGGCGATCGAGCAGAATTTAGGAGGGCTTTCTGTTTTTGAAATAGACCTGCCTGATGCGTTGGCAAAATCCAACCTTTCTGAAGCCCAAAAGGAAGCGCTTCAAGAAGACGCGGAAGCTGCTGTAGCAGCCATCAACGATTATGTGGCTTGGTTGAAAGCACTGCCTATGGAGAATCCTAGAAGTTTTCGACTAGGAGAGGCGCTCTACGAGGCAAAGTTCAACTATAACATTCAATCGGGCTACTCAGCCGAAGAAATCTATCAGAAAGCGCAAGCGCACAAAAAGGCTGTTCACCAAAAGATGATTACCATTGCCGATACGCTCTGGGGAAAATACCTTCCTGAACAAGCCAAGCCCAAAGAGCCGCTGGCGATGGTACGTCAACTCATCGATAAAATCTCTTTGAAACACGTAGCGCCTGATTCATTCCAACTTGCCATCGAGGCGCAAATTCCTGAGCTAGAAAAATTCATTAAAGAAAAAGACCTGCTCACACTTGATCCCACCAAACCTTTAGAGGTACGACGTGAACCCGATTATATGGCGGGTGTAGCAGGCGCTTCTATCTCCGCACCGGGCCCTTACGACAAGGAAGGCAATACATATTATAATGTAGGAAGCTTGGCGGGCTGGTCACCAGAGAGAGCTGAAAGTTATTTACGAGAGTATAATCATTATATTTTACAGATTTTGAATATCCATGAGGCGATTCCGGGGCATTATACCCAGCTCGTATACAGCAATCAATCACCGAGTATCATCAAAGCTATCTTAGGTAATGGCGCTATGATAGAAGGTTGGGCGGTGTACACAGAGCTGATGATGTTGGAGAACGGTTATGGCAACAACGAACCTGAACTGTGGCTAATGTACTACAAGTGGAACTTACGGAGTACCTGTAATACCATTCTCGACTATGCCGTACACACCCAAGAGATGACCAAAGAAGAAGCGCTTGATTTGCTGATGAATGAAGCTTTTCAGCAAAAAGCTGAAGCAGAAGGCAAGTGGCGCAGGGTACGTCTTACCTCCGTACAGCTTACTTCTTATTTTACGGGTTACCAAGAAATCTATGATTTTAGAGAAGAAATGAAAGACCAACAAGGTGATGATTTCAACTTAAAAGCCTTCCACGAGCAATTTTTGGGCTATGGCAGTGCACCAGTCAAATACATCAAAGCGATGATGACAAGTGCGCTTACGGAAGTAGAGTAGTATTAGAAATCTGAAATACAGCTATATAGTACGATCGCTTGGTAAGGGCCAAGCGATCGTTATCTTATAGATCTCTGGCTGAATGTAATCAATATGCACAAATACCTCTTAACTAAGATACAACAAGTAAGAAGAGATGACTTTCATCTTGGAAGCAAACTGCTTTCTTTAGTTTAGATAGAAGAACAGACCAAAAGTCTAGCCTGTAAGTTTTTCTGCCTACATTATAGGGGTACTCACTACTTAATACTCACTACTTAATACTCACTACTTAATACTCACTACTTAATACTCACTACTTA
>ERZ1740058.397-NODE-397-length-34409-cov-6.144466_pt1 | contig 34409 bp, 26 predicted proteins | sample MGYA00581745_ERZ1740058 | MGnify/ENA primary metagenome ERZ1740058 (study PRJEB43018, sample SAMN04849742) | marine metagenome | isolation source: floating plastic debris | place: Pacific Ocean | collected 2008-08-30 | study: EMG produced TPA metagenomics assembly... | reverse complement strand
ATGACTACCCTGCATGAAGTTGATAGAATAAGGTACCGAAGCGAATAACTGAACCCGCGGAGCGAGGCAAAATCGCCCCCAAAGTTCAAGTTGGTGATAGGAGTCATCAGAGTATTCCCGCTCCAGCAATTCGCTGTTGTGGTTCATTTGGGCAAAGAACGAACTGGGGTGCCACCGATCCCCGACAAAGTGTTTAGCAAACTGAGGCAAAATACCGAAGTAGTTACTCCCCAGCGAGCACCCGCACACATCACAGCCTAGGCTAGCCGTGAAGGACCCGGTAAATAGTAAGAAAGTGATACAGAATTTTTTCATAATGTTTAACCGATAGAAGCATACTGCCCGGCTACCTCCTGCCAATTAATGACTCGCATCCAGGCATTGATATAATCGGGACGTTTGTTTTGATACTTTAGATAGTAGGCGTGCTCCCATACGTCCAGCCCCAGGATAGGTGTACCTTTTGATTCGGTAAAACCCATGAGCGGACTATCCTGATTTGGAGTAGAACCTATTGATAATTGACCATTTTTATCGGACAACAACCAGGCCCATCCGGAACCAAAGACACCCCTAGCCGCTTCGGAAAATTTCGTTTTAAATTCATCGAGTGTTCCAAAAGCACTGTTGATCGCCTCCGCTAGTGAGCCTTCCGGCTGCTGGCCGCTGTTAGGTGACATCCATTTCCAGAACAGGGTATGGTTGTAATAACCGCCGCCGTTATTCCGGATTGCCGTATTGTTCTTACCCACCTTTTTCAAAATATCCTCAATGACCATCGACTCATACTGGGTACCGACAATCGCTGCATTCAGCTTGTTAATATACCCTTGATAGTGCTTGTCATGATGGAGCTGCATGGTAGCCTTATCAATATGGGGTTCCAGTGCATCGTAGGCATAAGGCAACGCGTCTGCCTTAAATGGCCCTTCTACTGTCAGCTCTGATCCAGTGGAAAGCTGATGGTTATACCGTGAAGCTTTCGCCTGCAACGTAGCGACAGGCTTCAAGAAGCTGGTTAGGCCCACCATAGTAGCAGTTTTCAAAAAATCACGCTTATTCATAATAGTATTGATTAGGTATGATGATATATAAATTATCTAATGGATAAATTGACCGTAGCCGTAAAAACTGCCTGCCGCTGCAATCAGCACAATCACGAACCCAGCCTAAGATCACTAAGATGATCACTTGTCCTATGATTTGATCAAGGCGAAACAGCCTTCTATTATTCAATTGATAAGTCATTGTCTTATCGTTGCTTAATTGAGAAAGTCCCCCCTGCGGTATCAGACGTATAAAGTGGAAGGGTACTACGGAATAGTGAAACCTGTTGTTTTCATGGAACGACTTATTGAGAAGTGTTCCGAAAACGTTCGTCGGCAACGAATTCATAATCGGTAAGTGTTTCTAGAAAAGTGATAATCAGCGTCTGCTCCTCGTCGGTCATCGGAATACCGAGTTGGGTTTCGTCTTTCAGTAGCGGGTCTAGTGTAGGCGATTCCTGCACTCCGCTAGCATAGTGCTCCAGTACTTTCTCCAGCGTTTTGAACCGAGCATTGTGCATGTAGGGGGCAGTTCGGGCTACGTTCCGGAGGCTAGGCACCCGAAACTTTCCCACATCCAACGGGTGCTCGGTAACTCTCGCACGGCCTTCGTCGCTAAAGGTGGTACTGATACCATTGTTACGGAAACTGAAATCCGAAAACAGTTCTCCGCTGTGGCAGGCCCCACATTTCGCCTCAAACAGCTGCATTCCCTTTAGTTCTCCTTCTGTTAACGTTTCACCTTCGTTCCGTACGTACTTATCGTACCGAGAATTGGCAGAAACCATCATCACCATAAATTGAGAAAAAGCATGCAGCAGGTAGGGAGAGGTAATTGTATCCACCCCAAACGCTTGCTTAAATAATGTTGGGTACTCCACGTGCTGATTCAGCTTATCTACCACATTCGCCAGACTTTCATCCATCTCCAGTTCATTTTCTATGGCATTGGTCGGAACAAAGTCTAGATGCGTGACGCCGCCGTCCCAGAAAAACTCTTGCTTGAACGCCAAATTCGCCAGGGGCGGGGCATTTCGAATACCAAAACGATTATCTACTCCCACACTGAACGGATGTTGGGGACCATCGGCAAAAGCTAACCCCTGCTGGTGGCAATTGCTACAAGCAACTGAGCCATCGCGAGACAGAATTGGGTCGAAGAACAAACGCCGTCCTAATTGAAACCCTTGGGGTGTGACCGGATTATTCTCAAAGGTATAAGTGGGTTCGGGAAAATTCGCTGGCTTTTCAAACCGGTACCTTGTATCCAGAACATCCTCAGCATCGCCCGATTGGCAAGCGAACAGTATCAGAAACCCAGCGGCGAGTAACATGCTACTCGCCCACTGGGAAACCAGTCCTGCTAGTCTACTGATGTACATGGTCTACAGTAAATGCTTCGGGAATCTCATCGGCCATCGGAATAGCAGCCCGAGGCGCGTGAACCTGGAAGGTCTGGGAGAAGTCTATCCCAGCCCCGTCTAGTATTTCAAGCATATCAAACACTACGTGTACTTTAGGCTTCACGTCTTGACCTACCGTAACCACGTCGCCAAAATCCAGGGTTACCGTGCGGGTATTATCCACCATATTGTCGTTACCCTCCACCTCTTTCCAACCACCTACGTGCAGGGCAAATGTATTGGCTTCCGTAACGAATCCATCGCGCTCTACTCGTTCTTGAGGTGAATCGGCCGCCGTGCCTTCCATACCCAAGCCAATATATCCAGAATTCCATGTCCAGAACCAGGCCCCTTCCGCGGGATCAAGAATTCCTCCGGCGGCACCTTCCTGTACGCCCTCCTCAGGAATGCCTAGCGTAAAAGTAATTCTGTTGTACTGACCCGTCGGAACATCGTCCAAGTCAATAAAGTAACTAGATGATTCACCTTCTTGTACTAGATAGTAGCCTCGTACCTCATCCGCGTTAGCACTGGCGTTCATCTCGTCCTCAAAACTAGCACCATCCGGGCCTTCCAATTTGATATTACTGATGTAGTAGCGAAACGTAGATAGGTTAAATTCCTGCCCACTGCCAGTGATGTAGCGATAATCGGTAGAACCTACCGGATCGAGCTGCATCGGCTGGCTGCCTACGTAGTTATCAAACTCAATAGAAAGTGCTCCGGGAATGTCGGGGGTCATCGCCCCTTCATCTTCCTGACAAGCTGAAAATAAAACAGTAACCAATAGACTGATAATGAAATATGTGTATCGCTTCATGATTGTTAAAGGATAAGTCGCTTCACCAGCGTCAGGTAATTGTGACCCGAGCTGTTGAAGCTAAGTGAATAAAAAACAAATAAGAGAATAACACTTTTCTGGAGGTGAAAGAAACGGACACACAGATAGCCAGACTATTGGTTAGCCAACTGTAACGTTTCTCTCCTTACAAGAAGTATTATTTCAGAAAAGTGGTAAGGCTTATCCTTGGGGCGGGTGGAAGATAGAAGCTGGATAATCAGTCGGTGAACGGTACACCACATCTGAAAAGCTGGCAAAAGTTGATAAAAATTGATCTGAAACGAATAGTAGAGGAATAACTACTACGTAAACGGATAAATCTATTTCTAAAGTAGGTGTTGCTGGTACTGCATCGGATGAGGGTAACGTAGCAGTAGACTGCACCAGTGCTACTTGTTTATCTACAAAACACTTACCTCCGCAGACTGCAATAGGCTGGTCTTGATTCTGACAGAGCACGTTGGCGTAGTAATCCTGGCGCAGCTTAAAATCAAGATACGTCAAAGGAATAGCCAAAATATTCAAGCTCATAACAGCACAGAGGGCCAGGGCAATATGTGGCAACCAAATTCTCAACTTAGAACGAAGGTAAAGGTAGAAACATATACCTGCAAAAATTTTATTCAAAAAATTGAGTAAAAATCAGCAAATGTACGTCTGCTTTGTTCCTATTTTTTCCTCGGAAATCTGGTTATTTCACCATTTTGTTCCATATTTAAAGAAATATGACGTACATTAGGGTATAACAAGCTCTTTACTTAATTTCTTTATCACAACGGTAACGGTCCCCAACAAAAAAAGGGATTAATGCGGAGTACCGCTCAGCGAATTGTCGCCCAGCAGTAGGCCGCCTAAGGGAATCGTGTGTAAATCGCGAGCTGACGCGCAACTGTAAGTCCGATCTGACTGAGACAAATGTTTGGTTAGATAGTATGCTGATATTCAATATACCATTATTTACCTGAGGTAAATGAGAAGGTGAATTTCAGTCGGATGAGCCAGGAGACCTACCGATACCGTTCCCGAATATATTCGGGAGTTTGACCACGCTTTCGCGTACTGAAGCTTCGTCAGATCAGCAAGCCATTCCTTCGTGCAAGGTGTATACATTACTACTAACTGGTTGTGCTTATTTGTTGACTTCTTAAAGCTTGGTGAAGTTGAGCCAAGGAGCTTTTAACGAATGTTTAATTCTTAGAAGCTTAGCATGAAAAGTAAGCCAACAGTCCTTAAGTTCCCTATTCATTGTGCCGATGTGTACTTTCTCCAGCGACGAGTATCGTCTTCCGGTTATTCTGTAACCGACTGGGAAGCTCTACGCCGTTTTAAAGAAACCTTCAACTGGGATGTTTCAATATCCTCCTTACTGGCCCGCCCGTACGAGGCTCTCGTTGTCACGGATCGTCACCAAACGATTCGTTGGGTCAATGAAGGGTTTTCAGCCATGACGGGCTATTCACCCAGTGAGATACTGCATCAGAAACCTGACATACTACAGGGAAAAGAAACCTCACTTGAGACAAAAGGACGGATTCGCACCAAACTGGCCAAAAATGAGCCTTTTGATGAAACGATTGTCAACTACCGTCGTAACGGTGAGAAGTACATATGCCAGATTACTATTTACCCTATTCATAATCGGCAAGGTGATTTACAACACTTTCTGGCATTAGAAACCGAACTAGTATAAACCAAGCAGCATGGCTACCCACGATGCGCATCAGGCATTAGGATAGATAGTTCCTTTGATTAGTTGACAACACCCACAATTATCGCCGGCTTGGGCTGGTAGCCAGAAGCGGCAATTCTTGCATAGCTATTTGGCATTTTCGCTCTGGGCTACGTAATGAAGCTGCTCCTGCACGACAATTTCCTGCCGCATGACCAAGGAGGCTCCATCAGTTTTCTGAGAGTAAGCCCCCTGAGAAGAGGATGAGCCATAGGCATAAGCAAGGTGCTACCCACAATTGCGGTGGTACTTAGTTTAATTGAATCACTTATAAAGTCCTTTCGGGTTTGCTTTCAGTTTTTCACACTTTTGTTGAACGTTAAATTTGTTAGGGCTTAGCCATGTACTTGCCAGCTACCAGTCCAACGGTAATCATAACACCCAGCACCAAAATAATCAGTAGATAAATACTTACATCTCCTGTCTGACCGGCCATTGCCGAACGGAACAACCCGTAGACACAGGCAACTTCCAGTATTACCGCGCTGGCTAGCAGAAACAGTACCAGGGCTGGCAGGGCGGCCATGATCTTTTTGAATTGGACAATGAGCTTCATTTAATTTGAAAAGTTTCCTTTTTACTCGGTGTATTTTGCTAACCATAACATCAACCTCCTCTTATTTGGGGTTGTTTGTAAACGCCTCTAATTCAGAACCTTTCTAAAAAGCCCTAAAAACCAAACAAACTATAGCTCGCTCAACACTACCGATATATGCAACTTATTTGTACTATTTGTACTTTTATGAATATGAAAAAACCTCGGCTAAAGGAGATATTACACGACTACCAGCTACGGGTCACTCCCGGGCGCTGCGATGTGCTCAACCATTTTTTACGATCCAGCTACGCCCTATCAGCCAAGGATTTGGAAAACCGGTTGCCCCAATACGATCGGGTTACCCTGTACCGTACGCTGCATACTTTTCTTGAAAAAGGAATTTTACACCTCATTCCCCACGATGGTGGTTTTGCCTACTTTGGCCTTTCTGAATCAATACGGCTGCAACTTGACAATACTGCTCGGGCTTCTTCCAATACACATTATCCTGACCATATTCACTTTACCTGCACTACCTGTGGACGTACCGAGTGCTTATCGGACTATATGATCCCTCAGGTAACTCTTCCTCAGGGCTATCAAATCAAAGATGTAGATTTACTGGTGAAAGGAATATGCCAAGCGTGTCAGGTGTAAAGTTTTACTTCTTAGCCTGCTACTGGTTACTTTCCTCCCCCGTATTAGCTCAGTCTTCAGCCGAATCCTGCCAATATCGGGTAGGGAGGCGAGTACTGGATTTGAAAAGCCAGCAACCTCTGTCTTTCGCTACGGCCCTGAGGCATTGGGCGGAGTGCTACTGATTAAACCAACCACCCAGGAATGGGATAGGCCTCAGTAGTACAGCCGGGTGACTTACCTGCGCCTGACTACCTGACTATTAGTTGACCAACACCGGCAAGCGAGAGCAAAGCGCTACTTTCACTGCCGGCACTCACTGGGGCAATACCAACCTCACTGCTCACCACAGCTACTTCGATCAGGAACTGGGTATTTTACGCGGGCCGGGAACGGAGAACATAGCTACCTACTGATTAACCTGGCCTGGTCGGGTCAGATGAACCAGGTAACCATAGAGGCCCAGGTAATCAACCTACTGAACACCTCCTACCGCAACTATACCGACTGTCTTCGTTACTTTGCCGATGAAATGGGTCGTAGCTTCCCACTGTCTATGAAATATGGTTTTTAGCAGTAAATCACAAGGAAATCATAGTAAGCCTATTTTGCGGCATGATAATACAGGTTACAGCTAGCAAAAGAGCAGTAAAGAGAAAGCCCGTAATATCATGTTACAGGCCTTCTATTGATCGTTCATCCTCGAAATTGAATTACTATTCAATCATAATCTTAGCGGTGTGGCGCGAGTCAGTCTGCCAGTGTAGCATATAAATGCCTTTCGTTAGGGAACTTATATCTAGCTGAAGCGTGCGTGACCCCGATTGAAGAGCTGGGGTTGGTAACTTCATTTGCTTACCCAGCATATCAGTAACTATCAAGGATTGGGGATGCCCTTCAGTAGGCAACTCCACGGTGAGTTGATCCCGAGCTGGATTTGGATAAACTACCAAAGTAGAGTTTAGATCGCCCCTCGTTTGGGAAGATAATTCTGTAGGTTGACTAGCCAACTTGCCAGAACTACTAGCGAAGCGAGCGGAACTACAATTAGTAGCAGTTTCACCGGTTCCAACAGGTTCATCTCCCTCCAAAGTAATATAAATCTTATCCAGTTGCACTCTGCTCTCTCGGATACCGATAGTGATAGTGTTGGTACCAGCCACCAGCGCGTAAGTAGCTCCTCGGGCTACTGGTTCCCAGTAAAATGTTCCGGCTGGCCCACTCAACCAGTCCGGTAGCCAGCCCCCATCGTTAATCTTTAGCCAGAATGAGTCATCGTTACTCTTTCCGCTTTCCCGTTGTCGGGTATAGATCGTATACTGCCCGGCCTGGCTCACCGAGAAAGTGAATGATAGCTGGCGATTGGGATCAGTTGGAGCCGATGAGGTGCTATTATTACCCGGTAGGGCTTTCAAGTAACTACCTCCCGAAGCCTGGCTATCGCTCAACACTTCCCAGGCCGAGCCCACACTGGTAGCGCACTCTGTTTCTAACCAAATAGCCGTTTCGGGTGGTGAACAAGCTTGTGCAATTTCCCCAAAGCTATTGCAGCCAGTAGCATTTTTTCCTAAGATAATCTCACCCTCTACTTTATCCTGTAACGTAGGCAACACACAACAATCACTCAGTCTATCATTGTCTGTCAGGATTAAATTTCCACCTATACGTTCCACATTTATCAATGCGGAAGGGTCAATAAATGAATCACTATTGTTTCCTTCTCCAGTTCCAGCTACGCTTACCGAGCCGGAAATAGTCACCGGACCTATTCCCTCAAAACTTTTTAGGTTACTAAGTTCAATACTTATATCCTCAGCATTACGTAAATTTCCAAGTCCCTCAAAGGTGGTAATGTATGAGTATTTCATAAAAATTCTACCGATACGCTCTACATTATCAAGGCCCCTGAAACTAGTGATTCCGCTTTCTTCCCCATCCAGCTTTATAGTTCCAGTAATGGTAGTCAATGACTCTAATCCAGTAAAATCGCTTACCTCAAAGCTTTCGCTATAATCAAACCCACTGACAGATTGTAAAGTGCTTAACCCTTGATAAGAATTAACATCTGTATCAATTAAGTCAATGATACCATCAACCCTCTCTAAGCTCTCTAAGCCCTCAAAGTTCTTTAGATTGCTGGTAACGATACTTAATCTACCAGAGATCGCTTGCAGGTTGTCTAGTCCACGGAAGCTTTCTAACGAGGCATCTGCAACCTGTAAGCTTCCACCGATTATTTTTAGGTTGTTGAGCCCTTCCAAATTGGTCAATTCAGGCACACCAGTGATGTAAAGATCTTGCTCAATAGTAGTGAGGACTCGTAGTGCATCTAGATTATTAATGGGGTCGGTGCTGATTAATCCTCTAATAGTCAGGCTTTCTACTGAGGTACAATCAAAAGCATCCACTTCGGCCTGGGTGGTAAGAACAATGTCTCCGCAAGATGTAGCCCCACTATCATCATTTAAGAAAAGTACTTCATCGGGAATGAGTTGCTTAGCAATGCCCGGACCAGCGTAGCGCACTTCCAGCAACTGCCTTCCAAAGGCTTCAAAGTACTCTACTCGTAGGGCATGTCGGCCTGCCGATAGAGTAATACTACCTGATTCTTCCCGAGCGGACTGCCGCCCATCGTTATCTACGATTAACTGATCGTTGACGTACAGTTTGCTACCGTCATCCGAGTTAGTGTAGAAGGTGTACTCCCCGGCGGTGGGTACCTCTAAGAAAGTTGTATACTGAAAGGCGTAGTAGTCGTCTTTCTGAGCTGGGGTTAGACTGAAGTTGGAAAGAAACCCTTGGGCATCTGGCATGAAGCGCCTAAAGTCAGGCACCTGCGTCCAAGTACCTTCGTAGTATCTATAAGTTACGCCCCCACCCTCATCACAAAAGGTAGTAATCTCGCTAAAGTTGCTACAACCAGGCGCGTTATTTTCCAAGATAATCTCGCCCTGTACTTTGTCTTGCAACATAGATAGCACACAACAGTCGTTCAGACTACTATTTCTTGTTAAGCGTACATCCCCCCCAATAAACTCTACGTTGGCTAACGCACCTATACTCGTCAGGCCGGTAATACTAAATATGATATCACCATTCACTTGACGCAGTTGCTCCAATCCTGCGAGTGTAACCAACCCGGCTTCAGTAATATTGATACTTCCCACCGAACGCAGGCTACTTAATCCTTTGAAGCTGTCAAAACCTACACCAAAACCATAAATCTCGCCTCCGATCACTTCTAGTTTCTCTAACCCGGTGAAATCCTCAAAGCCAAACGAAAAAAACATTTCGCCATTCAATATAAGATCGCCTCCAATACGGCGCAGATTATTCAGCCCATCCCAGTTATCAGGACCGACAAAAGTGGCAAGAACCACATTACCCGTGATCTCTTCTACCCTTTCCAATCCTTCAAAACTACCTAGGCCCCCATCTTGGTAGTTGATAATTAATGAGCCGTCTATTTTAGTGAGAGAAGATAGGCCTACAAAGTTTTCAGCAAACCCATCACCAAAGTCAATGCCACCTACCGTTTTGAGTGCCGAAAGCCCCTCAAAACTCAATTCGTTGGAATAAGGGCCAAAAGCCAGAGGTCCACCAATGGTTTCTAAACTGGAAAGGCCTGTGAAGTTGCTATAAAAATTCTCACAGTATAACCGTCCCCCGATGGATTTTAGGGCTTCCATCCCTTCAAAGTCTTCTAGTGGGGGACCTATTAAATTAAATTCTCCACCAATAGAGGTAAGCTTATCTAATCCACTAAAACTCCTTAATCCACCCTGATAGATTAAATCTCCACCGATGGTTTGCAGATTACTTAACCCCTGCAAATTGGTTAGTGTCCCTCCACTATTGATCGTAAAGTTCTCTTGAATACTGACTAACGATTCTAGAGCACTTAAATTGGTAATAGGATCGCTGCTGCTCCCTCTACCAATAGTCAAGCTTTTTACCGAGGTACAATCAAAAGCATCCACTTCAGACTGAGTGGTGAGCACTACATCCCCACAGTCAGAAGCCCCACCATCGTCATTCAGGAACAGTACTTCATCAGGGATGAGTTGTTTGCTGATGCCGGGGCCAGCGTAGCGCACTTCCAGCAACTGCCCCCCGAAGGCTTCAAAGTACTCTACTCGCAGGGCATGACGACCTACAGCTAATGTGATTGAACCGGACTTCTCTACCGGGGCACGTACCCCATCATTATCTACTACCAACTGATCGTTGATGTACAGCTTGGTACCATCGTCTGAGTTGGTGTAAAAAGTATATTCCCCCGCCGTGGTTACTTCCAAAAAGGTGGTGTACTGAAAGCCGTAGTAGTCTTCTTGCTGAGCTGGGGCTAGACTAAAGTTAGAAAGGATACCCGTAGCTACTGATGGAAGAAAGTCAAAGTTAGGTAGCTGAGTCCAATTGCCCTCGTAGTAGTTATAAGCTACACCATTGCCTTGACTACAACTAGCAACAACTTCGCCAAACCTACCACAGCCAGAAGCATTGCTTTCTATCAGAATTCTACCCACTACTCCATCAACAATTGAAGTAAGAATACAGCACTCTGCTAAAGAATTATTATCAAGAATCGTTAAATCTCCTTCTATCACCTCAAGACTCTCCAGTCCGTTAAGACTTGTCAGGCTAAAATTATTTCCTATGCTAAAGTTACCACCTATTCGTTGTAGGTTGCTCAGGCCCTGAAGGTCTTCAAAACCGGTGTAGAAGAATCTAATATCGCCAGTAACCTCTTCAAGCGTTTCCAGCCCTTTTATACTCTTCACAGACAAGTCAGTGTTTCCAAGTCTTAAATCTCCCTGAATAATTTTGAGCGATTCCAAACCAACGAAATCAATAATTTCTACAAAACTGTCATTAATTCTGATGCCTCCTACTAACTCTAATGCCTCAAGTCCGGTAAAACCAATTTCGTCTACTCGGTCTACAAATAAAGTTCCTGCTACAGATTTTAAACGATCAAGTCCTGCAAAACTCTCCATAGAATATGCTTCTGAAAGACTGAAGCCACCTCCTATGGTTGCCAGGCTGGTCAGGCCTTCAAAACTAGTCAGATTTACTTGATACACTTCAAAAGAACCGCCGATAGACCTAAGGCTTTCTAACCCTTTGAGATCGGAGACATCGGCAGTAAAAGAAAAGTTACCACCAACGGTTTCTAGATTTTCCAAACCTGCTAAACTAGTTAATTCGTCCACTTCACCCACATTAAAACCTTGTTCAATAGTAGTGAGGGTTCGTAGCGCATTTAGATTCGTAATAGGATCGCTGTCACTACTATTCCCATCACCAATAGTGAGACTTTTTACCGAAATGCAGTCAAAAGCATTTACCTCAGCTTGGGTGCTAAGAACAATGTCTCCGCAATCGGAAGTACTACAGTTACTGGCCGTTTCTCCGATTCCACTCGGTTCATCGCCCGCCAGTGTGATGTAAATCTTATCCAGTTGAGTTCGGTCTTCACGTGTACCGATGGTAATCGTATTGGTGCCTGCAGCTAGTGCGTAAGTAGCCCCTCGAGCCGCAGGTTCCCAGAAGAATGTGTTGGCAGGCCCCCCTAGACCTTCTAATGTCCAGGCCCCATCGTTGACTTTTAGCCAAAAAGAGTCGTCATTGTTCCGTCCGCTTTCCCGCTGCCGGGTATAGATCGTATACTGCCCGGCCTGGCTGACCGAGAAGGTGAGCGAAAGCTGATGGTTCGGATTAGTCGGCGCTGATGAAGCGCTGCTATTGCCTGGTATAACCTTCAGATAGCTACCCCCCGAGGCTTCACTATCGTTGAGCAACTCCCAGGCCGAACCCACACTAGTGGCACACTCCGTTTCAAGCCAAATAGCCGTTTCGGAGAATGCTTGAACTACTTCAATTTCATTAAAACCATTTAAGTTGGCAGAGGTAGAATTCTGTCCTTTTTCGGCCCGCGTGAAGAACGTATAATTCTTACCATCACTGAGCGGTACCAAAGAGGCCTCAGCGATTGTAATGAGCGAGAAAAAGGAGCAGCACAATAAGACGATGACAGAAATACAATGGTGGTTTTGTCGTGTTTTCATAGGTTCAGATTGAGAAAAATTGAAAATAAGTGTAAAAAATTTTTAATATTATAAGACATATAATTAAAATAAAAAAATGTTCTATTACTTAATATCGATATAAAATAGTTATAAATTTATATTAACAGAATCAAACATTAGTATTATTCTGAGTAAAGGAACCGGAATAGTTATAGAGGATAAATGAGAGTAATAGAAATGAAAACACAGTCTAATTGACAAAATTTAAACAATCAAAATGAAATGCAATACGAGAATTATTATAAGGTAATACCACGTAAAAATTGTGTTATATAAAGAGGCTATCCAGCAAAAAAATTTTAGCAGCAAAAGAGTTTTTTTATTTGTGAAACTTGATGTTTCTGAAGGTCATCGAGAGTATCCAATGATTTACCTTTAAGAGCGTGAGTATATTCGCGTATTACATCGCGGAAGGATTATTTACTTGTTTCACACTACTTATACTTAAGTATCTATCCATTCTTTAAGTCCATTTTTAGCTCAAAGCACTCGACTAACTGTTAGGGTTTTCTTTAACTGAGAAGCAATAATCATTTGCTCCTTGTGACTAGGCTTAAGATATTGCCGAGGTTAACCAGTCCCCCTAGCCAATGAACCAATCTGTTCTTCTATTGATCGACGTACAGCAGGGAATGGATGATCCCTATTGGGGAGCGCGAAACAATCCTGAGGCCGAACAACGAATTACCCAGCTGCTAGTAGCCTGGCGAGCGCGTAAGTGGCCGGTCATCCACGTACAGCATCATTCTACCAACCCTGAGTCGCCCTTGAGACCTAACCAACCGGGGTGTGAGTTTAAGCTGGAAGCCCAGCCGCTCTCCGGTGAGACAGTATTTACCAAAACCGTGAACAGCGCTTTTATTGGCACTAAGCTGGAAGAGTATCTGCGTGAGCGGGGATGGCATAACCTAACAATTGTGGGATTAACGACCGACCACTGTGTGTCTACCACCACGCGCATGGCGGGTAATCTGGGATTCGACGTTCAGTTGGTTGGTGATGCTACTGCTACTTTTGAGCGGCGAGGCCTAGACGGCGAGTTGATTTCAGCCAGTGAGATGCACCGTATTCACTTAGCTAGTCTACACGGTGAGTTTTGTACCGTAATTTCTGCCGACGATCTATTAGCCCACTTAGCTGATTAACCGTGAATATTCCTGTACTGATAGCCGCGATTATCACATCGCTGGCCTTTCTGGCTCACACTTTCGTAGGCAACAAAGAAGCCCTGAGTACTTCGCCCCAAAGAATCGCAGAAGCTCCTTCCGAGAAAGTAAAACAAAACTGGCTACAATCTATGGGCGCCTTCCAGATGGTAACGGTAGACTTATTGCTGCTGTCAGTAGTCTTGTTCGTGATTGCCCTCACCAATCTTATCGCCTTTGAGAAGCCTCTCACGTTTGTACTGAGCGGGTTATTTCTACTGTGGGGGTTAGCCTGGTTGCTCCAGCTACTGCTGCTCACCAAAAATCGGAAACATTATCTTTTGCTGAGTCAGTGGGCCTTCTGGCTCATATGCGCGGTACTGCTATACTTCGGGGCGCAGTCTATGTAAAAAACCATAAGCTCTTTAGATACCCACGGCATGAACTACGGTATCCGCTGAGAGAACACCAGGGTTTGATCATCAGTCCGCAGGGACTCGAAACGATCATTGGTATGATAGAGAATAGTATATGTATCTACTCCTCCTGAACCCGTCATGACTAACTCCCTGGTTTGATCATTATACGACCAAAGTCCGGGCGCGGCTATTCCCGGATTAGATGAAAGCGTGTATCGGCCATCAGCGTTAAACTGATACGTAATTTGGTTGTTAAATGATTGATTAGTCTCAATCTCCCATAGCCCCAAAAAGTAATTGCGATTAAGCGGAGCTACGTCATCGTCCGAGCACCTCACCAAGAGAAAAAGCAGTAGAATTGCTAGTAACCGTCTCATAGTAAAAGTAACGATAGTCCGTCAGCTAAATTGCTATTCTGATTAGACTAAATCAACCGGTTCGGCAGTACGATTTTTCAAATTTTAAACTAATACTGTACTATGCTGCACTGCCCAGTAAAATAGCATTCCTAGAATGTGCCGCAGGAACTTTTTTAAAATCTTGGTCTAGACCAAGATTCGGTAAATCGTGGTAAACGACCTTTGTGAGGAGCTTACAAGAAAGCCCACTAAAATGCTTTTTAAACCTTAACGATTTATCATGAATACTTCAGCACCCCAATGGTTAGATACCAACCTTTACCCCTTTGAGCACCAATATTTTGATTTGCCCGAAGGCAGAATGCACTACGTAGACGAAGGCGAAGGAGATGTTATCCTCTTCGTGCACGGCACTCCTACCTGGTCGTTTCTCTACCGGGATTTTATCAAGACACTGTCTAAAACTCATCGCTGTGTGGCGGTAGACCACCTAGGTTTTGGCCTGTCGGATAAACCTGTTGGTTATCCGGGTCGACCGCAGGATCACGCCAAAAATCTGTTCGAACTGATCCGGCATCTGGATTTACGTAACATCACGCTAGTTGTACACGATTTTGGTGGGCCTATTGGCTTAGGGGCTGCTTTGGTACAGCCCAATCGGATTGGCCGAATTGTTATGTTTAATACCTGGTTGTGGGAAACGGCCTCGAACCCCGCCGTGAAGAAGATTGATAAAATAGCGAACAGTATGCTAGGTAGATTCCTGTATCTGCGCCTCAATTTTTCTCCGAAGGTGCTACTAAAGAAAGGATTTGTTGACAAGAAGAAGCTGACCAATGAAGTACACCAGCACTACCTTAAACCATTTCCGAATAAAGGTTCTCGCCAATCGCTACTACGGCTGGCCGAGGCGCTGTACGGCTCTTCCGATTGGTACCAGACTCAGTGGGAAAAGCTCCGTGTTTTGGATGATAAGCCCTGGCTTATCCTCTGGGGTGCCCAAGACGAGTTTATTACGACCGACTACCTGAAAGTGTGGACCGAGCGGCTACCCCAGGCGGAGGTAAAAACCTTTGATTGCGGACACTTTGTGCAGGAAGAACAGACTACCGAAGCTATTAAATCAATACAATCATTCTTGGTTAGCGACCCAGTGTTCCGTTCAGAGATTACACAGAATAATAGCGCTGTGTAGCTATTTGTCGGCAGAATTATTCCCATCCGCTCCACTCATAATGAACCTGATTTGATTTATGTTCGTAAATTGATTAACTAAGTACAAGAAGCAAACGAAGTTATTATGAGTACTCTATTATTTGTAGGCGGCCTGGGCGGATGGGAAATTCTACTGATCGTGGCTATTATACTGATTTTTTTTGGAGCCAAGAAGATTCCCGAACTAGCCCGTGGTTTAGGTACTGGCATTCGCGAGTTCAAAGATGCTACTACCGAAGTGAAAAAGGAGATAGAAAAAGAGGAGGAAAAATCCTCTCACCAATCTACTAAAAGTGCATCTACCACAGAATCTGCCACCCTTTCTTCTACTCCTCCAGTAGACTCTCAGGTTGAAGAGGTCAATGCTGAGGAAGAGGAACGGAAATCGGAGTAAATCCTACGCTGAAATCTTTGGACTATTGACCATGTTCCTGGCTTGACCAGGAATCCACGGTCAGCTATCCCCCGTACTGTTTCCACCACCACTGAAATACGATAAGGGCCCAGATGGTAGCGTGTATATCACCGGGACTGGATGAGAAGAGTTGCTGCTTCAACCGTCGCATTTCATCTACATCAAATAGATTCTGTTCTTCTACGAAAGCATCGGCTAGTAAATCCTGAGTGATGGTGCTCTTAAGTTCGGTGCGGAACCAACGCAGCAGCGGCACTTCAAAACCGTGCTTGGGGCGGTTGTACAGCTCCTTGGGCAGCATATCGCGGAAAGCATCCTGCACGATACGCTTTTTCATCTTCCGGTTGATCTTGCTTTCTTCGGGTAACTGAAAGGCAAATTCCACCACTTGATGATCTAAGAATGGCACTCGCACCTCCAGACCATGCGCCATTGACATTAGATCAACTTTGGTGAGCATGTCGTTGGGTAACACCAACTGGGTATCAGCCAATAGCCACTGGTTCATACTCTCTTTTCCGTCGGATATCGTGCTTACCCACTGTGCTTGCCTAGCTTCAGCTTGCTCGAAAGCCAATTGTTCTAAAGAACTGTTACTGAGTAGACGAGAAGCTTTTTCGCCGGACAGAAAGGTAGCCCACTGCCAGTAGCGCTCCCTGGGGCTCAACTGCATGCCCTCCGCAAAGCGCTGAAACTGGCGAGCTTTGTTGGATAACCAACCGTTGCGCGACTGCGGTAATTGTCTCCATAGTGGCAACCCAGTGACTAGCAGTTGTTCCGCACCTCCTGGATGCATCGCTCGGTAAGCCGCCTGATGTTTATTATAACCGGAAAACACTTCATCGGCCCCATCTCCAGAGAGGGCTACCGTTACGCGCTGCCGGGTTTCTTTACTCAAAATGTATACCGGCAAAGCCGAAGAATCGGCAAAAGGCTCACTTAGGTAATTAAGCGCATCGTGCAGATGCCGGTACAGATCATCGTTGGTAAGAGAAAAGACCGTGTGATTGGTCTCAAACTTTTTCGCGACCAGTTTAGCGTACTTGGTCTCATCAAAAAACGGCTCATCGCGGTAGCCGATAGAGAAGGTATTGAATGAAGAAACGTGCTTTCGCGCCAAGCCAGTGATAACCGAAGAGTCAATACCCCCACTGAGAAATGATCCCAATGGCACATCAGCCACCAACCGACGCTGCACCGACTGATCTAATAACTCCCGCAGCCGCTGCTGCTGTTGTTCGTAAGAAAGTGAAGTAACTCTTCGTTTGGAAATATTAGCATCAAGATCGTAGTAGATACCTACTCGTACTCGCTCTTCGTTGGCTTTAGCCACTTCTAGGTACTGACCCGGCATCAGCTTGCTTACACGCTGAAAAATAGTGTAGGGTGCCGGAATATAATTTAGTTGCAAATAGTGGTAGAGTGAAGAGTAATCCAGTTTCTTCTCCAAACCATAGGCCAGTAGCGACTTCATCTCTGAAGCAAAGAAAAACTTATCTTCATCGTAGTAATACAACAGTGGTTTGATACCAAACCGATCCCGAGCCAGCCATAACCGATCTTCCTCCGCATCGTAAAAAGCAAAGGCAAAAAACCCGTTCACAGCCTCTAACCCGGCTATACCGTAATAAATCAGCCAGTACAACAGCACCTCGGTGTCAGTCTGGGAAGTATAAGAAATACCCTGGCTATCCAGCTTCTGTCGTAGTTCTTTATAATTGTAGATTTCGCCGTTGAACACGATGGTATAACGTCCACTGACATCCCGCATCGGCTGATTGCCTTCCCGTGAAGTATCGATAATAGACAAGCGACGGTGCCCCAATCCAACATGATCCAGTAAGTCGTGCTGCCCGAAATCTGGCCCCCGCAACTCCAGCGCATCGGTAGCCGCCGCCAGCTTAATCATATGAAATTGCCCTAGCTCATTAAAAGCGTATAATCCGGTGATGCCGCACACAATTACTCAGTTGAAACGTGAAAGATGATAATTGAAAATAAGTACTGTCGGTTTGAGTTGCGATATAGCAGGATTTGGGGGAATATCCTAGTGCAAAAGACACAGACAGTAGAGCTGTTTTTTAGGTTAACTCACCTGTTTTTTAGCAATACCGGGTTATCAAACTGATTTTGTGCTAGGTAGAGTGGAAGTTATGGATGAATTACTTTACTATTCTTAAATAGTACATAATGCTACATCCTGGGCCTTTCCTCTCAATGCAATCAATCCTACTTCTCGTGGCTGGTAGTGATCATTACCGGTGCTCATCTGCTCTAGCAGGGCTTTAGACAGTAGAATATCCACTCCCAGTTCGTTGCATTTGCCCTGTATGCGAGCTGTGGTGTTCAGGACATCTCCGGAGAAAACGATATCCCGCTTAATAACTCCAATTTCTCCGGCCATCACGTAGCCGTAGTGCAGTCCGGCTTTAAATTCAGGCATTTCTCCGTAGTTGGTTAAAAAGTACTCTCTCTTTTCCAGTAACAGTCGTTGAATCTTAAAAAAGCATTCTACACAGTTTGAGTTTTCGATACCAGCACGGTATTTCCAGCTTACTACAATCTCGTCGCCTACGTATTGGTATATTTCTCCTTGATACTTAAGTATACCCGGAGTGCTAACCTTAAACACATCCCTCAAAAAATTGAAGTATTGATCTTCACCTATTTTCTCCGCAATGCTGGTAGAGGAGCGAAGGTCCAGAAACATAAAAACCCGCTGTTCCCGCCGAGGATGAAAATACTTTCCCAACAGAAACTTCTTAAATACCCCTGGGCCGTACTTGTCATTCACCTGTAGTGTGATCATGGTAAGTAAGACAACGAGTAACCAGAAGATAAAGGGAACCAGAGTATTCAGAGCAAGTAGTTTGACAAATGCCTGCGACCACACTACTTTATCGTAGATAGGTAGTTCTAACAGGTTGCTCTGAAAAAACAATGTAGCGGAAAGTGAAACTAAAAAGTAGATGATTGTAAACGAAGCAAAAATGCTTACCAACGTCCAACCATAAGGTTTAGTCCGCAACCACTTTTCCCACAAAAAAACAATACCGCTTCCCCCAATACTACCTGCCAGTAACCCTACCAGTAGGCTAGTCTTAAATGGAATGGATACGTCAAAACTGGCAAAATCATAGTCCAAATCGAAAAGCGTAGCGTAAGCAATAAGAAATTGCAGGATAGAAATCAGTGTCCACGCAAAGGTGATCCATAAAATGGTCTCCAGTTTGGGATGAATACTTTTCAACGACCAGCTTTTCATCTTCCCAATATTACTGAATTATCTACTTACTCATTTCTCAAATTAGGATGATTTTCAATATTTATGGCAGCTTCCCTATTTTCATAAGCCCATTGTCTACATGAGCGCATTGATGTATCTTGTTCCTGATTAATTGAGCTACCTACCCACGCCATGAAACTAAAGCCTAATAAGATTCGCCAACTTATTCAGGAGATTGATTATATCCGGAAGACTGCTGAGCATGACGCTGATCAACACCGGGAGCTAATAGATAGTGTTTTTTCTACCTATCAGCGAAGTGCGGAAAATCTAGTGCACTATACATCTTTGCGAAAACACGATCTGAGAAGCCTCCAAAAGAAACTCAGAAACTTAGGCATGTCCCGCCTGGCGAATTCAGAAGGGCATGTCATGGCGAGTTTACTAACCACCCGCTTCATTCTGAACCGTTTGCTAGACGAACCATCATCGCCCATTAAAAAACCTAAGCGCTCCATTAAAGAAGGAAAGAAGCGGTTAAGAAACCACACTAAAGAATTGCTAGGATATCGATCTAAGGGACGAAGGGTAAGGATTATGGTAACTCAGCCTAGCGAGGCAGCCCACAACTATCAAATGGTGCACGATATGGTGAAGAACGGCATGAACTGCGCCCGGATTAACTGTGCCCACGATGGACCCGAAGCTTGGGAGAAGATGATTCTGAATATCAAAAAAGCCTCTGAGGCACTAAACCGCAAGGTAAAAATTACCATGGACTTGGCTGGGCCAAAGATACGAACCGGAGCTATTGTACCTGGAGCCAAAGTAAGAAAATTCTCCGCCGACCGGGACGAAACCGGACACTTAGTCAATCCGGCTCAAATTGTACTAGTCCCCTACCTCACCGAGACCTCAGAAAAAAGCACAATACCAGTCGGCGAAGAGTGGTTGAAACGGTTACGGAAGGGCGATGAATTAACGCTGATTGATACGAGAGACAAAAAGCGAAAACTGCGAATCTCTCAGACACAAGAGCGTCAAGCAGTAGCTAGCTGTGACGAAACCGTATACATTGGTACTGGCACCATTCTTCATCCGCACCGGGATGACTTGGAAGAAATAGCCGTAGGCGAATTACCCCCCGTAGAACGCTCTATCACGCTAAAAGTAAATGATGTTATTACCATTCATCAGGAAGGTACACCAGGTGAGCCGGCGGCGGAAGACGAAGTCGGAACCCTGATACGGCCGGCTCATATCTCCTGCCAGTTGCCGGAAGTATTCAGCACGGTACGACCGGGCGAGGCCATTTTGTTTGATGACGGAAAAATTGAAGGTATCGTAGAAGCCATTCATCCTACCCAGTTCGATGTGCGAATTACCCGGGCCAAAGAAAACGGCACCCGCCTGAAGGCCGAAAAAGGCATTAATTTTCCTGCTACCGATATGGGAATCAGTGGCCTTACCGAAAAAGATAAGAAGGATTTAGCGTTTATCGTCCGCCACGCCGATGTAGTCAATTTCTCGTTTGTGAACTGCCAAGAAGATGTGGAAGAGCTTCTGACCGAACTGGAAAAGCATCAGGCTATTAACCGACTAAGTATTATACTGAAAATTGAAACCCAGAAAGCCTTTGATAACCTTAGCGAGATACTGCTGACTGCTATGCGAGTGCGCTACATAGGGGTAATGATTGCCCGAGGCGACTTAGCCGTAGAAACCGGTTGGGATACCATGGGGCGCGTACAAAGTGAGATACTGTCGCTCTGCAATGCCGCTCACATACCAGTAGTGTGGGCTACCCAAGTCTTAGAAAGTCTCGCTAAAAAAGGACTACCATCACGTTCAGAAATTACTGACGCTACCACCTCGCTTCGGGCTGAATGCGTCATGCTGAATAAGGGGCCGTACATTAACAATGCCATTCAGCTACTACACCGAATTCTCTGCGATATGGAAAATTTCCACGAGAAAAACGAAACCATGCTACCCCAAATGGAGAGATTATTACCCCAACCATCTGCCCTATAGCCAATAACTACTGGGAAGAATTTGCTTAACTCTTTACCTGAGTAGTACCTCCGCCGCGGAAAGAAATGTCTACCGGCTCGTTAGTCTGCCAGGCACCGGAGGTAAAGTCCGGCACATCTACGGAGTTGGAACGGTTGGTCACCGACTTTTCGCTCAACGGAGCTACCGCACTCCATAAAGCAGCATCGTACACATCCTGATCCAGCGGTAAACCGTTCCGTAAGCAGTCGATCAATCGCCAATCCATCAGGAAATCCATTCCTCCGTGCCCGCCGATTTTCCGGGCCATTTCGCCCAGTCTTTGGGTAATTTCGGGGGTATATTTCTCTTTAATTCCCTGATATCCTTCTTCTGACATCCACTCATGGCTAGTGGCTATTCTTTCCGGGGCTGGCCACTTGCGGGCCATACCTTTGGTGCCACTCACCAGGTGAATACGGGAGTACGGCCGAGGGGAAGTTACATCGTGCTGCAGCATAATGGTGCGGCCCCGCTTGGTACGAATCGTAGTGGTATTCATGTTGCCCCGGTAGGTTTTATTGGCGTAGGATTCGTAGAATGCATCTTCCGAAGCCAGGGCCTGGGCCATAGGAGCCATCTGAAAGTCGTCACTGGATACCGAAACCAGGTAATCCATCTGGTCGCCCCGGTTAATGTTCATAATCTGGCAAACCGGGCCTAAACCGTGGGTAGGATACAGATTACCATTGCGGAAATTTTCTTCCAGCCGCCACATCTTATAGTAGCTATCTTTGCTGAAGTTCATCTCCAGCAAGTCATGAAGATAAGCTCCTTCCGCATGAACAATATCGCCAAAAAAGCCTTGCCGAGCCATATTCAGGGTCATCAGCTCAAAGAAGTCGTAACAGCAGTTCTCCAGCATCATACAGTGCTGGCGGGTCTTTTCTGAGGTTTCTACCAACTGCCAGCACTCTTCCAGAGTGACTGCGGCCGGTACTTCCACGGCAGCGTGCTTTCCCTGTTCCATAGCATACACGGCCATGGGTACGTGCCAGTCCCAGGGAGTGGCAATGTACACCAGATCAATATCATCGCGCTCGCACATTTCCTTCCAGGTTTCTTCGGTTCCACTGTAGGCAAGCGGTGATTGGCCTGAAGACTCACCTAGTTTCTCTTGCATTGCCGCCACCCTCTCGGGACGAATATCGCACAAAGCTTTTATTTCTACTCCTTCAATCTGGTTCATCCGCATCACGGCACCCGGCCCACGGTTACCCAAACCGATAAAGCCTATCCTTACCGTTTCCAATGCTGGGGCGGCGTAGCCACTCATATTGAACTGTGGTTTGCTGAGCCGGTTAACTGAGCCTTGTACATCAATACTACTTCCCATCAGGCCAACACTCGTTAGACTGGTAAGCTTAAGAAAGTCTCTTCTTTTCTGGTTCATATAGGTATGTTGTGTGCGTTGTTCATCTAAGATACTATTTTCTTAAGGATAATTGTAGAGCCCTCCTATCACTTCTCACTAACGCTGGTGAAAGCAAAGTATGCTTTCACTAGCTATCTTCGACCAGTCACAAAAATCAAATAATCAGATCGCGCGTTTATAGAGCAATTTCAGCAGGATATTCTACCACTTTGCCGGTCTGCTTGTCCAGCGGCATACCAGCATCGGCTTCTTTCAGATAGTTAGTCAACAGCCCCGCTAATTCCTTGACTACTTCGGGATACTGACTAGCTACATTTTCCTCTTCACTAATATCTTCCGACAGGTCATACAGCTCGATAATGCGGTCGGTATGCAGGTAGATTAGCTTCCACTTTCCCTGCCGGATTGAACTGTACGGGTACTGATCGTAGGTGTGGGGAAAGTGCCAGACAATGGCCCGATTCTCTGCATCGATACTCTCCCCTTTTACCAGCGGCACCCAGCTCTTCCCGTCTAGATCGGTTTTGGTTGATGGCACACCTGCCATTTCTAGAAAGGAAGGAAACACATCATCGATCATTACGTACTGCTCACAGACCGACCCGGCAGCAGATACCCCCGGCCACTTCACAATCATCGGCACCCGCACCCCACCCTCGTAGGGCGTCAGTTTATGCCCGCGCAAAGGCTTGTTGAGGGCTACTTGCTTAGGGGCTCCGTTATCGGACATAAACACCACGATGGTATTTTCTTCTATCTCCAATTCCTTCAGCTTGGCCAGCACGTCGCCCAGGGAGTGATCCATACTTTCTATCATGGATGCTCGCATCGCACTAAACTCATCTAGTCCCTGATCCAGATACTTCTGGTAGAATCGCCGGTCTTCTTCCCAAGGAGCGTGCACCGTATAATGCGATAGATACAGGTAGAAGGGCTTCTCCTCGCTTACCGCCTCTTCTATAGCTTGATTAGCTTCCTGGGTGAGTGCTTCGGTAAGGTTGATCTTTTGCCCGTGGTATTTTTCTAGACCGGGCACATCCCAGATTTCATCCCCCTCCCGCCACACGGCACTGAAGTTCTTGTCGCCGTGGTAGCTGCCCGGCCCACCCGCAGCATGACCAGCGATGTTCACGTCAAACCCCAGATTTTTCGGTTCGGCGCCAGGGGTATCTTTGGCCCCAAAGTGAGCCTTACCTACATGAATGGTTGTGTAGCCGGCTTCCTTTAACCGCATAGGCAGAGTCTCCACCACAAAGCTGCGTTCAACTCCAGCCTTATCACTCAGTCCGTTCATATTCCACATGGGTGCCGCTATTTTGGGATGATTAGGATCAGGAGACTGGTTCTTTCGCAAAGTCCAGTTAGTAACCTGATGGCGAGCACCGTTGACGCCGGTCATCAAGCTCACGCGAGAGGGGGAGCAAACGGCATAGGCGTAGGCCTGGGTGAACTTCATCCCTTCGCGAGCCAGCTTCTCCATATGAGGGGTATGGTAGCGTTTGTTCAATTCCGTCACCTCGGTGTGAAAGGGCACTGACGTTTCTTGCCAGCCCATATCATCTACAAAGAAAAAAACAATGTTGGGTTGGGGCTCAACCGCCCGCGATGAGTTGACTATACCCAGCGTTCCAACGCCTAGAAATAGTATTAGGTAGTGTATTGTCGTCATTCATGCATTTTTTCGGAGCGAAAATACTTTCTTCGTTCTATTACATTGCATAATAGAACATTCTCAGTCCATAAGCTACCGCTAAGCTTGCTTTAAGCCTCCAGATCAATATGAATAGTTTTCTAACTAGTTGTCTATTGCCTTCTACCTGTTCTTTAGGCGATTAAACCCTAAAAATCCTAGAAGTTAAAATGTATAATTCTCTATCAATGAATAGCCTACCCATCATACTGCTTTCCACTAGTTGAGCTTGAATCGAGATGATCTAGTTAAAGTTCCATAGAACAAGTCTACCGTGAATATTCATTTATCCTATATATTTACTGTACTGCTAAAATACCACTTACTGTGCGCCACTACAACCTTTCTTCCCTGACCATTCTGCTCGGCTGGTTCTTTCTTTCCTGTCAGCCGGAACGGCCGAACCTGATCCTGATTATTGCCGATGACATGGCCTGGGATGACTGTGGGGCTTACGGGCATCCCACCATCCGAACTCCCAACATCGATCGGCTGGCCCGGCAGGGTATGCGATTCGATCAGGCATTTCTGACTACCAGCTCCTGCAGCCCGAGTCGATCCAGCATCATTACCGGCCAATATCCGCATAGTACGGATGCGGAGCAGTTGCACTGGCCACTGCCCGTCGAGCAGGTTACGTTCGTAGAAAAACTGCGACAGGCAGGTTATTGGACCGGGCAGGCCGGAAAATGGCACTTAGGCGAAGCTGTGAAAGACCGCTTTGATACCATAATGGACGTTTCTACTTCCGGGTTTCAGCTTCCCGCTAAGGGCCAGGCTATGGTGCAGCAAGCCAACGAAAGTGGTTGCGAAGACTGGTTACCGCTGCTGGAGTCACGACCTTCGGGGCAACCATTCTTTCTGTGGCTGGCTGCCCTGGATCCTCACCGCGACTATCGTCCTAACAGCATTGCCCAACCCCATACCCGAACTGATGTTGTGGTACCTCCCTATTTACCGGATACTCCGGAAGTGCGGGATGACCTGGCCCTCTACTACGACGAAATCAGCCGACTGGATGATTATGTAGGAAGATTGTTGGAAGCGCTTGAGCAGCAAGAGATTGCGGAAAATACGCTGGTACTGTTTATCAGCGACAATGGTCGACCTTTTCCCCGGGATAAGACTACGCTGTACGACGGAGGCATTAAGACGCCCTGGATTGTTCACTGGCCAAAGGCGGTTATTCCCGCATCTACCTGCGCATCCTTAGTAAGCGCTATCGATATTGCCCCCACCTTCCTTAAGCTGGCCGGATTGGAACCGCTCCCTACTTTCCGCGGCCAGGATTTCTCGCCTTTACTATCTCAGCCCGATGAACCGATACGGGAATTTATCTATGCTGAAGACCACTGGCACGATTTTGAGGATTACACCCGGGCGGTACGAACGACCCGGTTCAAGTATATCCGCAACTTCTACGACGACTTGCCTAACACCCCCTCGGCCGATGCTCTGAGAAGTCCTACATTTCAAACCATGTTACAGCTCAAAGAAGAAGGTGAGCTAACCCTAGCCCAACAAGCCTGCTTCGTCGCCCCCCGCCCCGCCGAAGAATTATACGATACTCAGCAAGACCCTCATGAACTCGTTAATCTCGCTACTGACCCTAAATATACTGAAACACTGAAGGCAATGAGGAAAACGATGACCGAGATACGGGAGCAGACCCAGGACTATTTACCGACACTAAGAACTCCAGATGAGTTTGACCGGGATACGGGCCAACCCAACAAACACAGAATCCGCCCTCGTCCTTCTAAAGCGCAGATGCAACAGTCATCGGTTACACCCCATTAGCCAGCTAGAGAGTGAAGGATATTCGGTAAACTTTTTTAGTCGATAAGTCTGGACTAGATTTATCCGGAAAAAAATCACCTAGGTTATCCACATAGAAGGTTATTATCGCGTAGCCTACTTTAAGAGCATAAACTCACTTTCTAATTATAACTCTCAACCCATGGCACATCAGCTTTTACTTACGGTAGCCTGTTTTCTTTTAGCGCTAACCACATTCGGGCAGGACGCTCAACCGGAGTATACTTCTACCCAAAAGGATTGGGGCTTTAGTATTACTCCCTACGCCCTGCTGGCCTCCCAGTCAACCGACGTAGGAGGGCAAAAACTCCGGCAATCGTTTAATGACCTTAGCTCCTTGACGAACAGTGGCTTCCAGGTCATTGCTAGCGTCCGCTACAAACGACTATCGTTTGCGTTCGACGGCACTTTTGCCGAACTGGGAGATAGGGCGGTTAGTGGGCCGCTCAGAGTAGATTTTACCGTCAATCAAAATATCTTCGGCTTTAAAGCTGGCTATTCGGTATACGAAAACTTCGAGTTTGGAGAAGATGAAATTTTGAAGGGCTGGGCTTTGGGAGTAAACCTGGGGGCAAAATACTGGGCCAACAAAGTAGGGGTAAACTACTCTATTACTATTAACGACATTGTCATTGATGAGGGAAGCTTTAGCGAAAACCAGGAGTGGTGGGACCCAATGATTGGGGTGAATGGCCGATTTATTCTAAGTAACCGGTTTGCCCTCATTGTGGACTCAAACATAGGTGGGTTTGGTTTGGGCAATGCGTCTAAGTTTACCTACGATTTAACCTACATCAATGCCTTCAAGCTATCGAAGCTGGTGGTAGTTAATGTTGGATTTAGAAGCTTCAGATACCGTAGGGTAGACGGCAGCGGCGAGGGTGAGCTTACCACGAATGTAAGCGTTTTGGGGCCGATGTTAGGCGTCTCATTGGTTTTCTAGTTTTCTTTTGTACTCAGTAATCGCAAGCTGCCAATATTTCGTCGCCAACCGGATATGTAGATAAAGCCCCTACTGTTGGGAAAAGGAGCGGCGGTGCCGATGATTGTGATATTTCTGGGAGTAATCGGTGGACTCATGATATCGGGGTTTATTGGCCTGTTTACCGGAGCCATCATCGTATCCTTAGGGTATAAGCTGTTTGTGTCTTGGCTGAATAGTGATAATACCAAGAGTAATCAGCAGCTCCCGGCTACTACCGCTAGCCAACTGGCGGAGTCATAGTACTGACAAGTAATTGATTTATTACTAACCCAAGTTGTGAGATATATAAAGCCTTCGGTTCAGTCTGTTACCTTTAGCATTACCACACGTCTAAACCCAACAGCTATGAACCAAAAGGCTATTGCAATTTATTGTTTTCTGGATGATTTTCTGCAAGCAGTACGCTGGAAAGAAGACAAGCGTACTCGTCTTACCGATGCCCAGGTACTTACAGTAGGTCTGCTAGCGGCTCTCTATTTCTACGGTAACCAAGCGTCAGCTTTACGCTATCTTGTGGATCATCACGGCTTTTACCCGTTGGAAAAATCACAGTTTAACCGACGTCTGCATCGCCTTTCCCCGCAACTCATGGTGATCTTTCGGGCAGTAGCCACGAGCTTAAAGTACCTCAATACGGAAAGTCGTTACTTGTTGGATAGTTTTCCTGTAGCCGTTTGTCATAATATTCGTATCGCTCGCTGTCGCCTGCTAGAGGAGGAGGCGTACCGGGGATACTGCTCTAGCAAAAAGAGCTATTTTTACGGGTTTAGGGTACAAATGATGACCACTGAAGCAGGCCTGCCAGTAGACTTCTATCTTTATGCTGGGGCGTTCGTGGATGTGACCGATTGGCAAACCATGCCTGTTGACCTACCTGCAGGCAGTGAACTGTACGCAGATAGTGGTTACACCGACTATCAAGTAGAAGATTTGTTGCAGGAATGTGATCAGATTCACTTGCGGACTGTGCGTAAAAAGAATAGTCAGCGTAGTGACCCCGCTTGGTTGGCCTACTTGAAGCATCATTTTCGCAAACGGATTGAGACGGTCTTCTCGCAAATCAAAGCGCACTTCCCTGCGCATATTCATGCAGTCACTGCTGAGGGGTTTATCCTCAAAATCACGCTATTTATCATTGCACTTACTTTGGACTATCTCACAACTTGAATTACTATCTTAATTTCAAATTAATATTCAAAAAAGTGATCAGTATTTACGAACTTATGCTGTAGCTTCTTCCGAATAGACTTAAGAATAATTACGACCTAAAGAACTAATGAAAAGACTCTTAATTCTTATTTGTGCACTAATAAGTGCAACGTTGCTGCTAGCCCAAGAGGATAGCAATTCTTCGAGCCGCAGCGTAGATTCGGTGGCGGTGTACCTTTTAGATAATGTAGTGGCGATGATTGGCGAACTTCAGTCCTGTAGCTACCAACTTACTACCTCAGTAGATAAGGTTCATCCTACCTACGGACTACACAAGGAGTTTACTGACTATAAAGTGTATATGAGTGGGACAGATAAGATGCTGATACTAGAGGAGGGATACGACGGAAAATGGGGATACTGGTATAACGGGACTATCTTCACGTATTACTCCTACAACGAAGACAACTATGCGATTATTGATGCTCCGTCCAATACGGTAGCCATGATTGACACCTTGCACCAGATGTACAACATTGAGTTTCCGGCGGCAGATTTCTTCTATCCTACCCTCACCGACGATATTCTCAATAGCTTTGACACGCTGTGGTACCTAGGAAGAAAGCATATTGGAGAGCAGGAGTGTTCTCACATTCTGGCTACCAACGAAAGCATGAATGTACAGATATGGCTAACGGATGATGGCTTTACTCTACCGCTACAATTTGTTATTGTTTACCGCAATCAGAAAGATTCTCCGCAGTACGAAGCTACTTTTACTCATTGGGAAGTAAATCCTGAGTTGCCCCCCAGCCTCTTCGAGTTTGTGCCTCCGCCCGATGCCCGCCTGATTGCTACTTTTCCCAAAACTTCTAATTGACCTACTGCCTTATGATAACCAAACGTAATTCCATCTTTCCCAACTGGGCAATAATTACCATGCTGGTTTTAATGATTGGACTAGGCTTACCCGATTTAGCCGAAGCCCAACGAATGCGTCACCGGCCAACTCCCTCCCAACGGCCATCTACCCGCCCCTCCAACCGCCCGCCTTCTAACCGTCCTCCATCGAGCCGGCCACCCTCCCAGCGACCACCCAGTCAAAGACCTCCCAGCAGTCGTCCACCATCAAGTAGACCACCATCACACCGCCCTCCTAGTAGTCGTCCTCCCTCACAACGACCACCGCCTAGCCGGCCACCTTCTAACCGTCCACCCAACTATCGCCCTCCAAATCGGCCTAGTCGTCCACCGGCGTATCGCCCTCCCTACCGCCCCAGCCGCCCTATTTGGGTGCGCCCCGGTTACCGTCCGTATCCTCCACCCTACCGCTACGGACGCTGGAGATTCTACGGCTACTACCCCTATTATTATCACCCTTACCGCCCCTACTACTGGGGGGTTTACCGTCCGGCCTGGGGTTTCTTTGTAGGAGCTTTAACCGCCACTGCTATCATTGTTACCATTGAAAATCAGAAGTACCACTATGATCAGGGAGTTTTTTACGAACCTACTGACGATGGATATGAGGTAGTACCCGCTCCGGTGGGGGCCACGGTAGAGGAAATACCCGAAGAAGCCCAGCAAGTAGTGATCAATGAAACCAATAATTACTACTACTTTGGCGGAGATTATTTTGAGAAAACCGACGAGGGCTATACCGTAGTACCTCCAGTAGCCGGAACCATTGTAGAGCACCTGCCGGAAGGCGGAGAAGAGGTTAGGGTAGGTAAGCAAACCTACGTGCGCTTTGGCGAAATCTACTACCAGCCGGTACAGGTAGACGGAGAAGATATGTACGAAGTAGTAGAAGTTAAAGAAGAACCGGAAGAAGAAGATAACAAATAGTTAAGCGTCTTGACCAAGTAGAAATGCTCATGATAGCAAGTTTGGTAGCCTATACTACCCAAACGAATGAAGTCTAGAGCGACGATTCAAACACTACCATTTACTTTGGAGGAGATATTATCACCATGCAGGGAAATGAACTTACCTACGTTGAGGCGATGGTAGTGAAAGAAGGTAGCATTGCTTTCGTCGGTGATCAAACCGAAGCCAAGGAAAACTATACCGATACCCGTAAGATAGACTTGTTCGGAAAAACCATGCTTCCCAGATTTATTGACGTACATAGCCCCTTCTCTATAAGACTATTTTTTTTAATTCTAACTTTCTCAACAGCTTAACACATCAAGTTCATTCATTGGAGGTGTTCATGAAAATGATCTCTCAATCTATGTGTCGGTTTGCAGCTTGATTACTGATTAAAGTTGGGATGTATTGGATCTGATAGCGCAATTTGCAAAAAATAGCTATTTTAGAAACACACACTACCATGAAATACGCTGCCCTTACCCTCGCTGTTCTTACCTTCACATTTGCTTGCACCGTCCCGGATGAAAGCCAGGTGGGAGAAAATACTGATCAATCCTGGCCAGTCGCTAGTGCTTCCAAAGGTAACACCAAGTACTCGCCCCTCAGTCAGATTAACCGGAATAATGTTCACCAACTGCAAGTGGCCTGGGAATATCGGGGCGGAGACGAAGGCTACTCTATTGAGTGTAACCCGATTGTGGTAGATCGAGTGCTATACGCTACTTCTCCTTCGGTCAATGTTTTTGCTCTGGATGCCGCCACCGGAGAAGAGATCTGGACATTTGACCCTTTCGCCTACGTGGGAGATACTGATCGGATGCGGAGATCATCAGCCGTAAACCGGGGCTTAGTTTACTGGGAAGAGGGTGAGGATCAACGAATATTTATCGGAGTAGGCCCGTTCCTTTTCTCGCTAGATGCCCAAAGCGGAGAGCCCATAATCAGCTTTGGTAAACAAGGGAAGATTGACCTGTTAGACGGACTGGACCGTGATGTAGAAGGATTGTGGATCAACGCTTCTTCCCCCGGAATTATCTATCAGGATTTGATTATCATTGGGGCTCAGGTGGGTGAAGGGGAAGGCCCAACCCCACCGGGTCACGTGCGGGCTTTTGATGTGCGCAGCGGGGAGCGTAAGTGGATCTTTCATACCATTCCCTATCCGGGCGAGTACGGCTACGATACCTGGCCCGAAGAAGCCTGGAAAACCTTTGGGGGTGCCAATGCCTGGGGAGGCTTCTCCCTGGACGAAGAGCGTGGCATTGTTTTCTTCGGTACCGGCTCAGCCTCCCACGATCACTTCGGAATTAAACGCCACGGTCAGAACTTATTTGCCAACTCGGTAGTAGCCCTGAATGCCGCCACGGGCGAGCGGGTGTGGCACTATCAGATCGTACACCATGATTTGTGGGATTATGATCTACCCACACCACCTAACCTAATCACCGTGGAGCACGACGGGGAGCGTATCGACGCGGTTGCTCAAGTGTCTAAAGTAGGTATGTTGTTTTTGTTTAACCGCGAAACCGGCGAGCCGCTGTTCCCGATTGAAGAACGCCCGGTGCCCCAAACCGAAGTACCCGGCGAGCAAACCTGGCCTACCCAGCCCTTTCCTACCCGTCCGCGCCCCTATGCCCGACAAACCTTTCGGGAAGAAGATATTACCAACCGCACTCCCGAAGCCCACGCCTTTGTGCGGGAAAATGTATACGATAAATACGGCGACTCGCGCATCTACGACCCGCCCAGCTTTGCGGGTGATATTATCTTCCCTCAGTTCAACGGAGGCACCGACTGGGGAGGAGCAGCAGTTGACCCGGAAACCAGTTTTCTCTACGTAAACACTAGCAATGAACCGGAGCTAATGCGCGTAGTGGAGGCCGACGAAGGCGCTGATTTTCCCTATGATGTTACCGGTCACCAACCGGTGAAAGATAACGAAGGCTTCCCGATCTCCACTCCCCCCTGGGGCACGCTGAGTGCTATTGACCTGAACCAAGGAGTGATCGCCTGGCAGGTTCCCTTCGGCACTTATCCTGAACTAGAAGGAACTACTGAACTGCCCACAGGCACCTTCAATATGGGTGGGCCAGTGGTTACTGCGGGCGGACTGGTTTTTCTGGGGGGATCGATGGATGAGAAGTTCCGGGCGTTTGATAAGGAAACCGGTAAGGTTTTATGGGAAGCTAAGCTTCCGGCGGGCGGCTACGCTACCCCAGCAACCTACTCCATCGAAGGAAAGCAGTACGTAGTGATTGGCGCGGGTGGCGGTGGCAAACCCGGCACCCGCACCGGCGATTCTTACGTCGCTTTTGCGCTGCCCGATGGTGATACCTCTAGTGATCGTAGCGACTCACCGCAGGCTACTGCTGTAGTTGAAGATGAAGGTTTGCAGTTGTACACCTCCCGCTGTGCCTCCTGTCATCAGTTTAACGGCCAAGGGCTAGCCGGTAACTACCCGCCTCTAGTCAACACCAATTGGGTTACGGGAGATAAAGGTCGGCTGATCAGACTAGTGCTCGGAGGGCTAAACGGCGAACTTGAAGTGAACGGAGTGGAGTACAATCAGGCGATGCCTCCCTGGGGCGGCTTTCTGGAGGATGAACAAATAGCCTCGATTCTAACCCACGTTCGGACCTCCTGGGGTAACGAAGCCTCGGCGGTATTGGCGGAAGAAGTAGGTAAAGTACGTAAAGCTACTCAAACCAAAACTGGCATGTGGACTGCCGAAGAGTTAGCGAAAGAAGAAAACCAGGGTGTTCCGGAATAGTGTTCAAGCAAACGACCTCAACCGTCCTCATTTCCCTTCTTCTTTTGCTTCTTCAGAGCTACGAGCGTCTCGATAACTTGTTTAATGTCCTGTTCTTCTAAGGAGGCAAATTCCGCTTTTTCCCCGTAGTCGCTCACGATTTTGACGGTAAACTTTTTTCCAGGCGGAACCACGTCAGAATCGAGTGTAAACTTCCTTCTTTTCAGAAGATTGATCATTACCCAAACCACGACCATATAAGCGCAGCCCATTATTATCAGATCAATCATAACGCTATAGTTCATAGTGTCAATTATATTGATACATAAGATAGGGATTTAATAGCCGGTAATCTCTTTAATCTTGGAAAAAAATGCTCGTTTACGTTCGGAATTGATACTCCAGTCTACTGGTACACTCTGGTAGCCATCTTCAAAGCCCTCACCGTCCATTCGGAAATCGAAGTAGCCCCAGGAGGCGTAGGAGCGCACAGCGGTGACTAAGTTATTGGTATCCGCATCAAAGTCGAAATGATCATCTTCGTTAAAGACGATGGGCATGGGCCGGAAGCCTTCTACCTGCTTGGTTTGAGCTACCATCTCGGCAATTCGCTCCGGCTCGTGCACTCCGTTTCCGTGAATCAAGATAAAATCAGCTGACTGCACCACGTTGGGCCGAGGAATACTATTTCCGTTGTAGCTAGTACTGACTAGGTAGCGGAACCCGTCTTTCTCTTTACTTTTTACCAGATTAATCAACTCATGGATTCTATCCGCTTTGATAATATCTCGGTCGTAGCCTCGGTTATCACATTCGTTAGCTACTTCAATCAACACGTTTCGGTAGCCTTTATCCAACAGCCAATCTATCGCATTTTCCGTAGCCTGCTTCACAGCCTCATCATCCCGTAAGTTTTGATCCTGTCCAAAGTAGAACAATCCGATCATGGGTACCATTTTCAATTCTTCGGCTTTATCCAGTATTCGGGTGAGCCGGTCAAAATAGGCGGGTCGTAGGGTTCCGTCTTCCTCATACGCGGAATTATACCAGTTCTTGTTTCCGTAACCCATTGGGCTGCCGCCCTGTAAGTTTATTGTAAAGGATAGTAATCCGTGGTCATGCCAGTCATCCATTGCCGCCACAAATTCATCGGTATTACGGTCGGCGTCCCATTCGCCGGTATCGGGGTACTTCCAGCGTACGGCGGTTTCCGGATTCAGATCATCAAAAACACCCTGCACCATGCGGGAGTTAAACAGTAAGCCCTCAATCTTATTCCCCTCCCAGGTCCGCCCCGGATAGGTAGGTTCACCGTCAATCAAGAATTGTTCTCCCTCAATAGTTACGGTAGTTCGGTCCTGCGCCAAAGCCGCATACTTAAAATTGAATGAGAGGTAAACGATAATAAAGAGAGACGCAATGAAATAGGATAGCCGCATAAACGATGAACAGTTAGTAGGTTGTTGATAAAACCCTAAAGTAGAAAAAGTAAGGCTTCCAAACTAACAGCTCAAGTAAATAGCCAGCTAGCACCAATCGACAACCAGCTATTTACTCTACCCACTTTCAATTATCCATTTTCAATCCATCGGGGTGCCGACCACCGTGAATTCTAAGGTTAAAACAAGTTTTCTGCGTATAATTTTTCTGGGAAG
>ERZ1740058.396-NODE-396-length-34491-cov-9.431641_pt1 | contig 34491 bp, 28 predicted proteins | sample MGYA00581745_ERZ1740058 | MGnify/ENA primary metagenome ERZ1740058 (study PRJEB43018, sample SAMN04849742) | marine metagenome | isolation source: floating plastic debris | place: Pacific Ocean | collected 2008-08-30 | study: EMG produced TPA metagenomics assembly... | reverse complement strand
CCGGCATTGTCGCTGTGGCTGCCGACCATGATGCTGCGCTGACGACGGAAGCCCCGATGACCTCGACCATCTTCGAAAATGCAAAAATCCTCGACACAAAGGCCGGCTCGTACTCGCACGGTTCGGTGCGTGTTGAGGGCGGACGGATTGCTGAGGTGTCGAGCGGTGCGCTGTCCGGCAGCGCGGACCGGCGCATCGACCTTGGCGGCAAGGTTTTGATGCCGGGGCTTTGCGACGGCCATGTCCACGTCATCGCAATCACGGCCGGCTTTCCGGACCTTATCCGCTCCTCGCCCTTTTACGTGATGTCGCGCGCGTCAAAGATCATGAACGAGATGCTGATGCGCGGCTTCACCACGGTGCGCGATGCCGGTGGCGCCGACTACGGCATTGCCCGCGCGGTGGACGAGGGGCATGTGGCGGGGCCTCGGGTATTGTTCTGCGGCCATGCCCTGTCTCAGACCGGCGGTCACGGGGATATGCGCTCGCCTGGCGATATTTTCGAACAAAACACCATGATCCACGCGAGCCTTGGCGTGATTTGCGATGGGGTACCCGAGGTTCGCCGCGCTTGCCGGGAAGAGATCCGTCGCGGCGCGCATCACATCAAAATCATGGCGTCCGGCGGGGTATCGTCACCGACCGATCGCATCGACAGCGACCAGTTCTCCAGGGAGGAGATCGCGGCGTGCGTGGAAGAAGCGCAGATGGCGAACCTTTATGTGATGGCCCACGCGTACACCGCGCGCTCGGTGTCCCGCTGCGCTGAGCTTGGGGTGCGCACGGTCGAGCACTGCAACCGCATCGATGATGCGACGGCGAAGCTGATGCGTGAGCGTGGCACCTACATGGTTCCGACGCTCTCAACGTATCAGGCGCTGAAGGATGAGGGGCTCGCCAACGGCCTGTCGCACGCGATGCTGGCCAAGCTCGATGACGTGATCGAGGCGGGTATTCGCGCGGTCGACATGGGCGTGCGCGCTGGTGTCACGCAGGTCTATGGCACTGATCTTCTTGGCAATATGCACCGCCACCAGCTCAACGAATTCACGTTGCGCAGCGAGGTGGTCACCAACGCTGATCTCGTCCGTGCCGCCACCTGCAACGCCGCCGAAGCCTTTATGGCGGATGGCGACTTTGGTGTGATCGCCGAGGGCGCGCGGGGTGACCTTTTGGTGGTGGAAGGTGATCCGCTGGCGGACATCTCGGTGCTGACCAAGCCCGATGAGATGTTGTCGGTCATCATGAAGGGTGGCGAGTTCTACAAGAACACTCTCTAGAGCCCAAAGTGCTCTAAGCCCTTGGTTTCATATGTCTGTTATCGGAGAAATCTGTTTCGCTTCTTCGGTTCAGATCGCCGGCTCGCGCGTTGTCCTCGTAACAGCAATAGACGAGGTGCAACGTCATGTATCGATATCAGGTCACTATTGATCCGCGCATCGCGAAAGCCGTGTGGGACGTTCAGGATTTTGCGGTTCAGCAAGGTCTGTCGAAGGGATGGTCGGACGTTAAAGTCAGCTCAGGAGTGGTGAGCTTCACCAGCGCTGCCCGCCTAGATGAGGTGGAGCGGGACCTTTTGACGGCGTTTCCGCGCATTGCCAAGGGCTTGTCCGTGGCGCGCAAGCCGGTGCGCAACGCGAAGCTCTTGAAGGGCCTTTACGGCCTGAACAAGGTGCCTGCCGTGTTGGAGCGCGGCTAACTGGGGGCGTTTTGGGGCGTCGGTTCACCTTGCTAATCCATGCTGGAGCGGATCGCCCACAGAGATGTTGTTTTCGCAAAGCTGTAAGAGGGCCGCGAGCGCGTTAAGTGGGAGACTTAACAAGCCGTGATGTGAAACAATGGTTGCGCATCCCAAGCGATGATCAAAGAGGGCTGCGGTGAGCGCACAGATGTTTTCTTTAGAGGGGCGAACCGCCCTCATCACCGGATCCAGTCAGGGGATTGGATATACGCTCGCGGAAGGGATGGCGGCCGCTGGCGCGAAGATCGTCTTGAACGGGCGCAGCGCCGATAAGCTGGCCGCGGCGGCTGAGGCATTATCGGCGACGGGGGCGCAGGTCGAGACGCTTGGTTTCGACGTTGTTGATCATGCCGCGACCCAAGCTGCGGTGGACCGGTTCGAGGCCGAGAGCGGCCCCATCCATGTTTTGGTGAACAACGCCGGGATGCAGCACCGGGCGCCGCTACAGGATTTTCCTTCTGAAGCGTTTGAGCGGCTGATCGCGACCAACGTGACCAGCGTGTTCAACGTTGGCCAGGCGGTGGCGCGGCACATGATCGGCCGGGGCGAAGGCAAGATCATTAACATTGCCTCCGTGCAGAGCGCGTTGGCGCGGCCGGGTATTGCCCCCTACACGGCGTCTAAGGGCGCGGTGACGAACCTCACCAAAGGCATGGCGACCGACTGGGCGCCGCATGGGCTGAACGTGAACGCCGTCGCGCCTGGGTATTTCGACACCCCGCTGAACGCGGCGCTGGTGGCGGACGAGACATTTAGCGGTTGGCTTGCCAAACGCACGCCGCAGGGGCGGTGGGGGCAACTGCCTGAGCTGCAAGGTGCTGCCATTTTCCTGGCCTCGCCCGCATCGAGCTTTGTCAACGGCACGACCATATTCGTGGACGGGGGCATCACCGCATGCCTTTGATTGGCGCCCTCCTGGTCTGGCTGTTGGCGGCGCCGGCGCTGGCGTTTCCACCGGCCGCCATGGGGCTCACGCCGTACGATGACGCTGAGCTGATCGAAGGCTTTGTGGACACAGTGTTCGGCGCTGAGACGGGCGATTTGCGGGCGGAAAACCGTACGGTGAAGAAGTTTGTCGGGCCGGTCCGCCTTTACGTCTCAACGCCGGCTCCGGGCGATGCGTACGCCGACAGGGTGTACAACTTTGCCGCCGACCTCAGCCGAGTGGTCGACAACCTGTCCATTGTCCGCACAAGCTCGAAGGCGCGGGCGGATATGATTGTCTATCTCACCACGCGGCGGCGCTATGCTTCGACCATCCGCGATCAGGTTTGGCACGGCGTCGACACCGCCTTTTTGGAACGCAACACGTGCTCGGCCGTCTTGTCATCGCGTCGGTCGGGAATCGAGCGGGCAAAGATTTTTCTCGTGGTCGATGAGGGGTTTTTACGCTTCTGGCACTGTGTGGTGGAGGAATTGGCGCAGAGCCTCGGGCCGGCCAACGACAGCCCGCGCTTGCCGGACTCCATCTTCAACGATCATTCGTCGGTCAACACGCTGCTCGTGTTCGACTGGTTCATCCTCAACATGCTGTACGATCCGCGCATTCGACCGGGCATGACCGAGGATGAGGTTGTCCCGCTGCTGCCCAAAGTCATTGCCGATGCGCGGGCGCGGCTGCCTGATGTGCTGCGACCTTTGATGGACGGTTATCAGGAGAACGTGGCGACGCACTCGGTACGTTAGGCCGCTGGTAACCATAACGCACGGTTTTCAGAATCGCGGCCGTTAAGGTTGACGTTGTTAATCGTCTGCTTCCCAAGCCCGCGTCACGGTACGCGGGTGCGGCCCCACAGACGGCTGCGCGTGTTTCTTGTCATGTGCGTAGCGAGTGTGTGTGAATGTTCGCAGAAATTAGACCCCTTTTGATCGTTGGCGCTGCGGCGCTGAGCATCCTTCTTCCCCAACAAGCCGAGGCCTTCCGCACCGACCGAGCGGCCTGGCTCAACCACCTGCAAAATGAAGCGAAAACCCGGCGGGCGCCGCAGGCGAGATCGACCCAACAGTCGACGTTGCGGATGCACGGCGACCGCGTGGTGCCCGTGCGCGGCTATCAGCAGGCAAGCATTGCGCCGGCGCGTCAGCCAGTGCGCCAAACGGCGGCGCGGCCGACCCGTCAGATCTCTGCGCAGTTTTTGCCGCAGCGGGTGGCCTACGCCAGCAAGTACCGGGCGGGGACGATCGTCATCGATACCGCTTCAAAGTACCTCTACCTCGTGGAGGGGAATGGCATGGCGATGCGCTACGGCGTGGGCGTTGGCCGGCCGGGCTTCCAATGGGCCGGGCGGCACAACGTCACCATGAAGAAGGAATGGCCGGGCTGGACGCCGCCGCCCGCCATGCGCAAGCGTCAGCCGGAGCTTCCCGCGTACATGCCCGGTGGCCCGGAAAACCCGCTCGGTGCGCGCGCGTTGTACCTCGGCTCGACGCTGTACCGGATCCATGGCTCCAACATGCCGTGGACTATCGGACACGAAGTTTCGTCTGGTTGTATCAGAATGCGAAACGAAGACGTGATCGCGCTGTACGAAAAGGTTAAGGTTGGGACACCCGTAGTGGTTATCCGCTAACCGCATCCGTGCACGGGTCTGGCGTGCACGGCCGACCGTTTGGAAATGCCGATGCACGTCAACCCGCAAGTACTGTCTAATAGCGTCGCCCTCGATGGACTGCCTGAGGAACTCGGGGCGGAGCTGATCAAGGTCGCGCGCACCCGCCCTGTGAAGGCGGGTGCGGCTATTTTCGAGGCTGGCGATCCTGGCGACGGGTTCTATGCGTTGTTAGAGGGCTCGCTGCGCGTGCTTCTGCGCGCCGAGGATGGCGAACAGGTCCTCGCGATCCTGTCCCCGGGTGCGATTTTCGGCGAACTCTCTCTGTTTGATGGTCAGCCGCGGTCTGCTGCGGTGGTGGCGGCGAAAGCCTCCCGCGTGGCGTTTTTCGACAAAGGTGCCGTTTTTCGGTTCGCCGACGAAAACCCTCTAGTCTACCGCCACATGCTGGCGATTGTCGGCAAACGGCTGCGCGCGTCGAACGCGACGCTTGCCGCGCGCACGTTGCTGCCGCTGCCCGGCCGTGTGGCGCAGGCCATGCTTCAACTGGCCGAACTGTTCGGCAAGGATGTGGGTCAGGGCCGGACGCTGGTGCACCACAAAATCAGCCAGGCGGACCTTGCCGCAATGGTAGGCGCGGCGCGCGAAAACGTCTCGCGCGTGCTCAACGAGTGGAAACGCGACGAGCTCGTGTCGCGCGTTTCCGGCTATTATTGCATCGAGGATCGGCAGGCGCTTGAGGCGCTGGCGGCGATCTAGAGCTGGGACTAGCGCGCGAAGCCTGAGCGTCCGGCCGCCTTTTGCACTTCGTAGATGGACCGGTTTAGCTCCGGCAGCGGGTACGGCACGCGCACTGGCACCGGGGCGAGGCGGGGCTCTTTCGTCGGGGAGCCGCACAGCATCCGGGTGTCATACTCGTCCAGGGAATCGCTTTTGGTGATCGAGCCGAGAATCGGGAAGGCGTCGGCCGCCATCATCTCGTAGAAGATCACGCCGCGGTCGCGCGGTGAGCGGTTGGTGTCGGAGCCGTGGATGATGCGGGCGTGGTGGATGGAGATGGAGCCAGCTGGCGCCTTCAGCTTCGTCGCCTGGGCGGGATCCAAACCTTCGGCGGGCAGATCGATTGTCCCGGCGAAAACCCCGTCCGAATGGTGGTTCAGGATCGGGCCGCGATGGCTGCCGGGAAAGACCATGAGCGGGCCGTTCTCATCATCGACATGATCGAGCATCACACCGACGGCGAGGAGATCGTCGTTGGTGTGGGGGTAGAAGGCGAAGTCCTGGTGCCAGTCCACCGGCGCGCCGTAGCGGGCGGATTTGACGTTTAGTTTGGAGGTGTGAAGACGGATGTCGGGGCCGACAAGGTCGCGAACCGGGGCCAAGATGAGGTCGGAGCGCATTAGATCGGCCATCATCGCCGATTGTGTGTGAGGCAGTTTCACCCGGCGGACCCGTGGCTCATCGGGCGTGTGGCTGTCTTCCAGATCGAGTTTATCGTCGCTTTCGCGCATGCCGCGCGCAGCTTCGTGGAAGCGGGCGAGTTCGGCTTTGCACTCAGCAATGGTTTCTGGCGGAAGGCGGCGCTCCAACACCAGGTAGCCGTTGGTGTTATAGAACGCGACGTCGGCCTCTGTGAGTGTCTCAAGCACACGCGTGCGGGCCTGCATGATGTCCTCCCCGAGTGAGTTTGGCGTGAGTTTAGCGCAAAGCTGCGTTTTGGGGCAGCCAGTGCTAGCGCAGCAGGGCGGCGGACCGGCGGATGACGGCTTCAGCCTCCGCGACGGTTCGCGCGATGATCTCGCCAGCGCTGGCGATGTCGCGGATGATGCCGGTGGCTTCGCCGACAAAAACGGCGGCTTCGTCCGGATCGCCGCGGGCAAGTGCTTCGCCGTAGGCGGGGCGTTCAGCCTCGGCGACGGCGGCATGCTCGGCAGCGCGGCCTTCCCAGCGCTGGACGAACGCATTGTTGAGAACGCGTGCGGTGAAGGGTTTTGGCCAGTCGTACCCGCGCGCAATGTCGGCGGCCCGTTGTCGGATCGTGGCGTCGCCGTCGGCTTCGACCGCGACCGCTTGATGCCGCGGATGAGTCAGTGCCTCTCGGGCGGCCCAAAAGCGTGAGCCCATCAGGACGCCATCGGCGCCGAGGGCGAGCGCTGCGGCAAGGCCCCGCCCGTCCGCGATCCCGCCCGCGGCGAGCAGAATGACATCCTCACCGATGGCATCGCGCACTTCAGGGACGAGAGTCATGGTCGCGCGGGTCGCACCATGGCCTCCAGCCTCGCTGCCTTGCGCCACGATAACGTCTGCACCCGCGGTCATGGCGTCGTCGACGTGGGCCATGGTCTGCACCTGGCAGATCAGCGGCACGCCAGCGGCGGCGATCTCGTCGCGGTAGGGCGCGGGATCGCCGAAGGAGAGCATCATCGCGCATGGCTGATGGCTGAGCGCAGCGGTGAGCAGCGCTCGGTTCTCGGACAGTCGCCACGTGATGAAGCCGCAGCCGACAGCGGTGTTGCCCGCCGCACGGAATGCGTTCTCCAAAAACGCCGGATCGCCATAAGCTCCGCCGATAAGGCCGAGGCCGCCCGCAGCGCTGACTGCGGCGGCGAGCTCGCCGCCGGCTGCGAACGCCATGGGCGCGGATGCGATCGGCGCCTCCAGCTCAAAGCGTTCGGTAAACCGGGTCGATATCATCGTGCCGATGCGCGTCTTACCCGCTGAAGCCGTTCTTTCCGGCGTTCTCCTCCGCGGCGGCTTTGCTCGGAAAGCCTGATGCCGCGGCACCAACGACTTTGCCGTTGGAGGCCTTGCGGCGCCAGCGCCACTTACCGACCTTGTCCTCGTAGAACTCCCACTTGTCTTTCGCGGTTTTCGGGCGTTTGGCGTTCTTCTCGCAGTCCGCCTTATCTTTGTACCCCTCGCACGCAGCGCCGATGAGCGAGCCGTCTGGGCTTTTTCGGCGCCAGCGCCACTCACCGCGTTTGTCTTGGTAGATGTCGAGGGTGTCTTTCTTCGCAGGCATGGCGTCTCCTCGTCTTTTCGTTAACGAGTTTCCGCGCCTTTGAGCGCACGATCAAGCAATTGTGCGTTACATGACCGCACCAATTTGCCAGGGGACGAACTCATGGTCCCCCAAACCCTGGGCTTCGGACTTCGTGGTCGCCCCTGACGCGACCTCCAAAATGCGCTGATAGATGTGCCGGCCGACGGACTCGACGTCCTCTTCGCCGGTGAGGATCGGGCCGGCGTTAACGTCCATATCGTCGATCATCTTGTTGTAAAGTTCTGAATTTGTGGCGACTTTGATGGTCGGGGATGGCTTAGAGCCAAATGCAGAGCCGCGACCTGTTGTGAAGACGACGACGGTGCTGCCGGATGCGATCTGGCCGGTGACAGAGGCAGGATCGTAGCCGGGGGAGTCCATGAACCCGAAGCCGGGCGTTTTGGCCTCCTCGGCATACTCGTAAACGCCGGTGAGCGGAGTGGTACCGCCTTTCGCAGTGGCGCCGAGGGATTTTTCTAAGATCGTGGTGAGACCGCCGCGCTTGTTGCCGGGGGACGGGTTGTTGTCCATGGACCCCTTGTTGCGGGCCACATAGTCTTCCCACCACCGCACGCGCTCTATGAGCTTGCGGCCCACCGTCGGTGTCGCGGCCCGTTCGGCCAACAAATGTTCAGCGCCATAGATTTCAGGTGTTTCGGCGAGGAGGCCGATGCCGCCTTGGCCTGCGAGCAGGTCGCAGGCATGGCCAAGGGCGGGGTTGGCCGTGATGCCGGACCACGCGTCGGAGCCGCCGCACTGCAACGCAACGGTGAGCGCGCTCACGGGGCAGGGTTCACGCTTGGCCTTGTTGGCGATGGGAAGCATCGCCTCCACTTTTGCTATGCCGGCATCGATTGTCTTGCGCAGTCCCGCCACATCTTGAATGTTCATGGTTTGGAAAAGGGGGCCTTGCTTGAGGCCGTACGCCTCCAGCAACCAATCGATCTGGTTCATCTCGCAACCGAGGCCCACCATAACGACGCCCGCGTGGTTGGGATGGCGGGCATAACCCCACATGGTGCGCTGCAAGGCGGCAAAACCGTCGCCGGAGCCGGCCATACCGCAGCCGGTTCCATGGGCGAAGGCAACGACGCCGTCGACGTTCGGGTAGTCCGCCAGCCGATCGGGCGTGAAGTGGGCGGCGATCTTGTGGGCGGCCGTTGCCGAGCAGTTCACGCTGGTGATGAGCGCGATGTAGTTGCGCGTGCCCATGCGGCCGTTGTCGCGGCGGAAGCCCATGAAGGTGTCTTGCTGCGCGGGGGCTGGGGCAGGCTTCAGGTTGGTGCCGAAACGGTATTCGAAGTCGGTGTTGCGGAACGACAGGTTGTGATCGTGGACATGGGCGCCCGCGGGGATGTCCGCTGAAGCGTAGCCGATCACCTGGCCGTATTTGCGCACCGGTTCTCCCTGGGCGATGGCGTGGAGCGCAACCTTGTGCCCCCGCGGTACAAGCCCAGCCGTGGTGACACCATCAATGGCGACGCCCGCCTCCAACGGCACCAGCGCGGTAACCACGTCATCCTCCGCAGACAGGCGGACGGTGCGGGTGAGCTGGCTCATGGGCGTGTTTCCTCGTTGGTCGTTGTCATGGTCGGCAGATCGCTTCCGGGCGTACCCGGTTGCCAATCCGCTTTTCCCGCTTGGTGTTTAACATATGGCGCAGTTGGCTCATCGGCGCTGCCTCGCCGTCTTGATCTTATTATAATTTGTCATGGCGGTGTTTTGTGCGCTGCCACTTTGTGCGCAGGGAAGCCTTCGTGATCCTGACAAAAAAGTAAAACCGCCGGATGAAGGCATCCGGCGGTTCTTTTAGTTGAGGCGGGGCCCGTGCGGGCTGGCTTTAGACCAGCAGCAGGGTCAGGCCTGGGAAGAACAGGATCAGCATCAGCACGAAGATCTGCAGGCAGATGAACGGCAGGAAGCTTTTGAAGATGGCCGGCAGCGTGATGTGCGGTGGGGCCACCGATTTCAGATAGAAGGCCGCAGGCCCAAACGGTGGCGACAAGAACGACACCTGCATGTTCACGCAGAACAGGATGCCGAACCAAATCCTCGCCTCGGATGCGCTGAGCCCAAGCTCGGGAGCGATTTGCAGGACGATGGGCAGGAAGACCGGCATCACTAGAAGCACGATGCCGACCCAGTCCATCAGTGCGCCGAGCACCAGGAAGATCGCCATCATGATGAGCAAGATGCCCATCGGTGTGAGTTCGGAACCGGTGATGAGGTTGGCGACGTAGGCCGGGCCGCCGGCGATGGAGTATGCGCCCGCAAGGCAGGTGGCGCCGAACGTAACCATCAAAATAGTGCCGGTGGATTTGAAGGTGCGTTGGAGCGACTGGTAGAACAGCGTCCACGTGAGCTCGCCCCGGACTAGGATGAAGAACAAGACCGCGACGGTGCCGATACCGGCCGCTTCTGTGATGCCGGTGATGCCGCCGTAGATCGAGCCGAGCACCGAGAGCACCACGACGAGCGGCGGTGCCAGGCCTTTGCCCATGTCCCAGGCCTGCTGAACGCGGTGTAGTTTGAAGATTGCGAGCATCGCCGCCGTGACGATCGCGAGGACGCCCATGAATTGGCCGACCCGCAGGTACGCGTCCTGGCCATAGACCATCACCGCTTCTCGCCCGGTGAAGTTGAAGATGGTGGCTTTCAGCAGGATGAAGCCGCACACGAAAGAACCCAAAAGCACGGCGATGGAGATGGAGAAGGCAAGGAACCGCACCGGTTTTGCCCAACCGTACATCTCGTCGTCACTGGGCTCAGGGAGCGGGGCGAGGGACGGGTTTAGCTGCGTGCGGACCACGATGTAGATGAGGTAGCAGGACGCCAGGATGGCGCCGGGCACGAACGCCGCCGTGAAAAGCGCTTGGATCGATGTCTCGGTGACGAGCCCGTAGATGATGAGGACGATGGAGGGCGGGATCATGGTGCCCAGCGAGCCGGAGGCGCAGACCGTACCGATGGCAAGGTTTTGGTCGTAGCCAAGGCGCAGCATCTGCGGCAGCGCAATCAGGCCGAGGAGCACGACCTCACCACCGATAATGCCCGACATCGCGGCCATGATGATGGCCATGATGGCCGTGACCAGCGCAATACCGCCTCGGGTCCGCGACAGCCACACATTGAGCGAGGAGTACATGTCCTTCGCAAGGCCGGAGCGCTCTAGCAGTGAGGCCATGAAGATGAACAGCGGGACCGAGATGATCACGTAGTCCGTCATCAACCCGTAGATGCGCTGGGACAGCACCGAGAACGGGCCGGTGCCGAACTGCCGGAACAGGACGTCTGGACCGAAGCGCAGGTAGAGCACCATGACGGCGAGGAAGCCGGAAGCGAAGCCAAGGGGCATGCCGATGGCCAAAAGCACAAAGATGCCGATGAGCAGGACGACCGACAGCTGGGCGATTCCCATGCCGGAGACTTTGGGAAGTGCGTCGAACGCGTTCCAAAACTCAGTCCGGAGGGGTTGGGTGTCGAACCCTTCCGACAGCGCTGGCGGGAAAACGAAGATGAGCAGCGCGAGAATTGTCGCGATGAACATCGCCGCGAGCTTATCGTCGCGTTTGACTGTCAGGTAGCTGAACCAGGCGAGCGATACCAACAAAGAGGCAAGCCAGGGGTAGAAGGGCATGAAAGTGGGCATCGTCGCGGCTGCCGTTGGCTATTGTTCGGAAAGGGTTCGGACATGCGCCGGCGGGCCGCCCGCTTGCGCATTCAGGAGGGAACTCATCGGGGTGAAAGCTGTGGTGTAGACAAAAAGACCGGCACGTTAATCGTGCCGGCTTGGTGCATTCTGTTCGAACTGAGCTCGAATTTCATCGGCCATTTCGCCTGTCCCTTCAGGCACTGGCACTTCATTCCAATCTCGGATGAGGTTCGAGATGGCTTGGGCGACGATGAGACCCGCGATCACAAGGACCGCGGGTTTCATTGTTGCAGGGATCGGAGGATCCCAAGCTGTGCCGAAGGTTTCCCAACGGTTGAACTTGGCAACGGCTTCGTTGAATCCACCGTGGATAATCATCGTGCCAAAGATCACGATGAGTAAGGTGGAAATCACATCGAAGACGCGTTGAAGCCAACGCGGACATACGTCGTAGAGCAGTGTGATGCGGATGTGACCGCGCTGCTGCAAGACATACAATGCCGCGAGCAGGTAGATGAAGCCACCAATCCAGAGGCTCATCTCATTCACCCAGAGGGTAGGTTTTTCGAAGAAGTAGCGCATGACCACTTCGTAGAAAATAATCGAGACGATCGCCGCGACCAAGAACATCCCGATTCGGCTGATGCCGAGGCTGATGTAATCGATTGGGCTCTTCGGCTCTGTCTCGACCATAGAGACTCCCTAAACTTCAGGCCTTTGGCGGGCCCGTCTTTGCACTTGTATGATCCAAGTGTTGTTGCGCTGCACAATTAGCGTGCGCGTGACTGCACATTGGCGGTACTAAGGCGTTGGATCAAGGCCTTTATGCGGGCTCAGCACCGATCTGGTTTCGGAATCCCCCATGCGGTGCCCAAATTTAATGCAAATGTTAGACTTAACGTCACGAACCCTCTTGCGCGACGTTTGCCTGATCCGGGCGAGACGCTCCCTCGCGGTAAAGCTTGACGCACTGCAACACGATGAACGCGATGGCGACTTGGCCCGCGACCACCGCCGGCCAGATTTGGCCGATCTTTGGGTCAACGTATTTTTGTGGGCCGAACGAGACCAACGCCAGCGCCGCGACGAAGCTGAGGCTGACGATCCGAGCACGGCGATCCTCGGCGAGGATCGCCGCCGCGCAGGCCGCGAGTGAAGCCGCCAAGAATGGGCCTATCGCGAACGGCGCCACCACAGCGGGCGGGTGCGGTTCGGTCTGAGTGAAAAGTGCAAACAGGGAGATGGCCTGGAGGACGGCGAGGGCTACGACCGGCGCATCACTGGGTTTTGTCATGGTGAAGATCCGCTGTACATTTCTGTACGAACGTTATGTACATAAGTGTACGGTTGAGGCAAGTGGGCAATATGGACGATGAGCAGCGCACTCTGGCGATCGAAGAAGCGGCCTACGCTGTGCTGGCGGAGCGGGGGTATAAGGGCGCGTCCATGCTAGCGATCGCCAAGCGGGCGCGAGTCTCCAACGAGACGCTTTATGCGCGCTACGCCAACAAGGCGGGGCTTTTCGCGACGTTGGTGCGTCGAAACTCTGACGCGCTGGCCCGCCAATTGGACGGCGCTGTTGCTGATGGCCGCGATCCGCTTGCTGCGCTGATGGCGGCGGGTAGTCTTTTGTATGAGCTCCTCACGAGCGAAAGGGTGGTTCTCCTGAACCGAGCGGCCGCGGCGGACGTCGCTGATAGTGGAACGCTCGGCCGCGCATTGGCTGAGGGGGGCCGTGAGCGGATCGCGCCGAAACTTATCGCGTTGGTTGAGGCTGCTGCGGACCGTGGCGTGGTTGATCTGCGTTCACAAACGCCTGAGGAGGCGACGGAGATCTTTCTGGGTGTTCTTTTGGCGGAGCATCCAGTGCGCAGGATCATTGGGTCGGCTGAGCTCCCCGAGGCGGGGGCTGGCGAGCGACGCGCCGAACGCGCCACCGACTGCCTTGTTCGCCTTTTTGCGCCGGTGACGTGACAACAAAAAAACCAGCCCCGATGGGACTGGCTGATGAGGTGGGCCCGCCGAATGGGCGGGCCGAGCCTTGGTGCTTTAAGCTTATTGCTGGCCGAACAGGCCAATTTGCGTCAGGAACTCTTTGTGTTGGGCCACAAGGTCCTTGGCAAGCTGCGTGGTGGCAAACTCATCCCACGCTTTCACGGCAGCGTCGCGGAAGGCGCCGCGGTCTTCGGCTGACCAGTCGTGCAGCGTCACGCCAGCTTCCGCCATCGCGTTGGCAGCGCGCTGGATGTCGACCTCATAGTCGAGCGTGGTGCGGAATGACAGCTTCTGCATCGCCACTTCAACGATCCGCTGCAGGTCCTCCGGCATGGAGTCCCAGACGTCCTTGTTGATGGCGAGGTGGTCGGCCGGCATGGAGTGGAAGCCCGGATAGGTGGCGTGCTTCACGATGTCGTAGAGGCCGAGCGACACGTTGGTGGAGATGTTGGACGCATCGGCACCGTCGATGATGCCGGACTCAAGCGCGGTGAAGATTTCGGTGAAGTCCATCACGATGGGCGATGCGCCCATGTTGGCGAAAATCTTGGTCTGCATGCCCGGAGGGGAGCGGAACTTCCAGTCCACCATGGCTTCAGGGCCGGTCAGCGGCTCTGATGAGGACAGCGACTCGGGGCCCGGGATCCACCAGCCGATCAGCTGCATGTTGTATTCGTTGTAGAGCGCGTTCGCGACTTCGAAGCCGCCGCCGTTATAAAGCCAGGCGTAGAGCTGCCAGGGCGTGTCGTAGCCGCCCATGATGTCGCCCACAAACTGGAATGCGGGATCCTTACCGGTCTGGTAAGCGCCGCCGGTCATGTCGCCGTCCAGGATGCCGTTGACCGCAGCGTCGAAGGTTTCGACCGACTTCACCACCGCCGAGGAGTAAAACTCTTCGATTTCGATCCGGCCGCCGGACATCACTTCGATGTCGTCAAAGAACGTTGCAGCGTTTTTGCCGGACACCGATTCGGGTGACAGGTGCGTTTGGATGCGCAGGGTGAACTCTTGCGCGAAGGCGCCGGTGGTAAGCGCCGCAATGGCGGCACCGGCAAGAAGTGTGCGGATCATGTCTGACCTCCCTAAGGTGGCGCCCTCTTCCGGAGCGGCCCCCAGCTGTTGGATATCGTTCTGGTTTGTCGTTCGGCGGTCACCCACCGAGTTGGCGCGACCCTAGCGGGGCCGCACCGAAACGGCAACGGCCCCGAGAGAGACGGGGCCGCCAAAAGCGCTTCGGGCGCCTGCCGTCAACTACTCGACCAGACCAATGCGGTTCTGGAACTCTTTGTGCATCGAGATCAGCTCGCGGGCATCGTCGGTGTCGGCGAAGGTATCCCAGGCTGACAGCGCTGCTTCACGGTAGGACGCGCGGTCTTCCGGCGACCAATCGTGCACAGTCACGCCCTGCTCAGCCAGCGCTTTCGCCGCTTCCTCGGTGGCGACGGAGCCGGTGAGGGTCAGGCGGAACGCCATTTTCTGAAGCGCGACGTCGATGATGCGCTGGAGGTCTTCCGGCAGCGAGTCCCACAGATCCTTGCGGATGGCGAAGTGGTCGGCCGGCATGGAGTGGAAGCCCGGATACGTGGCGTGCTTCACCACATCGTAGAGACCGGCCGACTTGTTGACCGCAAGGTTCGACATGTCGGCGCCCTCGATGATGCCCGACTCCAGCGAGGTAAACACTTCGGTGAAGTCCATCACGATCGGCGATGCGCCAAGGTTGGCAAACACTTGGGTCTGCATGCCCGGGGGCGAGCGGAACTTCCAACCTTCCATGTCGGCCGCGTTGCGCAGAGGACGGCCGGATGCCAGGGATTCCGGCGCAGCGATATGCCAACCGATCAGCTGCATGCCAAGGTCGTTATAAAGCTCCTGCGCCTTATCGAGGCCACCGCCATTATAAAGGAAGGCGTAGAGCTGCCACGGGGTGTCGTAACCGCCCATCGGGTCGCCGATGAACTGGAACGCCGTGTTTTTACCGGTCTGGTAGGCGCCGGACGTCATGTCGCCGTCCAGGATGCCGTTGATCGTCGCGTCGAACGTCTCGGGCGACTTCACCACTGCTGAGGCATAAAACTCCTCAATCTCGATGCGGCCACCGGACATGACTTCGACGTCGTCATAAAACTGCGCGATCGCTTGGCCGTTGATGGACTCCGGCGAATGGTGCGTTTGGATGCGCATGGTAAATTCTTGAGCCAGCGCACCGGTCGCAGCGAATGCGGCCACAGAAGCGCCAAGCAATAATGAGCGGATCATAGACTACTCCCTGTTTTGGTCCGCGACGGCAAAGGCCCGCCGCGCCCCTCGCTATCGAGGAATTGGTCGCAACTTATTTCAGGGCATGGTCGATCTGCAATGCACGATCTTGCACAAAGTTCTTGCAATGTTCGTGTTTTTCCATCCCAAAGGGGGAAAGACAGGGAGAGAACCATGACACTCGATGAGATTGCCAACGCCGTGGTCGAGATGAACCGTAGCGGCGAACTGGATGCCCTCCTGGCCAATCACTATTCGCCCGATTGCGTCTCGGTGGAGGCTTACTCGATGGACCCTTCCATGAGCGCCGAAAGCAAAGGCATGGAGGCCATGAAGGCCAAGCACGCGTGGTGGGACAGCATGATGGAGATGAGGGACGTCACCGTCTCCGATCCCATGATCCACGGCGAAGACCGGTTTGCGGTCATCTTCGGCATGACTGCCGTCGAAAAGCAGTCGGGCAAGGAACACAAGATGCAGGAAGTGGGGATCTTTACCGTCGCCGACGGCAAAGTTGTCCGCGAAGAGTTCTTCTACGGCCGATAGACCGCTAATCGCAAGAAAAGGCGGCCTGGCGCTATCCACGCCAGGCCGTTGATCTGAACTTATTGGGCGCCGGACGTCACCAGGCCGATCTTGTTCATGAACTCCAGGTGCGACTCGACGAGCTCCTTCGACGTGTCGGTGGTTGCAAAGTCCGCCCATGCCTTGCGCGCATTCTCGCGGAAGGTGGAGCGGTCTTCAGCCGACCAGTCGTGGAACGTGACGTCGCCCTGCAGCAGGTTGACCGTTTCTTGGATGCCGACCGAATAGTCGAGCGTTGTGCGGAACGAAGCCTTCTGCGCAGCCACTTCCATCATCCGCTGGATGTCTTCCGGCAGCGTGTTCCAGACATCGAGATTGATGGCCATGTGGTCGGCGGGCATGGAGTGGAAGCCGGGATACGTGGTGTGCTTCACCAGGTCGTAGATGCCGAGCGACTTGTTGGTCGACACGTTGGACGCATCGGCGCCGTCGATGATGCCTGTTTCCAGCGACGTAAACACCTCGGTGAAGTCAATCACGATGGGGGACGCGCCAAGGTTGGCGAAGATCATCGTCTCAAGCCCCGGCGGTGAGCGGAACTTCCAGTCGACCAGGTCTGCCGGACCTTCGATGGGCGTGGCGGAGTTCAGGCTTTCCATCCCCTGCACCTGCCAGCCGAGAAGGTGCATCCCATAGCTGTTATACAGCTTTTGGGTCAGCTCCATGCCGCCGCCATTATAAAGCCAGGCATACATTTGCCATGGCGTTTCGTACCCGCCCATGATGTCGGACACGAACTGGAAGGCGGGGTCTTTGCCGACCTGGTAGTTGCCGTTGGTGAAATCAGCATCGACGATCCCGTTGATGGCAGCGTCGAATGTTTCGACCGATTTCACGATGGCCGACGAATAAAACATCTCAATTTCGACGCGGCCGCCGGACATGACTTCCACGTCGTTTTCCCACTGAGCGATGTTTTTGCCCACCAACGACTCAGGCGACTGGTGGTTTTGGATGCGCAGGGTGAATTCCTGAGCGCTGGCCACGCCACCCAGCGTGACGGCGGCAACACTCGCGAGCGCGATAGTCTTTAGAGCCATGATAACTCCTCCCTTTTTGGACGTTGAGTCGCGGTCTGCGCCGCGGTTCGGCGGGAGGTTAGCCGCGACCATTGCAGCTGACAACACTGTCAAGCCGCCGTCTGCAGATGCTGTCCTCAGGTGAGCGAGCGTGCAACGCCCGCGTCAAACCGTACCACAGTTGCCCTGGTTCGCGCTGGGCGTGTGGCTGTAGAGGCACAGCGGATCGGAAATCAGCTGCCAGGACCCGACAATCCTCAGCTTTGAAGCGATTTGAAGAGAACGCCTTGTCACTCCCTATGGGGTGAAAGTTTGTGTTCTCCCTCGCTCTGGCATGGCTGCCGTCTCGTGCGTGCTCATCGCGCTATGTGTCTGCGCTCCTCAGCCAGCTCTCGCGTTTGAGCTGTTTGGCTTTCGGTTGTTTGGCCGTGGCGAGGCAGAACCGCCGCCCCCGCCGGACGCCGTCGCCTACACCACACAGTTGATTGTTGAAGGCGATAGCGAATCCGCGCCAAAGCTTGTGCGCCGCGCGTCGACGGTGATAGCTGACGATGACGAGTTGGTGGCGCCGGCGACGCTCCTGTCTCTGGCGCGTGGCGATTATCAGCGAATCCTCGCGGCGCTTTATAGCGAGGGCCGGTACGGTGGGACGATTTCGATCACCGTGAACGGGCAGGAGGCGGCCGGCATCCCCATCGATGCTGAGTTCAGCGACCCGGTGGAGGTCGTCATCACCGTTAATCCCGGCCCAGTGTACGAGTTTGGCCGCGTGACCATCAATAATCGCGCTGGTGAAGTGCCGGGTGATGAGACCTTGCCGCGTACGCCCGAAGAACTGGGCTTGGTGCCCGGCGACAAGGCACGAGCCGGCGTCATCTTGCAGTCGGAAAACTCCATCGTGGAGCGCTGGCGTGAAAAGGGCTATCCGAAGGCCCGGATCGCAAACCGTATGGCCACGGCGCGCCATCCTGAAGACAAGGTTGATGTGTCGATCACCGCCGCGTCTGGCCCGCCGGCCGTGTTTGGCGGCACGAGCGTCATTGGCGCCGACCGCATGGATCCGGTCTTTGTGGCTTACTACGCCGGCATCACTCCCGGTGAACCATTCGATCCCGACGACTTGGACCGGGCGCGCGAGCAGCTTCAGCGCCTTGAGGTGTTTGACGCCCTTCGCATTGTGGAAGGGGATGTGGTCCGCTCCGACGGCACCTTGCCGATCACGATTAATGTGTCGGAGCGTAAGCGGCGGGTTTTTGGCGGTGGCGGCAACTTCTCCACCCGGGACGGCGCTGGTCTGGAGGCCTTTTGGCGCCACCGCAACCTGTTTGGCCGGGCGGAGAAGCTGCGGCTGACGGCAAGGATGGGCGGCATCAACGCGGGCAATCCGGACGAGTACAACTACGAACTCTCCGCCGCGTTCTTAAAGCCCGGCGTCTTCACGCCCTACACCGACTTTCTGGCGCGGGTCGCCGCGGAGCAGGACGCGCCCGACACTTATCGCGCACGTTCGATTAATGGCACCGCCTCGCTCACCCATCGGATCGGGCGGAAGATTACCATCGACGGCGGCGTGCGGGTGGAGGCCGTGACCATCGACCAGACGCCTGTGGGTGACGGCGACTTCTTCATCGTAAGTCTTCCCGCGGGCATCACCTGGGACACCCGTGACGATCCGCTGAATGCGACCCGTGGTTTCGTTGTGGCCGCGCGGACCGAACCGCTCTACGAGGCGTCGTTCGGGAACGTGGGTGTCGTGGGCACGTTGAGGGCCTCGACCTATTATAGCGTCATCGAGGATCGCTTGGTGCTTGCCGGCCGCGCCGAGTTCGGCAGCATCGTGGGCATGCCGCTCAACGAGACCCCGGCCAGCCGGCTATTTTTCGCCGGTGGCGGCGGGTCGATCCGTGGCTACGACTATCGCAGCGTTGGCCCGGTGGACCGCAATGGCATCACCATCGGCGGTCGTTCGCTGTTTACCACGTCAGCCGAAGCGCGGGTGAACGTGACCCGCAGAATCCAGGTCGTCCCATTTGTCGATGCGGGTAACGCGTTTGAGGACGAGTTCCCTGACTTCAGCGAGCCACTGCGGTACGCTGCGGGGATTGGGGTGCGTTACATCACCGGTCTTGGACCTATCCGGCTTGATGTGGCAACGCCGCTCAACCCGCGTGGCGGCGACCCGGAGTTTGCGGTTTATCTCGGACTGGGGCAGGCATTCTGATGGCCCGTGGCGTGAGATCTTCGCTCAGAAAGTGGCTGTTTGGAGCCGCCGCACTCGCCAGCGTCGGGCTTGTGGTGAATTTCGCCGGCGCGCAGGACGCCGATAAATCCCGCTTCGTGCGCTTTGTCGAGAACCAGCTATCGACCCCGGACCGGCAAATCCGCATCGGGGCCATAGACGGCGTCTTGTCGTCGGATGTGCGCTTCCAGTCTTTCACCATCGCCGACCGCGAGGGCGTTTGGCTGACGGTGGAGGATGTGGAGCTGGAGTGGTCGCGGTTCGCGCTGTTGCGCGGGCGGCTCGATGTGGATCGGCTGGTGGCCGACAGCATCACGATCACGCGGGCCCCCTTACCGCCGGAGGATGACAGTGCGGACGCCGATGCAGCGGACGACGGCGAGTTTCAGCTGCCCGAGCTTCCGGTGTCGGTCATCATCGACGACCTAACGGTCGACACGGTGTCGGTGGCAGAGGGACTGGTCGGGCCGGCGTTCCAAGTGGGGCTTCAAGGGCGCGCGAACCTGTCCGATGGGGCGCTGGATGCTGCCATCTCCGTTGATCGGCAGGACCGCCCGGGCACGCTGAGCCTGGAAGCGGCCTTCAATAACGAGAGCCGGCAACTGACGGTGAATGCCGATATTGCCGAGCCACCCAACGGGGTGATGGCCAACGCGCTGAGCATTGAAGGCCGGCCTTCGGTCGATCTGCGGATTGCCGGCGACGGGCCGCTGTCTGACTTCTCGGCTGACGTGAGGCTCTCCACCAACGGCGAGGACACGCTCAGCGGGACTGTGCGGGTCGACGACGACCAGGGCGCGCTTCAGGTCTCTGGTGATTTGTCCGGCGACTTCCGGCCGCTTGTTGCGCAGCGTTTCCAACCGCTGGTGGACGGTGGCTCGCAGCTCTCATTCCTGGGCGCGCGGGACGCCGACGGCGGCATTAGCCTTACTCGCTTCAGCTTGAGGAGTGGCGCTGCCGATGTTTCGCTCTCGGGTCAGCTGGCGCCGGACTTTGTCCCGCTGAATGTGTCCATCAATGCCGTCCTTGCCCGGCCCGATGGTTCGCCAACGCCCCTGATCGGGGTCGACGACGGGACTGTGGGGCGGATCGCGATCACGGGTGCTCTCGGCGGAGATTTGGGCGAGGCGTACCAGTTCGACGCTGAGGTGAGCAGTCTCGATACACCTTTCCTGGTGGCGGACAGCGTGACGCTGCGTGCCTCGGGCGCGGCGGAAGGGCTGCGCAGTCCGAACGCGCGGCGTGTGACGTTCACCATTGAGGGGGATGCCGGCGGGCTGGAGCAATCAGGGAGCGGGGTGGCGGACGCCATCGGTGACGCGTTCAGCCTGCGCGCCAACGGCTCTTGGTCGGCGGGCAACCCCGTGAACGTGGAGCGCGCCGACCTTCGCACGACCACCTTTGCGACGCGCTTTGCCGGGACCGTCGGCGATGGCCTCGACGGGAGTTATCAGCTCCGCGCTGACAACCTCTCGGCGTTTTCGGCGCTGGCCGGGCGCGCGCTTTCCGGGACCATCTCGCTGGATGCTGCCGGCAGCGTCGGCTTTGATGGACTTTTCGATTTGCGGTTTGACGGTGCGGCCCAGGATTTGGCGCTAGGAACGCCGGCTGATGGTCTCCTTGCCGGCCGGCTCCAGCTTGGCGGGCGCGCCGCGCGCTCGGCCGAGGGCGTGTCGTTCGACGCTTTCCGCCTGTCGGGCGACAGCATCAGCATGGCCGCCAACGGCGCCCTCACCACGGGCGAGGCCAATTTGCGGGCTGCGCTTCAGCTCGCCAACGTCGGCGATCTGCGCGAGGGGGTGAGCGGCGCAGTGACGGTGCAGCTGAGCGCCACCGGTGCGGCGGCGACACCCGACATTTCCGCGTCAGTCAGCAGCGATCGGCTGTCGGTCGGCTCTCGGGACATCGACGACCTTTCGCTCACCTTCAATGGCGATTGGCAACGCGATCAACCCGAGCTGAGCTTAACCGGCGATCTATCGCTGACCGCACGCGTCGATGACACGCCGGCGCGTTTGCTGGCGGGCTTCGACCTTGCCGGGAGCCGCTACACGCTGTCAGGCCTGGATGCCGAGATTGCGGGCGCGGTGCTGCGGGGGGATCTCACCAGCACCGACGGCCTTCTCACCGGCGACATCGCTGCCCGCGTGCCGGATCTTGGTTCGCTCGCCGCGCTCGCCCTGCTGGAGGCGGCCGGTTCGCTCGATGCTGATCTAAATTTCAGCGTTGACGGCGATGCCCAAACGCTCAGTGCGGTGGGGCAGGCGCGCGATATTGCCGTTGCCGGTAGCAGCATCGGGTTTGCCGCGTTCGACGTGACCATCGATCATCTGTTTAGCGTTCCGCTGGCTGACGGTACGGCGGATCTGCGCGCGGCGAGCGTCGCTGGGTTTGATGTCCGCACACTGTCACTCCGCGCCCGCCGAGACGGGGAGGTCTCGCAGCTGACCGCCCGCGGCGATGTGGCGGGTGCTAGCGTGAGCGCTGAGGCGCGGCTGCGCCGGGAGACAGATGGCTTTGCCGCCGACCTGCAGGCGCTGTCGATCACGAAAGACGGCGAGGGCGTCACGCTCCAAGCGCCGACCACCATCGTCGCGAAGGACGGCGATTTCTTGTTGGCCGAAACGCTCCTCTCCATGGGGAGAGGGACGGCGCAGATTGCCGGCGAAATCGGTGATCGGATTGACGTCACCGCAGACTTCGATGCCGCATCGCTCACCGTCGCCAACCTAGTCCGGCCAGATCTTGGGTTGCGCGGCACCATCGACGGCGAGGTCACCGCACAAGGCACCACGGATCAACTCACCGGCGATGTGGGTCTCACCGTGAGCGGCCTTTCAGCCGCGGAGTTGTCGAGCCGAGGGATTGCGCCGGTTGATGTTCGCGTCGATGGCAGCTTTGCCGGCGACACGTTTGAGCTCCAAAGGGCTGATGTTGCGCTGGGCGGCGGGACGGTTTCGGCGAGCGGCAATGTGGGGGATGCGCTCGATCTGACTGTCACGGCGCGGAACCTGCCGCTTAGTCTGGGCAACATTGCTTCGGCCGATCTTGGCCTGTCGGGCACGCTTAACGCGGATGCGCGGGTCACCGGGTCGCGCGATGACCCTGAGGCTACGTTTGAGGCGCGCACGCAGAACGCGTCCGCCGCGGTGCTGCGGTCAGCCGGCCCGATCAGCGCGACTGTGGCGGGACGTTGCGCGTCCGGCACCGTCACCTTATCGAACGCAACGGCGAGCGTTGCTGGCGGACGGATCGATGCCACCGGCCGTGTTGGATACGCGATGGACCTTTCGGCGGTTCTCACCTCGATGCCGCTGTCGCTCGCCGACGCGTTTGCACCGTCGCTGGCGTTGCGCGGGAGCTTATCGGGGCGGGTCGGTTTGTCGGGCACATCGTCCTCGCCGCGAGTGAACTTTCAGCTGAATGGCAGCGGTGTGTCGGCGGCGCCCATCGTGGCCGCCGGTGTCGGTCCGCTGTCGGTCTCTGCCGACGGCAACTTTGCGCGCAACGTGGTGACGCTGACGCGCGCGGACGCCTCCGGCTCCGGTCTTTCGGTGAACGCATCGGGGCGCATACCACTATCGGGCGCTGGGTTGCGTCTTGCAGTGCGGGCCGACGCGCCGCTGAGCCTTGCGAACCGCGCTTTGGCCGAGCGGGGCGGTGCGGTGAGCGGGGATGCGCGCGCGGACCTGACCGTTACCGGATCGCTATCGCGGCCGCAGGTGCGCGGCACCGCCAGCGCGAGTGGGTTCACGCTGCGTGATCCGAGCACCGGCGTCGTCCTGCAGAACGGGTCGGCCTCAGCGGAGTTCACGGGCGAAACGGTGATCCTGCGCTCTTTACGCGCAGAGCTTGGCGGCGGCATTGTTTCAGCGAGCGGACGCATCGGTATCGGCGGTGGGCAGTCTCTCGACCTCACGGTGCGGTTTGACAATACGCGTTACGCCGATGGCCGTCTGGTTGCCGTGACCTTCGATGGGACGCAGCGAGTGACTGGTACCCTGTCGGCGCCGAACGTTTCTGGCCGGATCGACATCCAACGCGCCGAAATTACCGTGCCAGATAATCTCGCTGGCGCCGGCACGCTGATCAACTTGAAGCACATGGGTTTGCCGGTGGACGTCGCCGAAACGCTGCGCCGCGCACGTGCTGGCCCGTACGCCGAACAACCCGACGAAGGCACGAGCCGGGGTGGCGGGCCAACGCTTGACGTGACCATCAGCGCCCCTGCCCGCGTCTTTATCCGTGGCCGGGGGATTGATGCCGAAGTTGGTGGCCAACTTGTGATTCGCGGGCCGATTAATGATGTGCAGCCGGTGGGGCGGTTTGAGCTAATCCGTGGTCGGCTTTCGATTATCGGCCAGCGCATCGAGTTCACCGAGGGTAGCGTGACCTTGTTTGGCGATCTCGATCCCGAGCTCTTTCTGGTCGCTGAAAAACGCCGCACTGACGTGACAGTCAGAATTATCGTGGAAGGCCTTGCGTCCAATCCGACGATCACCGTGGAATCAGTTCCCGCGCTACCGCAGGACGAAGCGTTGGCTCAACTCCTGTTTGGCCGAAGCATCAACGAGCTTTCTGCGTTCCAGCTGGCGGAACTCGCAGCAGGCGTCGCAGAACTCGCCGGCTCTGACGGCGGTCCGGGTCTGCTCGATCAACTGCGTGCATTCACCGGGCTAGATGACCTTGAGATTATCACCGATGATGAAGGGAATCCGGCTGCACAGGCGGGCGCCTACATTTCGGACAACATCTATCTCGGTGTGCGTGCGGGCGAGCGATCGTCGGGCGTGACGGTGAACATCGACATTGTCCGCGGCCTGACGGTGCGCGCCGAAGCTTTGACTGACCAGGAGACGATCGGCTTGTTCTACGAACGAGAATATTAGTAATATTCTTAGAATATTTCCAATAAAAGTACGCGTAGTTTCAAAGTGTTCTGATCTTCACCTCGTATATTGACGCGCCTCCTGTCGGGATTATTTGCCAGGAAAATCCCAAATATGGAGAAGCAAAATGCGCGCTGCGTTGATCCTGGCTGGCCTCATGGCTGGTACTTCGATCGCATCTGCCGCCGAAGTGAACCTGTTCTCTTCGCGCCACTACGACACCGACGAAGCCATCTACTCGAACTTCACCGAGAAGACCGGCATCACGGTCAACCGCATCGAAGACAGCGCTGACAAGCTGATCGAGCGTATGCAGTCCGAGGGTGAGCTGAGCCCGGCAGACGTGTTGCTCACCGTCGACGTCGGTCGGATCGACCGTGCCGCGCGTCTCGGCCTGCTGGCGCCGATGGAATCCGATGTTGTGTCGGGCTCAGTTCCCGCTGAACTGATCGATGCAGACGGCGAGTGGCTCGGCGTATCGACCCGCGTTCGCAACATCTTCTACGACAAGAACGACGTCGAAAACCCGCCGATGACCTACGAGGCGCTTGCCGATCCTCAGTATGAAGGCATGGTTTGCACCCGTTCGGGCAGCAACGTTTACATGCTGGCTCTGCTGCAGTCGATCATCGCGCACGCCGGCGAGGACGCTGCCAAAGAGTGGGCGATGGGCCTGAAGAACAACCTCGCCCGCGACCCGCAAGGTGGCGACACCGACCAGATCCGCGCGATCGTCTCCGGTGAGTGCGACATCGTTGTGGCCAACCACTACTACTTCGCTCGCGCGCTGCGCAAAGAAGTGGAAGGCCTAACCGGCAGCACCGACATGGTGGGCGTTGTGTTCCCGAACCAGGATGACCGCGGTATTCACCAGAACATCTCGGCGGTTGCTGTGGCGAAGAATGCGCCCAATGCCGAAAACGCCATGAAGTTCGTGGAGTATCTGGTGTCTCCCGAGGCCCAGAAGATGCTCGCCGACGGCAACGACGAGTTCCCTGTGGTGGCTGATATTGAGCCGTCTGACGGTGTGAAGTCGCTTGGCGACTTTAAGCGCGACACCATCTCGCTCGCCGAATTCGCTGACACCACGCGTGCTCAGGAAATCTGGGACGAGATCGGCTACCAGTAAGCCGGTCAATGATACGATGCGGCGTGAGTTCTTGCGCCGCGTCACCGCGAAGCTTGTAAGACGTGCGGCGCCCCTGCCATGCTGGGGCGCCGTTCGTTTGTGTGAAGGTGCCCGTGAATCTCTCACCCCTCCATGAAGAGTTTGTCCTCCACTTCGGCGAGATGGGCTCGCGGTGGGGGATCAACCGCACCGTCGGGCAAATCTACGCGCTGCTGTTCCTTAACGAAGCGCCGCTGAACGCCGAGCAGATTTCAGAACAACTGGGCTTTTCACGCTCCAACGTGTCGATGGGCTTGAAGGAACTTCAGGCGTGGAAGCTTGTGCGGCTGAAGCATATTCCGGGTGACCGCCGAGAGTACTTCACCACGCCGGACGATCTTTGGGTGATCGTGCGAACGCTGGTGGAGGAGCGTAAACGGCGGGAGATTGACCCGACTCTGACCAAGCTGCGGGAGCTGCAACTTCACCATACGCCCGGTGAGGGTGAAGCATACGCGTTTGAGCGCATCGAGGAGATGACCAAGCTCATCGAGCTGCTGACCGGTTGGTACGATGACGTGAACCGCCTGCCGACCGACCGGCTCGTGCAACTCTTGGCTCTGGGCGCGCGTATCAACGATCTGGCGCTTAAGGCAGCGTCCGTGCTGCCGCGTCGCCGCAAGCCGGACGAGAACGACGGGGCGGACGAGGCGAACACCGACCGTTGACAACGCCTGCGCAGGCCATGCAGGGCGTCCCCATAAGAAAGCACGGGGACGCGCCATGAGAGCCATCATCGTCAACAAGACCGACAGCGGGGTGTCCGCAGCGGTGGAAGACATCGACGAGGCGCGGCTGCCCGCCGGGGCCGATGGCGATCAACTGGTGACGGTGAAGGTCACCCACACAACGCTGAACTATAAAGACGGGCTTTGCCTGACGGGGGGCGGCGGCTTGGTCCGTGACTACCCGCACGTTCCGGGCATCGATTTCGCCGGTGTTGTGGAAGCGTCTGACGATCCGCGTTACGCGCCGGGCGACGAGGTTGTGCTCACCGGTTGGCGCGTTGGCGAAGTCTGGTGGGGTGGCTACGCGGACAAGGCGCGGGTGAAGGGCGACTGGCTGGTGCCGCTGCCCAAGGGTTTGTCGGCGCGGCAGGCGATGGCGGTTGGCACAGCTGGCTTCACGTCGATGCTGGCGGTGATGGCGCTGGAGGCGCACGGCATGGCACCCGGCGGAAAGCCTGTGCTGGTCACCGGCGCTGCCGGCGGTGTGGGGTCGGTGGCTGTCGCGATCCTGGCCAACCTTGGCTACGAGGTTGCGGCCGTGACGGGTCGGCCGGAGCAGGAAGCATATTTGAAGTCGCTGGGGGCAAGCACCATCGTCCCCCGGTCTGATCTTGCCGATGCGCCCAAACGCCCGCTGGGCCGGGAGACTTATGCGGGCTGCGTTGATGCCGTGGGGGGCGCCATGCTCGCCCATGTGATGACGCTGCTGCAGTATGGCGGCAGCGCGGCGGCGGTCGGGCTCGCCGGCGGCGCGGCGCTTGAGGGCGCGACGGTCATCCCGTTCCTCCTGCGCGGCGCCAACATTTTGGGCATCGATTCGGTGATGCAACCGCGTGAGCCGCGCCTTGCGGCTTGGGATCGGGTGGCGACCGATCTGCCGCTTGCCAAGCTCGACGACATGATCGCCGAAGCGTCGCTTGAGGATCTGCCGGAGCTTGGCCGCAGCATCTTGAAAGGCGGCGTGCGGGGCAGGGTTGTGGTGACCCTTTAGGCTACTGCGCGACGGCGGCGCTTGCCCGGCGTCGTCGCCGCGCCAATCTCCCGGGTGCTTTTTAGAACCTGGAGAGTGCGCCGATGCGCGAGAAGGTCGCCCACCTGTTGGCCACCAAAGCGTGGGAATGGTCGATCACTGCGCTGATCATCATCAACGCGATCACGTTGGGGCTGGAGACCAGTGCCAGCGTGATGGCCGCCATCGGCCCGGTGCTCCTTGCCATCGACAAAACGATCCTCGGCGTCTTCGTGGTGGAGATCGCGATGCGCCTTTACGCGCATCGGGCGCGCTTTTTCAAAGACCCTTGGAGCCTGTTCGACCTGACGATCGTGGGGATCGCGCTGATGCCCGATTCGGGGCCGTTCTCGGTGCTGCGCGCCTTGCGAATTTTGCGGGTGCTGCGGCTGATTTCCGTCGTGCCATCGCTGCGTAAGGTGGTGGTTGGGTTGATTGCCGCGCTGCCCGGGATGGGGTCGATCATCCTTTTGATGTGCATCGTGTTTTACGTGGCATCGGTGATGGCGACTGAGCTGTTTAAAGAGGCATTTCCGGAGTTTTTCGGGACACTTGGCGCGTCCGCTTACACGCTGTTCCAGATCATGACGTTGGAATCCTGGTCGATGGGAATTTCGCGGCCGGTGATGGAGGTGTTTCCTTACGCCTGGATTTTCTTCGTGCCGTTTATTCTTCTGTCGACGTTTGTGGTGCTGAACCTGTTTATCGGCGTTGTGGTCTCGGCGATGCAAGAGCAGGTGGAGGAGACGGCGACGGAAGGCCGTGTGGCACTTGCCGATGAGGCAGCATCCGTCCACGCATCGCTCGCCAAACTCAGCGACGATGTGGCGGAGTTGAAGGGGCTGTTGCAGACCAACGCGAAGGCGGCAGAGCGGCAGTAGTCCTGCGGCTGCGGCGCGCGGGCTGGATGGCTGCCCCGCCCCAATGCCTCTGCTCTGGCGCGCGTTCATTTGCCACAAAGTGCGCCTGCCGGAGGCGAGACCCATGGATTTAGCGCTCTTCATACCCGCGTGTTTTGCGCTGAACCTTGCGTTCGGCCCCAATAACTTGCTGGCCATGACCAACGGAATGCATCGCGGGCCAGCCTTTGCGCTCGCTGCGGGCACCGGGCGGCTTTTGACCTTTGTGCCGATGATTGCGCTGGCTGGCCTTGGCCTCGGGGTTGTTTTGGCAGTGTCGGCGCAGCTCTTTTGGGCGGTGAAGATTGTTGGGGCGGCCTATCTCATTTATCTCGGCGTGCGGATTTTGCGGGGCGCCAGCCAAAGCGGATCGGCGTTGCAGGCGAACGGGCGGCCCCTCTTCGCTGCCGCGCGGCAAGAGGCGCTGGTGGCAGCTGGCAATCCCAAAGCGATCCTGATTTTTGCGGCCTTCTTTCCGCAGTTTGTGGATCCGCAGCACTACGCAGCGAGCTATGCGGTTTTGGGCGTGATCTTCCTCGCGCTCGAGGTGGTCGCGATGTTGGCTTACGCGCTTGTCGGCCGGTTGTTCGCCGGAGTCGGCCAGCGCGCGACGACATGGATGACGCGGGCATCGGGCGCCGGGATGATCGGGTTTGGCGTGCTGCTTCTCTTCACCCGCCGGCCGACCGCCGCCTAGATGTGTTTCATCAGGCGCAGGGCGTCGTAGATGGCGGCGTGGATATTCCGGCTCGCCACGGCATCGCCCACGCGCCAGAGCGTGAACGCGCCGCTGGCGTTTCGCTCCACCGCCTGCGGGCGATCATTCATCACCGCGGCGAGATCGATCTCGCCAAAGTTTTTGGATTGCGGGCGTAGGTCGAAATAGACGTCTTCCAGAGGCACGGTGCCATTTTCCACCACCACCTGGTCAGCCTCGCGCGTCAGGATGCGGTCGGCGTACTCGTCGTGAAAGTGCGTCAGAAGCCGATTTCCAGACCGCTCGACGCCGACCAGCTTCAGGTTGATTGTGATGCGCACGTCGTTCTCGCCGAACGCTTTGAAGTAGGGCGGGAAGGATGTGCCGCCGACTTCCGGGCCGAGGGTGCGCTCAGGCGTGATGATCTCAAGGTTCGATCCAGTGCCGCAGATGAATTCTGCCGCAGTGAGGCCGGGATGCTGGCCGTTGTCGTCGAACAAGATGACGTCTTTGGCCGGGCGCGCGGCACCCGACAGGATGTCCCACGACGAGGTGGCGAGTTCGCCCGAGCCGTTGAGGAAGCTGAAATCCGGCATACCGCCGGTGGCGACCACAACGTAGTCCGGCGCTTCAGCGAGGACGTCGTCGGCCTCGGCGTAGACGTTGCAGCGGATGTCAACGCCGTATCGCTCGCATTCCGACATGCGCCAGTCCGTAATGCCGGAGATTTCCCGCCGCCGCTTGAGCGCTGCGCCGAGCCGGATTTGTCCGCCAGGTTCATCCTGCGCCTCAAACAGAGTGACGCTGTGACCTCGTGCGCCGGCGACGCGGGCCGCCTCCAAACCACCTGGGCCGCCACCGATGATGACAACCTTTTTGGGTGCGCCATCGCCGCGGGTGACCACGTGCGGCATCGTCTTTTCGCGGCCGGTGGCGGCGTTGTGCACGCAGCTCGCCTCGCCGTTGTAGATCGAATCGATGCAGTAGCCCATGCCGACACAGGGGCGGATCTGCTCTTCGTTGCCCTCGATGATTTTCTTGATGATGTGAGGGTCGGCCATGTGGGCGCGAGTCATGCCCACAAGGTCGAGCTTGCCGCTTTCCACCGCGTGCCGCGCCGTTGCCACATCCTGGATGCGGGCGGCGTGCATGGTGGTGAGGCGAGTTTTTGCACGCACTTCGCCCGCAAAGTCCAGGTGCGGGGCGGAGCGTGCGCCCATGCCGGGGATGACCTTCGACAGGCCGGCCTCGGTGTCGATGTGGCCGCGAATGACGTTCATGAAGTCGATGAGGCCGGAGGCTGCGAAGGTGTGGGCTATGGTGAGGCCCTCTTCGCGACTGATGCCGCCGTCGGCGTCCTCATCGCAGACCATGCGCAGGCCAACGATGTAGTCAGGGCCGACCCGCTCCCGAACGGCCTCCAAAACCTCAAAGCCGAACCGCATGCGGTTTTCGAGGCTGCCGCCATACTCATCGGTCCGCTCGTTGGTGAGCGGCGAGAGGAACTGGTCGAAGAGGTGACCGTAGGCGGTGATTTCAAAGCCATCGAGGCCGGCGGCTTTCACCTTTTCTGCCGCGTCGGCGTAGGCGGTGATGGTCCGGCGGATGTCCCAGTCTTCCATGGCTTTGGGCCAGGACCTGTGGGCGGCTTCGCGCTTATGGCTTGCGGAGATCAGCGGGAACCACTCGCCACGCGTTGAGTAGGAGCGCCGGCCCATGTGGGTCAGCTGGATCATCACGGCCGCGCCGTGCTCGTGGCAATCGTCGGCGAGTTCGGCGAGCCACTTCACGCACTCGTCGCGCCAAATCTCGATGTTGCCGAACGACTGCGGTGCGTCGGGCGCCACGATGGTCGACCCGCCGATCATGGTGAGACCGATGCCGCCCTTGGCCTTCTCAGCATGGTAGAGCCGGTAGCGTTCCTTCGGCAGGCCGCCTTCGGTGTAGGCGGGCTCGTGCGCGGTGGACATCATCCTGTTGCGCAGCGTGAGGTGTTTGAGCTGATGGGGCTGAAGGAGGGGGTCAAAACGCATGGCTGTCAGCTTTCCGGTCCTGCGTCAGCGGTCAAGCACAACGTCGCCGCGCGGTCGGCTGGAGCAGGGTAGCACGAAGCCGCGGTCGATTTCGCGTTGGCGGATGCCGCCTTGGTGGGTCATGGCGAGATCGCCGGATATCTTGACGCATTTGCAAGTACCACACATCCCCTTCGCGCATGAGGCGGCGATGGCGAAACCTGCGGCTTTGGCGGCGCGCAAGATGGTGGTGTCGGCAGGGCAATCGAAGGATCGGCCTGATTTGGCGAACGTGATGCGCCAGACCGGAGCGCCGGTGTCGGTGATCGCGTCGTCTTCTTGGCCGAAATCGAAAGACTCCTCGGCGTAGAATTCGGGCGGGACGCCGTGGTCGAAGGCGGCGTTCTTCACCGATTCCATAAACCCTTCCGGCCCGCAGCACATGACCATACGGCCTGCCAGATCCGGCACGAGTTCAATGAGTGCGTCCGCGGTCAAGCGTCCGCCGATGTTCTTCGCCGACGGGCGGGTTGGGATGAAGTGGAGCCTGAGCCCTGGCAGGCGGCGCTTCAGGGCGCGCAGCTCAGCGGCCGCCACATAGTCGCGCGGTGTGCGCGCCACGTGCACAAAGTCTGCATCAAGGGGCAGCCCAAGATCGGCTGCGGTGCGCACCATGGACAGCATCGGCGTGATGCCGCTGCCGGCGGAGATGAGAGCGAACTTCTCAGCCTGGTGCTCCACCGGCGAAAAGGCGCCTGCAGGCCCAAACGCGCTGATGCGTTCTCCAGGGGCTAGCGCTTTATGCAGGTGCCCGGACATCGCGCCGCCGGGCTTCACTTTTACGGTAATTGCCACCGCGCGGTCGCCCGCAGCAGATGATGAGAGCGTGTAGCACCGTTCCACCGGCCGGCCATCCAGCGCGGTGCGAAACGTCATGAACTGACCGGGGTCGAAGGTTATGCGGCTGCCGTCGTCCGGTGCCAGCAGGAACGTTTTGACATCACGGGTTTCGTTCCACGCATGCAGGCAGCGCAGCGTGCCCCACTGGTCGCTGGGCCAATCGACCCGCTTGGCGGCCATTGCCGCGGGAAAAGTTGTCATCAGTCGGCGTGTCCGGCCGCGACCATGCGTTCCACGTACCAGGTGACGAAGTCGTTCACGGTGGTTTCGTTGAAGGTCGAGTATGGGCCGGGGCGGTACCCTGCCGACTGCACGCCTTTGTGGGTGCGCTCCACCAAATCGGCATCTTCCTGATTTGTGGTGATCCAGATGTGGGTCAGGTGCTCAAGATCGTAGTCGACACCTTCGACGGCATCCTTGTGCACAAGCCACTTTGTGCGCACCAGCGTTGTGTCCGGTGTCAGCGGCACACAAAAGAACACAACGGCATGGTCGCCCATGAAGTGCGCCCAGAGGTTATTGCTCCACAGGTGCACGTCGCCGTTCTTGCGGCCCTCGGTGATGCCGAGGGGGATGCGGCTTGCGGCCCGCTGATCGGGCGTTTGCGATTCGCCGTTGCCGCCGATGATCAGCCGTTGCGTGCGGAAGTGAGTCTCGTGCCCGGACGCGAAATTCAGCGCATCGTGGAGCATGCCGCAGCTGTCCCACTCCGCGATACGGTCGGCGTAGACCACGTCGAGTGCTTCGGTCTCTGCCGCTTCCTCTTCGGACTGGTCGGCCGGATCAAAGCCGAAGTCTGACGCGTAGAAGGCCATCGACAGTTCTGGGTGGTTGGACGCGCAGTGGTAGCACTCACGATTATTTTCCATCGTGAGCTTCCAGTTGCCGTTTTCCACAATATCGCGCTCGTGGGCGATTTTGGTGTCAGCTAAGCGAAATTCATCCAGGCGCTCTGCGATGAGGGCCGCCTTCTCGTCCATATCCTGCGGCGGATCATCGGAGAGGCACACGAAGATGACGCCGGAGACGTTGCGCAACGCAACGGTTTTCAGGTGGTAGAGCTGCTTGGCGAAATCTTGGCCCATGTGGGGCGCGCGAATGAGTTCGCCGGTGAGCTCGTAGGTCCACTGGTGGTAGGGGCACACAAGCTTACCAACAATGGACCGGCCATCGTCGACCAGCTTTGCGCCGCGGTGGCTGCACACATTGTGAAATGCACGGACTTCGCCGTCATCGTCGCGCACGATCACGATTGGCGAGCGTCCGATGGTTAGCGCGTAGACATCACCGGGCTCCGGAACGTCGGCTTCCACCGCCACTGCGATCCAATTGCGGTGGAAAATAACATCGAGGTCGGCGTCTAGGACATCGTTGCGCGTGTAGAGCCCCGCCGGCAACGCATGGTTGGGCAGCCTTGCCCGAAGCAAATCTCTGATGGTATCGCCTGCGAACTCCACTGCTGAAAGTGGCGTCACCATCTGCTGCATAATGCAGCACTCCTGAGTCTCGGGTTGTTAATACTGTCTTCACGACGACAGCCAAGAGATTGGGATGAATCGCGAAGTGGAGCAACGGCACAAAAACTTTAGCTGACGATGACTTGGAGTTATGCTTATGTCAGTGAGAAATCACGCGCTTAGTGTCGACCATGGCCCGATCACGCCAACGTCTGCCGTCTCTGAATGCGCTTGCGGCGTTCGAAGCGGCCGCGCGCCTGGGCGGCTTTACCCGCGCCGCCGACGAGCTTTGCGTGACCCAAGCGGCGGTCAGCCGGCAGATCAAACAGCTGGAAGACGAGCTGGGCGTGACACTGTTTCGCCGCGAACCGCGCCGGGTTTTGCTGACACCTCAAGGCGAAACTTTGGCGGCCGCAGTGCGGAGCGGCTTCGGCACCATCGGCGATGGGGTCGCTCGCGTCCGCCGGGCGCAGGAACCTGACCAGCTGACGGTCTCTGTCTCTTTGTCGTTCTCGCACTTCTGGCTTTTGCCCAACTTACCCGCATTCCGAGAGCGCTTTCCGCAAATCCGTCTTCGCGTGGTGACCCAGGACACCCCGCTCGATCTTCGCCGCGATGATGTCGCTGTTGCGGTGCGCTACGGGCGTGGTCCGTTCTTGGACGGGACAGTGGTCGACACATTTGGGCCCGAAATTGCCTATCCGATGTGCAGCCCGGACTATCTGAAACAGATCGGCCCAGACGCCGATATGCAGGACCTTGAGCGGGTCACACTGATCGAAAGCGACTCACACGATGACGAGGCCCATTGGCTGAGTTGGCCGCGATGGTTTGCCATGGCCGGCATGCCGCCGCTGCGCCGCCAAGGCTATCTGACGTTCAACCACTACAGCGACGCCGTCTTCGCAGCGGTCAATGGGCAGGGCATCGTGTTGGGGTGGCACTCCATGCTGGCACGACCGCTCAGCGATGGCCGACTGGTGCGCTTCGGCACCGGGTCTGTGCTGCCGGCAGAGTGTCACCACGTCGTGGTCGCGGCCGACCGGGCGGAGGTGCCTGCGGTGGTTGCCTTTACCGAATGGTTGGGCGCGCGGTTCCGCGAGCAGAGCCACCCGCTTTAAGGGCTTGCCCTCACCTTGACCGCACTTGGCTGCATTTGGGCACTGCGGCGCCAATGCCATTTTCTTCAATTTACACCGGCTCTGAAGCAGATTAGAGGGCGTTTGCGGGCGATTACTCACAATGCGGGGACGGCATGGCGCAGCACTCGGCGTTTGCACTGTTAAAGAACGCGCTCGGCCTGGAAAAATGGACCGAGCAGTGGCCCGAGGCTCAGCCCAAGGCCGAGTACGACGTGGTGATCGTCGGGGCAGGCGGCCATGGGCTTGGCGCCGCTTACTACCTGGCTGAACAGCACGGCATCACCAACGTCGCGGTGGTGGAAAAAGGTTGGCTCGGTGGCGGCAATACTGGGCGCAACACCACCATCATCCGCTCCAATTATCTCTACGATGAAAGCGCGCGCCTCTACGATCACTCGGTGGACCTGTGGGAAGGCTTGTCGCAGGAGCTGAACTACAACGTCATGTTCTCCCGGCGCGGCGTGATGATGCTCGCCCACAACGAGCATGACGTGCAGTCCAGCCAGCG
>ERZ1740058.395-NODE-395-length-34613-cov-12.299439_pt1 | contig 34613 bp, 33 predicted proteins | sample MGYA00581745_ERZ1740058 | MGnify/ENA primary metagenome ERZ1740058 (study PRJEB43018, sample SAMN04849742) | marine metagenome | isolation source: floating plastic debris | place: Pacific Ocean | collected 2008-08-30 | study: EMG produced TPA metagenomics... | reverse complement strand
GATGCCGACGCGGTGCGATCGCATCGGCAGCAAACCGGCATGATCTTTCAACAGCACCAGCTGATCGAGCGTCAGTCAGCCCTCCAAAATGTGCTCATGGGCAGGCTTGCCTACTATTCTTTCTGGCGCAGCTTGCTGCCCTTACCTCAACCAGACCAGCAGCTTGCCCTCGACTGTCTGCAGCGGGTGGGCTTGATTGATAAGGCCCTCACCCCGGTTAAAAACCTCAGTGGCGGCCAACAACAACGGGTGGGGATTGCCAGAGCCCTCGCCCAACAGCCCCGGCTGATGCTGGCCGATGAACCCATTGCCAGCCTCGATCCCGCTAGTGCTCATGGGGTGCTGTCGCTGTTGCGCACCATTTGCAAAACCGACGGCATTGCGGCGCTCTTGAGTCTGCATCAGGTGGAATTTGCGATGGCATATGGCGATCGCATTGTCGGCTTAGCCCAGGGCAGTGTTGTGTTTGATGCGGCTCCCGACCAGGTGAGCGATCGTGATTTAGAGCAGATTTATCAGCCTTCTGTCGGACGGCAACCCACGGCGAAACCCCAGCCCATCTAATGAATCCTGGTTGCCGGATTTGAGTAGGGCTAAGGCCAGGGCGTCCCGCGTCCATCAACCCTGTCGCAGGCAAGAGACATCGGTTTTCACGTTAGATTATTCAGGCAAGATCACGCACAAAAGCGCCTTTCAGCGCATTAGCAACCAAGCATTAGAGCATCATGATTGAACTTAGGGTGAAACGCAGTTTCTCTGGCATCGTTTTAATGGGATTCGTGGCGATCGCCGGCTGTAATAGTCCGTCTACCGTAGATGCCACCGCCGACGGCGCATCGGATTCAGCCGCCGCTAGCGATAATCCTGACAAGTTGGTTGTGGCCTTGCTACCCGACGAAAACGCCGCCACCATCATTCAGGACAACGAAGGGCTATCTGATTATCTCGCTGAAACCCTCGATAAAGAAATTGAGCTGGTGGTCACCACTGACTACTCTTCAATGATTGAAGCCGCCAGCAACGGGCGCATTGACCTCGCCTATTTTGGCCCCCTCTCCTACGTGTTGGCAAAGACTAGAAGCGACATTGAGCCCTTCGCCGCTCGGCTCGAAGACGGCTCCACCACCTATACCTCAGTCATTATTGGCAACGCCGCAGCAGGCATTGATGAGTTTACTGATATCGCTGGCCAGACTGTGGCCTTTGGCGATCCCGCCTCGACCTCTAGTCGCCTGTTTCCCGAGCTGACCCTGACCCGAGCCGACCTCACCGCAGGCGAAGACTACGAAGCGGTTTTCCTGGGTGCCCATGATGCGGTCGCTCTAGCGGTACAAAACGGGAATGCCCAGGCGGGCGGACTCAGCCGTCCGATTTTCGACTCCTTGGTCGAAGCGGGCACCCTCGACCCGAGCCAAGTCGTGGTGATTGCTGAATCTGAGCCGATTCCTCAGTATCCCTGGACCCTGCGTTCTGATTTAGACCCCGAACTCAAAGCCGATATTCGCTCTGCCTTTCTCAATCTTGACGATGCGGCCATCCTGGCTCCCTTTAAGGCCGATGGCTTTGCCGAAATGACGGATGAGGACTATGAGGGCATTCGCCAAGCGGGCGAGAAGTTAGGGCTTGATCTAGGCGAATTTGTTCAATAGCGTATCCCCATGAACGGCTCCATCGACCCGATTTCTGATGCATCTCTACACCAACTGCTGCGCCAATACCAGCGAGGATGGCGGCAGCAGTTGGTGCAGGCCCTCCTGCTAGGTGGCGTAATCGTCATCAGTTTTGTCGGGGTGGAACTGTTTGATGGCGAGCGGCTGGTCGAAGGCATTCCAGCAATTGTTCAGCTGCTGGGCGAAATGCTGCCCCCGGATTTTAGCCGCTTGCCTCAGTGGATTGGGCCCATTGTCGATACGCTGGCGATGAGCGTTGCAGGAACGGCGATCGCCGTCGGACTCTCCTTACCGCTGTGCTTTTTGGCGGCTCGCAATACGACTCCGCACCCGCTACTCTTTCACCTGACGCGGACGATTCTGAATATCGCTCGGGCCATTCCTGAGCTCATTCTTGGGATGATTTTGGTCGCTGCGGTAGGGTTTGGCAAACTGCCGGGGACATTGGCATTAGGGCTGCATTCTGTGGGCATGGTGGGCAAATTTTTTGCGGAGACCATTGAGCTTAGCGATCCGGCCCCCGTCGAAGCCGCTCGCTCAGTCGGGGCCACCGAACCTCAAGTGATTGTCCATAGTGTGTTGCCCCAAGTTTTGCCGCAAATGGCCGATATTACCTTTTACCGATGGGAATATAACTTTCGGGCGTCGATGGTTTTGGGTGCAGTCGGGGCCGGAGGGATTGGCCTGGAGATTATTAGCGCCCTCAGAGTTTTGCAATACCAGCAAGTTTCGGCGCTGCTGCTGATCGTTTTAGTCATGGTGACGATTGTCGATAGCTTGAGCAGCTATTTGCGAACCGGCTTTGTCAAATGAGCGGCACAGCGAGGCAATCCTAACCCCATACATTGTCTACTTTTCATCATTCTTAGTGTGGCGCGATCGCCAGATTATCAGCGTCGGCAATGTTGGTAAAGAGCTAGGGAAGACCACTTACGCCTTGTAGAGCCCTTACACAAATACGGTGAGTTTCAGAACAGTCCGTTATGGCACTCAGGGTAAGGGATTTGGGGCAGTATGAGTGTGTAGGGATATCCTGGAGCGATTCTTTCTGATGCCGAATATGACAGCATAATGGTGTGAGTGAGTCTCATCAACCTGTACAACCGTCCACCTTCTCTGATTTTAGATGCAAGCCCAAGAACTTTTCTCACAAGTGCAGAAGCTGCCACTGTCTGAGCAAATGGCGCTGCTGAGTTATTTGGTACGGCTTATTCAGAAAGAAGTGGTCAATTCAGAACCTCCTCAGACTGTTTTAGAACGCATGGGAGGAATGCCGCAGCATTTGCTTTCGGAAGGTGGGCTATTTGATAGAGACACACGTCGGCAGATTATGGGTGAACGGATTCACGCTCGGCATCGGGCTAAATCATGACGTTACCTCCTGACGTCTTGGTGGATACTGGAGTGCTCGTAGCGTTTTACGATGCTGCTGATCGTTACCATGACGCGGTTGTTGATTTCTTCACTCGCTGTACCGCTCGCCTAATCACGACAGTGGACTGTGTTACTGAGGTCATGTGGTTGCTTTCGTCAAACTGGCAGGTGCAGAATGAATTTTTGAATCATCTGGCACGAGGTGTTTATGTCTGCGAACCTTTATTAGCAGAAGACTTTGGCCGGATAGCAGAGCTTAATAAACAGTATGCAGATCTGCCTGGCGACTTTTCGGATTTGGCACTGATTGCGCTCTCTGAACGTTTGAACATTGCGGCGATCGCCACCCTAGACAAGGACTTCGATATTTACCGTCGCTATCGTAAAGAATTTTTCAATCGTGTGTTTCGTCCCTAACGAGCAATCCGTTTCCCGTTGGCTGTCTCAGCTTATTTAATCGGGCTCTGCGCGATCGCCAGATTATCGGCGTCGGCAGCGTTGGCAGAGAACCCGGAAAAGCGACTTACACGCTGTACAGCCCTGATACCAATACGGTGAGTTTCAGAACGGTCCGTTATGGCATTCAGAGTAAGAGATTTGGCTAGCAATTGACAGACAGAAGTTGAACCTTTAGGATATTAGACTGTCTATAACGATAATCATTCTCAGAAAAACCCGTTAGTTCCTTCAAGCATTTGCAGGAGAGCGCTCCATGCCCCAACTCTTTCCTTCTCGAACCAGTCTATTATTGGCCTCCTCGGTGGCGATCGCCCTCGGTCTGGGCAGTTGTGCTGCCCCCTCAACCACCAGTGAAGCTGAGTCTTCCGAATCTGAGGTGGCCGCCTCTCCGGAAGAGACGCTTCAGGTGGTGACGACCATTCTGCCCATCACCCAATTCACCAATGCCGTCGCTGGCGATCGCGCTGAGGTAGTGCAACTGCTGCCCACCAACGTCGGCCCCCACGACTATCAGGCGACACCCGGCGATGCTCAAGCGATCACCAATGCCGATGTGCTGGTCAAAAATGGTTTGGAGATGGAATTTTTCCTGGATGACATGATCGAAAACGCCGGCAATGCTGAGCTGGCGATCGTTGACTCCAGTGAAGGGATAGAAACTCTCGCCTATGCTGCTGATGACGGCCATGACCACGCTAAGGAAGCGGGGCACGATCATGCGGAAGGGGAAGCCCATGACCACGATCATGACCATGACCATGCGGAAGGGGAAGCCCATGACCATGACCATGCCGAAGGCGAAGCTCACGACCATGACCATGCCGAAGGCGAAGCCCATGGCCATGCCGAAGGCGAAGCCCATGACCACGGTCACGCGCATGGTGAATTCGATCCGCACGTTTGGTTAGATCCCAAACGGGCGATCGAACAGGTGGAGAATATTCGTGATGGATTGATTGCCGCCGATCCCGAAGGTGAAGAAGAATACACGGCCAATGCTGAAGCGTTCATTGCTGACCTACAAGCCCTGGACGCGGATATTAGTGAACAGCTGGCTCCCTTTGAAGGACAGACCTTTGTGGTGTTCCACGACTTTGCTAGCTACTTTGCTGAAAGCTACGGACTGCAATCCGAAACACTGTTGGGCATTCCCGAAGAAAATCCCTCGCCTGAAGATGTCAAGCGGGTAATGGATACGGTACAGGCCGAAGGGCTGAAAACCATTCTGACGGAACCCCAGGCGGAGCAGGGGTCGTTTGATGCGATCGCCGGCGACTTGGATATCAACGTCAGTGTGTTTGATCCTCTCGAAACGGGTAACCCCGAAGCGGTACAGCCCGACTACTACCTCACCACCATGCGCCAAAATGCTGATAACCTCGTGGCGAGCTTCGAGGGCTCTAGCCAGGCATGGCAACCTCTCTGGATTCACCAACCGGCGGCTGCTTTCCCCCAGCGGGTCGGCCTACGGTTTTAAGCGATACAGTTTCTTGGTGCAGTCGGGAGTTAGCGGTTGAACGATCCGGTTTTAGTCGTGCAAGGATTAACGGTGTATCGTGGAACGCATCCAGCGGTGCAGGACGTTTCCTTCACCGTACCAGCGGGCACCGACACTGCGATTGTGGGTCCTAACGGAGCTGGAAAAAGCACCCTGATTCAGGCGGTGTTGGGCATTCTGCCACGCCACTCTGGGGAAGTGTCGGTGCTGGGACAACCTCTGTCTGCTAAGGGATATCTGCCCCCGGCGGTGCGTCAGCGAATTGCTTATTTACCCCAAAGCTTTTTGTTTGATCGCCGTATTCCCATTACGGTGTCTGAACTGGTGGGCCTGGGGTGGGACCGCATTGGGCCACAACTGCCCTGGGTGGGTGGCCGGGAACGCCGGCATGCGGTGCGAGCTGCGCTGAACCAGGTGGAGGCTTGGCCGCTGCGCAATCAGGTCGTGAGCAGTCTGTCAGGTGGAGAAACCAAGCGCGTGCTGCTGGCCTATTGTCTGGTGCGGCCCCGGGCCCTGTTGATTTTGGATGAAGCCCCAGCCGGTCTGGATGTCTTGGGTGAGTCGGAGTTTTATCAATTGCTGTATCAGCTTAAGCAGGAACAAGGTTGGGCCATTTTGCAGATTTCCCACGATCTGGATATGGTGCGCCGCAGTTGCGATCGCGTCCTTTGCATCAACCGCAAACTGCTGTGCCAGGGAACGCCAGAGCAAGCCTTGGCCCCCGAGCAGTTGTCCCTCGCCTACGGGTCAGATTTCGTTCGTTATCACCATTCCTGCTAGAGGCGTGGGGAATGGGTGATTGATTCTTTTGGAGAGCCCGGAGGAGGGCACGCAGCCATTTGCCGGTAGATTCGCATTGAGCGCAGGCGGGTTGGGCTGTTTCTGTTGTGATGAGTTCAACCCAAACAGCTGGCAGAAGATGAGTTTCTAGCTCCTTCAAAGAATCCTGGGCAATCCGCAGAAATCCAACATAGTCATTTCGATACTCTCGCCCATCGCCTTCAGCAATATTGGCTGGAATTGAAATCGCCGCTCTCCGAATCTGTGAAACCATGCCATAAACTTCTGCTTTCGGAAAGGGTTTCGTGATGCGATAGCAAACTGCCGCCAATGCTATTCCCTTTTGCCAAACTTCCAAATCGCGATAAGACTGAATTTTTCCCTCCCGCCATCCCACACATCTCTAAACCCGATTCTCTTTTCCTATTCTTCCCGCTCTCCACTCCCTAAAACTTGCCGTGGCAAGCCTTAGCACCGCTGACCGTCGTCGGTGACACCGCGACCGGCACCGTCAGTTGTCTTTGCTTGAGGCGCTTGGATTGAAACTCAATTAAAGCCGAATGTTGTTTTTGCATAGGGACAGCATTTTTTGAGGCCGCTCAGCCAGCATGAAATTCAAAGTACCTATGCACTCTTTTTAGGCCAGGTAAAGACAAAAGTGCTTCCTTCTTCCATGGCCGATCGCACTGTAATTGTGCCCCCCTGTTGGCTAACCAACTTTTTCACAATGCTGAGACCAATGCCCGTACTTTCAATCGTGTCGCGACTGTTTAGCGTCTGGAATACATCAAAGATGCGCTGATGGAACTCTGGAGCAATACCTGGACCGTCGTCGGTGATGGCAAATTCAATCATGTCATCTTGGTCAATAGCGTGTATGCGGACTTCACCGTCTGGGCGATCGTGATACTTGACGGCATTGCCAATTAAATTATCCAGCACCTGCTGCAACAGCAGCTTTTGGGTATGAATTGTGGGCAGCGTGTTAGACAATGTGATGCGAAATTGAGACGGGATCACCAGCAGTGCCGCAATTTCTGTGACCAGCGCGTGCGTGTCGACTTTCTCTGGCAAGATACTCTGCCGACCCGCTCGCGAATAGCGCAGCAATCCATCGATAAAGCCTTCCATCCGACGGACGCGCCCCTGCAGCAGGTCCAACTGTCGCTGATTTTCATCCGAGATATTGCCCTGCAAATCTTCTTCTAGCCAGTTGGCGAGATTTGCGATCGCTCTCAGCGGCGACTTCAAATCATGCGAAGCGACGAAAGCGAATTCGTCTAACTCTCGATTGCGAATTTCTAGAGCTTCGGTCGTCTCAACCAAAAGATGATTTACGGCAGTCAGGGTAGTCGCTCGTTCCTCCAGTGTCGAAATCAGCTCACTTTGCTGAATGGCGATCGCTAATTGAACCGATAAATCATCCAGTAGCGCCAGTTCACTCTCCTGCCACTGGCGAAAACCGCGGCAGTGATGAGCAATAAACAGCCCCCATAATTTGGGATGCTCTAGCGTCACTGCCTCGCGCAGCAAAATCGGCACGACGATGTTGGCTTTGACCTGAAATCGTTCCAGCAGTCGAACATGGCACGGCGTTAGGGAAGAATCGTAAATGTTAGCGATGACGGTTTTGTGGCCCTTCAAATAGCGCTCGGCGCCCTGATCTTGAAAACAAGTATCTTGGATGGCGGCGCCGAGGCTTTGAGTCCATCCAGCGGTGACAGATTCAGCCAATACAGTGCCGCTCATGTCAGATTCAAAGCGATAGACCAGAGTACGGTCACAATTCAGCAGTTGACGAGTGCCTTTAACCGTCGTGTCCAAAATCGTGGCCAAGTCCCGTGACTGACTGATGCGCAGGGCCACCCGTGCCATGAGCCGCTGCTGTTGCTGTTGGCGGGCAATCCGCTGGCGTAAACGCTGCTGTAGCAAGGCTAATCGCACCGCCTGAGTTAAGCGCTCAGAAGCCAGTTGACTTTTGACTAAATAATCCTGTGCGCCCATTTTCATCGCCTCAACCGCGACCTGTTCACTGCCCTGCCCAGTAAGCATAATCACGGCTGGCAAAGGCTGAATTTTAGTACTGAGCACCTGCAAAAACTCTAATCCATCAATGTCTGGCAGGAGATAATCCAATAGAACGACATTAGGGTGGTGCTGCAGAAACATTTCTAGACCAACTTCGCCACAGTCGCTCTCCAAAATTGTGCAGTCGCTCATCTCAGCCCGACTCAGATAGCGGCGATAGGTCAGGCGATCAGCCTCAGAATCATCAATTATCAAAATCTTGCAGTCTGAATCTACGCTCTCGCCAGTGGCATGCATGGGTTAACTGTCCTTGATGAAGGTTGTGGCGATCGCTCATTTAAAGGCTAGTCGTGTCGCCAATTGCCGACAAAATGGTCTAGGTGAAGACATTACCGCGCCTGTTCTGCAAAACTCAATTGAGAGATGAAATCGTGATAGTTTCCCTGTTGAACTGTTTTAGCTGCACATTTCACTTCCGCCACGGTTTTATTGAAAACCGCGCACTGTCTCATTACCTTAATCAATCATCAGACTAACGCTAAAGTATGGAGAAAACGACTGTAGATAATTCCATGGAACCTTCTGCATCATCGGCAGCGGCATCGCCAATCGATGCTGATCGAGCTCTGGAGCAAGAAATTCGTCAGAACCGTAAGTTTTCCGTGGCAGCGGCGATCGCCCAAGAGGGTAGCGATTTTCTGAAAGGAGAATCTTTGGTGCCGCCGTTGGTGCGGGTCAAAAATGAGCTGATCGTGTTTATTCGTAATCATTTGTCGGATCCTGAAGGGGCTTTGCAGGCGATTCTGCTGGACGACATTCAGGCAGACGATGTGGTGTGCAGTCGTTATTTCGAGGCGCCGCTGCAGGCGTTGATCGAACTGGTGCAACCGCTAGTTACTCAAGAGGCAGCGCTGTGGGCCTTTGTGCGTCGGGTCGATATGCGGTGGGGACAACTGTATGGCGAGCGGCCTCATTTCGAAGTTCCCGGTCAGCCGCCCCATCCGGATGATCAGTACACGGTGACGTCAGTGCGATCGCAGCTGCAAGATTTGCTCGCGATCGCCCAACGTCACTCCGTCTAAAACGCGCCCTTGCCATGCCCCAGCCCGCCTCGTCTCGGCCTGATATCGCTTATATTCCTACGCCCTATGATGCAGTAGATGCCATGCTGCGGTTGGCTCAGGTTAGCTCCCATGACGTGCTGTACGATCTGGGCTGTGGCGATGGTCGCCTGTTAATTCGGGCCGCCCAGCAGTGGGGCTCGCGGGGCGTTGGTATTGATATCGACGCGGACTGTTTGCAGTTGGCCCATCGCCATGTGCAGGCTGCTGGTGTTGCCGATTTGGTGACGCTGCAACAAGGGAACTTATATGCCAGCGATGTCACTGAGGCTACGGTCGTCATGCTATATTTGCTGCCCCATCTCAACTTGCGCCTGCGCCCTCGATTGCGGCAGCAGCTCCGCTCAGGCGCCCGGATTGTGTCTCATCAATTCGATATGGGCGACTGGGCGCCTGACCAGCAAATACAGCTGCCTGATTCAGCCGAAGAATCGACCCTATATCTTTGGAAAGTGCTTTGAGGGCTCATCGGATCACTCCTCAATGCTTTAACAGCAAGGGAGCAGCCTACACTTACATATCGAGGCAGGCGCCGTAATGCTTATCCCGTGAGAGCTCTAACAAGACTGAATGACTTGCTTCGTAACTTGTCGACTTGTCGATAACGGGCCTGTTAGAGCGGTTTGACGCATGAAAACCCATTGGCGCTGAGTTACTACGAATTATAAAATTATCTAAAACTGCGTAAAGCTCGATGCAATGATTGTTAGGGGCTCATAACCCTTATGCAATAAGGATTTTACTCAAGCTTTAAATTCAAAATCTATTTTTGTACACCACTGTCGACAGGAAATCGGCACATCTGATGAGGTCATCATGCTCGAAAGAATTCTTCTGGCAGACTCCGGTAGCGGCAACACTGAAGCCATGATGAAAGTGCTTCTAGAGATTCCGCTGATTCAGCGGGCGTCTATTACCGTACTCCACATCGTACGGTCCCGAATATCTGCCAAAAGAATGGAGGAAAAGCTGGCCGAGGGTGAGCAGATTTTAGACAAAATCGTCAAAACCCTCAATCTGGATGCAGCTATGACATCCACCGTGCTGCGCGAAGGCGACCCTAAGGATGTCGTGCTTCAGGTGGCCAATGAAACCAATGCTGATTTAATTGTCCTGGGCTCACGTGGATTAGAAGGCGTTAGGGCGATTTTAGAGAATTCTGTTAGTCAATACGTGTTTCAGCTGACTTCGCGCTCCATATTGTTAGTCAAAGACGATCTGTTAGGCATCAAGCCCATCAAGCGTGTCTTAATCGGCATGGATCAATCAGCTTCGGCGCAGGCAGGCCTGAAGCTGGGCATCGACATGCTGCGAGATATTCCCAATGGCGAACTGTGGCTAGTACGTACTGTTTCTAATATTAGGAAGCGACTATCCAGGGAGACGGAACCCGATCCTAGTAAAGATCCAGTATTGATGGCGGCGGCGGGGGAAGCGCAACGCTATGGCATTAAAACCAATTTGGTAGCGCCCGAGGGTAAGGCCGGTCTGCGAATCTGTCAGCTCGCTGACGACAAGCGAATTAATTTAATTATCTTGGGCTCGCCCGAGCGCCGTCCCTCTGTTGCCAAGGGACTGCCTGATATTGACCGCCTGTTAGGCTCTTCTTTATCTGACTTTGTGCGAGTCAACACGCCTTGTCCAGTCCTATTGTCCCGCGTTCCAGATTGACGCCGATTCCGCACCTGACCTGAATTGAGCGAGAAGTCTGGTTCCTTTCCTTAACGCTGATATGCCAATCAGCAATGCAAGTATCTGTCAGAGTCGCCTCGGTGAAATCCGTATGAAGGGCTCGAAAGCTATTGGGGGTAACCAACCTGTAAGTTCCGCGCCATTGAGGTCAGTGCCGCTGAGAGTGGCACCGTTAAGGTTGACTTCACGAGGTTGGCATTCATTAGGTTGGTGCCTCTGAGTCCGGCACTGCAGAGATCGATCGCAACCTTAGGATTTTCTTCTCTCCATCGATTCCCAATCTTGCTGGCTTGTCTAAGCAAAGTGACCTGTGCTTAGACAAGCCATTGCCGTTCAGTCCGTCTCATCGTCTCACCCTAAATTTATCGCTTGCGGCGGGTTGATGAGTCAGTGCCGGTTGCGCCGGAGCAGCCCCGTCTCTTTCGCCAAAACTCAAGAAGCTTAATTGCGTTATCAGAATCCCTTAATTTTTCTTTAGGGACTCTCCGCTTAGGATGAAAACGCGGTTTCACGGGCGATGGGCATGTTTGACTACCAAGTTGGTGGCAGTCTGGCGGTTGATGACCCGACTTATATTGAGCGGCAGGGCGATCGCGACCTTTACGAAGCGCTGCTGCGGGGCGAACTTTGCTACGTGCTCACCAGTCGGCAAATGGGTAAATCGAGCCTGCGACTGCGGACGCGCCATCGCCTGCACTCGGCGGGGCAAGGACGCTGTGCCTCGGTGGATATGACCCGCATCGGCAGCGAAAACATTACCCCCAACCAGTGGTATCAGGGCATCGCCTTTGACCTGTTGCGCAGCCTGCGGCTCTATCGCAAAATCGACCTGGCGATGTGGTGGGCTGACCAAGGGGCGCTGTCGCCAGTGCAAAAGCTAGGCAATTTCCTGGAAGAGATTATTCTAGGTACCTTCCCTGACGAACGCATTTTCATCTTTATCGATGAAGTGGACAGCGTGCAGAGCCTGAAGTTTCCCGTCGATGATTTTTTTGCCCTGGTGCGCTATTGCTACAACCAGCGGGCCGAAAATCCCGTTTACCAGCGGCTGACGTGGGGCCTGTTTGGGGTGGCGTCGCCGGGAGATTTGATTAGCGACGTCAAGCGTACGCCCTTTAATATTGGCACCGCGATCGCCCTCCCCGGTTTCACTTTTGCCGAAGCGACGCCGCTGCTGCCGGGGCTGGAGCCCTATGTGGAGCGCCCCCGCCGCGTGCTCACCGCTATTTTGGAATGGACCGATGGCCAGCCCTTCCTGACCCAAAAGCTCTGCGCCCTGGTGCAGCAGGAGGCACAGCTCAGCGATCGCGAGCATATCGACATTCCCGTGGGCGAAGAAGGCAACTGGATTGAGTGGCTCGTGCGCGCTTACATCACCGATAACTGGCTGATTCAAGACGAGCCGGAGCATTTGCGCACAATTCAGCGGTATTTACTAAATGATCCGACAAAGGTGGGACGCCTGCTGGGGCAATATCAGCGCCTGCTGCTGACCGATGAGGACATGACGGTTAGCGATATTCCTGATATGCAAGACTACGCGGCTCTATTTTTATCGGGCCTGGTGATTCAGCGGGCGGGTGTTTTACAGGTCCATAACCGGATTTATTGCGAGATCTTTGACCGGATTTGGGTGCAGCAGCAGCTGGCCTATCTGCGTCCCTATGCCGAAAATCTGGAGGCCTGGGCTAAGTCCAATTACCAAGATGAAACGCACCTGCTGCGATCGCAAGATTTACTCGCCGCCCAGGAATGGAGCCAAAACAAAAGCCTCGGCGATTTAGACTATCAGTTTTTGGCCGCTTCTCAGCTTAGCGATCGCCGCTACCGGGAACGCCGCATTGTTGAAATATTAGCCGTACTGAGCTACCGCAGCGGTGAACTTAAAGCCTATCTCAAGCAGATTGCGATCGCCGTTAGCGAGCTGCTGCTCCTCGACTGGTCGGTGGTGACTCTCTGCCAGGGGGATGAAGAACGCATTTTAGCCAGCAGTTTTGATTTGGGTGACGAGGCCGACGAAACCTTTAGTTTGCATCTCACGCTGACAGGTTACGTATTTAAGCACGGCCAGCCTCTGGTGGTGGAAGACACCGACCTCAACCAAGACTATGGCCAGCCCGAGGACGGCTATCGCTCATATTTGGGCGTGCCCCTGCGGCTCTCAACGGGTGAACTGGTCGGCACCATCTGCTCGTTTCACAAAACGCCCCGGCACTTCAAGGAAGAGGAAGTGCGCCTCGCCGCGATTTTTGCCGAACGCGCCGCCTCTGCCGTGGAAAACTATCAGCTCTATCAGCAGCTAGAGGAGATGAACCGGGCATTGAAGGAGCAGCTAGAGCGGCAAGCGTAGGCGTGGCGGTGGCGATCGCTCTAGGCCCTTTGAGCGCCCAATCGAACCAACTGCAGCAAAATTTGCGCGACGGTGTGCAGCTCGTTGCCGGCAGCGGTGGTCAGAGTGAATTTATCGGATAGTCCGTACTGGGCCATATTGCGATCGCATTTCACAAACAGAAAATCTTCCCCAGTGGTGATGAGGGCAAAGCTGCGATCTTGCGGCGCACTGACCATGTAGCCCAAGGTTTGCGCGATTGCCTGCCGTACGCTGAAGCCATATCGCTTGCTTTCAATTACGATTAGCCAAAACTGTTCAGCAATTAACAGGGCATCAATCAGCCCCTCTAAAGTCGTGTCGCCGTCTTCCAGTTCGAAGCGTACATACTTTTCACCCCGGACTTGGTAAGGCTGATCCATTAGCCCTAGGGTTTCCAGCAGGGGGGCGAGCAAAATCAAATTGACCGTGCCTTCAGTAATCGCGCCGCTATCGGCATAGATCAAATATCGCTGCTTGAGGCGATCTAGGACGGCGATTTGAGCTGCTGTCAGCGTCGGTAGCGGCCCTCTCCACTCGGCAAAAAAGTCAGCCACCGGACTGGGAAAATGCCAAGCTTAGCGTGCGCCTCGTTGAGGTTGGTAATGGCCTTGGTAATGCCGACAGTAACCATATGCCGTTGCTCTAGTGATGTTGATTGAATATGTCGATGAAGCAGTCTTGGTCTTGAGCTACTCCATTAGCAACGCAAATGTTTTGATTGTGATTCTTACTTTTTGTAGACATCTTTACGGTGCTTACATTGCAGCAGCAATATCGTGAGCGCTTGGTCATCAATCTCGTATCGAACACGGTAGTTTCCGATACGGATTCTATACTCCCGTTCGCTGCCCTTCATTTTGAGCGCTCCAGCGGGTCGGGGGGCTTCCGCCAACCGCTGAATCTTGACCGCGATGCGTTCATAAATGCTACCGGGTAAGGCGTCAAGCTGTTTTTTGACAGCTCTTGGCGTAATGATGGTGTAACTCATGCAGACTGACTTTCACGTTCCTGCATGTATTCGTCAAAGGTAGTGTAATCACCGGCCGCGTAGTCAGCCCGCGCCGCTTGAATTTCAGCAATGTCTTCTGATGTATCTTCGTCGTCGGGAAACAAGTCTGCGTCTAAAAGTTCCCAGAGTTTTTGCTTCTCGGCAGGTTGGAGCAGTGAGATTGCTTCTACCAGTGACTGAAACGAAATATCGACTTTGATTGTGTTTTCGGGCATCGATTTTCTCCTAATCAACCAAAATACTAGCGTCAAGACAAGTGTGATTCTGGCTCATAGATACGCTCTCGCTGCAAATATTCGTCCTTGATGTCCAGCTCAAACACCGGGACTGGATAGGCTTGCTTGCGCACTCGCACAACTGTGATTTCCACCTCATCGCCTTCCTGCAAGTCATCGGGCAGTGGCTCAGAGAGTATGATTGCTTGATTGCTAATAACTCCTTTCATCTTTGCTCCTTATTGCTAGATTTTGAATTTTGAATTTTGAATTTTGAATTTATAGCGGCTACACCGTGAGCAAACGCGCCTCCAGCTCAGCCCACGCCTGTTTGGGCACCCGCACCGCTGCCTCTTTGCAGCGGATCAGCAACTCAATGCCGTATAGGTAGTCGCGTAACGCTTCGGCCTCTTCTTGAGTGAAGCTAAGACTGGCTTTATCAAAACCCAAGGTTTCGAGCCACAAAATCTCTAGATCGTTAGCCCAAGATTGCCATAATTGTACAAAGTCATCTGAATCTGGAATTGTGCTCGCAAATCGGTTTAACTGTTTTGGCAGTGCAGCAAACTCAGAGCTCTCAAAAATCTCTTCGAAGGCTTTGGCTAGGACACTGGCAGCGGTAAGATCACTAATAATCCTGTAAATGACTCCACCAACGTAAGAACTTGTAGCGCTAGTGAAGGCCCTAAAAATACATCTGGATGCTCTAGCGCTGTCGATATTGATAGCGCTGGTGCTGGCAATACTGATGTCAGTAGCGGTGCTACTGAATGGATAGCCCGGTATGGCAACTGCAATTGCACAAGCCCTTCTAGCTAGAGATAAGTCTGTTTCTCGAGATCTTTTCGTATTCATCCTTGCCCAGCAAATCAAATGATTTAGTTTGGCATGGCTGGCAAGATAAATCCTTGACTGAAGTTCAAGGCGTCGCATAAAGTCAATGGCTCGGTTGCCGCTAAGCCCCGCCACGAGCAAAAATACTTCGCGCCAGCGGTTTTCTATAAAATGCTTGTCAATCAACTCATTTTCCAGTCGCTCCTCAACAATGTGAAAGGCGGTGAGGTATTCCTGTAGCGTTAAGTGCGAAAAGGAGTATATGTCAGTAGCGCGCTCGACGAGGATGCCCTGCTGCCTTTCAATCGCCTCCAACACCTTTGCCCCATCCAAGTACTTCGGCGCATCCAAGGTATCGGCCAAAAATTTGCTGATGCGGCGAGTCAGATCATCTTTAAGAAAGAAAAGCTGGTCATTTTTGAAGCTCTCGTAGGCGATTTCCGCCAGCAGCACCTTCTCCAAATCAGGATGAAAGCCTTCGTAAATCGGGTCTTGCTCTAGCCGCTTTTGCGCCGCCCACTCCGACAGCAAGATATTCAGGGCTTTGCCGTACAGGGTGCTGCGCTGGGCCGGTAGGGTTTGCTCGCGGTCATACACCAAGCAGAGAAACGTCAGCAATAGTGGGGTTTGTGCCAGCTCTTTGGTGGCTTTGTGTTCGTCTTTTTGTAGCAGTTCCCAGTAGCGGTCTGCGGTACCCGCTTCCTGGTCGAGCGGCGAGCGAAACCAGCGGCGAATAAACTGCTCGATTTGCTCATCGTCAAATTCCGCCAGGGTCACATCGGTAAAGCGATTGAAGAAGTTGCCCTGGCTGCTGCGGTAGGCGGCGATACGGCAGGAGGCCACAAAGGCATTTTGGTCGTGGGCATCGACAAAGTCTTTAATGTGCTCAATTACCGTATTCAGGTTGCGGGTAGGAACCTCGTCTAGTCCGTCCAGCAGCACCAGCAGTTTGCCCTGTTCCAACGATGCCTCAGTGAAGGCCATTGCTTCGGGAAAGCCACAGGTGGCAAACTCATTGGCAATCTTTTGCTTTAGGTCAACGGTGTCGTCACGAAATTCCTTTAGCTCAATCAATACAGGAATGCAGTCGCGTTGAATCTGCTTCGTCTCGTCTGACTGAGGCTTGAGCGCTTCCAACCCAATCTTCCGCAAGAAGGTCGATTTGCCGATACCCGGCCCGCCCAGCACCATCAAATATTGTTCGGCATTGGCGACCACCATGCCGTCCTGCCGCTCTCCCTCGCCGCGACCAAAGCTGCGCCGTCCCTTGGCGCGATAGGTTTCTTCCAGATCGTCCAACCCTACAAAGTAGCGGATGCTTTGGTCATCCAGCAGCTTGACGGCAGTGTAGATTTCTTCTAAGGGCAGAGGTTCTTTCATTAGCCCCGGCATCACTTTCACCTGGCAGTGGCGCTGGTCGTAACGCCGCACGTAGTTTTGCGCCGCCGCCAGTTTCGCCTGCTCGGCCTGCACGCCGATATAAGCGTCTTTGATGTTTTGGCTAACAAAGCCTATTCCTTTGGGAGCTTGATTGGCGATGACATTCATCATCCCCACGATCGCACTGGCACTGGCTATCGGTTCCATCGCTCTGGACTTCTTGACACGGCTAAACCGCTTCTTTTATAGCTCACTCATTCGATGTTTTCCGAACTCGTTGCAAGGCTGACTTAACATCAATAATTTTGTGCATCGGGTTGACTACCTTTGATGCTTTGCAGTTAAATGACGTCTTTCCTGTTCCCACCAATCGTCCGTTGCCTCAATGCCTGCCTGACGCTCCAGGCTATCAATCCCTTCTAACAGCAAACTATCGAGCGTTTCCTTGGCTTGCCCGCGCTGGCGATCGCGCTCTACCAATTTCAAAAAATACTCACTAGCCGACCCGTAGCCCGCTCTTGTGATCTGCTCGTTCACGTAGACTTGCAAATCTTCTGGTAAGGAAATGCTGATGTCAGACATGGATAATCACTTGTGTTTCGCCCATTTTAACGATTACCGCAAACTCGAATATATTAGCAATGGACTCTAGATTTTCGGCTTTCTACGGGCAGTAAAGCTTCTTTTCTTGGCAGTGCCCACGTCAATCGGGCGATCGCCCCAGCAGCCGCGCGACTGACACCGCCATATCAGGAAACGCTTGCGGTGCAACGGTGCCGCTCTGTATCGTTTGCTGGCTCTGATAGTCTCCCGCTGCCAGGTCGCGGAGCACCACCCCCCGCCGCGCCTGGAGATTTACAATCCAATATTCGGGAATGCCCGCTGTGGCATAAATCGCGCGCTTTGGCTTCAGGTCTTTGGGCAGACTGCTTTGGGCAAATTCAATCAGCCAAAAGATATCTTCAGAATAGGGATGTCGCTGCCGATAAACCGCTCCCAAAGGCTGCACGATCGCAATATCCGGCTCCGGTTCTGAATCGGGCGCCAGGGTAATTGGCTTGCTGTCGCGAACTTGGGCGCGGTCACCCAGTAGTCGAGTCAGATATTTGCTGGCATTATCAGCTAAATAAGCATGTTCTGGCCCTTCGGGTGCCATTTCGACAATATCTCCGCCTAGCAGCTCGACCCGACGCCCTGCCAACAGGCCGATCGCGACCATCTGATGATAGTCATCGACCAGCCATTTTGCGGTTGTCAGCATCGTGACATCAGCCTCAACTAAACTACGCAAACGTTTTGTTATCAAACAGCATAGCGGTGATCGCCCTGGTATGCTCCCAAGCTGCTCCCAACCCTACGGACGCATGGCCGTTCGCTCCCATGTCTCCCTTCCGCCCCCGTCCTCAACGCCCTACACTTTTCTTAAGTTCAGAAAAAAATCCTTACCGAATCTATGACCGTTGCCGCCCAAGCGAACCCGCTGCTGTCCTTGGACTACGTACCCGCGCTAGAGTCCCTGGGTGATGACTATTACGATATCGTCGCGGCGGCAGAATTTCCCCAGACCCTGCTGCGGTTTCGTAATGATGACCTGCTGCCGCGAATCGGGCTCGATCCGGCCACCGTCAGTGACAAGCATTTTGTCGAGGCGTTTGGCAAATTTGCGGGGCGATCGCCCTTTTTGGCGCTGCGCTATCACGGCTATCAGTTCGGGGCTTACAACGCCTTTTTGGGCGACGGGCGCGGCTTTTTATACGGCCAGGTGCAAGGCCAGGACGGCAACCTATACGACTTTGGCACCAAAGGCTCCGGCACCACCCCCTATTCCCGGGGCGGTGACGGTCGCCTCACCCTCAAAGGCGGCGTGCGGGAAGTCTTGGCCGCCGAAGCGCTCCATGCCTTGGGCGTGCGCACGTCGCGGACGCTGAGCCTGATTGAAACTGGAGAGGCACTGTTTCGGGGCGATGAACCGTCACCGACGAGATCGTCCGTGATGGTGCGATTTAGCCGATCGCATATCCGCTTTGGCACCTTTGAACGGCTGGACTACCTCGACCGCACCGACCTGATTCAGCGGCTGCTAGAGCACGTGATTGAGGTTTACTATCCGGCAGCGAGTCAGCTGAGCGATCGCCTAGAACGCTACGAGCGCTTCTATCAAGACTTGGTACAGCGCACCGCCGAACTCGCCGCCCAGTGGATGTCAGTGGGCTTTTGCCACGCGGTATTGAACACCGACAACATGTCGATTACTGGAGAAAGCTTTGACTATGGCCCCTACGCCTTTATCGACCAGTACGATCCCCAATTTACCGCTGCTTATTTCGACTACTCTAGCCGCTACTGCTATCGCAATCAGCCCCCTATCTGTCGGCTTAATCTGCAAATGCTGCAAAAGCCCCTGCAGCGAGTGATGCCTAAAGAGGCCATGGCGGCGGTGCTGGAGCAGTTTGAAGCGCACTATGAACAAGCTTATTCCCAGTTGCTATTAAAAAAACTGGGCTTTGTCACGCTGGCTGAGCCCTTAGGCAGCGATTTGGTCAAACAAACTCTGAAGCTGCTGAACGCCGTCACGGTGGGCTATCACGACTTTTTCCGTGCCCTGGCGGAACAGTTTTCTCCCAGTTGGGCAGAGACTGCCGACCAGATTTTTAGCACCACGATGCAGTCCTCTGATGCGGAGGCTCAGGCGGCGCTGGCGCAGTGGCGGCAACACTATCAGCAAGCTTTGCAAACTCAGTCTCCCGAGTCGCTGGCGCAAATGTCGGCGCAGCTGCAGCAAACCAACCCGCGTACGGTACTGCTGCGCCCGGAGATTGAGGCCATTTGGGAGCCCATTGTGGCTGAGAACGATTGGCAGCCCTTCTATAAGCTGCTCCAACGGGTGCAACATCCCTTCGACTGAACAGGTCGCGTAAGCTGGCGCCCCGTAGCGATTGCGGCAGCCTTCTCACTTGGCAGGGCAACTGCAAAAAGCTGCGTTTGATGGCGCCAAGCGTTTCTGCCCCCGCCGCAGGAATGCATCGTTGTTAGAAAGCGCTAGCGGGCAACGTCGCTCATGTAAGTGCCCCATAGCTCGGCCGCCTGACCGCTGCTGCCAGAGGTAGGCATATTGTCATCGTTGCCCAGCCAAATGCCCGTGACGAGATCCTGCCGGGGTACAAAACCGACGAACCACAGATCTCGGTTGTCGTTGGTGGTGCCGGTTTTACCCGCCTCGCCCAAACCTAGGTAGGCACCGCGGCCAGTACCGCTTTGCACCACGCCCTGCATCAGGCCGGTCAGCGTTTGGGCAATCTGGGGAGAGAGGGCCTGCTGGTTGGTGTCGCCCGTTTGGCCAAACTCATAGATGATGCGGCAGCTATTGGCGTCGTTGGGGTCGCTGCAGTCGCTGCTGTCGAGCACGCGCCGAATGCCGTGGGGCGGATTCCAGACGCCATCGTTGGCGATCGCCCCAAACGCGCCGGTCAACTCTAGGGGAGTGACTTCACTTTCGCCGAGAATCAGGCCGGGAGCCGGATTAAGGTCGCTATCAATACCCAGTCTTTGGGCCGTTTGAATCACGGAATTCAGCCCGACTTCTTGGGCAATGCGCAGCGCTACGACGTTTTCCGACAGGGCTAGGCCCGTATACATATCCAGCGCGCCGCCGCCGGAGCGACAGCCATCAAAGAACTGGCCGTTCCAGTTAAGGCCGCTACAGTCAAAGGCTTGGCCAGGGCTAACGTCGTCCGCCAGAGCCGCCGCGTAGGCAAACACTTTGAAGGTGGAGCCGGGCTGGCGCAGCGCTTGAGAAACGCGATCGAACTGGCTGGACTGGTAATCGACGCCGCCAACATAGGCGCGGATTTCGGACGACGGGCTGTCCAGGGTGACGATCGCCCCTTGGCTGTAGTTGAGGCTGGTTCCCACCGAGGCCACGTGACTTTGCAGGGCGGCTTCAGCATCCGCCTGCATATCCAAATCCAGCGTCGCTTCGACGATAAAGTTGCCTTCTCGGGCCAGGCCACTGCCCAAAACGGTTTCCAACTCCTGAAAAATGTAGCTGTAAAAATAGGGAGCCCGAATGCTCTGCAACTCTTGGCGAGCGCTGGGGCTAATTTCAATGCGCGATCGCCGCGCCCGTCGGGCTTCTTCCGCGCTGACCATGCCGAGTTGCGTCATACGGTCGAGCACGCGATCGCGATAGTCCACCGCCGCTTCGTAATTTTGCACCGGGTTGAACGCATTGGGAGCGGGCAAAATGCCGACCAGCGTAGCGGCTTCTGAAAGGGTTAGATCACTAGCGGTTTTGCCGAAGTAAAACTGCGCCGCGTCCTCAAAGCCATACAAATTGCCGCCTAAGTAAACGCGGTTGAGATAGAACAGCAGCAGGTCATTCTTGCTGTAAAAGCTTTCTAACTTTAGAGCGACGACCGCCTCGCGAATTTTGCGCCCGGCTGAGTCATCGGTGCCCACATATTCTCGGTAAACGCTGCGGGCGAGCTGCTGGGTGATGGTGCTGCCTCCTTCTCGAATTTCGCCGCCGCGAATATTGGTGAGCAGCGCTCGTGTGATGCCCAGCGGATCAACGCCCAGATGCCAGTAATAGCGCCGATCTTCGGAGGCGACGACGGCCTTGGGCAAGAAAGTACCGTATTCGGCGAGGCGGTTTTTCTCCTGGTGGGCTTGGGTGGGCTCAGGCCGCAAGGGAATTACCTCTCCCCCTTCTTCCGCATAAATCACCACCGGCCCTTGAACTGACTCAGGCAGCGGTCGCATAGGAATTTTGGGCCACTGCAAGCCGACAATCCACACGCCAACGATCGCTGTAATCCCTGTGAACCCATAAAGGCCATATTTTAAGCCCTGCAGGTATTTGGGTGGCGGGTCGGCATAGCGAATCGTCACTCCGTCTGCTAGATCGGTAGGCCCCAGCGTCAGCACGTCACCGTGCTGCAAAACCCAATAATTCAAGCGTTTCTTGCCGCGATAGAGGCCGTTCGTCGACTGCTTATCTTTAATTACAAAAGGGCGACCGGGACGATTGGGATCGCGGGTAATCGAGACGTGTACCTGGCTAACGATAGGACTACCCACCACGATGTCGCTGGTTTGTGAGCTGCGGCCCAGCAGGTAGCGATCGCCCAATAGGGGAAATGTTTCAACGCTGCCCTGATAATCAACTTCGAGCTGGGCCGGGCGCGCCCCTGACTTCAGCGCAATTTTGGAAAAATCAATGTTTTGCTGCACCGCCTTAAAGGCTTGGGTCACATTGCCCAACCAGGTGCGAGAAGGAGGTGTTGGGGGAGGCGAAGGAGAACTCATACCAGTTAGCGATTTTCGATTTTCGATTGTGGATACGAGACTGGCTGCGTAAAAACGCCGACATGCTCAACTAAAGCTTTGACATCGGGCAATGGAATTGTAAGCGTAAGCATAAGGACTGGTACATATTCTACTGATCGGCGCTCAGGAAGCGTGGGTCATCGGGGCGAGCACGAGAGTGTCCCTACGAATTCAGCTTTTTACCGCCGTTGCCAGATTTGCGACTGCCGTTGCCGCCGGAAGCATCATCGCTAGAGGCTCGAAAAGCGGCAATTACTAGGCAGGCAATGCCGATGTTAATACATACGTCCGCTATGTTGAAAATCGGAAAGCGAATCAGGCGGAAGTCTAGAAAGTCTACAACCTCGCCGTTCAAAAAGCGATCAATGCCGTTGCCCAGCGCACCGCTGAGAATGAATCCATAGCCCACCTGTTCCCAGCGATTAGCCAATCTGGTTGCCCATCCCAGAACGATCAGCGCCAGACTAACGATCAGGGATAGCCAGCGCAGCCATTCGCCGTTGTTACTGAAGAGGCTGAACGCTGCCCCGGTGTTGGTGACATAGGTAAAGTGAAACACCCCCGGCCATAGCGGAATCGTTTCTGGCGGCACTGTCAGTTCAAAATGGTTGACGACCCACAGCTTGGTGAGCTGGTCCAGCACCAGTCCAATCAGGGCTGCAATCCAAAAAAAGCGGTTTTTCAGCCTCATAAGCCTCAATAAAACAGAAGCTGACGCAGCAGGTACGCCAACACAGAGACGGCACATACCATAATGAGCTGTCCTGGTAGCGGTGCCAAGGAATAAGCCAAAATTGCTTCCCAAGCTGGAAAAGTGACCTGCTGCAGCCAGCCGCCCAGCGAGGCGATCGCTAAATACAGCAGTCCGCACCCATGAATGATGCCTAAACCGCAGGCACCGCTAAAAGCCAGTAACTCTAGTTTAGGGCGATCGCGAAAGGCAAGATAGCCGCAGGCCCATGCTGCCGGAATAAAACCAAACAGATAGCCAAAGCTCGGCTCACGCACATAGCCTAAACCGCCTCCCTGGGTGAAAATCGGCAGGCCAAAAAATTGAAACAGCAGCAGCCCCAACGCAACATAGGCAATTTGCGAGAGCGTCGCTGCATTTTTGCCGCTTACACAGGCCGTCAACAGCACCGCCCCTACCTGAAAACTAATGCCCAGCGGGTACACCTGCACCCCGGTCGAGTTCCAGGCCCAAGGGGCGTTGGTAATAAAGGCCTCTGACCAGGTGGCGGCAATGGTCAACACCAACCCAATCAAAGCCCATAACAAATCTAGCGGTGACAATGCCCGTACACTCATGCGCCTTGCAAATGGCTTATTGTATCGCTCTCCCCAAAAAGTATTGAGCTAATTTGCGGAATTTCAACGGGAATTTTTCGGGGCTATCGTTATTTAGATTTCTAATGCTTAATGCCAGAGGTTTCAGCCCTTAACTTGTGAGTTGGGAATGATTGTAATCGTACCTATCCCACAAGATTTCTGGTCTTAACTAACGGCATGCCCTAAGAGGTATTGGGAGGCAAAGACTCCTTGCCTGAAGGCTCAGCCGCACTTTTCGGAGCTCGCAGATTGGTTCTGGGGGCAAAAGGCAGCGGGATGGGTGGCGTCGGCGTCGGCACTGTCGATGGCGGCGATGACGAGGCCGTTGCCGGTAAAGCGGCACCACAGCGCTTACAAAACTGGGCGTCAACATCGTGCACTGTCCATTGACAATTATCGCAAGGCCGCTGCACCGCCTGCGACATTTTCAAAATTCGCCGAATCAGATCACCGAGCTGAGTGGGGATCAGGGCAATGCCGGTCAAAATCATCAGCATGGTGAACAAACGCCCGGCTTGTGACACCGGCGTAATATCGCCATAGCCGACGGTGGTCATGGTGACGACGGCAAAGTAGGCAGCATCTAAGAAAGAATTGAACGTCTCAGGGTGGTAGCGCTGTTCGACTTGAAAAATAATGCCGGCATAAATAAAGACGATCGCAAAAATAGTAAAAATAATTCGAACAACGGCCAACGTGTCGGCGGCTGTCAAACGGCCAATCAAAGCGCGATCGCGTAAAAATCGCGCTAGGCGCAACACCCGCAGCCACCGCAGCAGCCGCACAAAGCGCATATCCCAAAAGCCCAGCACAAATGGACAAATCGCTATCAAGTCAGCCATGCCATAGGGACTGAAGACATAACGCCACCGCCGCTCAGCAGTCCATACGCGCAGCAAATATTCCACCGTAAACAAGCCCAAAATTAGCCAGTCCAGTACTCTCAATACTTGCTGCCACTGAGACGAAATATCATAGGTTTCAACCACAAAAATCACCGCTGAAACGGCGATCAAAGCGGCGATCGCCCCAGTTACCCAGCCGCCCGTTTCGCGATTCGTGTCGTCGAGATAAGCGGCGATGGTGGTTTTGAGCTTCATAAGTCCGGAAGAGTCTGGCTAGCTTTGTCGATTTTAGGCAAGAACGGGGGGTGAGAGTGAACAGGATGTTGGCGTAGCCTACCCAGAGGGCTTTGAAGGCAGGTAGTGATGAAGGCTTTGGCGGAGCGGCAGCTGGATAATGGGGTGAGCATCTTGCCTGTGAGTCCAACAGAGAACCAAGAATCAAGAACCTATTCCGAACTTCTGAAGGGCTCTGCCCTTTCCGCAGGGTACTCCAAACAATCAGCTCAGACTTGTTGTGCTCTCACAGTACTCTCAGAGAAGTGCCTTACAGTCAATGCTGTCCCGACTGAAAAAAGCCCTATGAATCGAGTCATTTTTCGCGCGATCGCTGGCACTGCAGGTCTCAGCCTATGGCTGAGTGTAGCCCAACTGCCGTTTTGGTCAGGCAAAGCAGTTCAGCTCTCGGTTGCCCAGGCCCAAGTCAAGCTCCAGGCCATGACTCTCGAACGCTTAGGAGCAGTATTAGCGGAAGAAAGCGATGACTTGCAGGGCCAATCCGGCATGTGGCAGCTTACCTTGGCCGGACAGCCCGTAATTGTTTTGGCCGATGCCACCAACAATCGGATGCGCATTGTCAGCCCCATCGTGCCCGCCGAGACGTTGTCGGTCGATCAGGTGGAGGCCATCCTGGTGGCAAATTTCCACTCCGCCCTGGATGCGCGCTATGCCGTGACCGACGGTACCGTCGTAGCGCTATACGTACACCCGCTCAATTCTTTACAGGAAGGGGATTTGCGATCGGCACTGCGGCAAGTGACGGCCCTCGCAGCAACCTATGGAACCACCTATTCCAGTAGTGAACTCGGCTTCGGACCGGCTGCCGCACCAGTCGATGAGGCCAAATCTTTGGAAGATATTTTTGGTATTTAATGAATTTCGGTTAACCGGCTGCGGACGACTCTTACGGTGTACCTCTTTCCTGGACTACCCAGCAGTCAGAACCCGTTGGAACAAGCAGGACCGCGATCGCCCTGCAAAACCAGCTAGGTCTCTCAAAATCGAAGTTTCAGCACTGGAGATGGCAGCCCTAGATAAATACTCGATGCTGCAAGGCGGGCATTTGCTGACGCACTTGGGCTAAACGAGTTGGATTGATTTCAGCGATCGCCACTCCGATATCCGTGCCGACATCCTCCAGCACTAATCCCCATGGATCAATAATCATCGCGTGTCCATGAGATTGACGGCGATTATTGTGGAATCCTGTCTGAGCTGGAGCGATCACATAGCAGGTATTTTCGATTGCCCGAGCCTGCAACAATATTTGCCAATGGTCTTTGCCAGTAAATGCGGTAAAGGCTGCTGGAATCATCATTACCTCTGCCCCCATCTGCGACAGGTGACGATACAGCTCTGGAAAACGTACGTCATAGCAAACCGACAACCCTAAGTTACCAAAATCCTTAGATGGCAGGACTGCCGGTAAATCCTGGCCAGAGACCACCGAATTCGACTCCCTGTAGGTGTTGCCGTCGGGCAAATTGACGTCAAATAAATGGACCTTTTCGTAACGGGCCAGTTCACCACCGTCAGAATCAATCAGCAATGCAGTGTTATAAAACTTGCCGTCTTTTCCGGGCACAGGGTAGCCGCCACCCAGCAGTGTGATTTGATAACGCTGCGCCATTTTTTTTAAAAACTGTTCACTGGCATCGCAAATTTCCTGGGCGCGTTCCAACTTATCTTCTTCAGAACCTAAAAATGAAAAATTTTCTGGCAGTGCGACAAGTTCTGCGCCTCGTCGTACCGCTAGATCAATTAGGTCTTCAGCTTGAGTCAGATTTTTTTGCAAATCTGGCACGCTGGTCATCTGCAAAGCTGCAGCCAGGTAAGACTTCATGGGCGATCGCCACTATGGGAGTTTGATTATCAATTTTACGCGGATTTTGCTCGGTTCCTATCTTTTCACTGACAAAGTCCAAGCACAGACCCTAAAGACGGTGGGCAAGAGTTTCTCCGTGCTGCGGAACTGACGTCACTTATCTTGGCTGTGAGGGGATATAGCAGTAGATTGATGCGATAAAGTTTGTAGCCCGAGTCCAAGAAATCGATATTAAAAGTTTTCGTAAAGCGCCACAGTGCTGTAGGCTGGCGCCCAAATGTCGCTGGATACGACTATCTAAATGGCTGAAGCCATCTATTGGGATGCGGCCAGATAACTACCCCAGAACAGCGGGCCAAAAATCATCCCAAAGGCTGCAGCGGACGGTTATTGGCCAACTCTGTCAGCAGATCTTCAGCGGCAACAATCTTGTGAGTTTGGTCAACCCACACTAGCTCAGACTGGATGACTTTGCGTTGAGATAGCGTGATTAGAGAATAGTTGCGGCGGCAACTTACCTCAGCTTTGACAATGCGGGGCACACAAGCCGCATTGAGATACAGCGTCTCTGCCGCATCTTGACTGACGCGCTGCCGTTGAATATCTTTGCGGTGACGCAAGCCGTGGTGCATGTGTCCAAAAGTCACGAGCGGAACAGACTTGCCACTTTGCTGAGCGTAAGCGATTGCAGCGGCTAAATCAGGATCGCCAAAATCACCACCAATTGGCTTCCAGTCACGTCCACAAGGCGACTCCGGCTGATCTCCTAGTCCAGTAGGACCGCAGTGCCCGATAAAAATCAGCGTGTCAAAGGCAGCCGCATCAATAGCTTGCTTCATCCGCTCAGTTGATTCGGTAAAATTATTGACACCGTAGCGCTCACGATAAAACGATGCATGCTTCCATTCCGAGCCTCCCCAGCTAAAGGGGCGGCCGCCAATTACGGTTAACCCTAATTCTGGAAAATCACGCTTGCCATAGCTAACGTCGGCTGGCCCCAAAAGATTCATCTGCAGCTGCACCCAATCCTCGGTTTGGCGATCGTATGGACATTTCTTGCGACCCCAAGGGGTCGCGGTGTACCACGCATCATGATTGCCAAAAACTGCAGCTTTGGGCAAGTCTAAAGTCGCGATCGATCGCACGACATTGACCGCTTCGTTGCCAAAGTCACCGACGAACAGCACTAAGTCGGCCTTGAGACTGTGTAGCGTAGCAATGTCCTGCTCGTCCCAATGATTATGAATATCCCCAAGTACAGCAATCTTTATTGTCGAAGCAGGAAAAGTGCTTTCCGTCATAAACCTTGTTCGCTAATTCCTTATTTAAGATAAAGGGTGAGCTTGACAGTTGCCGACTGCATCACATTTACTGTCTCATTGCTATCCAAGAATTTACACAGTCGAATCCTACGCTTGGTCCCTTGAAACCCAAACATAGGAAAGCACCACCCCGAAGGCCGGACCAACCCGATGACTGCTTGACTTTTCGTCTATTTATCTATCGAGTCACTATTCTGCCACTTTGCTCTTTCATCTTCTCGACGTAGTTGGTCACACTCTCGCCTTCATCGCCTACCTTTTTGAGGTCAATTGGTCTGAGCGCTAATCGCCTGTAACCATTGAAAGAATAACGGTTTTTAATCAGTCAGATAATCTATGCAAAGGCCATAGTTCGACAAAGCACAAGTGATTTTGTTTTAATTGGCTTTTTCCATGCATAAAAGTTTTTCAAGGTAAATTGGAAGACATCTTTAAGACAATTCAATAAACATTCAAAATACTGTAACTTAACAAAAGTTAATTTTAACTTTGTGAGATGAAGCTTATTTTGCCTGCCGGACTTCAGCTATTGGGAAACGGTCTTTTGGGCTTTGTAGGAATATTGCTCTTGTGGTTGCCTTTTGTGGTTTTGGATTGCTTTCAATCAGGTTGAGCCCTGAAGAAATATATGGAGCTCGAAAGTGATTATTCAGAGTCAATCGGCTAAAAGCATTTGATTGCCTAATCGACTTTGAAGATGCTGAGCTTGATGGCTCGAATTTAATTTGTTGTTGGGTTGAATGGCTTTCGGATGTTAAGTTCTTATGAATTTATATCTCTTAAGGCCTTGAATGCTCGGAAATTGCTATTGATTCTATGGCGGCTATAGATTTTCAGGAACTGCTTAATCAATATCGGCGCGGCGAACGTCAGTTTCAGGGAGTGACTATTGAGCAAGCTGATGAGTTTGAGTGTGATTTAAGAGAGATTGAGCTTACAACAGCAACTATCAATGCAGCATATTTGCCCTATAGCAATTTTGGGCGAGCAAATTTGCGTGGACTAGTTGTGAAGCAGGGAAATTTTGGAGATGCCAAGTTAGGCAGCTGTAATTTGGCAGAGGCGAAGCTAGTCGGCATCAATCTGTCTCGTGCTGACTTACGATATGCCTGCTTGAGGCAAGCTGATTTGCGCGGTTGTGATCTTAGGGGAGCAGATCTCACAGGCGCGGATTTAACAATGGCTGATTTATCTGGCGCAGATCTCACAGGCGCCAATTTATTCAAGGCGCAGTTGCTCGAAACCTGCTTAGTTAGGACAATTCTTTTTCGTGCTGCAAATGCAGACCTAGCCATGGCAAGGTGCGATCGCTCAACAATTTTGCCAGATGGTCATTATTACAGCTGAGAAACTAAAATGGCGCTCATTAGTGGCCGTCTTTAGATAGACCCCTACCATTTTGAGCTTCAAGGTATGCTAAGCGTATTGTTGGCCTGCACTTTGAGTATCCTTAAACGAAGTGTGTTCTGACTATTCCCTCAGTGTGATCGCAAAACCCATGCGGCAGTGTTTTTCCTTTTCTTTAGCTGACTATCTACGTAACGGTGTCATGCTGGCGTTGTGTCTGTGGGGAGGAAGTTTTGACCCAGCGATCGCCTGGCCACGAGCAGCATCAGAGTCTTACCCCGCAATTGCTCAATCCCTTACCGTCGATGAGCGAGCTGAGTTAGAGCGGCTGCAGCAGGACGCTAATCTTGCCTTTACCCGAGCGACAACCCTGGTTTCAATATTACTGGCAGCTTTAGCCCTACTGATGATCTTGGGCGTAGTGATGCTGTGGTTTTTGCGTCGTTCAGTGGTGCAAGAAGTGGCGACCGTGGTGCGTACTCAGCTCAATCAAATGACTGATTTAGAGCACAAAATTCGCACGGCTACCCGCGAACTAAATAATGTGCTCAAAGATGCTGAAGAAATCAGTGACGATATTGAGCAGCAGGCGGAAGGCTTTAAAGATGTTCTGGACGAAAAGCGTCGTGTTCTCAATCAGGCTTTAACAGAAATAACCAGCTCTAAAGATCACACTCTCAAGGATTGGGAGAACCAGGTTGCGGTGCTTGGTAAAACGCTAGCTAACCTGGAAGCGGAAATTAATCGTCAGGCCGACTTAGTCAAGACTCGAATGGAGGAGAAAGTCGATGCTGTTGATACTGACACAGCGGCTCAAACGGCTAATATCCTGGCATCAGTGCAGGAAATAGCGCGGGAGGCGCAGCAACAGTTAACCGACATCACCACTCAAATTGAAGCCGTTAAGGGAGAAACCTTGACCACCATCGAGACGGCGGCGACTGGCTTTGCTGAGCACCTACAAGAATTAACGGTAGGTGTAGAGGGCGATCGAGATCGCACATTAGCCGAATTAAAGCAGCTAGAAGTAGACTTTGCACCTTATTTTGAGTCCCTGCGCGACAATTTGGAAGCACAGCTTGAACAGCATCAACAACGGGTGATGGAGGCCATGAGCGATCGCCAGCAGGCGGTTAATCAACAACTGGACGAGATGCAGGCAAGTACCCTAGGTCACCGTGACTTGGCACTGCAGACCATGGAGCGCTCAATACAAGATTTTGACGAGCAGTTTCGGCAGATTAAAGATGAAGTGCTGGCCCAGCGAGCCAGCGTCTTGGCTGACTTGCGACGATCTCTGGATGACTTTCTTTCACAATTTGATGGCTATCAGGGCGAAATTGATGCGAGTAAAGCCCAAGTGCTGCTTCAGTTTCAGCAGTCCGCCGATGATTTTATCAATCGCTTTGATGCTCTGCAGGCAGATGTAGATGAGCAAAAAGCCGCTACCTTGAACCAATTTGTTCTTAGTGCCGAAAATTTTCGCCAGCAGCTTAACCAGATTATGGCAGAGCTGGAAAATGATAAATCCGTTACCTGGGAAGCGGTGCAGAAAAGTGCTGGCGAGTTGGCGGACACCATTGACCAAGCACAGCATGAGAGCCGCGATCGCGTGACGGCTATTATTACCGCCCTCAATCGTACAGAGGACGAGTTGAGTCGTCAGTTTAATGAAGTGCGCGACGTCGTGTTTGAGCGTCGCGATCGCGTCATTGGCAACCTAGATGGTTTTGACCAGCGCTTAGTAGATCACATCGCGGCGTTGGAAAGCGAGTCTGCTGCTCGCCAAGAGCAGGCCCGTCAACGCCTGACTGAAATTGAAACCGACTTTGCTGAGCAAATGGCCGAATTGCAAAAAGACATTGCGGCTGGCCGCACCGATGTCATTGCTGACTTGGAAGACGTTAAGCGCACCGTTCAGGAACGCCTGATTACTCTGCAGGCTGAAGCCCAGGGTGAAAAAGAAGCCATTATGCGGCGGTTAGGAGAAGTTGCGCCTGAATATGTGGCCAACACCTTCATGGCTACCACCCAACAGCAATTAGAAACCGTCACGGAACTGCTAGATCGAGTGCGCGAAAATCGGCCCAATCTATTTCTTTCCGCTGACGAGCGGATCGAATCCGCTAATCAATATTTGGCCAACGAAAATTATGCCACCGCCCTAGAGCAGTACACCGAAGCCTTAGCAATTCAACCGGAAAATGTTGAAGTTCGGCTCAATCAAGCCCTTGCCTTAGTCGGCCTAGAGCGCCTTGAAGAGGCGATCGCCGCTTATGACCAAGTGCTTGAACTTGTTCCCGACCATATCGCCGCCCAATTTCAGCGGGGACAAGCCCTTAAGAGCCTCAGGCGTTACGAAGACGCGCTAGCGGCCTTTGATCAGGTACTTATGCTTAATTCCGAAGATGCCAAAGCCTGGGTCAATCGCGGCATGGTGCTGGGCCGTTTACGCCGACGAGAAGAGGCGATCGCCGCTTTTGATAAAGCCCTCAGCATTAAGCCCGATTACCAAGAAGCCTGGGTCAATCGCGGTGTGTCTTACGGTGTCTTGCAGCAGCACACCGAAGCCTTTCAGTCTTTCGATAAAGCTACAGAAATCCAGGCAAATGATGCCGTGGCATGGCTCAATCGTGGCCTGGCTGCTCTCGAACTGGAGCGCTTTGAAGAAGCTTTAGCCTCTTTTGATAAAGCCATTCGGTTTAACTCCCAGTTGCCCAAAGCTTGGGACAATCAAGGACTAGCTTTATTAAAGCTAGGGCGTGATGATGAAGCCCTCACTAGCTTTGACAAAGCGCTAGAAATTGATCCGGACTATGCTAAAGCGCTGTATCACAAATCTCTTTGCTATAGCCTGCAGCGGGAATATGACATCGCCTTAGAAAACTTACAACTTGCGGTTCGCCTCGAGCCAAACCTACGAGCGGACGCTCAAACAGAAGATGCTTTCAACGACTTGCGCAACGATGATTGGTTTCGTGAACTAGTGGGGATTTAAGCCTGGAACGAAAGCAGATGGATAAATTAAGTGAGTGTGTCAGGCAGAGTCGTTGGCTAGATGAATACGGCATCTATGAACATACTGAAGAAATGTCAAAAGGCAAAACCGAAGTCTAAATGCTTTAACTCTGTCCTCTCTTTGTAAAATGCAAGCAGCGATCGTTGGGATTCACGAATGCGTAGAATTGATGTTATTGGCATAGGGGCAGGGATTTTTTTGCTGGGCGGCGGCTTGTATCTGGGCTTCCGACTGACAGGGTTTGATGATCTCTCTGCAGGTGTATGGAGCCAATTGATTTTTGCCGCTGGACTTTTAGGCTGGGTTACAACCTATCTATTCCGCGTTGTGACCAGCAATATGACTTATGGTCAACAGCTAAGAAATTACGAAAACGCTGTACTGCAGAAGCGCTTGGATGAAATGACACCCGAACAACTGGCTCAATTAGAAGCGGAAATAGCAGCAGAGAATGCGGCAGAAAATGAAACGGCTCCGTCTTAGTCAGAGTAAAGTATCAATTCACCGTAAAAATTATACAAACAGCGGCTGGTCGTCCGCGCCATCCTGTTTTTAGTAATGATTGAAGTAAGTGGACGAGCGCTTCGTCTTGCTCTAGATTGCTGTATGGATTAGCTAATAAGCCTAGTATCGAGAGGAATCAAGTTATGAAGTCGGTTTCTGAGCAGTTTCAAGCACTGCGCGATCGCCAGCAATGCGCTCTGATTCCTTTTGTGACAGCGGGCGATCCTGACTTGGCAACCACTGCTACGGCGTTGAAGAAACTAGATCAAAGCGGTGCTGATTTGATCGAACTAGGAGTACCCTACTCTGATCCGTTAGCGGATGGTCCTGTGATTCAGGCAGCAGCCACCCGAGCGTTGCAAAAAGGTACGTCGTTAGATGAAGTCTTAGAGCTAGTTAAAACTGTCTCACCTGAATTGCAAGCTCCAATCATTCTTTTCACTTATTACAATCCCATCCTGAACCGAGGTATAGATACTTTCTTTCAGGACATTGCGGCAGCCGGCGCTAGGGGGCTCGTGGTGCCTGACTTGCCCTTAGAAGAAGTTAGTGCTGTAACTGAGTCGGCTGCCAAAAACGGCGTCGAAGTTATTTTATTGGTAGCTCCCACTAGCCCTAAGGAACGCATTCAGGCGATCGCTGAAAAATCCCAAGGCTTCATATATTTGGTCAGTGTCACAGGCGTTACTGGCATGCGCACTGAAATTCAGAGTCGTGTCGAAGAACTGCTGATTGAACTCCACGCTATTACAGATAAGCCTATTGCAGTAGGGTTTGGCGTTTCTCAACCAGAGCAAGCAGCTCAATTAAAAGCCTGGGGCGCAGATGGTGTTGTCGTTGGTAGCGCCTTTGTTAAGCGACTAGCCGAAAGTGACGACTTTCGAGCCGGCCTTACTGATTTAGAGCAGTTCTGTGCCGAGCTGGATCGGGCACTAAAAAGTAGTTAACTTTTTGATTGCTGAATGAGTTGAGTATGCAAGTCAAGCAATCATGAATTCAATTATCTCAAGCCGTTGGTAATTTAAAGGAGACTTCATGTAGCGGCAAACCTGTATACCCTTTTCGTCAACTCCTTTTCGAAGTGATTAAAACACCACCAATGGGGGAGGGAGATGAGGTTTAGTAGGGCAAACGCATACTCAGTTTGCTAAGAGAGACAAAAGATAATCGTTGTCCCATCCGGCACGCAGTCGCCGATTTTTGATGCCTCCTTTGGCCGCAGCGTCTTGGCGCAACAGATTCAGAGCGACATGACGCACCAGAGCTAAATTTTCTGGGGCATGGTCTTTGCGAATGCGGGAGGCGTCCTCGTTAAAAGCCACATCCAATACCCAATGCACCTGATTTTCGATACCCCAATGACTGCGCACGGCCTGAGCAAACTGCTCGACCCCGCCGTCAAGACTTACTAGGTAATAGCGTCGTTCCAGCGTGGGCGGCTGTCCGGCCAAGCGACGCTCAGATTCCACTAATCCCACTCGCTGCAGTCCCGCCCAGAGGTCGGCATCAATGAGATGTGCGGTTTCTCCCAATAGCCAATGCCGACGAATTTCAATCCGGCCATGCGCACCATCTAGGGTTTGGCAAAACTCGTGTTCTATGTTTTGGAAAGCTTGCTGCGGCGCCCAGGTGAAGAGTTGCTCGACATCCTCGTGCAGATGGCCCTGGTTGCCCTTGAGGCTGAGAACGTAATCACCGCCGGCCTCAATAATCTGCTCGGCAATCGCCTTTTGCGTGCCCATGGCATCAATCGTCACAATACAACCGTGGAGGTCGAGTACCTGGAGCAATTCCGGAATCGCCGTAATTTCATTCGACTTCTCGGCAACTTTGAGTTGACCCAATACTAGTCGGTTTTGACTTGCCCAAGCACTGACCATATGGATGGCACCTTTGCCGCCGCCAGTATCGTAAGAATGGCGCAGGGTCTTGCCATCAATGGCGATGATTGTCCCGGCACTGAGTTGAGCTACCGAACGCACCCAGCGCAGAAAGCACTTCTGTAGGGCCTCTGGGTCCAGCGCCGCAAACAGGCGGGCAATGGTGTCATGAGAGGGAATGCCGTTGGGCAACTCTAGAAATTGGCCTAACCACTCTTCCTTGGCCCGTCCATAGGTTTCAATCTCAACCCAAGTATCAGCACCGCAGATGACCGCACAAATGGTCAGCCCGATAATATCGAGGAGATAATAGTTCACCAAATACTCCACACGAGGGTCTTCGAGATCCCTAAAATGGTCGAGTAAGGGGGATGATGGGCTAGTCGGGACAGGCATTAGAGCACCTCGTGACGATGCCCTCAATTATCTCAGCCCGAGTATGCGTTTGCCCTATGAGGTTTAGAGAAAGAGTTGACAGTGTTGAGGGGGTTAGTTATATTGGTAAAG
>ERZ1740058.394-NODE-394-length-34802-cov-12.778571_pt1 | contig 34802 bp, 26 predicted proteins | sample MGYA00581745_ERZ1740058 | MGnify/ENA primary metagenome ERZ1740058 (study PRJEB43018, sample SAMN04849742) | marine metagenome | isolation source: floating plastic debris | place: Pacific Ocean | collected 2008-08-30 | study: EMG produced TPA metagenomics... | reverse complement strand
ATATTCTCATCCGCCCAGCTTAGTGGGTAAACTCTTTTCTGGAGATCTCCTTAGCTCTACGAGGATTTCAACAGCAGTCAGTTTTATTGCGAGACTTGACTGCATATTATTGAGTCTATTAAAAGGAGCCGCAAGTCTTTTGATGAGACAAAAGTCATATGGAACATATATTGGACTCAGTCCTGAACTTGAAGATCTCAGGAATGACCGGGAAAGTGCAAGACTGTCGACTGAGATTGCATGCTAAGGATGCAAAATATAGTCCAATTTAAGTCCTTAAATTCAATTAGATGTATAAAACTTCGGTCTCACAAGAGTTACACTCTCTTGAGTGGTTGCGGTTAACGCAACCACTCAAGAGAGTAGGCTGCCTGAGGTGTCATAGGGAAAAGCTCCCGCCACTTATTGCTTTAACCAGATGTCATCAACAGGCTGTCTTCGATAATTTAAATCAATGCTCAGAGCAAGATGAGTAGCCCTATCCTGCTAAATCTGCGATCGCCATTCAAAAAAACGTGGTGCAGTACAACCAGATAGAACAACGCTTCGGAACCCGCAGTCAATCCCCACCCCTTTGTCATGAGGACTCCTTGAATCATCACCAAAGAACTTGAGTTTACAAGACACTAAAAATCACCACTAAAATAGTCTCAATAAACTTAATCCGAGACCTAATAGAAGATCTTCTGGTCTTAAATCAAGACTGCGGTTGCATCGCTAAAAATTAGATTCCTGCGCAAGCAATCAGTCTGTTTGTCTTTTTGTAAGACTAAGCATCCTTAAATCAAGTCTCAATTAAAAATTTTAAGTCTCAATATAATTCAGTTGGCATCAAAAGAAGCTTAATCCAAAGCGAAAATCTTATGTTGAGACTCTAAGAAGTATATTTAAGTCTTAATGCAAGGATATTGGGTCTTAAGAAGAGATTTTGAACTGTATTTTGCACTCAATAAATCTGAGTTTAAATAAGGCGACTGTTGAATTCTTTCATACCAAAGTTCTCTAAAGCCTATACGAACTGGGGCTTACTGTCAGATACTTATTCAAGAATATTGAAAACGTTTGCAGCAAGATTGGTTCAAAGCTAATGAGTCCGTTGAATATCTTCAATCAGAATTTTCGCCAACATTTCCTACGCTGAAGTTCTTCCTGAGCATTCCATTTTCAAAACAGTAAATCTTAAAAGTAGTCCAAGCATTTTAATGGATAGACTAAAAGAGGTTAACTGTAGTCTAGTTATGAGACTTAAATTGAGCTGCTTCTGTGACGAAACTGATTGTTCTTTTTGCCTCGGGGTTGAATCAGCCTATGGAATTAGTTCCTGATATTTTGCTGTGACCCTCTACGTATGATGCGAGAGCAATAATGCTTATTCCAAAAGCCGGATCACTAATTGATGAGGATTTCCGGAATGAGCTATTGGGTTAGAGTATCTAGAGCCGTAAGAGGTTGCTCAATTGGGCTACTCGATTCCACACCTTGCGATAAGGTTTGAATCCCAAAGCTGTCGAGTATCTTAAATTAGTTCCGCAACGCTTGGCTAATTTGTTCAGCCCTTAGATGATGTCCGATAAAGACGAGTCGAGTGTGGCGCGGTTCCATAGGCTGCCAGGGGCGATCGTAGAAGTGGTCAAATCGCTGACCAACTCCTTGCAAGACCAGGCGCATGGCCTTGTTTGGCACTGCCACAAATCCCTTGATGCGATAAATTTCGTGCTGCTGCACAATGTTTTGTAGCTGCTTTATCAATGCCTTTGGTTCGAACATTTGCGCCGCTTCAACGCATACCGAATTGATATTATCGTCGTGGTCATGGTCATCTTCGTGGTCGTGATGACTAGGACGACTCTCGAGATTGTCCTCCACTGCAGCATTAAAGCCCAATAAAACTTCTGGACGAATTTCGCCTTGATGGCAGGCTATGATCTTGATGCTGGTTGGAGCCTGAGATTTCAGCCAGGTTTGCACGCAATCGCACTCCTCCTCCCCAATTAAATCCGTCTTCGTCAAAAGCACCAAATCCGCACAGGCCAACTGATCTTCAAACAGTTCCTCAATCGGTGTTTCATGTTCTAAGCTGTCATCTGCCTGACGCTGCGCCGTCAGCGCCTCTAGATCACTGACGACCTGCCCTCTAGCCAGGGCTTCGCCATCCACCACCGTCACGACCCCATCAACTGTGGCTCTAGTACGAATTTCTGGCCAACGAAACGCTTGAACCAACGGCTTCGGTAGCGCCAATCCTGACGTTTCAATGACGATGCAGTCAATCTCGTCGCGCCGCTTCAGCAGTTCCTGCATAGTGGGCAAAAATTCTTCCTGTACGGTGCAGCACAGACAGCCGTTGGCTAATTCCAAAATATTGGTTTGAGGGTTATTTTCATTCGCGTTAAGGCTGTTGTCCTCCTCATCACAAACCTGACACGCTCGCAAAATATCTCCGTCAATACCCACCTCTCCAAATTCATTGACCAGCACTGCAATTCGCCGGCCCTGGTTGTTTTGCAACAGATGTCGCACCAGCGTTGTTTTGCCAGAGCCCAGAAAGCCCGTGACCACCGTAACCGGTATTTTATGCATCGAAAAACTCCCGCTATCTTCTATGAATTTGCGGCTGCCTGGGTAGGCAAGGGCGGTAGTACAAAGGCAGTTGCCTGTCGAATGGCGACGGGGCGATCACCATAGGGCACGCGGCCATCTGCTGTCGCCGCATATCGCTGACAAAAGTCCGACAGGGCGGCAACAGCCGTCTCTGGGTCAATCCCGCTGAGAATAAACGTGAGCTTACCGGGAGTCGCCACCGACACATTGCAGGGCTGATGACATCCCGCCATACACCGCAGCGGCTGAATCTGTACTGCAGTTTGCAAATGTCGCAGTTCAAGTTCGCGGCGGAGTTGATCAATCAGATACTGACCTCCCGAAACCCCGTTGCGACTCCGCTCTTGCGCTGAAAAGCGACAAAGCGCGCATACCATTAAAGTCGTTTCAACCATTACCAACGGCTACAAAAAATTTGCTAAAAGTCAAAGGAACTGCCCGTCCCAAAAGTGCCAAATATCAAAGTCGCGGTTGGACAAGCGGCGCCGTGACCAACTGGTGCCACAGAAATAGACCGTGAACGATCGCCAGGGTCCCAGCCCACGCCAGATTTTTGGCCAGCAGCTTCGCGATAATGGCCCAATCCATCCAATGGCCATCTGCCATCAGCGGATACACCAGTAGAATCAGACCCTGATAAAGCACAAAGCCAACCAGCAATGCAATCGCCCACCAGAGAACGTACCCTGTCCAGAAGGTGCGGGCAAAGCTGGGGCGCCAACTAGCATACAGGGCCACCAGCAGAGTGCCCAGCCCCATCAACGCTCCCCAACTCAAGGCTGTCACCGACAAAGGATAGCCCCGCAGACCAAAGCCCACGCTCTGATTTACGAGCCAGATGAGTACCGCGATCGCGCTGGCGCGCCGCCATTGTAGGGTTATTCCGCTGACTACCGCAAACGCCACCAATGGCGTATGGGCGTACATCACATTACTGGCGGTGCCGACAGTGAGCAGCGCTAGCGACCACCAGCGGCTGATAGCCAGCGATTGCCAAGCCCGCTCAAACCGAGTCGTGAACGGCACAATTGGGTTACGGTTCATGCTTGTTTGTACCTACGCTGGAAAGATCGAATCCACCAGCAGCGTCAATAAGCAGGTCGCGCCCACGCCACAAATTACGAAACCGGCAAACCGCAGTGCCAGCCGCGACGGTTCCAACAGCTTTTCCAACATTGTCTTACCGGTCCACCATGCAGTCGCCGCGATCGCCAGCGGCATCCACCATCCACCGCCCAACGCCGCTGCCAGCAGGTCCGCTGCAATTACAAAAGCCAAATGATCGACGCCAATGACCGGGTGGCCCAAACCGGACAAAAACGCTTCCACCAGCGTATCCGGCGCCTTACCGTCAAAGGGATGGTGCGCCAGAGCGGAGGCCACAACTCCCAGCAACAGCGCGATCGCTATCAGCACTGCCGGGCTAAATTGGCTCAAAGCAAAATTTCCCTTGAGAAATCTCAAGGACAAAATACGTAAACTCATCCGTACCTCGCAGACGAATACACAGAAGGTATAAGCATCGGCGGGCATTCTGACTCACTCAATTTTGGCTCAGTAGTTTTAGATGGCGATTGTGACGACAATCAAAGCCAAAATCTAAAATCTATAGGCCAAAATCGGTTCACAGCTGCGGGACAGCGGCAGATTTGCACTGCACTTTCCCCGTTACCTCTAGTGGCTGTTCCCCACTAGAACCGATAGCAATTAACCATAGCACCGTAACCCCCCATACCATGTTGAGTTTTATCAATAACCGGTAGCTCCGACTCCGCATTGCCGCTCCCATGCCGGCGTGAAATAGCCAGCGATCGCTCAGCCGCCTGAGTCAAAGCTAAAGATTTTTGATCTCAATACCTGAGCAAGCATTCAAGTGTTAGAGTAATACCTGAATAGATGTTCAAGTGTTTGTATGTTTTGTTGTTTCAGGAGACTGCCATGACCACCGTTACTCAAATGAAATGTGCCTGCGACTCTTGCCTGTGCATTGTTGATATCAGTAAAGCCCTTGAAAAAGCAGGCCAGTATTATTGCGGCGAAGCCTGTGCCAATGGTCATACTGAAGGATCATCCGGTTGTGGCCATACAGGCTGTACTTGCCACAGCTAAGTTCCGGGCAGACAGCAGTAGTGATGCTTGCTTTTTTCAGTCAGCGCCTCATGCTGCCAAGCTAAGCGCTACTGCTGTCTGTCTTAATGCTCTTAATGCTCCTAGTAATGCTCTTAGATTTTAGATTTTATCTATCAACCTGGCGATAGGGAGAGTGATCTTCGAAACCCTGCATTGCCAGCCTGTGGAACCATTTTGTTTAGGCGATCGCACGTCAGGATTGCAAAACAATCCAGCAGAACGGGCGGAAGCTACGGTGAGCAATAGACCCACTAACAGATGTGGAATAGGAGATTGGGACAGCAAACCAGTGTCGCTGCAGCTAAAACTGACGTGTCGGCAATCATGTCGTTGCGAGAGCAATTTAAACAGGAGGCAAGTTTAAGTTGTCTTGGCAATGGTGAGTCAACAGCAACAGACAAATTACATTAGCCGCCAGCGTCAGCAAACCACAAGTTCTATGATTTCCGCCGTGCCGTGGCTGTAGCCCCTGTCAGAAATTCATAAACGACACAAGCGCAGACTGCGATCGCAAAGCCAAACATAATCACGCCACTCAAAAGAGTCTCTCCCGACCGGACTTTAGTCCGGCGATGAATCCCATAGAGGCTATAGCTAAGGGAATTTCTCAGATAGCGCTTACCCAAACGTTCAAGGGAGATTCGTAGATCATTGGCGCAGCAATTCCCAACAGGAATCAACATTGACTGCTGCTTTAATTTTTTTACGGCAATGGAAGCATGGCATCATCGGATTGACGCATGTCATTCGCTAATGCCAGAAGCTTTATGAGATAAGCGTTATCGAATTTCCTAAGCAAAGGGATGGAAATCGGCTATCGAAGGGTAAAGTTCTTAGACAACGGTCTGAATAAAGGCTTTGTCAAGACTACGATTGCCGATGTTGATACGGTTCTTTAAACTACTCTGCGATGCCTCGGTCAGAAACTTTTCCCAGTCTTGGATTTTGAATTCATGATTTTGGACTGACAAACATAGACTCTAAGCAGCTTACGGTTCAAGATTCTGTCGTTTTATTTAACGAAATTGGCATTAACCATCGCTTAAAAAGCCTCAACCGTCATGATCTTTGAAATTCCCAACGTCATATCAGCTGATGAGCTGTCTAAAGTACAGTCAACGCTGGCCCATGCTGAGTTTATCGACGGTAAGCTAACGGCTGGCTGGTATGCCAAAGCGGTTAAACACAATCGCCAAATCAAGGGCAGTGACGCCAAAGATCTGCGGGCTTTCGTCAAAATGGCTCTTTTGCGAAATCCTTTGTTTCAAGCAGCGGTGCGTCCCAAACATATCCACTCAATATTGCTGAGCCGCTACGATTTGGGAATGGAATATGGCCGCCATACGGACAATGCTTTGATGGGCCAATATCGCTCCGACGTTTCGTTTACCATTTTTCTGTCGGCGCCTGAAACCTATGAAGGGGGAGAACTGGTGATGGAGGGAGCCGATGATGAACGCAGCTATAAGTATGCTGCTGGCTCAGCGATCGCCTATCCTTCATCAACCTTACATCGAGTCAATCCAGTCAAATCAGGGGTGCGATTGGCCGCTGTGGGTTGGGTGCACAGTTGGGTCAAAGATCCCGCCCAGCGCGAGATTCTGTTTGACTTAGATACCGTGCGGCGATCGCTCTATGCGCAATCAGGTAAGAGCGATCAGTTTGATTTGCTGTGTAAAAGCTTGGCCAACCTGACCCGGCAGTGGGCCGAATAGCGGCTCTTCAACTTCTGTACCTTTCAAAGTCAGTGCTTCTGGAGCTAAGGCAATCAAGTCCCTGAGTTCTTTAGGCTTCGCACCCAGCAATATTCTAGTGCCTAGCCCACAGCTAAACGGCTTAGGGATCTGCGCTTGAATAACCCATCTAGAGACAAAGTGACTGTCAGAATTGGGCAGTGCCAAACCCCAACGACTGGGTACGCCATTTACAAGTAACTCCCTTACTGTCTTGTTCTAGCGGAACGAGCGGCGGCTGTCTTGCCTTGAATCTTCAATAAGCGTCAGCCAGAAAATATAAAGGTTTTCTTTTATAAAGCTGAACTGACTGCAGAAAGCTCGCTATTTATTTCTTGTCTGAGAAGCTGAGATCCTGATTAAGGCTCAATTTCAGCCGATTTTTCTTGCCCATATTCAGACAACAAAAGGAAATATGATACATAAGTTTATGTTTGTTATTGAGAGTGATTCTGATCTATATTGCTCTTAGCTTATTGAATCACTTTCTCAATAAGCCGGGTAATAGTTAGGTCTGCTTCGAGGTCTTTGCAGTTATGCGTACATTTTTGGCGATTGAACAGGAAGTGATTGCATGGCTTCTAGCGATCGCATTTGAATACAGCGCTGATTATTCTAGGCAGCCCATAATTTTTCCTTGGTTAGACCGCCGCTAAGTGAGTTGGTCTAAACCGCAGTCAATTGACTAATCAAAGCTTCTGGGGGCATCTAAGCCAACAACCTGACTACCTGAAAAGCCAGTGCCCCCTTTTCTAATTTTCGAGGGTAACGCAACTTGAAATGATTTGTCTCTGCTGTTCCGATGTCTTGCTGCGCCATGTTTCGACCACCGGAGTCTCTTGGTTTTGTCCCTCCTGCAGACAGTCAATGCCTCCCTACTTGGGAGTAGTAAATCAGAATAGGTTTCAACAAGGTGTGTTTCTGACCGATGAGCTTGTAAAGACGAAAAGGATGACGTTGTCATGAATCTAATCACCCTAAAGCCACCCAAGCTAGACGCCTTGTTGAGCCTGTGATTGAGATTTTCCGGCAGTCCGACAGGAGTCGGCGGCGGTTGTAACAGTTGGAAGCTGTAGTGTATTTCTTTTGCCTTTAATATCTCCTTTGATGCTTTACCCATGACGACTCAAGCGTTGAATTCAAACACTCCCGGAGCCCTGTGGCTTAGCGTCAATCCGAGTTTTCGCCGGTTTGAGCAGCAGCTGTTGGGGCCCCTGAATTGCGATCGCATAGTCGACCATTGGGGATATTCGCAAACGCCCGATGAGCCGAGCGACTTAGAAGTAGCGTTGATATTACTGCATGACTATCTGAAAAGCTGCGATCGTCCCCTGCACCTCATTGGCCACGGTACTAGTGGATTAGTCGGACTGCTCTATGCGCGTCGCTTTCCGCAGCGAGTTAAATCACTAACGCTGTTAGCGGTAGGTATTCAGGCAACCTGGGATTGGAAAGCACACTACTATAAACAGCTTAATCTGCTACCTTGCAGCCGCACTCGGGTATTGGCGCAGATGATTCATAACCTATTTGGGCGGCAAAGTCATCACTGCTTGGCGGGACTCTTGGAGCTCCTTGAACGAGATTTGACCGAATCGCTGTCGCTGCACTCGCTACTGCATCAGTTTAATTTGCCAGCTGATGACGTACCCGTGCCGCTGCTGGTTTGTGGTGGTCAAGCCGACCCGATTGTTGATTTAGAGCAAATACAGAGTTGGTATTCTTGGCTCAAGCAGGGCGATCGCGTTTGGCTCTGTCCCAACGGTCAGCATTTTTTCCACGCCACACATCCTCAGATTACGGCTGCAGAAATTATAGATTTTTGGCAAGAGATTGATGTGCGTCAGCTTTTCCCGGCAGAAATGCAGACGGCCTAGGTCCTATCATTGATTGATTTGGGGAGAACTGCGTGAAATAGGGGTTATTCTACGCATCTAGAGCGCGTCAGCAATTAAAGCCAGAATGCTTGCGGTATCAGCACACCCGCGCCCGCTCCGCAAACTAAGCTAGGGGCTGACATGCCTTCCGCATGAGGACCTGACCGCGACCGGATGACAGCCCTTAGCTTACATCAAGTCGGATAAGCAGAACTTGCGCAGTGGAATCCGATTTGGCCCCCAACCGCTACTTCTGACCTTGCTGGCGAGATATTTCGCCAGCAAGGTTAATTCTGAGGTGTTTGACTATCCAACCTCGATGCCTTCCAGTTGGGACAGCAGTGGATTTTGCTCTACCCAGACAGAAACAGAGCCGCCATTGCAGCGAAACTCAGCCCAACCGTGTTCATTGGTGTAAATCGGTTCCTTAATATGGCCGGTGATGTCATAGAAGGCCTTGTGGGGCTTGCCGACTTCCATCCACTTTTGACCAGCCGGGCCATCGCTGAGAATCACCGCCATCGCATAGGGATGATGCTCCGAGCCGAGCCGAGTCCAGCCGATGGTGTTGAAATGGTCAATGTAGTCGTACTGCGGGCCGTAGGCAAAATTGGTGCGAGCAAACAAGAGGCGATCGATAATCCACTGGTGCGAATCCAGCCAGATTTCATAGCCTTTGTCTTTGTAGTGGGCGCCATAGTAATCAGCATAAAAGACGCAAGGATAGCCCTGCTCTCGCAGCAGGATGACGGCGTAAGCCAGGGGCTTAAACCAAGATTCTACAACTGCTTCCAGCGATTGGAGCGGCTGTGTATCGTGGTTTTCGACCAGGGTAACGGCAAACAGCGGCAGCTCCTTCATCAGAGTGCCGTCAAAGAGCTGGCGCATGTCGTAGTGTCCACCGGCTTTGCTGGCGATATGGAAGTTGTGATGCAGGGGGGCGTCAAATAAATTGAGTCGCCCGCCAGAGTTGCCGATGTACCAGCTCAGCGTATTAAAGTCGTAAGTCCAATATTCGCCAACGCAGAACAAATCACGGCCCGTATGAGCTTCTAAGTGGTCGAGCCACTCGTTAAAGAAATCGCCGTTGATATGTTTAATCGCATCTAAGCGGAAGCCATCTGCGCCAATATCGTCGAGTATCCACTCGCCCCAGTGTTTCAGCTCGCCTTTGACTTCCGGATGATTCATATCGAGATCGCTGCCCATAAGAAAGTCAAAGTTGCCCCGTTCCAGGTCAACCTTGGTTTCAAAGCTTTTGTCGGCCATTTTCCAAATCGCTTTGAACTCAGGATCAGCGCTGTTGTAGTCCACCGAGTCGAAGTGATACCAGTGCCACTTCATGGTGGAATATTTGTCGCCGCGCCCACCAGCGCCGTTGGTGCCGCGAAAGTCGAATCCAGTCCAGGCTTTGATTTTGCGCGGGCCGCCCATAGCGCGGTTGCGGTTGTTGGGATCATACGGGATGGCGTCGAATTCTTCTTCGTAATCAGCAGCCATTTTGTGATTAAACACGACATCTGCGTAAATCTGGATACCGTTCTGCCGACAGGTTTTCACCGCGTCAACATATTCGTCCTTAGTGCCGTATTTGGTGGGAATGGTGGCCCGCTGGTTGAATTCTCCCAGGTCAAACATGTCATACACACCATAACCAACGTCATAGCTGCCGCCGATGCCTTTGTAAGCCGGGGGCAGCCAGAGTGCCGTAAATCCAGCTTGGGCTAGCGTTTCAGCATCGTGTTTGAGCTTTTTCCAATGAGTACTGTCAGCAGGAAGATACCAGTGAAACCACTGCATCATGGTGCCGTTAAATTCGGCGGGGGCTTTTTTATCCGCGATCGCGCTGGCGTTTGTTTTTACCCAGTCTTCGACCGTCGCTTTGGCAGACGAGAGTGTGTCGGCGTTGAGGTCTGTTCCGAGGGCCTTAACGTTAGCTTTAAGTTGCTGAAATGGTGTGGTCATGGTGAGCTTTGTCAATGGTTAGAAAAAGGTTTCAGCCGAACAATGGAGTCGAAATATTAGGATGTCTCATCTCGCAATATTTCATCAAAAATATCGAATCCAAGGTAAGAATCAACGGCACAAGGGCTGTTTCCGCTAGCAGTCAATCAAGATCTCTTGACTTAGACAAAGGCGTTCAAAAATTCAGCTTCAGCAAGTTTCCGAAAAGAGCCTAACACCAAGGCTGACGATACCATCAGCGCCAGACAAAGTAGCTGGTGGAGACTTTAGGAAACGTTACAAGAGTTATTGAATTGTTCAATAAATTCCGAAGAAAACCCTAAAGCTTTTGAGGAATTAAAATCTCTCTTTCTAAAGTGTTAGCTAATCCAACTGGATTATTAATGACCCAATGACTTTACTGGGCGTTGAGAAATTCGGTTATGGAATTTTGGATCGGCCACATAACTTCATATATGTCAGCTAATATTCCCTTTGAGATTTCTCCCCGGTCATGGCGTCAGCGCGCTGCGAATAAGCAGCCAACTCCTGCTCCGATGCGAATTCGGCGACTGATTTGGAAGCTAGCAGTTGCGACCTTGGCTTTAATGGCAGTCGGTAGTGCTACTCGCGTGATGAATGCGGGTTTGGCCTGTCCCGACTGGCCCCTCTGTTACGGCCAAATTGTGCCCCGTCAGCAGATGAACCTACGGGTATTTCTGGAATGGTTTCATCGGATGGATGCTTCCTTAATCGGGCTAATGGCGATTTGGCTAGCGGTGCAGTCCTGGTGGTGTCGTCGCGATGTACCAACCTGGCTGCCCTGGGCCTCACTGGGCGCAGTTTTTCTCATTCTGGTGCAAGGGGCTTTGGGCGGTTTAACCGTCACCGAACTGTTGCGATTTGACATTGTGACCGCTCACTTGGGAACGGCATTAGCGTTCCTGTTAACTTTGTTGGTCATGGGATTGTGCCTCACGCCCTATCAGGGGTTGGGAACGGCCGGCCGGCTGCCCATGATCGGTGGCGTTGCGTCCGTTCTGGTGTACGGCCAATGTTTACTGGGCGCACTCGTCGGGTCGCGCTGGGCCGCTCATCAGTGCCTGGGCGGCGCCGAACTGTGTCAGGTCATGAACAGTCATTTATTGGGAGTAGCTCCACCAACAATCGCGATTTTGGCCTTGTTCCTAGTTGCCTGGCGAACTCCTGCCTTACATCCCTGGTTGCGGCGACTCACCGTGGCGATTGGCGTGCTGTTGACGGCACAGGTGGCGCTGGGTCTGGCGACGCTGCGATTACATCTCCAGGTAGAGCTGCTCACGGTCATTCACCACACGGTTGGGGCCGCCTTAACTGCCGCCTTAGTGGCGTTTACTGTGCTAGCGGTGCGCGATCGCCTGGCGGTGGATGCTTCCTACTCTGAAACCTCGCCCCCCGCTTCACCAGCTTAGTTTATTCGCCTGGTTCGATCTGTTCAACTGATCTTTTAATAAGGATTTTCCTGCATATGCAGACCTCTTCCACTTGGCAGCGTTCAACCACTCATCACGATAGCTTTTGGCAAGTCTGTCAGAGCTATTGGCAGCTTACTAAGCCCCGCATTATTCCACTGCTGCTGATTGAGACGGCTGCGAGCATGTTAGTAGCCGCCCATGGCACCGTTGATCCTGTTCTTCTGATAGTCACCCTGCTCACTGGAGCACTCGCGGCGGCGTCAGCCCAGTCCATTAACTGTATTTACGATCGCGATATCGACTACGACATGGAGCGTACTCGACATCGACCGATTCCCTCTGGCCGCATTCAGCTGCGAGACGCCCTGATTTTTGCAATCGCCTTAGCGACGGCAGCGTTTGCTCTACAGGCCATTGTTGCTAACCTCTTGAGTGCCGCTTTAGAGATGCTGGGCATTGCGGTTTATGTTGGCGTCTATACCCACTGGCTCAAGCGCTCTTCAACGCAAAATATCGTGATTGGCGGTGCTGCCGGAGCGATTCCGCCGCTGGCTGGCTGGGCTGCCGTCACCGGCGAACTGAGCTGGGCCGCTTGGCTGTTTTTTGCCATCGTCTTCATTTGGACGCCGCCACACTTTTGGGCATTGGCGCTAGTGATTCAAGACGACTATGCCAAAGTAGGTGTACCCATGCTGCCAGTGATTGTGGGCGACGAAGCAACGGCCAAGCAGATCTGGGCCTACACGCTACTGTTAGTGCCAATTACCCTGCTGATGACAGTGCCGCTACACGCGACTGGCTGGGTCTACAGCGCGATCGCCCTTTATCTTGGCTGGATTTTCATCAAAAAAGCCTGGCTGCTGCTGCAAGCGCCCAGCGATCGCGACCAGGCAAAATCCCTATTTAAATACTCAATTCTCTACATGATGGCGCTTTCTGCTGGCATGGTGATTGACAGTTTGCCGATAACAAAGTCATTAGTGACGGCTGTCAATCATCAGTTCTATGAGTTTGCCAGCATTGTGATGCCTCTGCTTTTAGGCGCATAGTGAAAACTCTCTACTGATGTATTCACATCAGTAGAGAGTTGAAAGATTTACGCTGGGTTATTGAGCTGTTTATCAGTCAGTTAGGCAGCCTTCTTACGCTTTAGAGCGGTCGTTCCCACGGCGCCAACCGCCAAGAGCGCCAGGGCCGAAGCTGGTTCAGGAACATCTGTCGCTTCAACCGAGCTAGCTGTAAAGCTCAGGCTATCAAAACCCAGGAAGGGATCGAAGGATTTGTCATAGGTATTATTCCCCTTCATAAAATCAAAGGTCAGCTCAACTGCAGTAATATTTTCACCTGCAACTGCTAGGTTAGTGCGGCCAAAATTGTTGCTCTCTCCAAGGTAGGTAGCGTCTCCCTTGCCGCCAACGCCTCCCTGACCCGATAAAGAGTCTTGGCTGACTTGCTGTTCACCGCTATAGGCTGTCAGGTAAACATTGTGCTCACCAGCATTAAACGCATTGTAATCGCCGTAATCCAGCATTAATAGTGAAAACTCAGAAGCAACAAAGCCATCCTTAAAAGTGAATCGAAAGCTATTGTTACGATTGTTTTTCTTGGTGCCAACTTCCGAGAACCCGCCCAAGTTAAGTCCACCATTGATCCTAGTTCCAGTATTGGATTGGTAGGACCAAGTCGAGTCGGTTTTCTCTCCACCTTCAAAGATGGCAACTGCATCACCGTTGACTGCATCAATATTCAGCAGCTCATGAACGGTTCCGAGCCCTTCAATGCTCTGCCCTGATTCAAACTGGGAAAAATCATCAACAGTGTAGCTAGCAGCTTGTGTAGGATGCTGCATGGCTACGGTGCCAGCTACTGCAAGACCGGCCAACGCCAATTTGGAACTTAGTGACGAAAATTGCATGACTATACGTGCCTCAACTCTAAATACGACAGTTCGTAATCCATCCAGGGATTCAGTCCGGGCGCCTTGCCCTTGAACTGTTTTAAGATATCTGCCTAAAACGCTTGCAATCCTCAGAAAATGTCGGCATTTAATTGCAAAGCTGATTTAGCCATAGCGGTTCGGACGTGAATCCGAGATGAAGCAGACCCCCTACAATCGAGCTGCAACCCTCTGCTTTTTAGGCTTTTTAATGGATTCTTATTCGTTGGCAACGGCCTTGATCGCTGATGTTGCTCACTTAAGTAATTTGCCAAGAGATAGGTCGCCAAGCAGTTTCTTCGCTGAAGTCAAAGCGAGCTCCTGAATCGATAAGAACTATCAGGCCTCCCCTGCTGAGCGATCGCGATCGCAAGTCATGGTACCGATGCTTACAGATGAAGAATAGCGATCGCCGGCAATTATTCATTGTCCAAGCAATATTTTTCGTTTATCAGAGCGCCGTTGAGGCCTCAGCCTGCTTTAGTTTAAGGCACTAAAAATCCACCTCAGAGACATCAAAGAGTCCATAAGGTGGATGCTGAAAAGACAGAATTCTTCGTTCCGTATAGGCGTTAAAAGCTGATGGCGACTTAAACTGCAGCAGGCGAGAGTGCCAGTAGGTCGCTGAGGGGACCCGTCAGCAAACTGAACAGATCATCGACGGATTCAGCCACCTCTATCGTGTCCGCGCCAACAGAAACGGTGCCGCTGAGAAGGCCAGAGTCAAGACTCAGTGCGCCGTTGGTTTCAGTCAGAGTGGCGATCGCCGCCTCATTCAACGCTGCCAAGTCAACGCTGGTCTCGAAAGTCTCGTCAGCCATGGAGGTTGCCAACAAGTCGAGCTGGCTGCCCAGCAGCGACGCATCAATTGACACTCCAGTCAGGAAATCAAAGACAGCATCGCCCACTAATTCGTCCACTTCAAAGCTGGTCTCGACTTGTCCCAGCACATCACTTAATGGCGTGTCCAACGCCAGAGTTGCAGTGCCATCACTTAGAGCCAGTTCTCCCGATAGGCTGTCTAAAGGAATATCAAAACCCATGCCAAAGGCTAACGGAACTTCAATGTTACCGGTGAAAAAGTTGACAACAGCGGTGGCATCTCCAACGGGAGTAGGCACATCGAATTCGACTTGGGCCTCGGGACTAAATGGCACTGAAAAATCCAGGTCACCGGCTGGGGTAGCCAAGTCGATATCGAGGTCCCCACCGGCAAGGTCGATCACGCCGGTCAGTAATCCTAACGGGGTTTCGATGTCCACCAACAGGGCGCCATCATCAATGGGAAAAGCGGTCTCGACTTCAGAGATTAAGAAGTCAAATCCATCAGCAGCAAAAGTGGCCAAATCGAAATCGGTCACTTCGTACAGAGTGTCATCGATCGTCAAACTGGCATTGACGATGCCGCCAACTAAAGACAAATCGCCAACGGCATCAGCGAGCAATTCACCGGCTTCAGTTAATAGGGTCGGTGCATCGATCTCGATGGTGATAGCGTCACCCTCCAAGGGAACTAATGTACCACTCAGGACCCCAGACGTAATGTCGAAATCCCCCGTTGCAGTATTCAGCGTATCAATGCCATCCAGCACAAAAGCTGCGGCATCAGGACTGAAGGCGTCAACGAGATCAAGTATGGCGGTCGAATCCAGGAACTCAAAATTAGGCTCAAAGCTAAAGGTGGCTTCAGGCAGCACCAAGAAGCTTGACAGGTTTGGTAGCATAACCCTTTCTCAAATGAAGGACATTTATATTAATGGGCGCGTGCTCATAGAGGAGCTTAACGGATTTTTTATGGACTGTGGCAATTCTTCATAAAGCAGTGACAAAGACTACATGGGTTGCCAAGGGGACAGCGATTATTCTTCGGCAGATGAGTCTAAAGTAGGCTTGGCCTCTGCTGCCTGGAAATTGGGTAGCGCGATCGCTATCTGGTAAATTTCTCGCTTGCTGTACGGAGTTGTTTGCGCCAGCTGACGACTAGCCTGCGATCGCGATAGGCCGGCTGCCAACAGTTGAATCAGCTGCTGCTGCAAATCTTCAATTGATAGTGCGGGCTCAGCAGCGGCAGTTTTGCCAGCGATAACGAGGGTGAATTCGCCTTTGGGGGGCGTAGCGGTGAAGTGAGCGATCGCTTCAGCCAGAGATCCCCGCCACACTTCTTCGAACTGTTTAGTTAATTCGCGGGTGACGGCGAGGCGCCGCTCAGGTTCAAAAGCAGTTTGCAAATCCGCGAGAGTGTTCAGCAGTCGGTGAGGCGCTTCATAAAGGACAAGCGTACGCGGCTCGGTGGCGAGGCGGGCAATTTGCTCACGGCGATCGCGGCCCTTGACGGGCAGAAAGCCTTCAAAGACAAACGGCTGTGGCGGCAACCCCGAGACACAGAGGGCGGTGATGGCGGCAGTGGCCCCCGGGATCGCAACGACTGGTATACCCGCATCGGCACAGGCTTCCACCAGCTCAAAGCCCGGATCAGAAATTCCTGGCATGCCCGCATCGCTGACCAGCGCTAGATCTTTTCCCTGTCGCAGATAGTCCAATAGTTCCGGCAGCCGCTTACGCCAATTGTGGGCATGGTAGCTGGTTTGGGGCGTCTTAATTTGAAAATGGTGCAGCAGCTTGCCGGTATGGCGCGTATCTTCAGCAGCGATCAGGGCAACTTGCTGCAGCGTATCAATGGCGCGAAAGGTCATATCGGCAAGATTGCCGATGGGCGTGCCGACAATATATAAAGTGCCGTTGCCGTGGAGATCTGTCACAAATCAAATGTCTTGGGGGTTGTGCTTCAGAATAAACCCAGTTGTTCACAGACGGGGATAATACGAGTTCTCTGTCGTGGAGCTATAGATGTCAGAAGAGTTGGGGAGTTGGAGAGTGAGGGAGTGGAGGAACGGGAAAGTGAAATCTGTAGGCGGCTTTTGGAGAATCGGTATAAGTGGTGAAAACGGGAGTTTTTGCGGGGCTGATTACCCTGGACTGCATTTATCAAACTCAGCAGGCGCTGCAGCCCAATGAAAAGCAGGTGGCAGAAGCGGTGCTGTTGGCGGCAGGCGGCCCGGCAACCAATGCCGCGATCACATTTAGCGCCTTGGGCGGACACGCCCGACTAATGGGCGTTTTAGGGCAGCATCCGTTGGCTGCCGTAGTCCGCGACGATCTGGCGCAGCAGGGAGTCGAACTGGTGGATTTGCTGCCCGATACTCAGGTGCCGCCCCCATTTTCTTCAATTGTGGTGAATGTAGCGACAGGCGATCGCGCCGTCATTTCCCGCAATGCGGCGGATCGTCCTGTGCCCCAGACGCTGCCGCTGAAGGGACTGCCTTCAGCTGACTGCTTGCTGATCGACGGTCACCAAATGGCCATTAGCGAGATTCTGGCGCAGCAGGCACAGCGGAAAAACATTCCGGTCATCATCGATGGCGGCAGTTGGAAACCGGGGTTTGACCGCGTGCTGCCGCTGGCAACGGCGGTTATCGCTTCCGCCAATTTTTCGCCGCCAGGGTTTGGAACCGAGCATCAGGCGATCGCTTACTTGCGATCGCTACAAATTCCTCAAGTGGCAGTAACGTGTGGTGATCGCCCCATTATTTACAGCACCGCAGCGCAATCTGGAGCACTAACGGTGCCTCAGATTCAGCCAGTGGACACATTAGGGGCTGGAGATATTTTTCACGGAGCGTTTTGTGCAGCTTATGAACCCTCGTCCGAGTTTCATCAGGTATTGACCCAGGCGGCCCAAGTGGCATCGCTGGCCTGCCAGTCATTTGGAACTCGACAGTGGATTGAACAATTGAAGAAGGAAAAGTTGTGAGGGCAGAGGATAAAGAACGAAGAACGAAAGGCACTGTTTGTATGGAGTAGAGCAAACGGCAGGCGTTAGCCGGGCGGGCGTGGCACTTTGAAGGTCAGGGGATCTCCAGGAAAGAATTTACCTCCCGTAGGGTGCTGTCAGCGCAGCGTGACGCACCGGAGGATAGGTATTTTTATTCCCAGAAATCTCCTTACCTTTTGGATTGGATAGTCATAGGCGACAGCTGAGGGATGTGCAAATGAATCACCTCCCCACCACCCTCTCTTACCCAGCCACCCAGCTACCCTGCCACCAATCAGGTACTTTATTCATCCGTCAAGCTCTAGCAATCTCGATAAGTGGCAGCTAAAGCCAAGAATAATAGCAGTGTAGTCCGATTGTGGCGGATGGCTGGTCCGTCGGTAACCAACTTATTCAAGGCCGCGCCCGTTTGCCAGGCAGCTATCAGCACTCAATAACGTTGATGGTAGCAACATTCAGGGCCAGACCTCCCCGGGAGGTTTCTTTATATTTTTCGTGCATGTCGTGGCCAGTATCGCGCATGGTTTTGATGACCTTGTCCAGATGAACGCAGTGTTCACCGTTGCCCTTGAGGGCCATACGAGCGGCGTTGATGGCCTTGACTGCTCCCATCGCGTTGCGTTCGATGCAGGGCACCTGCACCAGCCCGCCCACTGGGTCACAGGTCAAGCCCAGGTTGTGTTCCATGCCGATTTCCGCCGCATTCTCCACCTGAGCCGGGGTGCCGCCAAGCACCGCCGCTAAGGCCCCTGCCGCCATTGAGCAGGCCACGCCCACTTCCCCCTGACAACCGACATCAGCCCCGGAGATGGAGGCATTTTCTTTGTAGAGGATGGCGATCGCCCCAGCCGTCAGCAAAAACTGCACGACCCCGTCATCGCTAGCCCCGTGACAAAACCGATGGTAGTAATGCAGCACCGCTGGCACGATTCCTGCGGCGCCGTTGGTAGGAGCCGTGACGATGCGTCCACCAGCGGCGTTTTCCTCATTGACCGCCATGGCATAAACATTGACCCAATCCATGATGGTGAGCGGATCAGTCAACGCCAAATCCGATCGCTCCTTTAGATGCCGGTACAGCTCAGCGGCCCGCCGTTTCACCTGGAGCCCGCCCGGCAAAATGCCATGGGTATGGCAGCCCCGAGATACGCAGTCCTGCATCACCCGCCAGATCCGCAGCAGTTCGGCGCGAATCTCGTTTTCTGACCGCCAGGTTTTTTCGTTTTGCAGCATCAACTCGCTGATGGAAAGGCCATCGCGCTGACAGTATTCCAGCAGTTGAGCGGCAGTGGTGAAGGGATAAGGCACAGACGACTGGTGCAGTTGTAGCCGGTCGATGCAGGCGGCGTTTTCATCGACCACAAAGCCGCCACCGATGGAATAGTAGGTGCGCTGTCGCAGGGTCGCTCCTACAGCATCAAAGGCAGTGAGCACGATGCCGTTGGGATGAAACGGCAGCGATCGCCAATGAAAATTCAGGTCAGTGCTTTCATCAAAAGGGACGGCAGTTTGCCGCAGCAGCCACACGGAGCCAGTGGTGCGGATGCGGTTCAGGTATTCCTCGACCAAGTCGGTGTTGACCGATTCGGGCGAGTCGCCTTCGAGACCGAGGAGGACAGCGCGATCGCTGCCGTGTCCGCGCCCCGTCGCCCCCAACGAGCCATGCAAGTCAACCTGAATCCGCTCGACCTGAAACAGCAGTCCGCCAGCCGCAAGTCCCTGGGCAAATTTGCGGGCGGCTTTCATCGGGCCAACGGTGTGGGAACTGGAGGGGCCGATGCCGATTTTGAAGATGTCGAAGACGCTGGTGGACATGGTGGAGTGGGAGTGGGTGAGGTGTTGGGGTGTGAGGGAGTGTGAGGTCGTTACAGGGGCGGGTTTTGTTCTCGATGACTGAGTGGCGCTGCTGGAAATTGCGCTAAACCCGCCCGTACAGAGAGGAATTGCGATTGGGGCGGTGAGGTGGATGGAGTCGGTGAGGTGGGTGAGTTTGCCGATTCCCCGTTCCCGAATTACGCCGAAATAGCCAGTTCTGATTGGCGAGCGGTGAGCCAGTCGGTGGAACGTTTGACGCCGCCAAAGGTATAGATGTGGAAGCGATCGATGCGGCCAGCCAGACCATCGATTAAATAATCGGGAGTTTGTACGGTGAGCAGTTTGCCGAGGCGACCGGATTGGGTGCGTAGTCCCAGCAGGCTGGTTTTGACACCGCAGATACCGGCAAATTTCAGCAGCATCGCGGGTGTGGTGGGGCCGGGAATGCCGAGGTAGATGGGCAGGGTGTTGAAGGATGCGATGCGGTCGAGCCAGCGATGGATGGTCGGCAGGTCTAGCGACCACTGGGTCATGATGAACATATCGGTGCCGGTGTCGCGGGCGTATTGATTTTTCAGGGCAAGGAAGCGATCGCTCTCCGGTTCACTCAGCACCGGCATCCCTTCCGGGTGTCCCGCAACGCCGATTCGTAGGCCATGGAACAGGCCAGTTTCCAGTAACTCCAGCGTTGAGCTAAAGGGGCCGACGGGCTGCTCGGGACTGCCGCCGATGATTAGCACCTGACAGATTTGGGCTTCGTGGCGCAGGGCGGCGAGGTAGGTGGCGAGGTGGGGGCGATCGCGGATGCTTCTCGCGGGCACGTGGGGAATCGGCTCAAAGCCCAGCCGTCTCAACAGCGCGGCCTGCGCCACCACCGCTCGATAGTCTGCCCCCGGCAGATAGGTGATCGACACCTCTCGAATGCTTTTAGGCATCTCCGAGACATCGGCTTTGGGCGTCACTTCCATCGAAAACTGCATGGCGTCCACCTGCAAAAATAGTCAGTCAAATCAAGGCATCATGCCGCGTAGTTTCTTGGCGCGGGGGCGTTGTCCCTCCTGAACACTCTCGGTGCCACCCTGATAAACCAGGGCCACCCCGATCGCCGCAATCACTAGACCCGCCGCATCGACCCACGCAATTTGGTCGTTGAACAGGAGAAATCCCAGCAGCAAGGTTGTGGGCGGGGACAGGTACATCAAGCTAGACACGCGGGCCGCCGTGCGATATTCCAACAGCTTTAGCATCAGCCCGTAGGAGCCAATTGACAGTACGATTGTCAGCCAAGCCAGGGCAAACACGAACTGCTGAGTCCATTGAATGCTCAGATCTTCGATGAACACCGCCAAGGGCCACAGGGCGATCGCGCTAGCCACTGCCTGCACGAACAAACTCGGAACGACGGGTAAATTTTGCTCCGGTTGACTGCGGTTCAGATGTCGCTGATAGAGCGTCACTACGGTCATGCAAGCTGCTGCCAAAAAGGGCAGGGCATATCCCACCAGCGAAGCCCCTGCGGCACTATCAAGTTTCGGAATCACCACCAACACGACGCCGACCAGACCCACACCCATGCCGCACCACTGCCCGGGCGATATGGACTCTTTCAGCAGTGGGCCAGACAGCACGCTGGTCGCCATTGGCTGCAATGCGGTGATCAGCGCCACAATCCACGGTGAAACGCCCAGCGCGATCGCCCCCAGCACCGTGCTGAGCCAAATGGCGTGGGCGAGCACACCTACAAAGGCAGAACGGGCGATCGCCGTTTTGCTGTGAAACCGTAATTCTCGACGGTAGCCCAGCCAGACCAGCAGCAGTACCGCCACAATGACATAGCGCACAAACAGCAGCGTGAATGGCCCCGCGTAGGGCAAGCCATACTTCGCGCCAATGAAGCCAGAACTCCACAGCACCACAAACAGGAGTTCGAGTCCGAGAATTTGCATCCTGATTACCTCCGCATCTCTCACCAGCAGTGCCATTGATGGGGGACAGTCTTATAAAGCGCGATCGCACAGAGGCTGACGAGCGATCGCCCCACTCTATTACTCCGCCACCCCATCACTCCATTACTCCGCCACCCCATCACTCCATTACTCCACCACCCCATCACTCCATTACTCCGCCACCCTCACCTACAGCAATTTATCAACCACTGTCGCCGACAGCGCCTTGCCGAAATATTCCAACGAGACTTGGGTGCCGGGTTGCGCATAGGTCAGTGGCAGATAGGCATACACCACGCAGCGCCCCAAACTGTAGCCATAGCCCGCACTGGTGGCATAGCCCAGCACCTTGCCGTCCGCGATCACCGGTTCCTTGCCCATGACGACAGCCGCCGGATCATCCAGCGTCAAGAAGCACAGCTTACGGCTGGCATATTCCTTCCTTTGCAACAGCGCTTCCTTACCGATGAAATCGCCCTTATTCGGCTTCACGGCAAAGCCCAAACCCGCTTCGTAGGGGTCGTATTCTGTGTGAATGTCCTGTCCCCAATACAGGAAGCCTTTCTCCAGCCGCAGGGTCTCAAAGGCAGCGAGGCCAGCCGCGATGATGCCATGCGGTTGGCCCGCCGCCCACAGCGTATCCCACAGCTTCAGGCCGCACTCGGTCGGCGCGTAGATTTCCCAGCCCTCTTCACCCACATAGGACACACGCACCGCCAGCACGGGAATGTTGCCGATGCGGAGCTGCTGATTCGTGAAGAATTTGAAATTGGGCTTCGACACGTCCGTTTTTGTGACGGCTTGCAGCACCGCAGGCGCGTTTGGTCCCCAGAGTCCGACACAGCAGTAGCTTGACGACACATCGGTGATCCTTACGGAACCGTCTGCTGGCAGGTGAGCCTGCATCCACGCTAGATCGTGGCCGTGAACGGAGCCGCCCGTCACTATCCAATACTTTTCTGCGCCCAGACGACTCACGGTGAGGTCACACATGATGCCGCCGTTCTCATCCAGCATGGCAGTGTAAATCACCTTGCCAGCAGGCTTGTCAATGTTGTTGGCGCAGAGATTTTGCAGGTAGTCCACCACGCCAGGGCCAGTCACTTCAAATTTGGCGAAAGGCGTCAGGTCGCAGAGGGCTGCCTTTTCCCGCGTGGCCAGATGCTCTGCGGCTTGGATGGGTGACCAGTGCTTCGCTTCCCAACCGTGACGGGGGGGAATGTCTTCATACTCATCCAGCAGCGCAATGTTGGATTTAAACCACTGGGGCCGCTCCCACCCAGCGCTAAAGATGAACTGAGCCCCGAGTGACTGCAGGCGGGGATAAAAGGGACTGACCCGCAAGTCCCGCGAGTGCATTTGCTGATCCAACGGGTGAATGATGTCGTACACTTCGTCGTACTGCTGGGCACCGGCGCGGGTAATGAAGTCGCCGCTTTTACACACTTCAGGAAAGCGGTGGATGTCCATTTCATGAATGTCGAGGCTGGGGATGCCCGTGGTCATCAGTTCCGCGACGATTTTGCCGACGCCGCCCCCGTGGGTCACCCATACCGCTTCCGCCACCCAGAATCCCTTGGCCTTGCTGGATTCCCCAATCACGGAGCCGCTGTCCGGCGTGAAGGAGAACATGCCGTTAATTTTGTACGTTAGCTCGGCATTTTCTAGCGCAGGGAAGAGTTCCTGAGTCGATGCCCAGGCAGGGCCAAAGTGCTCCTCGGTAAAAGGCTTGACGGAGGGCATCACAGGCGCTTCGGCATAGGGCAGGATGTTATCCGGGTCCACCAAGAGGGGTTCGTGCTGATAGGAGCCGATGCCCCAGCAGTCGCCGTGCTGCCGGAAGTACATGGCGTGATCCTGGTGGCGCACGATGGGGGTGTTGACCTCCTCCGTTTCGCCCGCGAGTTCAGGAATGGGAGCCGTTTTCACATACTGGTGCTGCACCGGCGTCAGGGGAATCACTTCGCCCACCATGCGGCCAATGCGCGGCCCCCAGATCCCAGCGCAGACGAGCACTTTGTCCGTTTCGATGCGGCCTTTGTCCGTGACGACGGCAGTCACCTGACCGTTCACCACTTCAATATCCATGACGGTGGTGTCGCCGTAGAATTCCGCTGCGCCTGCTTCTATGGCGGAGTTGGCGAGGGCTTCGGCAGCGCGCAGGGCTTTGGCAATGCCGTCGGTGGGCACATAGTAGCCACCGAGAATTTTGGTTTCGTCCACTAACGGCACTTTGGCTTTGACTTCCTCGGGCGTGAGCACACAAGCGCCCTCAACGCCCCAAGACTGGGCCCAGCCGAGTTTGCGCTGGAGTTCGGCAAGGCGTTCTTCGGTGTAGGCGACTTCGACACCGCCAACGGGATAGTAGGCGGGGCCTTCGTCGGTGCTGAGCTGGCTGTACAGTTCGACGGTGTACTGGGCTAGCTTGGTCATCGTTTTGGACGGGTTGGTCTGGAAGACGAGGCCGGGTGCGTGGGAGGTGGAACCGCCGGTGGCAAAAAGCGGGCCTTGTTCAACAACAACGATGTTTTTCCAGCCTTGTTTGGCCAGGTGATAGGTCGTACTACAGCCGACGATGCCAGCACCGATGACGACGAGAGTGGCGTTGGTTTTCATGGAATTTTTGGGGGATAGTGGTTGGAGGGTGACAGGGTATGAGGATAGGAGGGTAGCAGGGTGATGGGGTGTATAGCCTGACGGCATTCAAGAAAGGCGGAGTCTGCCCAGAGGGCTTTGGAGCTACGGGTTAGTGGAGAGTAGGGTGGGCGTCTTGCCCGTGAGCCCAATAGAGAACCAAGGACTAAAACGAAAACCGAATTTCCCTTTCCGAATTTCGCACTCCGAATTCTACACTCCGCCTTCCTTGTGGGTGGAAATTATTCATTGACGGCTTTGGCGACCATCTGTTGAAAGCGATAGACGGTTTGTTCCAGCTCGGGAGAAAAGCAGCCGCCGTCGAAGCGGGGGGATTTACGCCCGATTTGCATGCGCTCAATCATGTCGATGTCTTCGTCGTTGGTTTCTTTCCATAAATCGATGGGCAGATGACGCAGGGGGGCATTTTCTGGGGTCATGGCGTCATCCCCGACAAAATAGAACACCATGCGCTCTTGGGTTTGGTCGGGACTCAGCGGACTGGCAATAAAGACAAGAAAGTAGTCGGGATGCACGCCCAGCATTAGGTTGGGGAAGACAGTGATATATTCAGCGACGGTTTCCTTATGATGCTCTGTGAGATGGGGAAAGGTGGGCAGCGATCGCCCCTCAACCACCCCACTTTTGTACAGCAGGCTGCCCTGCCCCACGTGGATATCGCCCACGTCAAAGCCGAAGTGGTCTTCCATACGGGAACAGCTATTCAGTGCGGGATGCACCCAGGTCAGGTGATAGCTTTCGGAGAAATTTTCAACCGCCAGCTTCCAGTTGGCATTACAGGTGAGGCCGACCTCGCGGGACTCACGGCGCAGCAGATCCAGATCGTAGGTTGACCAGCGATCGCTCACCGGCTGCAAATATTCATCCAATGGCGGCGCATCCCCCGATAGATTCACAAACACCAAATCTAGCCACTGCTCACAGCGGATGGGCTGGAGCCCTTTACTAGTGCGATCAAAGCCTTCATAGGTATTTTTGTAATAGCCGCCAAAATGAGGCGTCTGCATCAGGCTGCCGTCGTGTCGATACGTCCAAGAATGATAAGGACAGCGGAGGTTACCTTTAATGTTGCAGGGTTGATCAACAAGCTGCAGGCCACGATGACTACAAATGTTATGGAAGGCGCGGAGCGTGCCGACGCGATCGCGCACCAGCACAATCGGCATGCCCGCCACCTCAGTGGGGTAGACATCACCGGGATTGGGCGCATCGGACACTAGACCCACACAAACCCAGTAGCGGCTAAACACCGTCTCGCACTCGCGCTGCAGATAGCGCCCGGCAGTATAGGCCTCAGCCGACAGTCCGGGCTGTCGATAATCCTGCAGGTTAATAACTGACAATTCTGAATGAACTTCCGTCCCCGAAAAGCCACTCCGACCATCAACCAAAGTCAATTCTGGAGGAGATGCAGCCACTTTTTCGTGAGTCATATCCCGTTTCTACCAACTACTGCATGAATTTCAAACGCTCAAAATAGAACCTGCAAAGATACTTCAAAAGTCAATGTATTCCAAAATACATCTTCCACAGAGCCCTAATTTGATGTTGTCATTACAAGCTTTTTTAACTTGTAATGACAAACTTTGATAATCGAAGTTACTCTGGTGAATCCCACAAAAACGTTGTCTATTTAACAGTTTTATTCAATTTTTTTAAGAAATGATGACTTATCTCGACTTGAAAATCGCTCCTTTGTTTATTCAAAAAAAGTCGAAATCAAGCAAGCTTAAGAGATAACTTCCCAGATGATTCAAAACTTGTAGTTACAACTGTATCGACAAAGACAGTCTTATTAAGGATGTCGCTCTAAATTTCAGTATTGATAGAGTCTGTTAAGGCATAGCCGTTATCGTGACGGCTTTTCTAAGGTGATTTTAGAAGGCTTTTAGGGTCCGGTTTCACCATAGGGCTTGTGTGGACAATTGTTACGGCCCGTAACGGGGTGTTCTGCTTTCTTGACAAGCCTGTCTGGCGTATTGAATGGTGATCAAGTACACCAAATTAATAGTCGAAGAACAGCGCTGTTTACTCACTGGTTGACCGATAAGCACTTGTGGTTACGTCAGTCCCTGAAGTTCGTACTGCAGCATTTTCCAGTCTGGTGAGGTCCTTCAAATTGCCTAAGAACTCAGAGCTTCAGGTTGGTTTTGCCCTTCACTGGTTTCAGAAACGCTGTATCTCGTGTTTCGCTGGCATGCTTTTGCTGTTCATTGACATGTTGAGAACTGAATAACTTATGACTACTACTGAAAGTAATGGGCATGGAGAGCATGACGAGCATTCTTTTGCAATGCCAGAACATGCGCCCACTCGTCATCTCCGTCGTCGTCCGGGCGATCGCAATATCACTGCTAAAGGCTTCGATTTCCACCCTGAGGTTTTCCTGGTTTCTGGGGGATTAATCCTTTTATTTGTGTTGTTTACCCTGATCTTCCAAGAGCCGGCAGAAGGGGTTTTTAATGCCGTACAAGGATTTATTGCCGGTTCTTTAGGCTGGTTCTTAATTCTTTCAGTGACCTTGTTTCTGGTGTTCACAGTATTTATTGCCTTTAGCAAGCTTGGTAAAGTGCGCCTCGGGGGACCAGACGCGGAGCCAGAGTTTCCAACGTTTGCTTGGATTGCCATGCTGATTAGCGCCGGCATGGGCATTGGCCTGATGTTTTGGAGCGTGGCCGAGCCGATTTTTCACTTTCAGTCACCGCCGACCCTGCTGGGCACAATTGAGCCTAATACAGCAGATGCCGCCCAGCAGGCTTTGGGCATTACCTTCTTCCATTGGGGGCTGCACGCCTGGGGCATTTATGCGCTGGTGGGCTTATCCTTAGCTTTTTTCACCTATAACTGGGGCTTGCCGCTAACAATTCGCTCTGTGTTTTATCCGCTGCTGGGCGACAAAATTTATGGTTGGCCTGGAAACGCGATCGATATTTTGGCAGTTGCCTCCACCCTGTTTGGCCTAGCAACTTCTCTGGGTTTCGGTGTACAGCAGGTCAATGCGGGCTTAAACTTCTTGTTTGGATTGGAGATTAATACGTCCGTTCAAGTAGGACTCATTGCCATCATCACCGGCTTTGCCACGGCTTCGGTGGTGTCTGGTCTGGGCAATGGCGTGCGTCGCCTTAGCGAGCTGAACATGGTGTTAGCCGCAGTCTTGATGGGTTTTGTATTGCTGGTTGGCCCTACCCTATTTATCCTCAACTCCTTTGTCGAGACGGTGGGTTACTATGCCGCCTCGCTGCCAACCATGAGCTTCTGGACGGAAACCTTCTCCGGATCGGACTGGCAAAATAGCTGGACGGTCTTTTACTGGGGCTGGTGGGTTTCTTGGTCACCCTTTGTGGGCATCTTTATTGCTCGGGTTTCCAGAGGCCGCACCGTTCGCGAGTTCATTATGGGCGTACTGCTGCTGCCCTCGATGCTGACGTTTTTGTGGATGTCAGTATTTGGCGGCACGGCGCTGAACTTTGAGCTAAGCGAGGCGACTGCTGGCGTCATCAGCACTGCAGTCGGCGAAAACGTGGCAACGGCGCTGTTTGTTATGCTGCAGCAACTGCCGCTGACGAGCATTACTTCCTTTGTCGGCATCGTTCTTGTGGTCGTGTTCTTCGTCACGTCCTCCGACTCCGGCTCCTTGGTGGTAGACAGTTTGACCTCCGGCGGCAAGCTAGAGTCGCCAGTGCCGCAGCGCGTATTTTGGGCGGTGATGGAAGGCGTTGTGGCAGCCGTGTTGCTCCTGGGCGGCGGCTTGTCAGCGCTGCAAACGGCGTCAATCACGACGGGACTGCCATTTGCCATCGTGCTGTTGGTCATGTGTTACAGCATCTTTAAGGGCCTGCAATACGAGCACGATGTCGTGCATGTGAAGCAGGAGTTGCAAAAAGCTGAGGCTGCAGAAAGCGCGATCGCTAACTAAAGCTGCCGTCAGCTAACGGCGATTATGCTTGGCTGAGGCGTTGTCGATTACCCTCACAGCGCCTCAGTTCTCATACCATGACTACCATGCCTCTGAGCATGCCTATTCAGCAGAGTTTCTAGCCAATCTGTCTTTGTTAATCAGCCTCCCTTAGCGGACTCTATCGCGACAATTTTCCTCTAGGAGTGTGGTTTAAGATGGCACAGCAGTTTGACGCGATCGTGATTGGTGCTGGCGGCGTGGGCAGCGCTGCCGCTTATTATTTGGCAAAAGCTGGCCAAAAAGTCCTGCTATTAGAGCAGTTTGAGCTCAATCACCAAAATGGCAGCTCTTATGGCCATTCTCGCGTAATCCGCTACACCTACGACAATCCCATCTATGTCGATCTGATGCGCGATGCCTACCCGCTGTGGTTTGCCTTGCAAGACGAAGCCGGTGAGCAACTATACGTCAAAACTGGCGGCCTCGACTTTGGCTTTTCCGAAACCGACACCTTTCAGCGGATGCAGGCCAGCTTAGACGCCACTGCTTTGAATTATGAGCGCCTCACCCAAGCGGAAATTACCCAGCGCTATCCCCAATTTGCGCTGGAAGACGGCATGGAGGGCCTGTTTCACGCGGACTCTGGCCTGCTGAAAACCTCGCGCTGTGTGCTAGCCCACACTCGCCTCGCGCAAGAGCGGGGCGCTACGGTCATCGACCAGTCGCCCGTGTTGAAAATCATCCCCTCGGAAAATGGGGTGGAAGTGCAGACTGAGCAGGAAATGTATGGGTGCGATCGCCTCGTCATTACCGTCGGCAGTTGGGCCCAAGGATTGCTGGCTGAACAGGGCATCGACCTGCCGCTCAAGATCATGCCCTGCCAGTTAGGCTTCTATCAGCCCAAAAACCCCGCCAGCTTTGAACCCGGTAAGTTTCCCGTATTCTTTGCCCACATGAACGGCGACTACGGCGAGATGCCCTACGGCATTCCCCACGAAGACCCCAGTCTGGGTCTCAAGATCACCACCTTCTATGGTTGGGACACAGTTGAGACCCCCAGCGAAATCGATTACACCCCCAGCCAAGACTGGACAGAACGCATTCGCAATTGGGCCAGCCAATACATTCCGGACGCTGCGGGGCCGCTGATTTCCACCCGCCGCTGCCTTTACACCCTGACCCCCGACAAGGACTTCGTAGTCGATCAGCATCCTGATTATCCACACATTGCGATCGGGGCGGGCTTTTCCGGGCACGGCTTCAAATTCACCACGCTGATGGGCAAAATGCTGGCTGACTTGGCGGTGGACGGTCAGACACCCCACGACACAAGCTTATTTAAGCTGGCGCGGTTTCAGTTGGCCGCAGTTTAGGGCGGATTGGGGGTTAGGGCTTGGCAGTGCCAACCCCGTACGGGAGAGTCTTTGGGAAAGCGAAAATCTGCTTAAAGGTGCTGTTTCAGGTTTTTTCTGTCAAGCTAAAAAGTAACGCCTGAGCGTCCAAGATGCCCAGGTGGGTGACGGCAGAGTGCTTGATTGAGATGAGCAAACAACTTCCAGAACTCAGCAGTGACGATCGCAATCGCATTATTGAAATGGCTTGGGAAGACCGCACGCCGTTCGATGCCATTGAGCTACAGTTTGGCCTGCAGGAAAAAGACGTGATTACTCTTATGCGCCGGGAAATGAAGCCTAGCAGCTTTCGCATGTGGCGCAAGCGCGTCAGTGGTCGTAGTACTAAACATCGCCAGCAGCGCGATTTTGTCGCCGGGCGGTTTCGGTCAGCAAATCAGAAAGGCTCTTGAGAGTTTGCCGGCTGGAGCAAGATCGTTCCTTCGTACCAGAGATCGCCAACGGCAGGATTGACGGAAATCGGCTTTTATAGCTTTTGGATAGTGAACTCCCACATTTACAGGTAAGACGACAGCGATCGCCGCTGGCGCACATCAGCTGTATTCACTAAGCTGTCTTGCGGCCAATCGAGACGATGCTGAACTTGCTCTGAAACGACGCTAACGGGTGTTTGAGAGGGCACTGTTTGAGCTGGTCGAGTGGGTTGAGCGGCATTTTCAGCCGCGATCGCGGGGTCAGAGGCAACCAAAGGCTGTTGAGGATCATAGGTCGCTAATCGAGGTACGTTTCTGACGGATGAGTTTGCCTGAGCCGCCGAATTTTTATCAGCCGCTGGTGTAGTTGCTGGCTGAGCCGGTTTTACTTGAGACGCCAACCGATATTTTTTGTGCGGCAAAGACCGGCGGGGCGATCTCGCCTTAGGCTTGCGGGGCCGCTTGAGCAGCATTGACAAAAGCCAACTGCCGCCGGCGCAACTGCCAACCAAAGCTAATAAAGTCCACATCGACAGGCCATTAATCGGCTGCTCAATCAACGTTTCTGCATCCGTCGATGAGGGAACTTGATCGGGGTCAGCATCATTGACGCTAGGAGCGCCGTCTCCTTCGTCTCCCTCTAAACGCTGCTCGCGGGGATGGCTGTTTGCAACTGAATTCGCGGCTTCAGTGTCAGAGGCAGTGTGCACCAACTGACCGTAAGCAAACAGCGCGATCGCCAACAGACCCACCCAGATACTAGCGAGTACAACCAGCGGACGATAGGTATTGAACTGCTGCCACATTCGCGGCTGACGAAATAGCCGCTGCTGCACTGACGCTGAGCGTCGATTATCGGCACTGATAGGAGGCGGAATACGGCCTGACATAGGGACACCACGCAAAACGCTACCGTTATTTTATGAACTGGCTCAGTAATCGGCCAAGGAACACACGATTCTCTACACGCCCATAGTGACCTAATCAGGCCCGATTTTAGGTCAGCAAATGTATTTTTGAAGTGCTGTGCGGCTTCGTCAATAGCGAATCCGCGGATCGACGTAGGCATTAAGGATATCAATTGCAATGCTCACCAGAGCCACAATCATGGCAAAAAACACCATCAATCCTTGCACCACTGGATAATCTCGTTGTGAAATTGCTTCGTAAAGCCGGTTGGCCAGCCCCGGCCAGGAAAAAGTCACTTCTGTCAGCACTGCGCCCCCCAGGAGCGTCGCAAACGTGAGTCCTAGCACCGTGACGACTGGAATTAGGGCGTTTTTCAACGCATGGGCCATAACAATTTGCACTTCTGGAATGCCTCTAGCCCTAGCTGCTTCAACATAATCCGCCCGTAAAGTTTGCTTGAGATTAACTCGCACAATACGCTCGAAAACGCCGCTGATTAAAATTCCTAGCGTCAAACTTGGCAAAGCCAGATAATGCAGCGTTGTCAAAAAGAGGTCAACGCGCCCGGTCAACACACTGTCGAGCAGATACAGGCCCGTGGGGCCAGCCGGCGGCGTCTCTCCCAAGGGAAACCGGGTACCAATGGGAAACCAGCGCAACTGCACCGCAAACAAAAGCTGCAGCAGCATGCCGAACCAGTACATCGGCACTGCATAGGTCACAATGCCAAACAGTCGCCCCCCAGCATCCAGCGGAGAATTAGGGCGAGACGCCGCGATCGCGCCAACGGTTAAACCGACTCCTGCCGCCACCAACATGCCGCAGAGGGCTAATTCCACCGTCGCTGGAAAATGATCGCCAATGATTTCCCAAACAGTTTGTCCCTGGCTAGCGATCGAAGTCCCTAGATTCAAAGCCAGTAAATCTTTGAAATAGCGGAGGTATTGTATCCACAGCGGTGCATCTAACCCTAGCTGCAGCCTCAGAGTATCCTTCGCCGCATCAGGAGCCCGTGGCCCTAGCAAAGCATCAACGGGATCTCCAGGCGTGGCCCGCAGCAACAAAAACACTACTGTTGTAATCGTCCAAATCATTAGCGGCGCCAGCAGCAGCCGAGTGATGATGTAATAACGTAGAGCATTTGAGCGAGACATACTCACTACCGATAAGACGCAATTTTACGCTCTCACCATACAGTGAAAAGACATTTAAGAGACGACCTTGCCACCGTCAGCTTCACAGCTTATGGAGCTGTTCCTCATTCACGAAATTGGTATCGTGGCTGTGTTTAGGCAGCGATCGCGGTAGGCCAAGGACTTAAATCAGTGAAAACCAGGAGTTGCTCAGACCTTTACTAAAGAGCTGCCAACGGTATTTAGGGAACGCTAGCCCAGGGGCTGAATTTGATAAAGCAGAAAAAATCGTCAAAGATCTGTAAATCTAATGTTGTTTTGCACACATTACAGAGCGGCTTAGAGGTAAGTTAGGTGAATATACTAATAAGGCGATTCAATTCACCCTTACTAGATAAACTCTTTGCATATGCCCCAAGTCGAGAGTTTTTCCTTTGATATGCTGCCCCCAAAAATTGACCTGAATCTTCACCCATTGTTTTTGTTGGAATCTGAGCATGAAGGAATTAAAGTTACCTCACACCCGACGGGCGTACATCAACGTCATGGAAAGCTTAGTGACTCAAGAAGTTGAAAATCAACTGCAGCGCGTTCCGGCGCGAGTTCGTCGCTATCTCAAATTAGAGGAAGTCGTGACCTATGCTCTGAACCGATTGCCGACGCTGTATGCCTCTAGTCAGAAAGGTTGGCAGTATCAGCAGAAAACGGCCAGCCAAAACATGGAGCATCAGATTACGGACACCGTAAGACAAGCGATCGCTGCAGTACAAGTTGATCCACTACGACTTTCCCAGCCGCTTAACCTGGCAGATGGAGAATCAGAAGCAGTTTTGCAAGCTTTGCGGACGCTCTTTCAGATGCCTGATCTCAACTGGGATGGGGCTTTGGAGAAACTTAGTGAGCTGCCGAATCAAGGGTCAGAGTCTTCAGTAAAAACTCCAACACAGCCCTGGCAGCCGACTAATCGCCTTGAGCAAGCGGCCTGGACGCATCGCCGCCGCCGTCCTGAGACTTCAAAACAAGAGGCCAAAAAGCCTCAAGAACCGCCTCAAGAACCTAAAACTGCTGAGCCCAAAAGCCAGGAAACCTGGGGCTGGGATGATCCCCGCTATCGCCTTTAAAGAAGCTTGAGGTTTGCAAACTGCAGGTAGAGCCAGGCATTTGAATCGATAATTTGCCTTGGATCGGCATTTACGGTTTGGTTATGCAGCGATCGCCCATCTGCAGAACTCAGCAGCTAGATGAGTGGATAGCCTATTCGTCGGAGTCTGGGCCTGGCCCTAGTTAGCAGTCAATTGGCGCCATCTCAGTTTTGGTTTGAAATGAACAAAACAATTCTGTGCTCAGTTCTTGCTCAAGCCTGTCAAGCGGCACGATGGAGGACGATGTACTCTACTATCGGTGCCGACAATATAAGCTGCCCTCTCTTGATAACGGCTTCTGCATAGGTTTTCATAAAAATATTTTGCTAGTTCCCGTGCTGTAATAAACCGTAGTGTAAGGCAGTTTCTTTTGGTTCTGGCCACCCGATGACCAACTACTACCAAATCGGCGGCAGTCTCGATTATGATGCCCCTACCTACATCGAACGCCAAGCGGATAAAGACCTCTACACTGCGTTGTTAGCGGGCGAGTTTTGCTACGTCTTCAATTCGCGTCAGATGGGCAAGTCGTCGCTGATGGTGCGCAGTTGGCATCGCTTACAGGCAGAGGGGTATCGCTGTGCTGTGGTGGATGTGACGAATATCGGCAGCGACCACATTACCCCCGAGCAATGGTACCGGGGCATGATGGGCACCCTGGCGATGCAGTTCAATCTGAAAACCCGCGACATTCGCACCTGGTGGGATGAGCACAGTCATCTCTCGTTAACCCAAATCCTGAGTCAGTTTATTGAAATGCTGTTGGCTCAATGCCCCGAGCAGCGACTGTTCATCTTTGTGGATGAAGTGGACAGCTTGCTGAATCTGCCCTTCTCCGTCGATGACTTTTTTGCGCTGATTCGCTTTTGCTATAACCGTCGCGCCATCGAGCCAGACTATAAGCGATTGACGTTTGCCATTTTTGGGGTGGCCGCTCCCGCCGATTTGATTGCCGATAAGCAGCGCACGCCGTTCAATATTGGTCGCGCCATTGTGTTGAACGGCTTCACGCTGGAAGAAGCGTCTCCCCTGGCTCAGGGATTGCAGATTCAGACCTCCAGTACTCAAGCAATTTTGCAAGAGGTTTTGAATTGGACCGGGGGACAGCCATTTTTGACTCAGAAGGTCTGTCAATTATTGGTCAGCTCTAGCCAAATGGCCGTGGATGAGCCGCTGAAAGTCCCCCCCGGAATGGAGAAATTTTGGGTGGATAGCGTAGTGCGATCGCACATCATTGACCACTGGGAATCTCAAGATGAGCCGGAGCATTTGCGCACGATTCGCGATCGCCTCCTCTATGACGATCGCCGCACGGGACGCTTGCTGGGCATTTATCAGCGCTGGTTAGAAGGTGAAGCGATACCGACCGACGATAGCCGAGACCAAATTGATCTGCTGCTGAGCGGACTAATGGTGCAGCACCAGGGAAATCTCTGTGCCAAAAATCGAATTTATGAAGCCGTTTTTAATCTGGAGTGGGTACAGCGGCAGTTAACGGCTCTACGCCCTTACTCAGAAGCCTTTGACGCTTGGGTCGCTTCCCAGCAGACCGACCAATCCCGACTGCTGCGGGGGCAGGCCCTACGGGATGCTCAAACCTGGACCAGGGGCAAAAGTCTCAGCGATTTAGACTATCGTTTTTTGGCTTTGGGGCAAGAACAGGAGCAAGCTGAAATTCAGAAGTCGCTTGACCTCGAAAAGGCAACCGCCGCTAAGCGGACTAGCCGTTTACAGCGGATCCTCTTAGGCATCACCTCAGGGGCCTTAGCGATCGTTTCATTACTGGGCGCTGCCGCATTTGTGCAATATCGGCGGGCGATCGCCAGTGAGCATACCGCTCGTTTGAATGAGGTTCAGGCACTCATTTCATCGGCAGAGGGGCAGTTTGCCGCCCACCACGAACTCGATGCCCTCGTGGATGCCATTAAGGCCAAGCGCAAACTCCAAGCGCTGGATGAGCCTCATCCGGAGT
>ERZ1740058.393-NODE-393-length-34810-cov-7.609466_pt1 | contig 34810 bp, 31 predicted proteins | sample MGYA00581745_ERZ1740058 | MGnify/ENA primary metagenome ERZ1740058 (study PRJEB43018, sample SAMN04849742) | marine metagenome | isolation source: floating plastic debris | place: Pacific Ocean | collected 2008-08-30 | study: EMG produced TPA metagenomics assembly... | reverse complement strand
CCACCGGCAATGCCGTCTCGACTGCGTTCCTGAGCCGAATACTGACAGAGTGAGCACACAAATAATGTCGTTGGGGTCATCCGGCCCTCCGATTGAGCGTGGGTAAATCGATTTGGAACAATCGCATGTCCTCAAAAGCGGTGGAATTAAGGTGAAACTCTTCCCAGCCTTGGCAGACAATTTCGTAGCAGTGTGGTGGCGTGATCGGCAGGTTGCGCAGGTAAAGGAACGAGGCGTGATCGCCAGATTCCAGCAACAAAATCGCGTCGGTTTCGGGGTTGTACCGATCCACCGCCTGAAGAATGTGACCGCTGATGTGATGGTGGTTCAGAATTACCGTATCGGGGGCAGCCAGCCACGCATTGAGGAAGGGGGCCAGCCGCGATCGCGGTACGTAATGGGCCGCAAAACTTTCTCCGGTCATACCCAGTCTTGGAGCACTGAGGCTGCACACTATCGCTCCCCGCTCCCCGGATAGAAAGCCACACCAGGCGTTGTAGGCCAGGGGCAACAGATTGGTGGCGACAAATGCGGATTGCCAGTCGGCGTCAACAGCCATCGTCACACCTCCCACTGGCACTCAGCTCCAGAGCAAACTCGTCCCAGCGGTTACAGACCTGCCGGTAGCAGTCGGGGGGAGAGATGGCCAGGTTTCGCAGCCAGTTGATTTCGACTGATCCTGATTGGGCGATCGCTGTCAGCATTTCCTGCTCGGGACAGTAAGTCTGCACAACAGTCATCAGGCGATCCCTGTCACCGGCCTTTAATCCCTGCGCGTGGAGATAGTCGGGCATCGCCGCCGCTGGAATGTAGCGAGTCTGGTATTTCACCACATCACCGCGCCAATCCACCGACGTGGCTGCGACCACCTCCACGTCACAGACCACCAGCCCTTGCCCGTGAGTTCGATAGCCCTGCCAGGCGGCATGCCCCAGGGGGAGCAGATTTTCTCGAATGAAGGCGGACTGCCAGTAGCCTGAGCAGCCCTGCCAGATATCAACAGGAAGTCGCATGAATGTCCTCCCGAACTTGCTGGGCTGCGGCCACCATCGCTTTGAGGGAGGGCACCACCTCTTCCCATCGGCGAGTCTTGAGGCCGCAGTCGGGGTTCACCCAAATCTGCTGGGTAGGGAGGTTGGCGAGTCCGGCTTTTAATTGCTGAACCAACTGTTCCTGGGTGGGCACCACCGGACTATGGATGTCGTAGACGCCATTGCCAATCTGGTGGGAATAGCCCCCTTCCGTTACCTCCTGCAGGGTGCGGTTGCCGCTGCGACTGTTTTCGATGGAAATCACGTCGGCATCCAGGCGCTCGATGTCCTGGATGATGTCGCCGAATTCGCAGTAGCACATGTGGGTGTGAATCTGCGTCCGGGGCTGGGCCACCGCCGTCGCCAACCGGAAGGCATCCACCGCCCAAGAGAGGTAGTCGCTCCAGTGTTCCACCTTCAGGGGTAAGCCTTCGCGCAGGGCCGGTTCATCCACCTGAATAATCTGTGCTCCAGCAGCTTCCAGGTCGGCGATTTCCGCTCGCAGGGCCAGGGCAATCTGAAACGCCTGATCACGGCGGGAAATGTCGGCGCGGGGAAATGACCAGTTGAGAATAGTAATCGGCGCGGTGAGCATTCCTTTTACAGGCTTTTTCGTCAGGGATTGGGCCACCTGAAACTCGCGCACCGTAATCGGTTGGGGACGCAACACATCGCCGTAGATGATGGGCGGACGGACGCAGCGGCTACCGTAACTCTGCACCCAACCGTGGACGGTAAAGGCAAAGCCCTCCAGCTGCTGACCAAAGTATTCCACCATGTCGGTGCGCTCAAATTCCCCATGCACCAACACATCCAGGCCGATGTCTTCCTGCAATTTGATGCACTTAGCAATGTGAGCGTCTATTTTCCGCTGGTACGCTTCCTGGGAGATGTCGCCCTTCTTGTACTTCACCCGCAACTGGCGTACGTCCTTGGTCTGGGGAAAGGAGCCGATGGTAGTGGTGGGCAGGGGCGGTAGTTTAATTTGCTGATCCAGACGCAGGGAGTAGGAGAGCGATCGCTCAAAATCTTGCACCGTCAGCTGCTCCAATGCATACCGCACTTTCGGATGGGGCGGATTGAATTGCCCAAACGCTTGCCACTGTTGCTGCATGGCTGCTTGCTGAGCAGCGGTATCTTCCCCGTTCAGCGATTGCACCAGAAACAACACTTCCGCCAATTTCTGCTCGGCAAAGCTCAGCACATTCCGTAAAGGCTCCGGCAACTGGGTTTCCAGGGCGGCATCGTGGGGCACGAATTGCAGCGAGGCCGACGGCTGCACCCGCAGGTTAGGAGCGATCTCCTGCAACTCCCGCAGTGTGTTCAGTACTGACGCTGGACGCACCTGCCAGATGTTGCGGCTATCCACAACGCCCGCCCCCAAGGTTTTATCTGCCGGGAAGCCGTGAGCTTTCACCAACTCCAGGTTCTTGCCCCGAGTAAAGTCCAGGCTGATGCCCGCCACGGGAAGCTGGGTCACCCAGCTGTAGACGTCACCCAGGTCGTCAAAATAGGTCACCAGTTGAATCGGCAGACCCACTTCAGCCAAAGCTGCGTACGTCTTTTCTACTTGGACTTGCAAACTGCTGGCGCTGCTCGTCACAAGAATCGGGTCGTGCAGCTGTACCTCCCTCACATTCAGGGCTTTGAGCTGTTGTAATAGCTCAACATACAGCGGTAGCAGCTTTGCCAGATCTGCATCCAAATCTCCTGATCGCCGACTTAGGCTCAGCAGTGTTACGGGACTGAGGATGACTGGGGTGGCGCGATCGCCCAGCAGAGACTGCGATCTCGTCACTGTCTCCAGAAAGTCTCCAAAGTCAGCCTGGGGGTCCGCATCCGCGTCAATTTCGGGCACCAGATAGTGGTAGTTGGTGTCGAACCATTTGGTCATCTCCAGCGCCGGGATCCCGTCTTTGCCGCGAGCCATTGCAAAGTAGCGATCCAGCCCAGTCAGGCCCTGAAATCGGGGCGGAATCAGCCCCAGGCGCACGGCCCAATCCAGCACCTGGTCGTAGAGGGTTTGGTCGCCCACGCCGATACGATCGATGCCAGCGGCGAGCTGGGTTTTCCAGCCGTGGGCTTCAATGTCGCGCACGGTGGACAGCATCGTGTCGGCATCGGCATTGCCGCTCCAGTAAGCTTCCAGCGCTTTTTTATCTTCCCGACGCTTGCCCATGCGGGCGTAGCCGACGGTCATAGTTTGAATCGTCATGAATCTGTCGTCCTGAAATGATGAGTTGTGTTGAATGGGAAAAGGGCTGCTAGCTTTGGGGAAGCAACTTCATCAGCACAGCAAAGCGCTGCGCCAGATGAGGCTTCAGCAACCGAGTAGACGTGCAACCGCTCCACCAGAACTTGGGAATACCGGACATTACAGCGCCATCACGAAACGGCACCGCTAGTGGCAATCTGGGTCACGCGATTGGCTTTGCCATGCCTTTGGCAAACGCGGTCAATGATTCGGCAGTAACGCCTGAGTTACCGCCGCTCTCCATCATCGGAGCTTCGTGGGGAGGCTCCTGAAACGACACCTTCGCGATTGATAAATAGCAAAAACAGTCATCATCCGTACCTCGCAGATGTTGAAGAACATGAACAGTCATCGGCGGGCATTCTGACTGAGAGGATTCGACCCTCTTTCACAGTTGCGGGACAGCGCCGGATTCTCACCGGACTTTCCCCGTTACCTCTGGTGGCTGCTCCCCACCAGAACCGATGCAGGGATCATATCAGCTTTAAAGAGGTTCAGTGGTCTCATCTAATTTGCGTAACAATTCTCAGGCTGATGCCTAGATGCTAAGTGCATACCCCTTTCAAAATCAGGTGTATCTGCCCGAGATGTCGAATTATTCTTGTTCGAGACTCTAGCGAAAAACCAATGGCAATGATAGACATCAGCTTCGGTTTAACGAATTCTCTTAACTCCCCTGAGATCGCTAGAAATCAGCACAGCTCCCAAAGGAAGAGTACAGTCAGAAAGTTATTTTTGATCAAGCCTGAAGTATTAATTTGAAATATTTTAATTACTGAATTGGGGGAGAACTTTTGTGAAACTATTGGTTAAAGCCGCACTGATGCTCATGGGTTTATTCGGTTGTACGAGCACCGCTCAGATATAGATGCTCCTAGTCCATCCGCTGCCATGTAGTTATGGGGAGACGGGATAGAAAAACTGAGGAGACGACTATGCCATGAGCGACAGTATGGATGTCTACTAACATATCGCTCGCTCCTCACCCTTATTAATTGTCCCTACCCAGAAAGCCATTACTGTCAAAAAATGGGAACAGCCTGCCCTGCTTAGAGGACGACTATCCAACGAGCGTCAGTGGATGACTACTAACATATCGCTTCGCCTCTAGGCTTTGCCCTACTTCAGATTGACGAATTCTCAGGGAACGGGGATAAACCGCTTCCATAATCTTTTCGACCGTGAAGTAGGCGGCAGACGGCTCCCATGGTTCATATAAAACGGATTTCAATCTACCACAATGACCCCTAAACCAACCATCTTCCCGACCCTCCAAAACGACAGCGAAACACCTCCTCTGCCAGCGGTTGAGACGACTGAGTATGTCGCCTATGTGGGCATTGACTGGGCCGACCGTAAGCACGACATTGCCCTCTATGACTGTGCCACCAACACTTGGCAAGAGAGCGTGATTCAAAGTCACCCTCAAGCCATTCTGAACTGGGTCAATCACCTGCGCTCACGGTATGGGGATGCTCAGATTGCTGTTGCTTTAGAACAGAAACGGGGACCGTTGCTGTATGCCCTCTGCCAATACGACAATCTGGTGCTGTTTCCCATCAACCCCCGAACGGTGGCCAATTACCGCAAAGCCTTTCAGGTGTCACGAGCCAAGTTTGACCCAGTCGATGCCCGAATTCTAGTAGAGCTGATGCAAAAGCATCGCGATAAGCTAGAAGTGTGGACAGCCGGTTGCCCCAAGCATCGAGCCTTACGGCAATGGGTCGAATCGCGGCGCATGTGGGTGGGCGAAAAAGTCCGGCTCACCAATCGCATTACGGCGTCACTCAAATCTTATTTTCCTCAGGTGCTCGATTGGTTTGAGGATAAAGATACGGTTGTCTTTTGCGATTTTCTAGAGCAGTTTGAGGATGTCAAAGCGGCTCAAGCGGCTACTGCTGAGACGTTGACCCAGTTTTTTCAGCGTCATCATGTGGTGCGACACACAGCCATTCATCGGCGGATTCAACAGATCCAGGACGCGGGGCCACCGCTGACTGAAGATGATGCCATTGTGGTGCCCGCTAAAGCGCTGACCCAGGGGTTGATAGCCTTGCTCAAGGTGGTACTCACCCAACTCGCCAACTTCAACCAGCAGATTGCAGAACTCTTTGAGTCCTTACCCGATGCCGCGTTATTTCAAGCACTACCGGGGGCCGGGCCGCATTTGGCCCCGCGATTGCTCGCCGCCTTTGGCGAGGATCGCCGCCGCTTTAGTTCAGCCCAAGCCTTCATGAGCTATGTTGGCATTGCCCCAATGAAGGAGGAAAGTGGCAAGAAGCGTTGGGTGCATTGGCGTTGGTCTTGTCCCATTTTTCTTAGGCAGACCTTTGTGGAGTGGGTTGAGCAGGCTCGTCGGCATTCGACTTGGTCGCAGGCATTCTATCAACACCAAAAGCAGGCTGGAAAAACATATCCAAAGGCGATTCGGGCTTTGGCCTATAAATGGGGTCGAATTCTCTGGCGCTGTTGGCAAGATGGTGTGCCGTACGATGAGGAGAAATATGTGGCTGCATTGAGACGCAAAAAGTCGCCCCTGGCTAAGCTATTGGGTGTTCCGCCACAATCTGTCCCAGCGATCGCGGCTGGATAAGCCTCATCAGTGAATGCTCAATTCATCTGAGATGTTGGGGTGGTCTGAACGCTGAACATCACGATCATCTGACAGGTTTTAATCGTACTAAAACTCAAGGATGGAGGGGATTTTATCTTCCCTAGTTGACCCCGTCTACCTCAGGGACTATGTTAGCTGAATTTTTAGAATGAGCACTCATCCCGTCTAGATAATAACCTTAGTATATTTCGATTAACCACAGTCTTGAGGAAATATTCTAAAGGCTGTAAACAGAATAGCTCTAGTGTGCCATATTAGGAGTCCGAGGACCATGCCATCCCCGTTTCTTCAACTCACGGGCAATAAAAAGATTAGTGAGACCATGACCAACCAAAACAGTAGAGCCAATATCGCTAAATCGCTGCTCTAGGAAATCAGCTGCTTGTTTAGCCTGTTTTTTAGCATCAACCTGCGAATAAGAATCAAGAGAGTAACCCAATCCCCACAGCAATCTAGCAAAAATAATCCAAACTAGAGCAGGTAGACGAAGATTGGTTGGGAACTGGAACATAAACTCTATTTCGCGAAAGACAGAGTTACTTACTACGGGAATGGAAGGCTCAAGGATTTGAGCAGAGTGCATAGATCGAGGTAAATCGCTAGTAAAGACTGCTTTTGCTGATTGAATCAATAATATAGGTTTCTTGAAGGTAAAGAGTCGCTGGAAACTCTAGCTGCCTGATACTGGCTTGCAAATTTTGGAATTTCATGGTCATTAATCCATTCTTGTGTAGTAGCTGTAGGTTCTCCATGTCTCACTAAGACAATCATCATGCAGCAACAAAAAACTATTTGAACAATACAGAAATAACTTGTGTTAGCCAACTCTAATTAGAGGGAAAGTTTCCCCAGAGATTCCTGTTTGCGAGCCGTTACAGGTAAGCGTCTGAGGCATCTCAGGCGTCAAAATTTAGGGCTGGCGACTATTTCCTATCAAGTAGAATTCGACTGGCATTGAGAATCGCTAATAATGCAACTCCGACATCGGCGAACACCGCTTCCCAAAGCGTAGCAATCCCGATCGCGCCAAGGGTAATGAAGAGGCCTTTGACCGCCATTGCTAAAATGATGTTCTGCCACACGATACGACGGGTGCGATGGGCAATCGAGATTGCCTCAACCACCTTGGCAGGGGCATCGGTCATGATCACCACATCAGCCGTTTCGATGGCAGCGTCAGAGCCGAGTCCTCCCATGGCGATGCCCACATCGGCTCGGGCAATTACAGGAGCATCGTTGATGCCGTCACCCACGTAGGCCACCTTGCTTTTGGTGCGGCTGGCCCGCTGCAAAAACTTCTCCAGCGCCTCGACTTTCTCTTCCGGTAGCAGGTTTGCGCGGTACTGGTCCAGCCCAAGGGTTTGCGCGATGCGATCAGCCACCGATTGACTATCACCCGTCAGCATCGCCGTTTGAAGGCCCTGCTGGTGAAGGAGGCGAATGGCGTCAGCCGCGTCTTCCTTAAGTTCATCCGCAATCAGGATGCGTCCGCTATATTCACCATCCACTGCCAGGTGAGCGACCGTTCCATCGACCACACAAACCTCATGGGGAATCGCTTCTCGATGCAGGAGCCGATCATTGCCGGTAAGAACGGTGTGCCCATGCACCCTGGCCCGAATGCCGTGGCCGGAGATTTCTTCGTAATCTCCTATCGCAGCGGGGTTGACCACCCGCCCATAGGCTTGCCGAATCGACTGGGCCACCGGATGGTTGGATTGAGATCCGGCATGGGCGGCTAGTTCTAGCAGTTGTTCCTGACTCAGACCGTTATGGGTGACGACTTCCGACACTTGAAAATTGCCCTGGGTGAGAGTGCCCGTTTTATCAAAAACAATGGTTTTGACCTGGGTCAGGGCATCCAGAAAAACGGACCCTTTGACGAGAATGCCGCGTCGAGCGGCACCGCCGACGCCGCCAAAGTAGCCCAAAGGAATGCTGATCACCAGACCGCAAGGGCAGGAAATCACCAAGATCACGAGCGCTCGATAGATCCACTCGGCCTGGGTCGCCCCCGCTAGCAATAGCGGCGGTACAATTGCCACCGCTAGAGACAGCAAGACGACGACTGGGGTGTAATAGCGAGCAAAGCGGGTAATGAATTTTTCGGTGTCGGCTTTCTGGCTGCTGGCATTTTCGACCAGTTCTAGAATTTTGGTGATCGAAGATTCGCTAAAGGGCTTAGTTACCCGCACCGTCAGCCCGCCCGACTGGTTGATCATGCCCGCGAGTAACGTTTCTCCGACGTCGACCGATCGCGGCACGGACTCCCCGGTCAGCGCTGATGTATCCACTAGGGATTTACCTGATACCACTTCGCCGTCGAGGGGCACTTTTTCGCCGGGACGCACCAAAATGGTGTCGCCAACACTGACAACCTCTGGGGAAACCGTTTTTATTTCACCGTTTACCTGCAGATTGGCGGTGTCGGGGCGCACTGCCAGCAGCGCTTTGATGGAGCGGCGCGATCGCCCTACGGCATAGCCCTGAAACAGCTCACCAATCTGGAAGAACAGCATCACCCCAACGGCTTCGGGGAGTTCCTGAATTGCGATCGCCCCCAGGGTTGCAATCGTCATCAAGAAATTCTCGTCAAAGATGCGTCCTCGCAAAATGTTACGGCCAGCTGTGGTCAGCACAGTCCATCCACTGATGAGATACGCCGGAATCAGAACAGCATATTCGGCGATGGCAAAAGGCGTGTTTTTCAGCGGCTGGTTAAAGATCAGCCCAATCAACAGCAGCGCCACAGAGATGCCGATGGGCGTCAGCTCTCTCCATAGATTGAACTCTCCGGAGCCATGGCTGTGGTCATGGTCGCAGCATCCCCCAGGCTCGACAGTCTGGGGTGGCGACACCGTTCCCTGAGTCGGCGAGTCTGTGCCACAGCCGGAAGCATCATGGAAATGGGGGTGGCCTGCCATCGGAAGGACCTCTACAGAACGACTGAACATCTGAAAGTTTATTCAGATATAACATTCAGAACGAGACTGCTGCAACGGGAAGCCTCAAAAGGTCACCGAGAAGCAGTCGTTCTCAACAGTGTTCTAGAGTCGCCTCAGCCTGCTCCAATGCAGACGTTAAGTTTCATCCAGATGCTCGGCGACTTCGCGGTAGAGAGTGATGATGTGGTCGTCAGCCAGACTGTAATAGACATTACGCCCCTGACGGCGATACTTGACCAGGCGCTGGGCTCTCAGCACCCGCAACTGATGGGATACCGCCGATTCTCCCATTTTCACCGCCGCCGCCAAATCACAGACACACAGTGCCTGCTGAGCCAGAGCTGACAGTAGCTTCAGCCGGTGGGGATCGGAAAGAGCGCTGAAAAATTCTGCCATCCGCTGCGCCTGCTCCGTTTCTAGCACCCGCGATTGCACCTGCCGCACGCTGTCCAAATGCACCAGGGAGGATTCACAGATAGGCGCGTCAGTGCTTGCTATCGGTTGCTTTTCAGAATCAGGGCCGGACATCGGGACATCGCCTCAGAGATACTTCCATGATACTGAGAATCATTACCACCTGAACAGTTGAGCAGACAAGCGAGAGTAACTTTCGCTATCACTCAGGCATTTCCGCGAGAAGAGTCCCCTTGTATTCAAAAAGAAATCTTGAGGGACATAGCCAAAAAGTTTTATTGGGAGCCCAGCCGCGAAGACAAAATTGGCATCGTGGGCGGCATCTTCTTCGAAGAGGGTCTTTCCTCAGAGAATGTGGTGACTCTGGTCGATCACTTTATAGACCAGGCGGTCGATTTTTACGGGGCGTTGCGATCGCGCCTCTTCGACGAGCAAATTGAAGACTTTATTGATCGAGTTGGCGTTGACAAGGTTGGTGCTGCGGTCGTTAACACCAAGCACCCGCCAGCCTTTCGCCCGCCGGACTTCCGGCTGGGGCATTTGATTGAACAGGGCGAGTTAATGGTGCAAGAACAGCAACGACTGCGAGATATGCGCCTCGTGCGGGAATATAATCAAGCCCTCTACGAGAGTCGTCATCAGGGACAAGCGTCGCCCGTCTTTTTCTCCTCTCCAGATCCAAGTGTTGATGCTCCGGAAACGCCAAGGGATGCCAATCGGGGCGATCGCGCTCCGGCCTTATCCAATGTTGCCTCCACCGCTGGTGCAGCGTCAGCTTCCCAGCCGCATACGGCGACACCGCTAGCCCCAGATGTAGCTCAGCAAGTACAGTCTTTGGTTGCCCAAGGCTATCCCATTGGCATTGAGTATGTCGATCCTCGCCGCTTTAACACCGGCACCTGGAAAAGCTGTAACATTATCTCCGTCGATCAGTCGGGGGATGCCCTGACGCAGCTATCGGCCTGTCTCCATGAACACCGGGGCAACTACGTTAGGATCTTTGGCATTGATTCGGCCAAACGCCGAGTCATGGAGACTGTTGTCCAACGGCCTTAGAGGCAGAGTGCTAACAGGCTTATAGAGTACTTTCAGCCCGCTATGCCAGTCCAAAAAATGGCAGATCAGGCTTGATAGCTTTGCTCCAGAGCAATGACTTGCGGAAACAGCACGTTATTTTCCTTATGCACATGCTGGTGCATGTCCTGCTCAAAATAGGCCAGGGCATCGAACAGGGCGCGATAGGTGTTGCAGGCCCACTCTGGTGGAGTGTAATCGTCCGTCAGTTGGCGCAGTTGAGCTAGAGTAGCCCCGGCTTCGTCGTGCTCAAACTCCATACGGTGAATCGGGTTGGCGACACTGCCACAGTGAAACTGCGTCAAGGTGCCGCTGGCCTCAAGCTGGCGAATGATCGGAAAGAGCACCTGCTCTTCTTTCATCAGGTGGGCGGCGAGTTCTGCCGACAGACCCAAAAACAGGTCTCGCACCTGGGCCAGTCGCGGTTCTTTGTCGCCATGCGCCTTGGCGACCTTGGTCACCAGCGCTTCTAACCGGGGCAGCTCAGTGTGCAGATAGGCATGGTGCAGCCGCTCAATGTGCTCCACCAGTTCGGTCAGGGAAAGAGCGGCCAGGTCAACCTCCGGGGCGGGCTCGGTGGCGGCGAATGTCTCCAGTTCCTTGAGGAAAGCCTGTGGGTCAATGCCGCGTTTCGCGCAAGCTGCCGCCAGGGTTTTCTGACCACCGCAGCAGTAATCTACTTGGGCTTGTTCAAACAGTCGGGAGAGGGCGGGATGGTCGCGCACGATCGCGCCCACGGTGTCGTTAATTTGGAAGGTCGTCATGGGTGTTCTCCAGTTTTGAGGGAGTGGATGGATAGGGAGGGGATGGATAGGGAGGGGAGTTTTGAGTTTTGAGTTTTGAGTAGGGTGGGCAATGCCTACCAGCCTTAATTCGGTGCCATTCCTCTCTAAGTCGCTTATGAGCCTTCGCTAGCGAGGATTTTGTCTTTGATGGCGGTTTCGTCAACGCGGGGCAGGGAGGACACAGCGGCGGCGGTGTGAGGACTGAGGAGTTCTTGCTGGGCGTCGGGTTGTTGGCAGGCCACCATCGTTTTGACGTGCTCCATTTCGTCGTCACGAATCGCGACAAACACATCGTAGAGGGTGTCTACTTGGGGGCGACGTTCGGCGGCGACTTGGGCCGTTTGAAACTCATCAAACATATAGAGGTCGCCGTCGCGGTAGTACTTCACTGCCACTGCCGGAGCGGGTTGCGCCTTGAGGGTATCGGCTTCGGCTTTGAGGAATTTGTCGTAGGTGGCGTAGGCGTGACCTTCTACCAGTTCCATAAAGTGATAAGCCGAGCGGGGGGCCACCAGATAGAGCGCGGCAATTACCCAGTAGTAGACGAGGGCGGCGGTTTTGGCGAGCAGGCGATCGCCCCAAAAATCGGCCCCGCCCAGTTCTTCCATAATGAGCAGATGGTGCAGTTCGTTCCAGGACTCGGCAAAGTGAATTTTCAGCCAGTCGGCCTTGCGCCAGAGTCCCAGGGTTTCATACAGGTGCAACACCGATAGGTAGGAGAAGTAGGGAACGCGCGCGACGGTTTCGAGGACATAGAAGCGGGGGTAGGGGCGATTGGCATACAGCGTGTTAATCACGAACACCAGAATGCCGACGAGTAAGCGAATCATAGATAAACCTGTGAGTTGGAAGGATGGATAAATGAGTGGGGGCAGGCTCGGTTGCTGCGGCAACCGAGAACCTGAGCATGTTTACTGAGCTTCAACGATGGGCTTGACAGGCTGGGGCTGTTCGCGCAGGGTGGGCTGATGGAAGATGGCGTAGACCGCACGGGCGGTAAACAGCACCATGCCGATTGCGCCGATGGTGAACACGATGTCACCCGGAATGCGGAGCCAAACCGTCCACTGCATCCACGGCGAGCCAATCACTTCAGCACTGCGGGCGTACCAGGTGCCGTGGTTGACCGACTGCATGAGCTGGTAGAAGCCGTTGGGAATCAGGCCCAAGATCATCATCATGCCCAGACCACCGTTGAGGCTCCAAAAGGAGACGCGCAGCAGCTGTTCGTTCCAGGCGCGGTCGGGCACGATTTCTCGCAGGGCAAACAGCATCAGGGCGATCGCCAGACAGCCATAGACCCCGAATAGCGCACTGTGGGCATGGATCGGCGTGGTGTTGAGACCCTGGGAGTAGTAGAGCACAATCGGCGGATTGATCAGGAAGCCAAAGACGCCTGCGCCCACCAGGTTCCAGAAGCAGGTCGCCAGGAAGAAGCGCAGCGGCCAGCGGTAGAAGTTTTCTGCCTGCTCCGACATACGCAGGGTTTTCACCACTTCAAAGCCGATCAGCGTCAGGGGCACCACTTCCAAAGCCGAAGCGACCGCTCCCATAGCGGCAATAAAGGAGGGCGTTCCGGCAAAGTACAGGTGATGGAGCGTCCCAATCACGCCGCTGCCCAGATACAGGATGGTGGTCAGGTAGGTCGCTTTTAGGGCGGAGGACTTTTTCAGGAATCCAAGTTCGCTGCACAGGTAGGCGATCGCCACGGTGGCAAACACTTCAAAGAAGCCCTCTACCCACAGGTGAACCACCCACCAGCGCCAGTATTCGGCCACGCTGACGGGGGTGTGGTTGGTATACATCAACCCAGAAGCATAGAACAGGGGAATCGTGATGGCGCTGTAAAAGAAGAAGTGGTTGAGCCCGGTCTTGCTGCCTTCATTTTTCAGCGCCGGACGCAGAGCGCGAAACATCAGCCACAACCAAAACACCATGCCGCCAATCAGCAAGAGCTGCCAGAGGCGACCCAGTTCGACATATTCATAGCCCTGGTGGCCAAAGAGAAAGCTATTGTCGCCTGTCAAAATGCCCTGCACACTGGCCCAAGAGCCCACCAGAGAGCCGACTACAACCACTGTGAGGGCGATCAGCAGGGCGCTATTGCCCCACACCTGGCCTTGGGGTTCTTTTTTGCCAAAGCGGGGCGCAAAGTACAGACCCGCCGCCAGCCAGCAGGTGGCAATCCAAAAGACGGCCAGTTGCAGGTGCCAGGTACGAGAGGCGGCATAGGGGAAGAATTGCTGTAAGGGCACGCCGTAAAAGCCATCTCCTTCCACCGCATAGTGGGCAGTCACCATGCCCATGAGGATCTGCACACCAAACAGCGCCATCGCCACCCCAAAGAAGAGGCTGGTAGCTTTTTGACTAGGTGTCGCTAACCGAATGGCTGGACGCTCATTTACCGTTTGCACCTCTTCGGCATCTTCCTGGGTCAGGTAGATAAAGAGGAAGGCGGCGATCGCAAAGATCAACACCATCACCGACACGATCGACCACACCAGAAACTGTCCCGGTGCTTCATTGCCGATCAGCTCATCATGGGGCCAGTTTGCCGTGTAGGAGAACGGCGCATTGGGGCGATTGGCCGCTGCCGCCCAAGCCGTCCAGGCAAAGAACGATGTGACATCATGAATATCTTGCTCACTCTGGAACCAGCCAGCGGGAATGGAGTGAATCACCGAACCGTGGGCCAGCAGCTTTTGATAATCGGCATAGACCTGCTGCAAGCCCTGTACCTGGGCGTTTGTGAGCACCAGCGTATCCGCATCAGCATCATAGCGGTTGGGCTTAAACTGCTCCATCACCTGGGCTTCCAGCAGCGCTTGTGCCGTTGGGCTGAGGGCTGCCAGATCTGCCTGGGAAAAGCTGGGGTCATTGGCATAGAGTACCCCAGCGGTGGCTAAGCCCCAACGATGCAGCACATCCGCTGTCCAATCCGGGGCGAGGTAGCTGCCATGGCCCCAAATGCTGCCAATGTGTTGCCCCCCTCGGCCTAGATAAGTTACCTGGCCATTTTCGATATCAGCGGCGGTAAAGACCACCTCGTGCTGCGGGGTTTCGACAGTTGCCGGGTGGGGTGGGGCAAATTTGGAAATGGCGGCCCCAGCCCCCAGCAAAACGCTGAAGGTAACCACACAAATCAGGACAAGCCACACCGGCAAACTAAAGTTTTTTAGTCGGGAGCGGGCTTGGCCCGCAATCCCAATGCTTGAATTAGCCATAAGTCAATTTTTTCGATTTCAGCAAAGAAGAACAGTCTGAATAGCTGAATATTTGAGGTAAGCCACGGGTGTGACCAGGGTAAAAGAGCTTAGCCCAAGCCCATAGCGCTACCGTGGACTGGCAGTAAAGACACCATCGTGATCCCGCCAAAAAGGAGCGCCGTTGTCGTTTCCAGCGCGGCAACTGGGCCGATGGGGGCCTGACAAAATCGCGCTAGTTGCCACCAGATGCCCAAAAACTTGAGCAGGACAACGGTGAAGGCTAATGCCGGTACTACGGGCAGAATGCCTGCGCTCCAGAGCAAGACAATCACTAAGGTCGCGATCGCGTGATAGGCGATCGCCCGCTGCAGGCGAGCCTCCGGTGCCTCCCCCTTATGGGGCTTCCGCAGCTTGACGGTAAAAATCGTGCTGGAAAAATACAGACTGCAAAGCGCCCAGAGGCCCCATACCGTTGGCGTGAAGGTTCCCGTCGTCGCCACGTAAGCCAGGGGTGCAGACAGACAGACTGCCGCAAAGGTGATCAGTTCGTTAATAATCGACTTTTGCCCCCGCTGGAATACCGCGATCGCATCGATGAGCAGGGCGATCGTCGCCGCGCCATAGATCACCAAAAGCGGCGACCCGCCCCAGCCCTGTAGACCATACAGCCCCAGCGCACTGAGCCCTGTCAAGCTGCCATACAGTCCACCCCAGACTAAAAATCGGGGCTTCCAGCTTTTGCGCTGCTTAATTTGCAGCACCAGCGGATGTTCTGCCTGAAAGCCACAAAAGGCACAAACCAGTGCCAGGGTCGTCGCCCAAGTCCAGGCTTGCGCTGCCGCCGCCCCAATGAGAAAGGAAACGGCGAGCACGACATAAACCCCATGCTCCGGAGAAATCACCGGACGATACCAGGCAGGTGCCGAAGGTTTACCAGCAGGAACAACGTGAGTAGTCATCATGGCAACGGATGGGCTCAATCCCATAACAGCAGTGATACGGCCTTCGGGTTTGCACACTTAGGACTAGTTTGGGAAATAATTGCGAATCGTTGTATGAGGTAGCTCATGCAAAAGGGTCCGTTTCTTCGCTAGTTGAGGCGATGCTGCAACCCGTTTCAGAGTCTCTAAGTCCCTGGTCACAAGGCTTCGACTTAAATCGAAACAGGCTTTGAAAGATTCTTGATGGTGGGCTTGGCAAGGAAAGTTAATGATCGCGATCGTGCTCACACTCTCTTATGTACCCGCCTGGAACCATGCTGAAACTGAGCTACCTCAGTAAAGGGGCTAAAAAAATTCGTCAGGCTGTAGGCAAGATCACTCAAGTTTGAGCCTCAGGAGAATTAATGACAGCACTACAACGCACAGCATCTGCCACCTGGAATGGCACTGTAGAAGCAGGGCAAGGTCAAATGAGTGCCACCAGTGGAGTCTTGAGCAACACGCCTTACAGCTTTGCTACTCGGTTTGAGAACCAATCGGGCACCAATCCAGAAGAACTGATTGCAGCAGCCCACGCCACTTGCTATAGCATGGCACTCACCCTAACGCTAAATGAAAAGGGATATCAGCCCAATCAGGTACATACGCAGGCAAAGTGCACCATTGAATCCCAAAATGGAGGCTTCAAAATCACAAAGATGTATCTAGAAACGCAGGGCGATGTTGCCGGTTTGGATGCTGAAACCTTTCAAAAAATTGCCCAGGCAGCAGAACAAATTTGCCCTGTGTCTAATGCACTACGCAGCAATGTAGCGATCGACCTTAAAGCTTCACTGGCTTAGCATGATAACCCTCAATTTTTGCAAGCGATTAATAGACAAATCAAAACAGATTAGAGGAGAAATGCAATGACCTCTAAGTTAGAAACCTTAGCCCAACTTTATTTGGAAGGTGAACCCGCTCAAGTTTCTGAACAAGCCAAACAGGAATTTTGCAACTGGATGATGGGTGAATTCCAACAACTTCCGTTTGCTGTACAAGCTTCTAATGATATGGAGTATGCCACAGCGACTGACATGTTTGATGACATTCAAAAACATCATCTTTGGGTATCGTTAGAGGATTACGCTGGCGAAGTTTATCCAAAGCAATTTTGTGGCTTTGCTTTACTCGCTGTGCATGACTATGACCACTACAAAACGGATTCAGATTTTAGCCTTGATGGTGAGGTTGCCGCATATCGAAAATTGGCAAGTCGAGCACCCAGTTTGCAGATTCAAAAAATCCTTTACTCTGAGTTAGTTCTGAAATCTGCCGCACATCTCTACCTTGACCACAAACCAGAAGCAAAAGTGGTATTTCTTTGACTCAATGACGCTCTAGCTCTGCCAGTTCCTTCGTCATTGGAGTTTCCGGCCGCGTCATGGATCATTGCTACATAATTCAAATTGACCATGAGCAAAATGCTCGCCCTTCCTAGAATCGAAAATCCGCCATTGATGTCGGCGTTCTCAATGGCAACTCCTTATAGCGCTAACCCTGTTCCATGAAACTTGCTCATGGATATGCTGAAACCTGCTTTTGGTGATCTTTCCTGAGATTTCATATCGTAGAAGTGTCGAAAGAATAGCGTTCGCATCAGGAGCTAGACAGCCATGCAAGTCACCACGAGTAACCTTTCTCAAGCAGATTTCGTTCGACGAGCTCATCATCTGTTGTTCCTAGGCCGCATTTTGGCAGATACTTATGGATTTGGCACGGTGACTGCTGACTACGTGCGAGCCTCGCAGCGGAACTGGACTTTAGACCAACTAGTGCTGATGTCTAACGCTCGATCAAACAATTCTCTTGCCTAGAGATTCCAATCTATTCTCTCTCGTTGATACAGGAGCTGATCCCATGAAACCGACCGGAAATGACCCATCTTGCCGCCAATTGACTGAGATTTCTCGCCGCTTGCATCTGGGTAGAGTCTTTGAAGAGGCGTATGGTGCTGGCGTGATGACTGCTGACTATAAGCGAGCCCCGTCTAGAGCTGGGTGGACGCTAGAGCAATTAATCGCCATGTCTGAAGCGAAGTCGTCGTATAACTAATTGATACTTGCACCTCACCTTGCTCAATCCGTTCACGATCTCCGGGGTGAACAGCCATTTCATTCAGCAGATGACTAACCAGGAGCTTCAGGAAAAATAAAGGTAAAAACCATTCCAGATTAGGAGTGGGGGCCAAAAGATCGCGATCAGCCCAATGTGGAACAGATGCACACAAACAAAAAACACATGCTGCCGCTAGCCCTGCCCTGGACGGTGATGCCAAGCCTGGCGGCTGCCGCCAAGCGCCTGAGTGATCAGCTGTGCTACGGCCATAGCCGCAACTCGCATTTGAATGTCATTGCCCGCTTTCCCTACCGGAGCCAGCCACTCCCAAATCTCAGGGGTTGATGATTTTGCCTCACGTCAAGGGCATCGCTACGGCACGATTCTCGTTGACTCTAGAGCAGCACCAACTGATCGCTCAGCAAATAACCGACCGGTTCAACCAAATCGCCATCCAGATTGAGGGGTACCACAAAAGCCGTTGCTGCCTCAGCTCAAAGCCTTAGAACATCAGCTTTTGAGCTTTCAGCATGATCGCCAGGACTACTCAGTCGCCCCGCTGATTAACTTTAGCGCCATGTTTACTACGCTGAAGGCGATCACTCCACACCTCGGTCAGGCTTAAAAGCTAGAACCAATCACCAGAACTTGGACAGTATAGCCAGTGCGCCGCCTCATTGTTTTGCCAGTAGCCGTGGCTATTGTCTTAAGCGCAGTGGCCATCGCTACATTTTTGAGCAATAGTTAAGGCCCCTGCCTGATCTGAAGCGTCAGTCGCAATGGCACAGAAATTTGTCGGTGAATGATGAGGGCGCGAAGCCCAAAGATAATTGCCATGGCCAGCAAACGACCAATGGTTTGAGGCATCAGCGGTATCAGGATTAAATAGACTATACATCCCACTAGAATGGGCGTAGCGTACAACTCTCGGGAGAGCAGTAGGGTCGGGCGCTGAGTCACCACATCCCGAAGTAAGCCTCCCGCAATACCAGTAATGATGCCCATTACCACGGCAACTGTGGACCCATATCCAGAGGCCAAGGTCTTCTCAATCACTTGTACTGAAAGCAACGCAATACCGGCCGCATCCAGGTACGAAATTAGGCGGGGAGGCATCTTCAAAATGAATCGAATACCCGCAAAGGTGAGACAGGATGCTCCCCCGGCCACCCAAAAGTAGGTTAGATCAGTTAGCCAAAATACCGGTAAGCCTAAGATGATGTCCCTAATAGTGCCGCCGCCGAGAGCTGTGAGCAAACCCACCATGGTGATGCTGAAGATGTCAAGCCTGGTGCGGGCGGCTGATAGAACCCCAGAGATCGCAAATACACTGATTCCAAGCTGAGTTAAAAAATATTCCATAACGCTACAGAGCTAAAGGCGAGTCAATAATAAAGCCACCTCACGCCATTGCTGAACGAGAGCAAGGAACTGATCAGAATCCTGGCCAGCATTATTGTCCAAACTAAGCGAAACCAGTAACCGTCCCTAGTGTTGCTGTTATGGGAGCAAAGAAGGAGGCTCTTTTCCAGTCTGTGCTGCTTAGCAGGCGTGAATCAGAAAATCGAGAATATGTCTGCCCTGTGCCCTGAGTTGATTAAGGTTTTGTTGGGTCGCGCTGTGATGGCCGCCAATTGACTATCACCCGTCAGCATCGCTGTTTGAATGCCCTGCTGGCGCAGGAGGCGAATGGCGTCCGTCGCATCTTCCTTGAGTTCATCCGCAATCAGGATGCGCCCACTATATTCACCATCCACGGCTAGGTGCGCCACGGTACCCTCGACCACACAAAACTCATGGGGAATTGCTTCTCGATGCAGAAGCCGATCATTGCCGGTGAGAACGGTGCGCCCACGTACCCTAGTCCGAATGCCGTGGCCGGAAATTTCTTCGTAATCTTCTATGGCAGCGGGGTTGACCGCCTGTCCATAGGCTTACACCCTTTGTTCGACAAATACGAGGAGGATGTTACGCAAGACCTGGTTAGCGAGCAATATTGAGGAAACTGTGAGGTGCTTGCGTCGTTTCTCCTCATTTTCCTGACCTTCTACCTATGCTTTGTCCTGTCTTTGCTGCGGTAACCTCACAGTTTCCTCAATCTCTTTGCCTAGTATCTCAATCAGTGATACTCACAGGCGCTATCTATTTATGAAAGTAGCGGTAATTAGCACCAAGCCTTACGACCGCCAGTTTTTGCAAGCTGCAAACTCTGAATACGTTTATGAATTCACCTTCTTTGAAGCTCGGTTAACGTTGGAAACCGCAGCTTTAGCGTCTGGATTTCCAGCAGTCTGCGCGTTCATTCACGATCAGCTCAATGAAGAAACCCTATCGGCTATTTCGGCTGAAGGTACTCGGATAATTGCCCTTAGATCCGCTGGCTTTAATAATGTTGATCTTAAAGCTGCTGGCAAGCTGGGGCTAACGGTCGTCAGAGTCCCGGACTATTCACCCTACGCGGTGGCTGAGCATGCGGTAGGGCTAATATTGATGCTCAATCGCAAGCTACATAAGGCTTATAACCGAGTGCGAGACGATAACTTTTCGCTAAATGGTCTGCTGGGGTTTGATCTTCACGGGGCGACAGTGGGTGTCATTGGTACTGGCAAAATCGGCCAGTGTTTCTGCAAAATTATGACCGGCTTTGGCTGCCGGATATTGGCCTATGATCCTTACCCTAGCGATGACTGTATTGCGATGGGGGTGAAGTATCGAGATTTTTCTGATGTGCTGGCCGCTTCTGACATTGTTTCTTTGCATTGCCCGCTCACGCCGCAGACCCATTACCTGATCAATGAGAAATCTCTTAACTGGCTGAAACCCGGTGCAATTTTGATTAATACGAGCCGGGGTGGACTGATTGACACTAAAGCCGTGATTGCTGCAATTAAATCAGGAAAGGTCGGTCATTTAGGGATTGACGTATATGAGGAAGAAGAGAATCTGTTTTTTGAAGACTGGTCAAATTCTGTGATACAAGACGACGATATTCAGCTTCTACAGTCATTTAACAATGTGGTGATTACGGCTCATCAAGGGTTTTTCACGAAGGAGGCGTTGACGAATATTGCCCAAACAACGCTGATGAGCTTGGGTCAGTTTGCTAACGGAAAGCCCTGCGAGTACGAAATTCGCCCTTAAAAAGCAGTGGCAACAAAAGGTTGGTTATACAGATAAAAATGCTGGTAGAAGATGCTTAATTATGTCCCCAAAAATACCCCCGCCGCGTTCAGACGACCCTCAAAAGCTTCCTCAAGATCCGAGGCAGTATTCGACTCGCATTATTGGATTTTTGATACTGTGGGTTTTGCTATCAGCAGTGTTCGGCCTGCGATCGCTTAGGTACGAAGCGGTGCCCTACAGCCAATTTTTGGACCAGGTCGAAAGTGGGCAGGTGGCTGCAGTAAAAATGGGGCCAGAGCAAATTAAATATACTCTGAAGCCGCTGTCTGACGTAAGGCTAGCTGAAAATGATGATCAGCCACAAGTGCGAACTACGGTGGCGCTGCCAGCAGATGCCGCCTTACCAGAATTGTTGCGATCTCACGATATTGAAACCACTGTGATCGCCAAAAGCGGCTGGAACTGGGGTTTACTAGCCTTGCTAGGCCCACTGTTGATCATCCCCTTCTTATTCAACCTTTTCTCTGACCGGGCTCAAGGCGGCCCGGCAATGCTCGGCATTGGCAAAAGCAAAGCGAGGATGTCCCGGTCGGGCACCGACGTTACCTTTGACAATGTGGCTGGTGTAGATGAGGTAAAAACAGAGCTACAAGAGATTGTAGATTTTTTGCAAGATGCCGAAAAGTATCAGCGGATTGGGGCCAAAATTCCGAAGGGGGTGCTGTTGGTCGGCCCGCCGGGCACGGGAAAGACGCTGTTGGCACGGGCGATCGCGGGTGAAACAGGCGTTCCTTTCTTTAGTATTTCTGCCTCAGAATTTATTGAAATGTTTGTGGGTGTGGGGGCCTCGCGAGTACGCGATCTGTTTGAACAAGCTAAGCAACAAGCGCCTTGCATTGTCTTTATCGATGAGCTAGACGCGCTGGGTAAGGCCCGCTCGGCCAAAAACTCAATGATGGGCAGCAACGACGAGCGGGATCAAACCCTTAACCAGCTACTAGCCGAAATGGACGGATTTGAACCTAATGCAGGCGTGATTGTACTCTCAGCAACTAACCGCCCCGAAGTCCTCGATCCGGCTTTGCTGCGAGCCGGACGATTTGACCGACAGATTGTAGTTGATCGGCCTGATCGCAAGGGACGAGAAGAGATTTTGGCGGTTCACGTTAGAGACGTTCAGCTGGGTGAGGATGTTGTGCTCGGTGCGATCTCTGCGCGCACGCCTGGATTTGCCGGTGCTGATTTGGCTAACCTGGTGAACGAAGCCGCACTGCTCGCCGCTCGAAACCATCAAACAGTAGTCATGATGGCTGATTTTAACGAAGCCGTTGAGCGCATTATGGCCGGTCTCGAAAAGAAATCGCGCATCTTGAATAAGTTAGAACGACGAACCGTGGCTTACCACGAGGCGGGTCACGCGATTATTGGCGCGTTGGTACCGGGAGCAGGCAAGGTGGCAAAAATCTCAATTGTGCCTCGTGGCATGGCGGCACTGGGCTATACCTTGCAATTACCAGAAGACGATCGTTTTTTGATGATGGAAGATGAAATTAGAGGACGACTGGCAATTTTGTTGGGGGGGCGTGCCGCCGAAGAACTGATCTTTAAAAAAGTGTCTACCGGGGCCAGTGACGATATTCAAAAAGCAACTGATTTGGCTGAACGCTGTATCACGCTCTACGGGATGAGTAAAAACATTGGTCCAGTCGCCGTTGATCGCGCCCAGTCTCAGTTTTTAAAGGGGTCCCCTTCTACCCGGAGACCCATTAGCCCTCGTCTGGCTGAAGCCATTGACGGTGAAATCAAACTGCTGCTCGGCAACGCCCACAAAATGGCGCTAGAAATTTTGCTGAGAAACGAAAATGTTTTGGAGCGTATAGCTCAAACGCTTTTGGAAAAAGAAAGCTTAGAAGGTAGCACTTTAAAGGCATTGCTCACCGATATCCAATCACCCCAAAACCTATCAAACTGGCTGAATACAGGTCAGCTTGACACCAGTTCACCGCCTGATTCAATGCGGTTCGATTCAGAGCAGTTGATGCCCGATCACATCAACAAGCAGGAAAAACAGTATGAGAATTCTATCTAGCGTTTGTTTAGCGCTTTGGCACTAACTCTACTGATAGATCGCTCGCCATCGGCGATGGCGATGTATGCGTCTAGGTAACAGCAACTGACAAGGACTGAGATTTCGTTATGGTTCAATCAACAGATCAATCAATGGATAGGACAAGCGCGGCTTTGACTGATGACGAGCTGCGCAAAATAGACGCTTACTGGCGGGCTTGCCATTATCTCGCCGTAGGGATGATTTATTTACGAGATAATCCCCTCCTGAAAGAACCCTTACAGAAAGAACATGTCAAGCATCGGCTACTCGGTCACTGGGGCGCATCTCCTGCGCTGAACTTTACTTATGTTCACTGCAATCGACTGATTAAAAAGTACGACCTGGACATGATTTTCATCGCCGGTCCGGGTCATGGTGCGCCGGGCCTGTTGGGGCCAGTATATTTAGAGAGCACTTATTCGGAAATTTATCCCGATAAAAGTGAAGATACCGCAGGGATGAAGCGCTTTTTTAAACAGTTTTCTTTCCCCGGTGACATTGGTAGCCACGCTACACCCGAGACGCCCGGATCTATTCACGAAGGCGGAGAGTTAGGCTATAGTCTCTCCCATGCCTATGGCGCTATTCTCGATAACCCTGACTTGATTACTTGCTGCGTGGTGGGGGATGGTGAAGCGGAAACGGGGCCGTTAGCTACGGCCTGGCATTCCAACAAATTTATCAATCCTGCTCGCGATGGCGCGGTACTCCCTGTCTTGAGTCTGAACGGGTATAATATAGCTAATCCTACGATTTTGGCTCGGATCTCTCACCGAGAGCTGGAATATCTGTTCCGGGGCTATGGCTATGCACCTTACTTTGTAGAAGGTAGCGATCCGGCTGAGATGCACCAGAAGATGGCGGCGGCAATGGAAACGTGCATTCTCAAAATTAAGGAGATTCAGCGTGAGGCCCGTGCAAATGGAAACGCTGTTGATCAGAACTGGGAGCGACCTGAATGGCCGATGATTGTGCTGAGATCGCCAAAGGGCTGGACGGGGCCAGCTGAAGTGGATGGAAACAAGGTGGAAGACTTTTGGCGATCGCACCAAGTCCCCTTAGGTAACATTCACCACAACGACGACCACCTGCGCCAGCTAGAAGCGTGGATGAAAAGCTACAAGCCTGAAGAACTGTTTGACGACAACGGCACCTTGATTCCTGAACTCAAAGCACTGGCCCCTGAGGGCAATCGTCGCATGAGTGCAAACCCCAATGCGAATGGGGGACTGCTGCGCCAGGCGCTGAGGATGCCGAATTTTCAAGACTATGCCATCCCAATAGAGCAGCATGGCGTAGAAAGATATGGAAATACTAAAGTGCTGGGCTTGCTGATGCGAGATATCTTTCGCAAGAATGCCGATAACTTCCGCCTGATGGGGCCAGACGAAACCGCCTCTAACCGACTGCAAGATGTTTACGACGTGACCCAAAAAGTTTGGATGGGTGATATATACCCTGAAGACGAAGACGGCGGACAGCTTTCTCGCGATGGCCGGGTGATGGAAATGCTCAGCGAGCATACGCTGCAAGGCTGGCTAGAAGGGTACTTGCTCACCGGACGGCACGGGTTGTTCCACACCTACGAAGCCTTTGCCCATATTGTCGGCTCCATGTTCAACCAGCATGCCAAGTGGTTGGCGGCTAGCAGAGACCATGTGCCCTGGAGACGTTCAATTTCCTCACTCAATATTTTGCTCTCTTCTTTAGTCTGGCGACAAGACCACAACGGCTTTAGCCATCAAGATCCGGGCTATATAGATCTGGTTACGAACAAGAGCCCCGATGTGGTGCGACTTTATTTTCCGCCCGATGCCAACTGCCTGCTGTCTGTAGCAGACCACTGTTTTCGCAGCGTCGATTATGTGAATGTGATTATTTCTGATAAACAGCAGCACCTGCAGTATTTGCCAATGGACGAGGCGATCGCACATTGCACCAAAGGGCTAGGCATTTGGGACTGGGCTAGCAATGACGACTGCGGCACCGAGCCTGATATTCCCGATGTCGTCATGGCCTGTTGCGGCGACATTCCCACGGCAGAATCACTGGCGGCAACGGCCATTTTGAGAGAAGAATTTCCCTACCTAAAAGTTCGTTTTATCAACGTGGTCAACTTGTTCAAACTCGTTTCCGAGAGTGAACACCCCCATGGCTTGTCGAATCGAGATTTTGATACGCTCTTTACGCCGGACAAGCCGATTATCTTTAACTTCCACGGCTATCCCTGGCTGATTCATAAGCTGGTATACCGTCGCTCTAATCAAGAGCGCATTCATGTGCGAGGCTATAAGGAAAAAGGTGACATCAATACGCCTTTAGAACTAGCCATCAACAACCAAATCGATCGCTTTCATCTAGTGATTGACGTGATTGACCGAGTGCCTAAATTGGGCTCAGCGGCGGCGCATGTCAAAGAGCGAATGAAAAACAAAATTATGGAGTGTGTGAATTACGCTCACGAGCACGGGAAGGACCAAGATGAAATTGTGAACTGGCAATGGCCTTACCAAAATTAAGAACTTTTCAAAGCATGTTTCAATCTGAGCATCTGCTGTTGCTAAAAACCTGTGGTTAAAAATCTCATCCATCTCCACAACACCGACGGGGCAGGACCACCATAGAAAATATTACCTTGGCAGGTCCGATGGTTTTAGCACACCCATTAGCGTCGGCAGTGAGGCACCTCTTACAGATGAACTTCATCTTTTGGAACCCATGATTCCTTTTCAGGAAGATCCTCAACTGCCTGATGTTGCCGCCCTTGCCATATGAAAGCGGTGAGTCAGGCTTAAGCCAAGCTACCGCACAGGTCATCTGAGCAGTAATGATTCTCAGATGACCTATTCGTTTGCCTATGCCTGGTTAAACATTAGAAAAAACTCAGGTCGTTGAGAAACGTCAAGAAATCAGATTTTCCAGCACGTTAGAGGCACTTTCACTTGCGTCTAACGTCTGCCAATTATTGCTCTAGTGCGCTTGTTTGTACCGTATGGCCACTTCAACTTTTTGAGCCCAGCCAGATGGTAAGGCAACCGTTTCAATATCCCTAAAATATAATGTCTGCGCTGATTGATTGAGCAGCAGTCTACACTGTTTCGAACCCAAACCGAGACAGATTTTCAGGATTAAGCGTGACGATAAACTTCTCAGACATAATTCTCTCTTCACTCACGCAATGATGCTAACGGATAGAACCTGTGAATACCCCATAATCAATCACGTCTCCACTCTTTTCCGGTATCTGTCACTGGTATAAAACGACGCGAGCACCCCCTGCCGCCGGGTGGCACTGCTCACCCAACAGGCCAAATCAGGCTCCTAAGACAAATCAGGCAACCCGTCCATCTGATCGAAGATGGACGGGTATATGTGCTTGCTGAGCGACATTCAAAGTCGCCCGCTTCTCTTGCATCTCTATGATTCAGCCTTCTCACGTCTGAAAAGCATTCACATAAACAAAAGCGTTCCTACCTTAACTCCAATGTCCCCTCTTGCTCATTGTCAAACCACTTGATTTCGACTTCCAGACTATGCTGCACTCCCCTTGCTCCTTTTTCTTCATCTTCTACCTGTACTTCGAGGATCAAGCTTTGAGGAAGCGGTAATGTAATATCTTCCTCACCCTGACTCAGTACTACCTGACCTTTCGAAATTCTGTCAGCCAGTTGATGCAAGAACTCACTCACATCTGACCGGCTTTTCCGCTCTTCACTCTTAAACAGTCTTGTTTCTTTGCCCATCGTCTATCTCCTCTCAAGAACATTCATAATGAATGCAGAGTTGAAAAGGCCCCCCAACAAGATATTGAGGACGCTGTGAAAACCTAACGCTAAAGGCCGTCAAGACTCTACAAAATGAATACAGCTCCCCGCACATGCCATCCAAAGACAGTGTGTGCGGGGACTGTTGGTTAGAGCTCGCTAAAGCTCATTGCCGAGTAAGTGGAGAAACCAGCTTGCGCAGTAGCCATCAAGCGATAATTATGACGCAATTGAAGGTGCTGTGAGCGCAACAGGCGTGGCTTCACCAAAGGCTAAGTCAAGGGGGAAGTTGTGAGCGTTGCGCTCGTGCATGACTTCCATACCCAGGTTGGCACGGTTGATCACGTCTGCCCAGCTACCAATCACACGCCCTTGAGAATCAAGGATGGACTGGTTGAAGTTGAATCCGTTCAGGTTAAACGCCATTGTGCTGATGCCCAAGGCGGTGAACCAGATACCAATCACAGGCCAGGCACCCAAGAAGAAGTGCAGGCTGCGGCTGTTGTTGAAGCTGGCATATTGGAAAATCAAGCGCCCAAAGTAGCCGTGAGCAGCCACAATGTTGTAAGTTTCCTCCTCTTGACCAAACTTGTAACCGTAGTTTTGCGACTCAACCTCGGTGGTCTCACGCACCAGGGAAGAGGTCACCAAAGAACCGTGCATGGCAGAAAACAGGGAGCCACCGAACACACCGGCCACGCCCAACATATGGAAGGGGTGCATCAAAATGTTGTGCTCAGCCTGGAAGACCAGCATGAAGTTAAAGGTACCCGAGATACCTAAAGGCATCGCGTCAGAGAATGAACCTTGACCAATCGCGTAAATCAAGAAGACTGCAGTTGCTGCGGCGACGGGCGCAGAATAAGCAACACAGATCCAAGGACGCATACCGAGGCGATAAGACAGCTCCCACTCACGACCCATGTAGCTGTAAATGCCAAGGAGGAAGTGGAAAACAATCAGTTGGTAAGGGCCACCGTTGTAAAGCCACTCATCCAAGGATGCAGCTTCCCAGATGGGGTAAAAGTGGAGGCCGATCGCGTTGGAAGAAGGCACAACACTCGCAGAGATAATGTTGTTGCCGTACATCAATGAACCGGCAATTGGCTCGCGGATGCCGTCCATATCTACTGGAGGCGCTGCGATGAACGCAAGGACGAAACAAGTGGTAGCAGTAAGCAATGTTGGGATCATCAGCACGCCAAACCAGCCTACATAAAGGCGGTTTTCGGTGCTCGTGACCCACTGACAAAACTGCTCCCACGGCGACGCATTTAAGCGTTTTTGCAACGTAGTAGTCATGATTACTTTGAATTAATCAGGTAAAAGTCAACAGTCAGACAAAACAACAAGTTCTTGAAAAAACAAACCCCTACAAAAGAGTTTTGCGTTTTTTTACAAAGAAGAGTTGCGTTTCATCCGACATTTCCACCATAGCGAACAAATAAAAATTTGCAAGTCTTTTTTGTACTTTCAAAAAACTATTACCAAAGGTAGATAATGTGATTCCTCACAACTTCCTCACAATGTTTTACTTCTACAAAATCATCAAATGAGAGTCCCCACAATTTCCTCAAAATGCTGGATTATGATTCATGTGAAACGTGTATATAAATTATCCCAACCCAGAATTTATTGTGAAAAACTAAATGTAAAATGTTTACTACTATGTCCCTCTATCTATCTTCACAAGTTCCTCAAAAAGAATCTTTATGTTGAGGTCATTACAAACAGATGGTGTGATTCTAGGAGAAGTATCATCATGTTCAATAAACTTTTAGTGGCGCTAGATATGAGCGAATCCTGCACTGATTTATTTGATCAGGCGCTGGCATTGGCTCAGGACACTGGCGCTGAACTAACGTTACTCAGCGTTTTAGCACCGGACTATGGCTATCGGGCGGCGCTGCCGTATTACCCCCTGATCACAAGCTTTCCAACAGTAGATGAGAGTGCCTTAAAGGCGTATCAACAAACATTTCAAGCATACGAAGAGAAGGGGCGAGAAAGGCTCTCTAGCTGGTGTGATCGGGCGGGGGCGGCAGATGTGCGCGCTGAGTTCGCTCAGGTAATTGGCGATCCGGGGAAGATGATTTGCGATCGCGCTACAGCTGACAGCACTGACTTAATCATTGTCGGTAGCCGCGGACTCAAAGGACTTCGTAAATTGTTCATTGGCAGTGTCAGCAACTACGTCATACACCATGCGCCCTGCTCGGTGATGGTAGTGAGTCAGGATACTGAGCTGCTGCCAGAAGCAGAAAAAGCCTCCTCTCAGGTATCCGTTGCGTAAAACATCGCGTAATTTTTGTCGGGCTAACAAGACGATTGTGGATATTGCATGAAAATGGCACGCACTAACAGCATCATTTGGCTAGAATCAGCGACTAATCGAGATGTTCACTTAATTGGGGGCAAAAATGCTGCGCTAGGCGAGCTAACCCAAGCGGGTATTCGCATACCGGCAGGCTTTGCCACGACCGCCGACGCCTACCAAGATTTCTTGGCAACAAATCAGCTGACGCCTCAAATTCAGTCTCAAATTTCGGCTTGGCAGCAGGGCAAGCAGTCACTCGATCAGACTGGCAAGGCAATCCGTCGGCTGCTGAGACATGCCTCGTTTCCAGAAAAACTCTCGAATGATATTCGGCAGGCTTATCGAGAACTCAGTGAGCGCTACGGCGCTCATGAAGTAGACGTTGCTGTTTGCAGCAGTGCGATCGCAGAAGATTTGCCGAATGAGAGTTTTGCGGGCCAACAGGAAACTTTTTTGAACATTAGCGGCAAAGCAGAGTTGCTAGAAGCGTGCCAAAATTGCTTTGTCTCATTGTTTACGGATCGGGCCATTCGCGATCGCCAAGAAAAAGGCTTTGACCAGATGAGTGTTGCGCTCTCGATTGGCGTACAAAAGATGGTGCGCTCCGATCTGGCCTGTTCTGGTGTGATGTTTTCGATTAATACAGGAACTGGATTCCCTGACGCGGTGTTGCTAATGGATACCTGGGGGCTAGGTGAAACCGTCGTTCAGAGCAGCGTAACGCCTGCACAGATGATCCATTCCCATAATGAGAATAAGGCCACAGTCGCAGCGGTAGATATAGCGACAGACAGCTCAGTTAGGACACTCTTTAAGCCCGAGGAAATGTTTGAACCTTGGCAGCTCTCTAACTTTCCTAACCAACATGGCGAAGACTATACCCGTATTAAGGAACAAGGGACTTTTGGGCTGAGTGACGATGAAATTTTGCAGCTGATGCGCTGGGCGATGCTGATTGAGGATCACTATGGCTGCCCGATGGATATGGCATGGGCCAAGGATGGCGATACAGGCGAGTTGTTTATTTTGCGGGTTAGCCCAGAGACGGTGCAGTGGCGACGACGATACCTGCCGATGCCTCTAGCTAGGGATGGGGCGATCTCGCGGCCACAAAACTGCACTAGGGGAAAGCCGCAGCCATGTCGCTAATTCCGACAAGTATGGGGGCCGCGATTTTAATGACTTGGGTACTACTCGAATTTGAAGGAAAGTTTAGATGCGATCGCTATCTGTGTACCTGTTCCCAATAGAGCCATCACCGACATTGCGGCGCATATCCGTGAAGACATGAGTGCCGAACGCATTAACGTAGTGTTGAAAGCGGCTCCTGAAACATCACTGCGTGGAATTTTAGGCGACAGCGAAGAAGAACTGGTATCGACAGATATTTTAGGAGACCCGCACTCGGCCATCGTTGATGGGCTCTCAACCAGAGTGCTTCAAAATCACGTCGCTAAAGTACTAGTCTGGCACAACAATGAAGTGGGCTATGTTTGACGGCTGTTGGATGCTATTAGCGTGCTTTCTCCCTAACTAGCCCTCAATTAATCCTCAAAATCTTATGAAATATCAGCCGCTCAGAGAGAAGCTCATCGAAGAGATAGCTCAATTTTTGATTTGGAAAATTAAAAAGACGCTGGCTACCGCTCCTGAGTATCCATACCAAACTGTCTTCGCTATTCATCACTACCGAGAACAGCTTTTGCTTCGCGTTATCAAAGCAATATATAGCGCCTATCGAATCACACAAGATGAAAGTCCTGATCCGGTTAAAATGCTGTGTTTTTGTTTATCAGAAGAAGCGTGCTTAGAAGCTTTAGTGCAACAATGCGCTGTTCAAATTTTGGAAGAAGATGCTCACTGGATGGATGATATTCCGCCTATTAGTATTGAGTATCGTGACTAAATATTGTGCATGAATATATAGTGTAGCGATCCCACAAGATCCACAAATTTAACTGTTTGAATGATGGGGTTCTCTTGGATCAGCATACCAACGCCAAAAGTGTTGTTTCCCTAATTCAACAGCTAAACTCATTCTTGCCAGAGCAAAATAACCATGGATCTTTCTACGACTTATCTCGGCCTACCGCTACGCTCTCCACTCATTGTGGGATCCTGCGGTTTGCTAAGTGAAAATATCAGCCATCTCAGACAAATGGAAGATGCAGGCGCAGGTGCTGTGGTGCTCCATTCGCTGTTTGAGGAACAGCTTGAAAAAGATCGATTTCAGTCAGAATATTATCTACCACAAGGGGTAGATAACTATGCTAAAGCGAATGCATGTTTTTCCCAACCGCCGCTCTTCAACATCAGCGCCGAAGCCTACTTAGAACATATTGCCACGGCTAAAAAGACGGTGGATATTCCCATTATTGCCAGTCTCAATGGCTCTACACTCGGTGGTTGGACGACAGCCGCCGAGCAAATTGAATCGGCTGGAGCCGACGCTCTAGAACTTAATCTCTATGCGGTGCCTACCGATATCTCGCTCTCTTCAGAAAGTATTGAAAAGGACTATCTCGATATTGTTCGATCTATTTCCTATACCGTCAATATTCCAATTGCGGTAAAGCTCAGTCCTTACTTTACTAATATTGGTAACTTTACTTACAGGCTGTCCAAAACAGGGGTTGATGGTCTAGTGTTGTTCAATCGTTTTTATCAGCCAGATATTGATTTAGAGTCTTTGGAAGTGTCCCCCAATGTTTTGCTCAGTACTCCTCAAGATTTACGCCTACCTTTACGGTGGATAGCGATTCTTTATGGGACACTGCCGATGGATTTAGCTGCGTCGGGCGGCGTTCATCAAGCAGCAGATGCAATCAAAATGCTCATGGCTGGCTCTAGCGTCACCATGATGGTCAGCGCCTTACTGCGTCATGGTATTGCTCATATCGCCACAGTTGAAAAAGACATGCGCGATTGGTTAGACGCACACGGGTATGCGTCTGTTGAACAGTTACAAGGCTGCATGAGTCAGATTAATTGTCCTGATCCAAGCGCGTTTGAACGGGCGCAGTATCTAAAATCTATTCAAACCCGCCAAATGACGCCTTCCTAAATATGGCGAAAGTATGAGGTGTGGCGCTGCGAGCAAACACACAACTTCATCACATTTTCTTTCTAACTTGGGAGGTGAAAGCTCCTGCTTTCTTGCATAAAGCGAGGGCATTTCAACAGTAGACAATGGAGAGCTTTAATGTGCTGCCTGCTTCTAGCCGCTAGCACCGATTGCTGTTTAAGGGGCCAATAAATTATGGCCATTGACTGTACGATAAGCATCATTTCAAGCAATGGCGTACTGACAAGAGATTAGTGTAGAGGTCATCATTTCGGTTGAATGTGTACTGGTAACGATATCCGGTCTGGACACTGCTGTAGAGCCTTTTGTCTTTTCTCAATAGCGTGCTGATTGATACGCCAAACTAATCACTCCGTTGCCTACTTTTCGTTGATATCCACAGTACAAATACACAAGGAGTATTTCTAATGTTTTTACTTCTAGAATTTGACATACCTTTCTGGCTTAATTTTGTCCACCCAACGTTGATGGTGGGGCTTTTGGCGCTGACGCTTTACGCAGGCTATCTGGGATATCAGCATCGACAAACTCGGCTGGCGACCGGCCCTGAGAAAAAAGAACTGATTAAAGGTAAGTTTTTGCAACGTCACTATGAAGCAGGTTCGTTACTCTTAGCGCTGATGGTGCTGGGTGCGATCTGTGGCATGGGCGCTACGTACCTGGCCAATGGCAAGCTATTTGTCAGTCCTCACCTGTTAGCAGGACTAGGTATGATCGGGCTAATTGCGACATCTGCTTCGCTCGTTCCTTTTATGAGAAAAGGGAATTATGTCGCTCGCTATACGCACATCGGACTGAATACCGTGCTGGTGGGTTTATTTGCTTGGCAGGCCGTGACCGGCGTGCAAATTGTGCAAAAGCTGTTGAGCAGTGTGTTTGGTTGAAATCGGATGTAACACCGGGTCGGGTAAAACGAGCGATCGCCTCACAAGTTCCTCAATTTTCATCAAGTAAAAGGAGCATTTGGGGTCGAGAATATTGGGGAACAGAAGCAATAGCCGCCGATGGCATCGTTAATTATCTGGTGCGTCATGCCGCTGGTTCAGTGATGGTGATTCGCGAGCGGGCGATCGCGCCACTGACCTCATCAATGGCCTCATTCGCTCAGCGATGTGATGCTAAGGGCACAAACATGACGGGCGCATGAAGAGCGATGTCGTCAATAAGCACACAACTTCATCACAATGACTCCCTAGCTTGATAGCTGAAAGCGATCGTTTCAGGAGATGATGACTGATTTGACTCTAACTCGACGCGTTCTCGGATTGGCACCTGAATCAATCCGTAAATCTCGGTTTTTGATTATTGGATATGGCAACGAGCTACGAAAGGATGATGCGGTGGGGCCACTCGTTGCAGAGGCTGTCGCTAACTGGCAGATGCCATCTATAAGGTCTCTTTCCGTCCTCCACCTCACCGAAAATCTCGTTCACGATATCGCTGGTACCGACTACGCCATTTTTGTCACTGCCTGTAGCGGTTCTAGTTGTGCGCGGACATTACAAATCGACCCGATTGAGCAGGGCAGTCGAATGTTTGAGGCGCTGGCCGTCAAAGATATTCATACGTGCAACCCAAGAACGCTGCTAGATCTTTCTCAACAGAGGTACGGTCGCGAGCCGCAGGCATGGTTTTTGCAGGTGCCTGTTGAAAGCGTTGCGGAAGGAGAGGGGTTATCTTCTACTGCGCAGCAAGGCGGTGACCACGCTGTGAGAATAATTGGTCAATTTTTAAAGACTTACCAATCGCTGACATAAATGCACTTAAACGTTAGTGAAGACAGGCGATTTAAATAGTGTGTAGCAAGCAGAAAAGTGAAAAATTAACAACAACAGTAAAACCATGAAAAGATTTCTAAAACAAGTCGGATTTCATCTCGTTCGCTCAGCATATATCTTTAGCATAGCCTCTTTTTGTCTGCTATCTATCGGTATATTGCCTGCTGCCGCAATACCTGAATACCCAACGTATGCCTTCAACAGCTCATCTCTTGGTGATGAGTTTTCTCCGATGTCGAAAAATTATTCATCGGCTGATAAAGAGCAGATTGAAGAACAGAAGAAATCGGCTGAAAAAGATGCTGAATATCTACTAAATGAGGACGCGATTGCAGCGGTTCAACAAACCAAAGAAGCTATTTTAGACCTCGAAGCGAATAATCCTAACGAAGCGCTGCAGCACTTGGAAACAGCGACCGGAAAAATAGCGATTCTGCTGGCGAGAGAGCCTAGCTTTGCTTTGATTCCTATCAGCTCTACGGTAGCAGTCATTGATACCGCGCCACTCAGTAGAGATAGTGCAGAAGAGCTTAGAAACCACGTCGCGGTCGCCATTGAGAAAGGAGACTACGCAGAAGCTAGAGAACTCTTAGACAATATGATTAGTGAAGTACGCACCCAAATTGTGAATGTCCCACTGGGAACTCATTCAAAAGCAATGAAGCTTGTCGCTGCCTTAATTGACGCAGATAAGCTAGAAGAAGCAAAAGAAGTGCTAAATGTTGCCCTCTCAATGCTATTCATTGTCGAGAGAACGCAGCCTATTCCGGTGATTAATGCGCGAACCAGCTTGATAGGTGCCGTTGCAATAGCGCCCGAGGATCATGAGGCAGCCATCAGACTACTAGAAGATGCTCGCGAAGACCTTCGGCTAGCTAAAGCGCTGGGCTATTTGAGTAAAGACAAAACCTATGGCGAGCTAGATAAGCAGATAGACGATATTGAAAGCAAGATCAAGCGTAACATTGACTCAGGTTCTGTCTTTAAGCAAGTCGAAGACAAACTGTCGAGTTTTATAGAGAAGTTCTCTCTATAAAATTACCAATCCTAAGCCGTTAGCCTTTTCAATTGGGCAGTTTAATCTTGCCAGGAGGAGGATGCGGCCATCAAAGTACGCAAAGTAGATGAGTTTTAGCTTACCTCGTTGAAACAGCGTCTTCGGTCTTTTCCCAAATCCACATCTTTGCCGGTCTAGCGCTCTATGTCCGCGACGATTGCCCTCATTGCCACAGACGCTCAAAAAGACAAACTCGTTGCCTTTGTTCGCCGCTA
>ERZ1740058.391-NODE-391-length-34982-cov-8.277207_pt1 | contig 34982 bp, 26 predicted proteins | sample MGYA00581745_ERZ1740058 | MGnify/ENA primary metagenome ERZ1740058 (study PRJEB43018, sample SAMN04849742) | marine metagenome | isolation source: floating plastic debris | place: Pacific Ocean | collected 2008-08-30 | study: EMG produced TPA metagenomics assembly... | reverse complement strand
CGCGCGTGCCTGCGAGGAATAAGACCGCCCCGCCTACCTTCGCCGATTCCATTGTGAGTGCCTTGGTTTCCGTCCCGGCGTCGACGGCGGCTCCCTGGAAGGCGACCTGACCCCTCACGCTGGCCCGCAGGTCGATGGACCCGGTGACACGCGTGCCCCCGATGAAGTGGACGGTCCCACGCACCTCCGCCGAGTCCATGTCGATCGCCTTGCGGTCGGTCCCGGCGTCGACGGCCGCGTTGTCGAAGATGACCCATCCGCCGACGCGGGTGCGCATGTCGCACTGGCCCGCGAGCCGCGTTCGCTGGGATCGCCGCCCAAGCAATGCGCCGCGGTAGGCGACGCCGGTGGCGAGCGTGAACTTCTTCAGTAGCAGGTGCCCCTCGATCTTCGCGCCGTGCAGGCTCAGGGCCTTGCCCGCCATGTCGGCGGCCATCGGGCTGAGACCGGTCTCCCCGGTGAGTGCCCGCTCTGAAACCTCTTCCTTTGTGCGACCGCACGCCTCCACGTGCAGCCCGTCCAGCCGCAGGTCGGCCCCGATGCGTGCGTTGGCCAGGTCGATGGGGGCGGCCGCGATGACGCCCTGCACGCGAAGGTCGGCGCCGGTCCTGAGGCCGCGCCAGTCGAGCCACATGTTCTTGTCGTCGCACAGCGTCGAGCCGCGCAGCGAGCAGCGGCCCTTGACGACGGCATCGTGCAGCTTGAGGCCGGCGCGAAACTCGCACTCGGTCAGGTGGAGGGTCTGGTCGAACCGTGCCTCGGCCAGATCGACGAATGATCGGAAGACGCAGCGATGGAAGCGGACCCGGCCCTCGAATCGGTAGCCCGCGAAGGAAAGCAGTTGGGCCGCCTCGTGCGTGCTCTGGCCCAACTCGAAGCCGCGGACCTCGATCGAGCGGCCCTCGGCCGCGGCCTCGCGCAGCCGCGTCCATGGCAGGCGCGGCATCTTCGTCGGGTGGTGCTCGAACCGTGCGGGCTCCATGGCAGGGCAGTGTACGGCATCGGGCAATCTAACATCCCATGGCCGCCGGCTCGCCCCCCATCCATGGGGGGCGGCGGCCCGCCAACGCCCGAGAACACAGGTGACGGTCCTTCGCGCTCAGCCGCGCGTTGTTCGCGCTACGCCACCCGAGCTTCGCGCTCCGCCGCGCGTCGTTCGGTTACAGCCGTGCGTCCTTCGCGCTCAGCCACCCGTCCTCCGCGCTCAGCCGCGCGTCGTTCGGTCACAGCCACCCGCCCTCCGCGCTTAGCCACCCGAGCCGCCGTCACCGCCGCGCGAACGACCGTCACGGAAGCGCGGGGGGCCGTCACCGCCGCCCCGGACCCCGAACAGGCCGCCCGCGGCCCATCCGCATCTCCCCGACCTTGCGGGGAACCCCTCTTGGATTCCGTTGGAAAAATGGGCATTTTGGGGAAAGAGAGGAGACCCGAGATGACCACCACGGACAACCACCGAGCTCCCTTCCCAACTCGCCGGGGCGTCGCGGCCGTAATTGCGGCCGCGGCGCTCGCGGTTTTGGGCCAGGCGGCCGTGGGGCAGACGCTCGACCCGGCCGAGCCGGTCGCGTACCAGCCCATCTCCATCGACTTCGCCTCGGGCGAGGTCCTCAGCGAGACGTCGAGCGACCCCAGCCCGTTCCTCGATCGGCGGCTGCAGGTCTCGTTCACCGCGCCCGATGGCCGCGTGTTCGACGTGCCGGGGTTCTTTGCGGGCGATGGCACGGGCGCGACGGCGACGAGCTTCGAGGGCGACACGTGGCGCGTGCGCTTCACGCCCGATGGGCCGGGCGACTGGTCGTGGTCGGCGAGCTTCCGCGGCGGCGAGGACGTCGCGGTTGAGCTCGATGCCGGCGCCGGCTCGCCGTTGGCGTTCGATGGTGCCAGCGGCGTGTTCACGGTCGATGCGCCCGACACCGATGCGCCCGGCTTCTTCTCGAAGGGCCGGCTCGACTACGTCGGAGAGCACTACCTGCAATTTCGCGACGGCAGCTATTACATCAAGGGCGGCGCCGACAGCCCGGAGAACTGGCTCGGGTACCTCGGCTTCGACAACACGGTCAACGGCGGCCGCGGGCCGGGCACGCCTAGCGGGCTGCACGAGTTCGCGCCGCACGTGATGGACTGGAACCCCGGCGACCCGGACTGGGACCGCACCGACCCGCCCATGGCGAACGCGGGCCGCGCGATCATCGGCGCGCTCAACTACCTGGAGAGCGAGGGGATCAACAGCATCTACTTCCTGCCAATGAACATCGGCGGCGACGCGCAGGATACGTGGCCCTACGTTGGCCCGGTGAACCCCGATGGCGCGGGCGGCAACGACAACCTCCAGTACGACATCAGCAAGCTGGCTCAGTGGGACATCGTGTTCAACCACGCGCAGGCGAAGGGCATCAAGCTGCACGTTGTCCTGAACGAGGCCGAGCAGCCCAACAAGCGCGAGCTCGACGATGGCACGCTGGGCGTCGAGCGCCGGCTGTTCTACCGCGAGATGGTCGCGCGCTTCGGATACCACAACGCGCTGACCTGGAACATGAGCGAGGAGTACAACCTCGGCGGGTCGCTGTTCAGTGTGGACGCCGTCAAGGACTTCGCGGCGTACCTGTCGGCGGTCGATCCCTACGACCACCCGCTGACCGTGCATAACGCGGGCAACCCGTTCAACCCCGCGAGCGGGCCGTGGGCGCCGTTCATCGGCGAGGACGACTTCGACATGACCAGCCTGCAGCGTGCGAGGCAGCTCGACGGCTGGGACACGGCCGTCGCCGACTACCGGGCGTTCACGGCAGACCAGGGGCGGCCACTGGTCGTGCACATCGACGAGCCCGGCTCGATCACGCGCGATGTCGGTCGCAACTTCGACGAGGTGCGCCGGCGGATGATGTGGGACATACTCCTCAGCGGCGGCGGCGTCGAGTGGTTCATCAACGATCGCGATCAGTCGCTCGAAGACTTCCGCGAGTTCGAGCAGGTGTGGCGCGAGACGACCATCGCCCGCCGGTTCATCGAGGAGAATCTACCGTTCTGGATCATGTCGCCCGATGCCGACCTCGTGAGCGGCGAGGACGGGCAGTGGGGCGGCGCGGTCGTGTTCGCGCCCACCGACGGAGCTGGCCCGATCGGCGTGTACCTGCCCGACGCGAGCCCATCGGGCAGCATCGACCTGTCGTCCTATGGCGCGCGAAGCGCGCAGCTTCGTTGGTTCGATCCGCGGCTGGGCGAGTTCGTCGGCGACGCGCGCACCGAGGCGTCGTCGTCGAGCGTGCCGCTGGGCGAGCCGCCCTCGATGTCGAACGAGGACTGGGCCCTGCTCATCACTCCCACGCCGTGCGGTGCCGATCTGGATGGTGATGGCGAGCTGACGCTCTTCGATTTCATTGCGTTCCAGAACCTGTTCGATGCCGGCGACCCCGCCGCCGACTTCGATGGCGATGGGGTGCTGACGCTGTTCGACTTCTTGGAGTTCCAGAATGCGTTCGACGCTGGGTGCCCGTAGCGCGCAGATCGCCCGGATTCACGTGCTCCCGTGCCGCTTGCGTGGTTTGCCCTTGCGTGCGCGGACGGGCCTCGGTATGCTGTGGCTACGAGGAGCCCCGAGATGCGCAGAGCCCGACATATGCACCGATCGATGGTCGCCGTGCTGGCCTTCGCCACGTCCGCCGTCGCCTACGGACAGGACTGCGAGCCGGCGGATCTCTTCCCCGATGCTCAGGCCTTTGGCACCTGGTCCGGCTCAAGCGACGACCTGGCCACCGGCGATCTCAACAACGATGGGGCGTTGGATGTGGTCGCAGGGCACTCTCGCGATGGCGTGTATGTCCTGCTCGCGACGCGACCGGGTACGTTCGGTCCGGCCGTGGCATACGGGGGGCCAACGAGTCTTCCCTTTCTAGACGTCACCCTCGGTGACTTCGATGATGATGGTTTCCTCGACATCGCGGCGGTGAAGACGACGTCGGATCCTTCAAGCCCCGGGGTGCTCGTCCTCCTCAACAACGGCGACGGCACGTTCGGCGACCCCACCGAGTGGCGGTTCAGCGATCAGTCCAGGGTCGTCACTATCGCCGATCTGGATGGCGACGGCAATGCGGACCTGATCGTCGGAGACGAAGAGGGCGCGTCCCAGCCCGTCCTCGGTGTGCGACTGGGGAACGGCGACGGCACCTTCGGCGTGACGAGGCTGCTGAACGCCAGCGCGTTCCCACGTGATCTGGCGGTGGCAGACCTCAACGGCGACGATCGCCCCGACGTCGTGCTCTCTACGGCGACCAACATCGATGTCTTCTTCGGCTCGCCCGGCGGGCTGAGCGGAGCGGTGCCGTTCGCGACCTCCATCTTCCAGTCGCGGTCGGTCGCTATCGCGGACGCGGATGACGATGGCGATCCGGACATCGTCTTCGCCGCGGCCACGGCCTTCGATCGGCCGCTGACCCCAACCGTGCTGTTCAACGACGGCGCCGGAGGTTTTGGTGAGCCGGTGTTCTCGGTCGAATCTGACTCGAATCTCTCCCTCACCGTTGGCGACATCGACGGAGATGGCCGTATCGATGCGGTCGGCGTTCTCGACTCGAGCACCTTCTTGTGGCTGGGAGACGGAGTGGGAGGTTTTACACACGTGGAGACATTGGCGTCAACGAGTACAAGAAGCGAGGTGCTGTTAGCCGACTTCGACAATGACGGCGCGACGGACATCGCCACGACAGGTGACGACAACATCGAGATCCGCATCAACCAGTGCTCGTCGTTCCTGCCGGTCGTCACCCAGCAGCCACCGCTCAGCGTCGTTGCCGATTCGGGCACGATTGTCCGGATCGCCGTCGAGGCCGGGCTGGGCACGCCGCCGCTTGCCTACCGATGGCGACGCAACGGCGTACCGCTGATCGAGGGCTCGCCGTACCAGGGCGTGCGAACGAGCGAGCTGGCGATCCGTGCATCGAGCGAGGAGACGGACGTGTACGACGTGGTCGTCTCCAACCCGATCGGCTCCGTGCCCAGCCGACCCGTCGTGCTCGCGGTGCGCGACACGTGCATCGCCGACCTCGACAATGATGGTTCGCTGACCATCTTCGACTTCCTCGCCTTCCAAACTGCCTTCGACGCCGGCTGCCCGTAGATCGGGCTCGCCTCCTTCCCGGACCTCGCGCTCGCGATGCTCTCGTCCGTTCTGCCCATACGATGATGCATGCACTCGAAGCATGCCGAAGAATCTACGGCACCCAATGCTCCTATCCAGGTCTACGCCCCCGAGGCGGCGCGTCCCGGCCGTAACAGCCCGGTCGAACTCGTGGTGCTCGACGCGTTGCGCACGCGGCGGTCGCCCCGGCTCAAGGACCTCGTGGAGCCCGGCCCGAACGAAGCGCAGCTGCGTGACATCCTGACGATCGCCGCCCGCGTTCCCGATCATGCGAGGCTGGTGCCGTGGCGGTTCATCACGATCGCCGGCGAAGGGTGCGACCGGCTGAATGCGGTCATCGGGGATCGCTTCGACATGTTGCATCCGGACGCCGACCAAGCGAAGCGTGGGCACGCCCGCTCGCGTATGACCCACGCGCCGCTGGTCATCGCCGTCGTGTATCGACCCGGCAAGCACCCGAAGGTCCCCGAGCTCGAGCAGGCCCTTTCGGCCGGCGCGGCGTGCATGAATCTGATCCACGCGTGCAACGCCCACGGTCTCGGGGCCCTATGGCTCACCGAGTGGTATGCCTTCGATCGTGTCGTGCTCTCGGCCATGGGGCTTGCCGAGCACGAGCACATCGCCGGCTTCATGCACATCGGCACGCAGACGGAGGAACGCGACGAGCGTGCCCGCCCCGAGCTTGCGGACATCGTGACGGCGTTCTGACCAACGCAGCAGGCTTGCGCCATGGCCATTCAGTATCGCGAGCTTGGGCCCAACGACACCGCACTGCTGGCTGCCGCGCCCGACGGTCTGTTCGACAACGCGATCGATGCGCAGCAGGCGGCCGCGTTCCTGGCCGACCGACGCCATCACATCATCCTGGCGATCGATGATGGGACAAGCCTGCCAGTTGCCTTCGTGAGCGCGAATGGCTACCTGCACCCCGACAAGCCGCCGCAGGCGTGGATCAACGAGCTCTCGACGCTCGAGGCGTACCGCGGCCTGGGTATCGCAACCGAGCTGGTGCGGCGGATGCTCGATGTGCTTTGTGCACGCGGCTATCGCGAGGTGTGGCTGGCGACCGAGCACGAGAACGCCGCAGCGCGAGCGGTGTACCGACGCGTCATGGCCGAGCGAGGTGGCAACGAGGATTCGGCGGTGGTGATGTACGAATTCCCGCTGTCTCGACCCTAGCCGATTGCGCACGCGTCCGTGGCTGGCTTAGCGAGCGTTGGCATGGTGCTACGCTGCGAAGAGAGTTGATGACGCAGTAGCGTCCTTCGCGAACGACTGAATCGCACAGCAAACGACGTGAAGCCCAGCGATGCACAGCACTCACGAAACTGGCAGATCGCGTCAGCACACGCTGCGGGCATGGGTGCGAGCGCGGTTGTGGGCCCAGGTGCTTGTCGGATTGGTTGTCGGCGTGCTTCTGGGTGCGTTGCTCGGCCCCGATGCTGGGCTCGTGTCTCCCGACGCAGGCGAGATCATCGGTCTCTGGCTAGCAATCCCCGGTCGGATCTTCTTAGGGCTTATCTCCCTCGTGCTCGTGCCGCTCGTGCTCGTATCGATCGTCCAGGGCATCACCGGCTCGGGCGGTGGCGAGACGCTGCGTCGGCTCGGCGGGCGGCTGTTGGTCTTCGTCGTCTCGACCACAACCGTCGCGGCGGTGCTCGGTGTCGTGCTCGCAACGGTGCTCCGGCCGGGGGAGATGCTCAAGGACGGGGTGCTTGAGGCCGCGGAGTCCGAGGCGGCGTCGGAACAGGCCGTACCAGCCATGACGGAAGACCCGGGCGTTGGAGGCAACCTCCTGGCGAGCGGGCCGGACCTCATCGTCGACATCTTGCCCACGAATCTGACCGCGGTCGTGCTCGAGCGCAACATGCTCGCCATCGTGGTCTTTGCGGTGCTGCTGGGCATCGCGTGCACCGCACTTGGCCGCGAGAGGGTCCGCCCATTGCTGGATGTCCTGTCGGCCGTGCTCGAAGTCTCGATGCGCTTCGTCACATGGGCGATGTTCCTTGCGCCTCTCGCGGTGCTCGGCCTCATCGCGCAACTGGTGATCCAGGTCGGGCTTGGCACCATCGGCACCCTTGCGGCCTATGCCGGGACCGTGCTGCTCGGGCTCATGCTGCTCTATGCCATGTTCATGGGCATCGCGGCGGTCTTGACCCGGCACTCGATACTCGGCTTCGCCGGCGCCATCGCGCCGGTGCAGCTCATGGCGTTTTCTACGTCGAGCACGGCCGCAGTCATGCCGATGTCGATCGAAACCGCGGTCGACAAGCTGGGCGTACGACCGCAGACGGCCAACCTGGTCATCCCGCTCGCGGCCACGATCAACATGGCCGGGACGGCGATGTACCAGACGATCGCGATCCTGTTCCTGGCCCAGGCGGCGGGGCTCGATCTGTCGATTGGCGTCACCATCGGCGTCGTCGTCTCGATCGTCGCGGCTTCCATCGGTGCCCCCGGCACGCCGGGGGTGGGGGTCGTCATCCTCGCACAGATCGCCGCCAGCGCGGGCATCCCGGCCACGGGCCTCCCTCTCGTTCTGGGTCTCGATCGGCCGCTGGACATGGCTCGCACCGCCGTCAATGTCACGGGCGATCTGGCGGCGTGCGCCGTGGTGGATGGACGGCACGAGGATTCTGAGTCGCTTGAGCCCGAGGATGTTGTCACTGAGACAGTGTCCGAATAGCCCTGTTCGGCGGAAGCGCCAAGCCGTGGTCCATACTGTACTCAGATGGACCACGCCCACGCCACGGATGGCACGATGACGCCCACCGACGACACGACAGATCACACGCCGGAACACGATCCCTACGACCCCAACGCCATGCCTCCCGTGCCGGCCGGTGGGGATCCCGATGCCGATTCCTTGCTGGCCGATCTGACCGAGCCCCAGCGCGCAGCGGTGCTGGCGACCGAGGGGCCGGTGCTGGTGCTGGCCGCGGCGGGCAGCGGCAAGACACGGGTCATCACCCGCCGCATCGGGCACCTCGTCCGTCTGGGCGTGCCGGCGTGGTCGATCCTGGCGTTGACCTTCACCAACAAGGCCGCCGCCGAGATGCGCGAGCGTGTGGGCGTGCTGCTCGAGGGGGCCGAGCCTGGCCAAGACGATGGGCGGTCCGGGTTTGACCCGCGCCGCACGCGCGGGCTGACGGTGGCCACGTTCCACAGCCTGTGCGCCCGCCTGCTGCGGCGGTACGCCGACGACGAGGCGCTGCCGACGCTCAAGCCCGACTTCACCATCTACGACACGTCCGACCAGGTCGCGCTCATGAAGCGCACGATCAAGGACCTGAACATGGACACGAGCAACTGGAACCCGCGGAGCGTGCTCAACGCGATCAGCGGGGCTAAGAACGAGTTGCAGGATGCCGACGCCTACGCGGCCGAGGCGCTCGACTTCTACAGCAAGCAGATCGCGCGGATCTACAGCTCGTACGAGCGTGCGATGCAGAGCGCGGGCGCGGTCGACTTCGATGACCTGCTGCTGCTCACTGCCCGGCTGCTACGCAAGAGCGACACCGCCCGCGCCGAGCTCCGCGAACGCTGGCAGTACCTGCTCATCGACGAGTACCAGGACACCAACCGCGCCCAGTTCGAGATCGCCGCGTTGCTCGCCGGCGACGCGGGCAAGGACGGCCGAGGCGAGAAGGGCCCCAACTTCTGCGTCGTCGGCGACCCCGACCAGAGCATCTACGGCTGGCGCGGCGCGGACATCAGCAACATCCTCGAGTTCGAGCAGCAGTACCCGGCGTGCCAGGTCATCCCGCTGGGCGAGAACTTCCGCAGCACGGCCTCGATCCTCAAGGCCGCCGACACGCTCATCACCAAGAACAAGCGGCGCAAGCACAAGGACCTGTTCACGCGGACCAATGGCGGCGAGGCGATCGAGGCCGTGCTGTGCCAGGACGAGCGGCACGAGGCCGAGCTGGTCGCCGATTGGCTCAAGGCGCGCTCGGAGGACGGCCTGGAATGGCGCGATATGGCCGTGTTCTATCGCACGAACGCGCTCAGCCGTGTCGTCGAGGACGCGCTGCGTTCGCACGCGGTGCCGTACCGCATCGCACGTGGCACGGCGTTCTACGACCGCGAGGAAGTGAAGAACGCGATCGGGTACCTCCGCGTCGTGGCGAACCCGGCGGACAACATCTCGCTGCTGCGGATCGTCAACACGCCCACGCGCGGCATCGGCAAGACGAGCCTCAACAAGCTCGATGCCGCCGCGAATGTGGCAGGGGTGCCGCTCTTCGAGATGCTCCGCGAGCCCGACAAGCACGCGGATGTCACGGCCCGCTCGGGCAAGAGCTGCCGCGAGTTCGTCGAGATGGTCGAGGGCTGGACCGGCCACGGCAGCTTCATGGGCGCCGAGGTCAGCGCGACGCTGGCCGACCTCGTCGCGCGTGTCGTCGACGATAGTGGTTTGCGCAAGATGTACGAGCAGCGAGCACGCTCGGGTGGTGAGGAGGACGAGAGCCGGCTGGACAACCTGGACCAGCTCATCACCGGCGCGGCCGAGTTCGAGCGCGAGTACGACCCCGCGGGCGATCCGTTCGCGTTCACCGATGCCGAGCAGGCGAGTGCGGGCAACGAAGGCGAGGTGCCGCCGCTGCTGGCGATGCTCCGCGCGTGGCTCGAGACGGTCGCGCTCGTGAGCGATCAGGACGCCGTCGATGCCGCGGGCGGGGCCGTGACGCTCATGACCCTGCACGCGAGCAAGGGCCTGGAGTTCCCTGCCGTCGCGATGATCGGGCTCGAAGAGGGTACGCTGCCGCACAGCCGGGCCCGAGAGAGTGAGGCCGAACTCGAAGAAGAACGACGTTTGGCGTTCGTCGGCATCACCCGCGCGATGAAGCGGCTGATGATCACCAGCGCCCGCGTGCGCGCCGTCCGCGGCGTGCCCGAGCGCACGATCCCCAGCCGATTCCTCAGCGAGATCGGCCAGGAGGGCGACGACCACGTCCTGTTCAGCGATCGCGCGAACGACTTCAACGACTTTGGTGGCAGCAGCGGCAGCGACGACTTCGACCCGTGGGGCGACGAAGACGCGCCGAAGGCCGCCGCGCTGCCCATCGGCGTCCGCGTCCGCCACCCCCAGTTCGGCGTGGGCGAGGTCCTCAGTTGCGGCAGCGGGCCCGGTGCGCGAGCACGCGTGGAGTTCATGGGGATCGGGGTGAAGACGCTGATCCTGGAGTATGCGCGGTTGACGCGGGTGGATTAGGCCGTTCAAGCGTCAGCTTCACGAACACTCATCCCTCGTCGTGCCAATTGGGACAACTATCATTGCGTATGACGCGAGCAAGCTTGGCATTCCTGCTCGTTCTCGCGTGCCTTGCGATGGCATCGGCGGTCTGTTTCATACACGCGAATTTCCGTGGCTTTACGTACCTGCCGCCGATCCCCAATACGATCACCGGCATTCTCTTTTCGCTGATCGTGACCTCAATCGTGCTCGCGGTACCAGTCACCCCCGTGTACTTGGTGGCATCGTTCTGGCCCGACTACGTTTGGCAGCGTCGCCGGAGGCTTGGATTGTGCTGGAACTGCGCGTACGAGCGTTCGACTGAGGCCGGACCGTGCCCGGAGTGCGGCCGTCAGCATGAGGTGACTCCGCCATACCTGACTTACCGACGGCTCGTCGTCGTTTCGATGTCCTTGGCATTGGCCGGCCTCGCAGGTGCGGTTGTCGGAGAATTCGGTGTTCGAGGCGAGGACCTGCGATTCCTGTCGCGGATCCGGGCGCAGCCAATGCTCAGCCACAACCACGACAGGGTGTTTCCCGCACGAGGTTTCTCGTTGCACTACGCGCCCGATCGCGGCGTCTGGGTGAACGATTAGCGAATTGCGGCTAAACCATCGCCCGCAGCGTCGTCGGGCTCTCCGCCTGCCCCGTCCGCGCGCTGAGCATCACGGCGGAGGCCATCGGGCCGAGGTGGCGGGTGTCGAGCGGTGGCGTGGCGCGGCCGTCGAGCAGTGGTGCCAGAAAAGCGACCAGCGCGTCGATGGCCGCGGGGGGAGCCTGATCGGACTCGTTGTCACCACGCCGGCTTCGTGCGCGTCGTTCGGTGCTGTCCACGGTCTTGCCCGAGGGATCGATCCAGCGGTGGCCGTCGTCGCCGAGCTCGAGTCTCCCAGCCTCACCGAGCAGCGTCGCCAGCCGGCCCCAGCCGCCCGCGCGGTCGCTGAGCATAATGACCGCCGACGCGCCGCCCTCGAAGCGCGCGTGCGCGGTGAGGTCGCCGGTGAGCGCGCCCAGGTTCATGTCGGCGGGCGGCTTACCCGAGCCGGTTGGCCCCGCGAGCGCGGCTTCTACACGCTCGGCCTCGCCCAGCACGCCGACCAGCAGGTCGAGCGCATCGACGAGCAACGCACCAGTCGCGCCCTCGCCGGCCAGGGTCGGGTCTCGAAACCCCGCGAACATGGCGCTGCGGATCTCGCCGAAGGCCAGCAGCGTCTCCTCGGCGTCTTCGGCGGCCGAGCCCCGGCGGAGCAGCGGACCGAAGCGAACCGCGTCGATCGGCACGCGCCCCCGCAGCGGCGCATGCCACGGGCCGGCGGCGTCGGTGGGGGGCATCGGCAGCGGCGTGAGCGAGGCGATCGCGTGCCCCTCGCTGGCCGCTCGCGAGACCGCCTGTGGCAGCGCCGCCCCATACCCGTCGCACGCGGTCGCCAGAAGCACGCACCTCGCACCGACATTGATCAGATCGAGTGCATCTCCGGCGAATTCGGTATCAAGCGAGGACGCCAGCGTGGTGCCGTGAGCCCGGACGGGGGATGCTGCCGCCACGATCGTCGCGTCGAGTTCTTTCGAGAGTGCGCCCAAGAGCGGCGCCTGCTCGGGTGTAGCCCAGATGGCGAGCGATCGTTCCACAGCGGCTCCGTGCGTGGCAAGGATTCGTGTCGCGTACTATGCAGTGTACGAGTAGTGTGGCCGGACGGTCGCGGGTGCGAGGAGCGATCTTTGTGCTCGAGGAAAGTCCGAGCACGGCAGGGCAACGGTGGTGGGTAACGCCCACCCGTCGGAATTCGTGAAAGGTCGCGAGCCGGCGAGGGACAGTGCCGCAGAAAACACACCGCCGATGGCCCGTTTCGTCGCAAGGTGGGGCGGGCACAGGTAAGGGTGAAATGGTGCGGTAAGAGCGCACCGCCCGTCTGGTGACAGCCGGGGCAAGGCAAACCCCACCGCGTGCAAGGTCATGCAGCCGTCGCGACAGTCTCGACTGTCGACGCCCGGCCCGGGCGGCAGGCGGCGGGTGGACCGCTGGAACTTCGGTTCCGATCACGCCGGCAACGGCGTGGCCAGAGAAATGGCCGTCGCCCAACCCGGAGGGCCGTTCGCACCGGGACGGGCACAGAACTCGGCTTACAGGCCGCACGCGACCACATGACGGCCCCGGGGGAGACCTCGGGGCCGTCGCCTTTCTGTACCCGTAGGCTCCACGGCTGTGAACAACTGCCCGTTCAACCACTTGCAGGACTTGTCTTCCGAGCACCTCCATCCCGGCAGGTTTGCCGCTTTTGAATCGCCGGATCCATCTTCTGTGGGGGACATCTACTTTCCGAGCGACGACTTCCGTGAGAGTGTTGCCCGCTATCTCACCGGGGACGCACATGAGCTCGACCTGCTTGTCGCCAGGCACTTCCGGAACATCGCGAGCGTCGACGACGACTCTGCGAGCAAGCACACCGCGAAGAAGTCCCAGGTGCGTCATTTCTGCGCCGCATCGCTGCTCACCAGCATCTTCTGGTGCGAGAGTGCCGGATCGGGGCACAATGAGTTGCCCCTCGTCATCGCGCTGACCGTGGTTCGCGACCTGCCAGACTGGGCCGAGCCCAGCGCCGGGTTCCTCGCAGCATTGCTCGATGCGGAGTTGGAAAGGGGGCTTGGCGAAACCGCGTGCTTCGTGAAGGTGGCGCTGTCCTGCTTAGAACTGCTCCCGGGATCTGTCCCGCGAGGGCGTCACGTCAGTACGGAGGAAGTCGAAGAGGCGATTGAGTGGAACATCGACTGGCATGTGCCCCGGCTATCTGGTGAACTGCTGAAAGAGTGCGAGCGCTTGGTGTCTGAGGTTCCCGAGCACGTTCGAGAGCCACTGAGAGCGTTTGCCCGGTCCTGGCAGTAGTCGCCCTCACAGCAAGGCCTAGACCAGCCTTTCTCCTAGCATTTCGAGATGCCAGATCCCAAACCCATCCTCCTCGTCGGCGCCGGCCTGGCCGGCTCGCTCCTCGCCGTCCTGCTCGCCAAGCAGGGCTTCCCGGTCGTCGTCGCCGAGCGGCGGGGCGACCCGCGGGCGAAGGGCTATGTCGGCGGGCGCTCGATCAACCTCGCGCTCTCGGTCCGGGGCGTCACGGCCCTGCAGGCCGCGGGCATCGCCGAGCAGGTGCTGGCCGACGCGCTGCCGATGCCCGGGCGCATAATGCACCCCGACACGCTGACCGACGCGACCGGCGAGGGCACCGTCTACCAGCCCTACAGCCAGGACCCCGACGACGCGATACGCAGCGTCTCGCGCGGCGGGCTGAACGTCGCCCTGCTCGACGCCGCCGACCAGACGCCCGGCGTGGACATCCGCTTCGAGCACCGCTGCACCCACGTCGACCTCGAAAACGCGACGGCAACCTTCGACACGCCGCAAGGCGAGGTAAAGATCGAGGGCCGCGTCATCATGGGTGCCGATGGCGCGTTCAGCGCGGTGCGGCAGGCGATGCAGACCTCCGACCGCTTCGACTACAGCCAGCAGTACCTTGAAGCGGGCTACAAGGAACTGCATATCCCAGCACCGGCCGACCTGCCCGATCTGTCGAAGGGCGTCTCGGAGAAGTTCGATGGGTACGCCATGGACTCCAAGGGCCTGCACATCTGGGCGGGCCGCGGCGGCGGCGCGTCGATGATGATCGCGCTGCCCAACCCCGACAAGTCGTTCACGTGCACGCTCTTTTGGCCCTACGCCGGCACGCACGGCTTCGATGCCGTCGAGCCGCTGAGCGACAAGGCGCTGCGTCTGTTCTTCGACGAGCACTACCCCGACACACGCTGGCTCATGCCCACGCTGGTGGAAGACTTCCGCGCGAACCCGACGAGCAGCCTGGTCACCGTGCGGTGCCGGCCCTGGCGTCGGGGCCGGGGTTTGATCCTGGGCGACGCGGCCCACGCGATCGTGCCGTTCTTCGGGCAGGGCATGAACGCCGCGTTCGAGGACTGCCGCGTGCTGTCCGAGATGATCGCGGAAGCAAACGGCGATCTCGAGTCGGTGATGGACCCCTTCTGGCGAGCTCGTGTCGACAACGCGAACGCTATTGCCGACATGGCCATCGCCAACTTCGTCGAGATGCGTGAGAAGGTCGCCGACGAAGCGTTCCTCTACCACAAGCGTGTCGAGCAAGCCGTACACGCACAGCTCGGCGAAGAGATGCCCGAACGCGCGACGCCCCTGTACAACATGGTGAGCTTCACGAACGTGCCTTACGCCGATGCACTGCGGCGTGGCCGAGAGCTCGACAAGACCATCGCGCGCATCGCCTCGCTCGTGCCGCCCGAGCGTGCCGAGTCGATGGACGAAGCCTCCTGGCGCGAACTGATCGCCGACCACGCGCGTCGCGTGCTTGGTGGGCAGCCCGCCTAGCGCATGCTGCTGATCGACGTCAGCAACGTCCTCCACACCACCGGCGTGCTGCCCGAGCATCTCGCCGGCATCGATGTTCCCGAACTCGCGAAGCTGATCTCCACCAGCCGATACGCGCGGCGTCGGGCCGTGCTGGTTTGCGATGGTGTGGGCCCAGCCGATCGCGCAAAGCAGGAAGCGCCCCCAGGCGGTGGGGGCACGGGGGCGGCGGTCTCGACCAACACCGCGCCCTCGGGCAAGGAGATCGCGGGCCTGGACGTCGTGTACGCGGGCCGGGACCAGGAAGCCGACGACGTGATCGAGCTGTTGATCGCACGCGACTCGGCGCCACGGCGTCTGGTCGTGGTGTCGACGGATCGCCGCCTCGCCCGGGCCGCCCGCCGCCGGCGTGCCCAGAGCCTCACGAGCGACGCGTTTCTCCGCCATCTCGCGAGCGATAGCGAGAAGCGCGTGGCGAAGGCGCTGCCGGGCTTCGCCACGCAGGTGCCGCTGAACGAGTACGCCGTGGGCTACTGGATGGGCCTCTTCGGGTACGGCTCGATGGACAGCGAGCCGCCGCCGGGCGAACGCCCGGTGCCCGACGTCTCGGCCGCAGCGCTCCGAGGCGTCCAGGCCGAGCAGGCCAAGGCGCGCGATCGCAAGCGGGCGGCCTCGCCCCACGCCCACGAGCGGCTCAAGGTCCCTAAGCAGTTGCTCGATGCAGGCGGCGCCGCGTCGTCCTCGGCCAACCCCAAGGCACCCAGTAAGCCCACGCCCCCGCCAGCCGAACCACCGAGGCCGGCCCAGCCCGCCGCCGACGAACTGCCCGCGGACGTGCGTGAGCTGCTGAAAGATTCCGGCTTGCACCTCGACCCGGCCGATCTGGACATGAGCACGTGGCTGCCCAAGGACGACAACCCGCCATCCGACTGATCGCGGCCCTCGCGTGCGTGAGTGCGGCGTTGCTCTCGACGCCTGGGTGCCAGAAGTCGCTGCGGTACCACGGCCAATCCGGGCTCGTCGCCACCTGGCAGGCCCGCACGCTCAGCGTCGAGCTGCCCGACCCCGTCCGTGTTCCGGGCGCCCACTACGCGGCCGTCGAAGCCCTGATCGCTCGCGGCTACGCCATCGAATCCGACGACACGACCGCCGATCGGGGCTACGTGTCGGCCCGGGGCCCCGATGCCACCGTGATGGCCGGCTATCGGCGCGTGGTGGTCCGCACGGCCCTCACGCCCGCGGCCGTTGGCCAGACGATCACCATTGAGCCCGCCGGCGACGAGGTCACCGCCCGCGCCATCCTTGATGATGTGCTGATCCGCCTGGGGCTGTGAGCGAGCATTCGCTGCAAGTGTCAGGCGTGCAAGGCGTTACGCCACAAGGCATCCGTGTGGACTCCCGGCCGCCGGTTGACTTGCCAGCCCCGACCGACTTGGATTCTCCGAGAGGAAAACAATGCTCACAACCGCCATCCTGAACGCGCCACTCGCCCTTATCGGCCCCCTCGGGCCCTGGGAGATCGGTGCCATCCTCGTGATCGCGGTGCTGCTCTTCGGGCGCCGGCTGCCAGACGTCGGCCGGAACGTGGGCAAGGCAATCATCGAGTTCAAGCGCGGCGTCAAGGGCATCACCGACGAGATCGAGGAAGAGTCGCGCAAGCCGGGCGAGCTCGGCCAGTCCTCGACTCCGGAGCTCGAGGCTCCCCGCGGTACGGCATACCACGATCCGATGACGCAGGAGTCGGCCGAACCGGCACCGGCTCCCAGCCCCGCCCCCGATGCCACCCAGGGCGATGGCCAGCCGCGCACAAGCTGAGCCGCGGCCCGTCGGCGGCAACCCCGCTATCATCTCGACCCGCCGGCCCGCGAGCCGGCCGATCCTCGGCGAGGTAGCTCAGCTGGTCTAGAGCGCTGGATTCATAACCCGGAGGTCGAGGGTTCGAGTCCCTCCCTCGCCACTTGTGCCGGCCACTTGCGTGGCCGGTTTTTCAATGCGCATCGGCAATCGGTCTTCAGGGATGCGCATGCAGCGATGAGATCAACGACCAGACCTCGTGGTTTTGATCGGGCATCGGCTTTGTGGTTCGCATGCTTCAGCGATGATCACTCGGTAAAACTTGTATAAATTAGAGAATTCAGGTATTGTGGCGAAACTTGCTTCGGGTATACTGAGGAAGCAGTAGCATGAGGCGCTGCTGCGGGAGTCCGTCAGTCTTTTCCAAATCGTGACGGTCCACCCGGCTTGGGTGGGCGAGCGCTTTCAATGCGCGATGCGTTGTCGCGCAACACGAGCGCTGTGCGCCCTCAGACGAGGGCGGAGGTTGTCGTATGAACAGTTCTAGATTGTCGTTGTCGTCGAAGCTGGCTCGCGGTGCCATGTTGTGCATTCTGATGGCGCCAACCGCTGGTCTTGCCCAGACGGATCCGTGCTGCGACCTTCAGTGGGAGCAAGTTGGAGCAGGTACGAGCGTCTCAAGCATGATGGGTGTTCTAGCTCTCGCCGAATTTGATGAAGGCACAGGCTCCGGGCCGTCACTCTTCCTAGGTGGCGAGTTTTTCATCGGCGGTGGTGGTTTGGACATTGCTCGATGGGATGGCACCGCTCTATCCGTGGTTGGGGTTGCCGGCCAACAGCCGAATGGCCCTGTATGGTCATTTGCCACATTTGATGATGGCATGGGTGAGGACCTGTACGTTGGTGGCGAGTTCACGACCGTCGGCGGATTCACCGCAAACGGCATCGCTCGATGGGACGGAACCTCGTGGTCGAGTTCGGGAGGCCTTGTGAGTGGCGGAGGCGCTGTCAGGGCGCTTGCCGTTTTCGATGACGGTACCGGGCCTGCGCTCTACGCCGGTCGAGGCCAAGGAGTTGGTGGTTTCTCCGGCGGTCTGTTTAAGTGGAATGGTACTTCTTGGTCAGCTGTTTCAGGATTGTCGTCTCCTTCGATCAATGCGCTGCAGGTGTTCGATGATGGATCGGGCTCGGGACCGGCACTCTTCATCGCCGGAAGCTTTACCTCTATCAGCGGAACAGTCTACAACGACATCGTGAAGTGGGACGGTTCCACGCTTACCGCGTTGTCGGGGCCATCTGGCACCGGAAGCGACGGATTCATCTTGGCTTTGGAGGAATTTGACCCGGGCATTACTCCCTTCACGTCATCGACGCGGCTGTACGCGGGAGGTGACTTCGACAACGCAGGCGGTGTATTGTCGAACAATATCGCCTCGTGGGCACCCTCCGCATGGGATGATCTCACCGGAGCGTCTGGGACGGGCGTGGGCGGTTCAACACAGCCTTTCGTTTCTGCGCTCGAGGTATTTGATGATGGATCAGGATCGGGTGCTGCGCTGTACGCAGGTGGTGCCTTTCTCACCGCCGGAGGCATGACTGCTCTAAGAGTCGCGCGGTGGGACGGCATGGAATGGTCTGCCGTGGGAGATGGCTTCGACAGCAATGTGGCTGCGCTGCTAGCCCACGATGATGGATCTGGCCCGGCGCTCTACGCGGGTGGCTTCTTTTCAAACTCGGGTTCGGTTGCTGCACGAGGAATCGCGAGGCTCGTCGCGTGCGATCCTTGCCGGGCCGACTTTGACGGCGACGGCGTGCTCACACTCTTCGACTTCCTGGCGTTCCAGACGGCGTTCACTGACATGGATCCAGAGGGCGACTTTAACTGCGATGGTCTCTTCAACACGTTCGATTTCCTCGCTTATCAGGACGCGTTTGATGATGGCTGCCCGTAGACACACACGACCGAACTGAGAGCATCTCCGAATGCCGCTGGGCGGCGGGAAACTCAAAACTCCCGCCGCCCGCTCTCGTCGATCCCTACCACAACACCCGCACGCGGATGGTCTCCGCGATCGCCTCGAGCTCCTCGGCAACCGGCCGGGAGTCACCGGGATCGACGTCGAGCACGACGTAGCCGAGATCGTCCTTGGTGCGTAACACCTCGCCGCTGACGTTGGCGCCGTGGCTGGCCAGCACCTGGTGCAGCGTGTTGAGCACGCCGGGCACGTTGCGGTGGAAGTGGAGGATGCGGTGCGGTCGGCCCTTGTCCGTTGGCAGTTGCTCGGGCAGGTCCGCCTCGGGCACGTTCACCGCCCCGGTCGTCGAGCCGTCGTTGACGAATCGAGCGAGCTTGCCGGCGACATCGACGGCGATCGCGGCCTGGGCCTCTTCGGTCGAGCCGCCGACGTGCGGCGTCAGGATCACGTTGTCGAGGCCCTGCAACGCGCACTCGAACGCGTCGTCGTTCTTCGAGGGCTCTTCTGGAAAGACATCGACCGCCGCGCCGCCTAAATGACCGCTCTTCAGCGCGTCGGCAACCGCAGCGAGGTCGACCACGCTCCCGCGCGCGTTGTTTAGCAGCAGAGCGCCAGGCTTCATGCGACGGATCTCGTCGGCGCCGATCATCGAGTGCGTGCGATCCGTGGCGGGAACGTGGAGCGAGATGACATCGCTCGCTTCAAGCAACTCGTTCAGCGAGGCCACCAGTCGCGCATTGCCCAGCGCGAGCGTCGGGCGGACATCGAAGTACATCACACGCATGCCCAGCGCCTCGGCCAGCACGCTCACCTGTGAGCCGATGCGGCCATACCCGATGATGCCGAGCGTGCGCCCTCGCACCTCGTGGCTGCCCGTGCTGCTCTTCTGCCAGCGGCCGGCGTGCGCACTAGCCGAACGATCGAACAGCTTTCGGTGAAGCGCGATGATCTCGGCGATCACGAGCTCGGCGACGCTCCGCGTGTTGCTGAACGGGCTGTTGTACACCGGGATGCCGCGAGCGGCGGCGGAGGCGAGGTCGACCTGGTTCGTGCCGATGCAGAAGCAGCCAATGGCCAGGAGCTTCTGGGCGTGCGCCAAGACCGTGGCATCGATCTGGGTCTTGCTGCGGATGCCGATGACGTGGGCATCGCGGACGGCCTCGGCCAGCGCTGCCTCGCTGAGCGAGCCGTCGATCTGCTCCACCGTGAAGCCATCTCGCTCGAGCTGCTCGCGGGCCGCGGGGTGGATGCCCTCGAGCAGCACGAAGCGGATCTTGTGCTTCGGGTAGCTCGTCGCTCGCTCGATGGTGCTGGATTCGGTGGGCCTTGTCACGTCCGATGGTATCGGATCATCCGCCACGCGCGCCCAGTAACTCCAGCGGCTTGCGCCTCGCGAGTGCGATGACCGCCGGTGCCGCCGCCAGGAGGGTCAGCACCATCGTTACTGTCCAACTGAACGCGAGCGGGCCGATCGGCGGCTTCAGCGAGAGCGTGAGGCCGGCGAGCAGCTCGTATAGCCGATGTCCGGCCCACGCGGCCTGGAAGCCAAGGGCCGTGCCGAGCACGATCGCGCCCAAGGCGATGAGCACGGCCTCGGCCAAGACCAGCCGAGCCGTGACGCCACGCGATGCCCCGACGGCGCGGAGCACGCCGAGCTCGTACCGCCGCGCATGGATGCCGGCCACGATCAGGTTCGTCACACCAAAGCACGCCACGAGCATCGCCATGACGGCGACGGCAGAAAAGACCACCAGCGTTGTTCCCGCAACCGTCTCGATCTCGCGCTTGATTTGCCGGCCGCTGCCAGCATCGAGGACGCCGCTGCCGAAGAGCACGTCTCGGATCTCCGCGACGGCCACGTCGTCGTCGATGTCGTCGTCCAGGTCCATCTGGATGAGGTGGATCGCGTTCACGCCGAATCGCTCGACCAGGTCTCGCCTCGTGCCGAATACCGCGTGTACGGCTTGCCGCGAAAGGTCCTCGCCGGCGTTGAAATACTGGCCGACGATCTCGAGCCCTGGGCTGGCGATCACGCCGACGACCTCGAAGTCGAAGCTCTCGCCCTGCACGCGGCAGGTGAACGTATCGCCGACGCCCAGCCCCTGGGCTACGTTGAACTCTCGTGCAACGATGACCGCGCCGCCCTCCACGAGCCGGCGCTTTGCGTACTCGCCGTCGCCCTCGACCCAGACCAGCCGCGTCATCTCAAAGAAGGGCTCGGGCTCGAAGGCGACAAAGGTCGTCTGGTACGTCTGCAAGGCGCGGATGCCGAACGCGTCGGTCTCGACCGGGAACAGCGTGACCGCGCACGTGCTGCGGACATAGGGCAGCTCGTCGAGGGCCTCGCGGCTCTCTTCGGTCAGACGCATGCCGCTGACAAACGCGTCGGGAAAGTCGATCTGCCCGAGCCAATCACGCAGCACCGCGCCGCCGGTGATCCAGTTGGAGATCATGAGCGCGAGGCCGGTCATGAGCGCGCCCGACGTGAAGCCGAGCCGGTACGGCATCGAACGCACGCTGCGGCTGACTACCTTGCTGGGCAGCCCGAGCACGCGCGAGAGTGGGCCCGCGAGCAGCGTGGAGAGCACCAGAAGCACCGGCGGACCGAGCAGGAAGTAGCCCAGGAACATCGCCGGCAGCCCGAACGTCGCGTAGCTCCAGAACACGACCTGCCCGTTGTCGGGCAAGCCCACCGCAATGCCCTGCACGCCGATCAACGCGAGACCAAGCACGCCCAGCACGACCATCGTGATCGGTCTTGGAGCACGCGCCCGGCTGGCGATTGCGCCCATCGGGCTCGTGCGGCTCGCGCGGATCGCCGGCCAGATGGCGCCCAGCACGCCCGCGAAGATCGAACCAAAGAACGCCAGCGCCAGCAACGCCGGGGGTGTCGCGAGCCCGCTCGGCAAGACCTCCCGGTAGTACCACGCTCCAGCCCCAGCGACGCCCACTCCCAAGGGCACACCGATGCACGCGCCCGCGACGCCGATCAGTAGTCCCTCGACGAGCTGTGCCTGCGCGATCTGCCCGCGACTAGCCCCGATACATCGCAGCATGCCCAGCTCTCGCTGACGCTCGACCACGCCCGCGCCCAGGCCGGTCACGATAATGAACGCCGCCGAGAGCAACGCGAGCATTATCGCGAGTGCCAGGCCAAACTGCCCGCTGCGCATGTTCCGATCCAGCCCGCTTGTGATGCGCTCCGTCGTCTGCAGCAGCGAGCCCTCGGGAGACTCATCCTGCCGTGCCTCGGCGATCGCCTGGGCATCGACTCCCGGCTTTACCTTGATGTCGACCTGGGTTAGTTCCTGTTCGCCGCGGCCCGTCGCGGCACGGAGGCCGTCAAGCGTCATGAACGCCTGCGGCCGCCCGCCCAGCGGCGGCGGCTCGCTCATGCCGACGACGCGGACCTCGCGAGACCCGAAGAGCCGTCGAACCGTGATGGTGTCCCCAAGCCGGATGCCTTGCAGCGAGTTAAAGGCTTCGGCCTCGACCGCGTCCGATGGGGGGGTAGTGGGGGCCGGAGGCAATGCCGCCTCGCCGTCCTTCGCGATGAGCGGATCGGCCCGGTTCAGCACGCCGAGCTTTCGGATCTCTTCCAGGCTGCCGTCCCAGGTCAGCCGTCCGGCCAGTGTCGCGTCGAGCACGACCTCGTCGTCCGCCTCGGGCCCGCGGCCGGCGATGATGCGGATCGGGCGGATCGACGCCTCGGCCTTGGGATCAACGCCGATGCCCATCGCGTTGACTCGGAAGTTGGCCCGCCGCTGCCGAAGTGTGCCATCGTCATTGACCGTGTAGACCTCGCGAGTGATCTGTAACGCGAGGTCACGCGACAGCCTCGGCGCGGCCGCCTCGACCTCGGGCCATGCCAGAACCGTGTCCAGCGCACTCTCGGGCATGAAGCCGCCGCGGCCGGTCGGCTCGAGGCGCAGCTCGGCCGAGCCGAAGGTCGCGTCCATGCGTTCGTTGACGGCGTTCGTCGCAGAGCTGAGCGCGCAGGCGACCGCGGCGATCAGCGCCGCCGACAGCGCCACCGCGGATATGAGCAGGCCGGTCCTAACCCGCCTGCGCCACGCGCTGGTGATAGCGAGCCGCAACGCCGGCCGCATCGAGCCCCTCCGTTTCGATCTGTCCATCCATCACACCATCGCGGAGCACGAACACGCGCTCGCAATGCGTTGCCGCCGCCGGCTCGTGCGTCACCATGAGCACGGCCGCCTCTTGTTCACGCGCCACCTCGCCCAGCAACGCCCACAGCTTCTCGCCCGTCTGAGAATCGAGCGCCCCCGTCGGCTCGTCGGCCAGGATCACTCTCGGCTCGAACAGCAGCGCCCGCGCGATCGCCACGCGCTGCTGCTCGCCGCCGCTGAGCGCATCGGGCCGGTGGTCGGCCCGTTCACCGACACCCAGGCGATCGAGGAGCATGGTCGACCGTTCCTGTAGCTGCTTGCCGTCCCGTCCTGCGAGGGAGCCGGGAAGCTCGACGTTCTCACGTGCCGTCAGCGTGGGTATGAGGTTGAATTGCTGGAAGATGATGCCGATGGTCTCGCGGCGGTACGCGTTCGCCGCCCGCTCATCGAGCCGATCAACGCGAACACCGGCGACTTCCATCTCGCCCTCATCGGGCGCATCCATCGCCGCGAGCAGGTGCAGCAGCGTGCTCTTGCCGCTGCCGCTCTGGCCCATGATGGCATAGAAGCCCGGCTCGTCGATCGACAGATCGAGACCGCGCAGCGCATGCACGGTGCGCTCCCCGAGGGTGTACCGCTTGTGCAGTCCCGTGCAGCGGATCATGCCAGTTCTTGGGCCAGCCGGACCGATCGTTTCACGAGCCGCCGCTCGCCGCGTAGGCCTCAGCATCCATCAACGCCTCCAGCTGGCTGGGATCACTGGGCTTGATCTTCACGAGCCATCCCGCGCCATAGCAGTCCTCGTTGATAAGCCCGGGGTTGTCGCCCAGCGCCTCGTTCACCTCGACGATCTCGCCGTCGACGCTGCTGTAGATATCGCTGGTGGTCTTGACCGACTCGACCTCGCCGACGGGATCGCCCTTGGAGACGCTCGTGCCGCCGGGCTTCATCTCGACGAACGTGACATCGGTGAGCTGGTCGACGGCGAACTGGGTGATGCCCAAGACGACAACATCGCCCTCGTGCTTGTGCCATTCGTGGGAGTCGCTGTAGCGACGGTCATCGGGTGCGGGCATGGGTGCGCTCTTTCTTCGTTCGTGTACGTCTCGGCTGAGCCGGCACGGGGTCGAGCCCCCCGCCGGAGCCAATGCTAGAGCCGATGCCCGGTCGGGCCACCCACCCCCGAAAGACTGCCCCCCAGACCGCACCGATGCGGGGGATGCCCCGTGGCTGGGCGACTACAGTCGTTCAATGCTGCTCGCCCTTGCCGCCCGTTCCTTGCGCCCCATGCTCGTCGGCAAGGATGCCACGCTCCCGCTCACCGACCTCCCGCGGTATACGCACGAGCAACTCGGGCTCCACGGGCTGATGCTGTCGGCCGATCTGCTCGCCGGGCGGACGCGTGACGACCTCACGCGGCTGCGCGACGCCTCCGACCGGGCCCGCTGCTCCTGCCTCGTGCTGCTCGAGGAAACCCCGCAGCAGCTCGCTGGGGCCGACGCCAGCGCGGCCGCCGAGCGCATTGGTCGCGTCATGGCCGCCGCCAGCCTGCTGGGCTGTAACGCCGCCGCCGTCGCCGTGGCCGCGCCGGACACACCAGAGGCCCTCGACATCGTCGCCGAGCGATTCAAGGCGCTCATGGGCGACGCCGAGCAGCGCGAGCTCAACCTGCTCATTCTGCCCGGCCCGTCGACACCGCAGCAGGGGCTGACCTCGTCGCCTGATCGCCTCACCGACCTGCTCAAGAAGATCGGGGGCTTCCGCGTCGGGACGATGCCCGACTTTGCCGACGCCGCCAGTGCCGAGGACATGCCCGCGTACCTGCGCCGGGTCACGCCGTACGCCTCCGCTGTGCTCGGCACGACGCTGGGCTTCGGTGTGATCGAGGGCGAACTGGAAGACGAGCGCGCCATCGTCGATCACGATGGCTTTAACCTCGGCGCCGCCGTCGAGGCTATCGCCGCGGTTGGATACGACGGCGCCGTCGGCCTCGATTATCGCGGACCGGGCGATCTCGAGATGGGCCTGCGTCGCAGCCGAGAGGCCTTCGCGAATGCCCTCGCTGGCAACCCAGGGCCCTTCTCGCTGGTGCAGGATGAGGAGATCGACGACGAGATGGACGCCGCCGCGGCCGCCCTGCTCGACGCGATCTTCAACGACGAGAACGAGAACGAGGACGAAGAGGAAGACCAGGAAGGCGCCGGCGACAGTGGGGAATCTTCGCAAGATGCCGATCCAGAGGGTGCGGATGACCAGTCCGCGGCCGATGAGCAGGCGACCACGAGCACCAAACAGTCCTCGAAGAAGAAGACCACCAAGAAGTCGTCCAAGAAGACCAGCAAGAAATCCGCCGCCCAGGATTCGGCGGAGCCCACGTCAGAAGCCGACTCGGAGGACGAGTCATGAACGCCGGAGAACCGCGCGGGCATACGCTCAGCGATCCATCGGCCCACGCTGGCAGACCCGCGAGCGGGGCCAACAGCCTGACCGAGCCCAAGGACTCCGGCCAGGCGTCGGCGAGGCATGCCAGCGTGATCCCACAGGACGTGGACATCATCGTCACCATCGACGGGCCGGCCGGCACCGGTAAGAGCACCGTCGCCCAGGCCCTGGCCGAGCGGCTGGGCCTCGACCTGCTGGATACGGGCGCCATGTACCGCGCCGCTGCCGCCATCGCGATCGACCGCGGCCTCATGGACGACATCGAGGCCGACGACCCAGCCACCCGCGACCCTGCCATCGCTCGATTCGTCGAGGTTGTGACCGAGGCCGATGTCCACTTCGATTGGACGACCGACCCGCCCGCCATCATGGCGTGGTCCAAGGCGCTCGGTAAGTTCGAGCCGATCAACGAACGCATCCGCACACCCGACGTCACGCGGGCCGTCTCGATCATCGCCGGCATCGTGCCCCTTCGGCACCACATGGTGCGCAAGCAGCGCATCATCGCCCACCAGCACCCCCGTCTGGTCACCGAGGGGCGTGACCAGGGCTCGGTCGTGTTCCCCGACGCGCTCGTCAAGTTCTTCCTCGACGCCGATCTGAAAGTCCGGGCCGAACGCCGCGCCGACCAGCTCCGCGCCGCCGGCTATCCGGCTGAGGGAGACGAGCTGATGGAGCAGCTCGCCAGGCGCGACGAGGCCGACCGCAATCGTGATGAGGGCCCGCTCATCTGCCCCGACGACGCCATCACCGTCGATACCTCTGACCTCACGTTCGAGCAGGTTGTCGATCGGCTCGGCCGCGACGTGCTCGACCGCGTGGGCGTGGCCTAACCGAGGGCCCGGCGAAGTGGGTGACGTGAGCCAAGCTGGCGACGCCGAAATCCAGACCAGCCCAACGCACACGTTGGCCTACCGCATCGGCCAGCCGATGACGCGTGTCTGGTTCCGCTCCTTTCATAATGCCCAGTGGTTCCACCCCGAACGCATGCCCGACTCCGGCCCGGTGCTGGTCGTCGCCAATCATCAGAGCTACTACGACCCGCCCCTGATCGGCGGTGGCATCAAGAAGCGACCCCTCGATTACCTGGCGCGTGCAGGCCTGTTTAAGAACCCTCTTTTCGGCCGCTTCATCAGCGCGTTCAATGCGTTCCCCATCAAGGAAGACACCGGCGATCGCGCCGCACTCAACGCCGTCATCGATCGCCTGCACGCCGGCGGTGCCGTGCTGCTGTTCCCTGAAGGTCGGCGGACCCGAGATGGCCACGTCATGCCGCTCAAGCGGGGCATGGCCCTGATCCTGCGCAAGGCCCGCTGCCCGTTGCTGCCAGTCGCCGTGGACGGCGTATACGACGTGTTCCCGCCCGGCCAGAAGCGCCCAAGCCTGTTTCGCGGCCCCATTGGCGTCCATTACGGCGAACCGATCATGCCCGACGAGCTACCCCGGCACGCCGAGCCGCTCCTCTCGATGCTGCACGAGCGTCTCGAAGCCCAACGCCTCGAGCTTCGCCTCGAACTCCTAAAGAAGAGCGGCGGCAAGTTCCCGATGCCGCTTTCACCGAAGACGCTTCGAGCGGTGGAGTAGGGCGTCCTAGTCGTGCCGCAGCGCCACGATCGGATCCTGCCGCGCCGCCTTGCGCGCCGGGTAGAGCCCGAATATCAGCCCTGTCAGCACGGCCACCGTCATCGCCACGATCACCGACCACCAGGCGAGCTGCGTCGGCAGGCTCGCGTCGGCCGGGATGAACTGGCCGACCAATGGCAGGTTTGGCAGCATGGGCACGGCCCAGCCCAGCAACAGGCTGATGCCCACGCCCAGAGCCACGCCGATGAGCCCGCCGATGAGGCTCAGCACACTCGTCTCGACGAGGAACTGCCACACGATGTGCTTGCGCGTGGCGCCAAGCGCACGGCGGATGCCGATCTCGCGCGTGCGCTCGGTCACGGTGGCGAGCATGATGTTCATGATGCCGATACCGCCGACGAGCAGGCTGATGCCGGCGATCGCCATGAGCATGAGCGTGCCGCGAAGGGCCGCACGCTCGGCATTCTCCAGAAGCTCGAAGGGCACGACCATTGAGACGTCACTCATGCCCTCGCGTCTGGTCTCGAGGATGCGCTCCATGCGTTGCGCAAGTCCGATGACATCCTCTCGTGCGGGTGCGGTCATGTAGAGCTCGGACACGTGTACCTGCGCCGCGTTGAACGAGCCCGACGTGCGCCGGACGACGGTGTCGCCGAAGACATACCTCGCTGTTTGGATCGGGATGTGCACGTCGAAGTTGAGGTCGCGACCGACGAGGGCCGAGCCCGCACCGCCCGCGAGCCCAACGGGCTCCAGCACGCCCACGATCCGCATCGCCTTGTCGTCGATCGAGATCGTGTTGTTCAGCGGGTCGTCCAGCGGGAAGAACCGCCGCGCGACCTCCGAGCCGATGACGCACACCATCGCCCGCTCGTCATTGTCGCCGTCGGTCAGGTACCGACCCCGGTCCACACGCAGGTTGGCGACCTCGGCCAACTCGGGATCCACGCCGTAGGACTGGCTGGTCTGCTTCTCGGCACCGCGGATGAGCTCCGCGCCGACCTCCTTGAGCGCGACGATCCGAGCTTCGTCCGAGAAGTTTTCATCGATGATGCGCAGGTCGTTCCACGTCAGCCCATAATTCACGACAAACGACCGCTGTTCGCCCTGCTGCTGGGTCTCCGGCGGCCGCTGGCTTCGAACGATGATGTTCCGGGCGCCCAACTGTTCGATCTGCCGGAGGGCCTCCTGCTTGCTGCCCTCGCCGATGGACACCATACAGATCACGGCCGCCACGCCCAGGATAATGCCCAGGGCCGTCAGGAAGCTGCGCAGCTTGTGCAATCGAAGATTTGCGATGCCAAGGCGGATTGTTTCAAGCAGGAAAGCCATGGCCCGATGGTATCGTATCGGGTAGACCGTGGATGCACCCAAGGGTGATATCCGGGGCCTCTGCGGGTAACCTAGACATGACTCGGGCGTGAAAGCGAGGGCCGAATGAGCACTGAAGTCAGCGAACACTATCGCGGTGAAGCCGGACGCGACTACGCCGAGGCTCGGCACAATTCGGCCGACAGCCCCGGCTATGACTTCAATTTCGCTTTCTTCAGGGACCATCTCAAGTCCGGCGATCGCGTGCTGGACTTCGGCTGCGGCAACGGCGGCATGCTCTCGCGAATCAAGGACTTTGGCGCCTCGCCGACGGGGCTCGAGGTAAACCCCGCCGCAGCGGCGATGGCGCGCGAGCGCGGCTACGACGTGTACCCGGATATCGAAGAGTTGCCCGACGACATGACGTTCGACGCCATCGTGAGCAACCACGTTCTTGAGCACGTGCGTGATCCGAGCTCGACGCTCGAGCGACTACGCCGCCAGCTTGTTCCGGGCGGTCGCCTCATCCTGAAGCTCCCGGTCGATGACTTTCGCGCCGGCCTCCAGCGTGGCTTTTCGAAGGACGACGTCGACCACCACCTGCACACGTGGACGCCCAGGCTGCTGGCCAACACGCTGTATGAAGCCGGGTACGACGTCAAGTCGTGCAGCGTTCTCACGAGCGCGTGGCATCCGAAGCTGTTCTGGACCGCCAAGTTCGGTCTCCAGGGCGCCGCGTTCTGGGCGTTCGCCGTTCTCAAGAAGCGTCGGCAGTTGCTCGCGGTTTCGGTGAACCCGGGGGGCTGAGTACCCGATAGTGCCCTTGCGAAGATCGCAGCCGATCCGTCCACGCCCACGTGCGTATATGGATTGAGCGTTCGAGATCCAAGGGATATCTAGGGTGGCCACGAAGACTCCCATCGACATCGAGATCGGCATCGAAACGGCAACGAGCCGGGGCTGGTCGTACGACGTCACACTCACGGGGCCGTCTGGTACAACCGGGCACTGCATCACCATGTGCTGGCACGACCACGACTACTGGTGCGGCGGCGCACTTGCGCCCAGCCGCATGCTCGAGCGTCTGCTCGGCCTCGTGCTCCAGCATCTCGGGCAGGGCTCCACGCCCCAACATCTCCCCGAGCGCTTCGACTGCGCCATCGCCCGCCGCTGGCTGCCCGACCTCGACGACCAACTCCGTCAGGGCTCGGCCAAGGGCGGGGTGATCCTGCCGGGCTGAGTGATCGGCGAAGGGCCACCAGGCTGCCTGAGATCTTGGAAGCTGGCGTGGAGTCGGAGCCCGCCTGGTAGCGTCGCGCGTCCACATATCGGCACGCGCTATGCTGGCTCGCCCGTAGTCAAAGTGTGGTGCTGCTTGGGAGAGCCTGAGAAGTGAGACGAGTCCTTCGCAACCTGTACTTCAGCTACTCGCAGTGCTTCGTTTTCGATGAGTCTGAGGAACAGCACGGCTGTGAATGGACCGATGAGCACGTGAATCAGGGGTTCGTCAGGCGAGAGAAGGTCTTGGCCTTTGGCACCATTTTGCAGTTTGGCACTGCACGGCTCACTGTGTCATTTGATCCGATCGCCGATCTTGGCGGAGCGGGCAGATCGATCCGGTGCCCTCTCTACCTACCTTCCGGCAAGCTTGTCGTTATGGGGCCGGAAGAAACGATGTACGAGACCGCGCCGGTGGTTCTCGTAGAACCCGGCTGGTATTTTGTCACCTGCTCGCAGTGGGTTGATGACAACGAAGAGGTCGACATGAACATCAATTTTGCAAAAGACAAAGGTGCCGGTCCGCAGCAAAGCGCGGTGCTCATTGCTGATCGGGGCCTGAACGTGCCGAAAAACTTGAGAGAAGATGGCGCTCCGGTCGAGCTGCTGTAGACAACTCGGCTGGTATTGCGTTCAGCCGCGTTAGTCGTCCCCAAACGCCGCCTCGCATCGAAGCGATTGCCAGATCTCCATAGCTCGCTCCCGAAACTCGGGATCTCCGAACATGATCGACACGAACGCGACGGAGCGGTTGTCGGCCATCGAGATGCCCTGAAGCATCAGCACGGTCTGGCCTTCTTCGTCTTGCTCGCCCCAGTCTCCGCGGCCGATGCACGTGTCCGATTCCCACTCCACGCCGGGATCTTCCTCTTCGGCGGTGGCTTCGGCGAATTCCTCTTTCGTGCCGGGCATGTCGTTGGGCGCGAGCGCAGGCGACACGCGGATGGTCATGCTGCCATCGCTCGCGAGCCACGCGCTGTGGTCTTCGTCTTCCTCGAGCGCAGTGCCGAACGAACCGGGAAGCGTGAGACTCCACCCTCCCCCGATCATGTGCTTGATGCTCCCGCGGCGATAGCCGATGGTCCCCGCTCGCCCACAGGCTCGATCATGCACCATCTCGGCCATGCGTGGGCGCTCATGATCCCCAGGAATCTCATCGAGCGCGCTGTTGAAGTTGCTGATCATCTCCGACCACTCGGGCCACGGATAGGGCAGCCCACCGTCTTCGTCGTATCCGCGTTCCAGCCACTCCAGCGCCATCCCGATCGCCACGAAATCATCCTCAACCGCGGGCGGGCTCCATGGCACGTTGCTCCACATCGTCGCGATCGCGAGTTGGAGCTTCGCGGCCGGCCCCAGATCGGGCTGCCACCACGCGAAGAAGTCGTCACCGGCTGATCCATCCTCAGCGACACTCTCCACCCACGCACGATCTCGCGGGCCGAGCGGCGTGATCGCGAAAGGGACATCGTGCGGCGCCCAGTGCATGGGCATGCAAAGACGCGTGCCGCTCATGTCCTCGGGTGAGTCTTGGAGAACACCGCTGCACAAGGCCTCCAGCCATGCTCGGGCAGCCCGGATTGCCCCCTCGTGCGTGAGCTCGTCCTCCTCGGTTTCCGCGTCCAGTTCTTCCCATGTCAGGCCGAACTCCGCGAGCTCGCGTAGTCGCTCCCACACGAACACGCAGTATCCGGGCCCAAGCTGGTTCCACCGGCATTGCACCTCGATCGTGGCGCCATCGACGGCCTCAAACGCGATCGGTTCTGACGTCGTCGAGAAGGAGACCAGCAGCCCGCGACCATCCTCGATGATGTTCGGCTCTCCGACGAGGTCATCGCCGAAGTGCTCATCGAAGTACTCGGCGATGCGCAGTAACGCTTCTTTGGCGCGACCCGCGGTCTTGGCCGTCCCGCTGATGTCCAGGCCCATCGATCCCCCCACGAGCGTCGGCTCGTTACGTCGTCTTTAGCATGCCCTTCAGGTATCTTCCCGTATGGCTTGCGTCGATCTTCGCGATCGTCTCCGGCGTCCCCTCGGCCACGATCGTGCCGCCGCCATCGCCGCCCTCGGGGCCTAGGTCGATGATCCAGTCGGCCCGCTTGATCACGTCGAGGTTGTGCTCGATAACGACCAGCGTGTTCCCCGCGTCGGCCAGGCGATCGAACACGGAGACGAGCCGGCTGATGTCCTCGAAGTGCAGCCCGGTCGTCGGCTCATCGAGCACGTAGAGCGTGTGCTCGGTGCTGGGCGTGCCGTCGATGCGTGTGCCCTTGCCCAGCTCCGTCGCGAGCTTGACACGCTGTGCCTCTCCGCCCGAGAGCGTGGTGCTGGGCTGGCCCAAAGTCAGGTAGCCGAGGCCAACATCACGCAGGCACTGGACGAACCTCAGGATCTTGCCTTGGGCCTCGAAGAAGTCGCACGCGTCCTCGATGGTCATGTTAAGCACGTCGGAGATGTTCTTGCCCTTGTAGAGCACCTCGAGCGTCTCGCGGTTGTACCGCTTGCCCTTGCACACTTCGCACTGCACGAATACGTCGGGCAGGAAGTGCATCTCGATCTTCTTGACGCCTTGGCCCTGACACGACTCGCAGCGCCCGCCCGCGCCGGCCTTGCCCACACGGTCGGCCGGCACGTTGAAGCTGAACCGCCCGGGCATGTAGCCGCGCATCTTCGACTCGCGGGTGCTCGCGAAGACCTTGCGGATGTCGTCGAAGACGCCCGTGTACGTCGCCGGGTTGCTCCGGGGCGTCCTCCCGATGGGCGATTGATCGACCTCGATGATCCGATCGATCCGCTGCATGCCATTCACGCGAGTGTGCGCACCAGGCTTGGTCCGCGTGCCGCTGATCTCTCGCTTGAGCGCCTTGAGCAGGATGTCGTTGACCAGCGTGCTCTTGCCGCTGCCCGAGACGCCCGTCACGCACACGATGCCGCCGACCGGGAACGCCGCGTCGACGCCTCGGAGGTTGTTTTCCTTGGCACCCTTCACGACGACGGCGGTCTTCGCGTTCAGCTTCCGCCGCGACTCGGGTACTTCGATCTTCCGCTTGCCCGAGAGATACTCGCCCGTCAGCGATCCCTTCGCCGCGCACACCTGGTCCACGGTTCCCTGCGCAACAACACGCCCGCCGTGTACGCCCGGACCCGGCCCGATATCCAGCACGTGGTCGGCCGAGCGGATCATGTCCTCGTCGTGCTCGACGACAAGCACGGTGTTCCCGATGTCGGTCAGGTGGCGCAGCGTGCGGATCAGCCGATCGTTGTCGCGCTGGTGCAGGCCGATCGTGGGCTCGTCCAGCACATAGCACGCCCCAACAAGCCCGCTGCCGACCTGCGTCGCGAGGCGGATGCGCTGCGCTTCACCGCCCGAGAGCGTCGCCGTTCGGCGGTCGAGCGAGAGGTAGTCCAGCCCCACGCTCTGCAGGAATCGCAGCCGGTTGCCCACCTCGCGCACGATCGGCTCGGCGATCGCCATGCCCTCCTCGCTGAGCTTGAGCCCCTCGATGAACGCCATCGCGTCGCCGATGGTCAGGCGGCTGAGCTCGCTGATGTTCAGCATGCTGCCGTCGTTCTTGGGCCGGCCGATGACCGTCGACGAACCGCCACGACCCATGTCCGCCTTGTGCGAGCTCTCGACGCACACGTGCAGCGCCTCGATGCGCAGCCGATCGCCGTTGCAATCCGGGCACACGCGTTCGCTCTGGAACGTGTGCAGGTGGTCCTTCACCCAGCTCGACTCGGTCTTGTTGAACCAGTCGTGCAACATCGGCAGCACGCCGGGCCACGAGTCGCTGAACTGTTCCTCATGCTCCGGCCGGGTGCCGTGCATGAGGATGTCGTAGACCTCGTCGCTCAGGTCGTTGAGCGTGGCGGTCTGCGGCACGCCGAACCTGCGGCAGAACCACCGCAGCCGCTTGGGATACACCATGCCACCCGGCCCGCTCTTCTTCCATGGGGCGATGCCGCCCTTGAGGATGCCGCGGTCGGCATCGGGCGCAACCAGCTCCTCGTCGAACTCCAGGATGTGCCCAAGCCCCAGGCACGTGCTGCACGCACCAAACGGCGAGTTGAAGCTGAACACGCGGGGCTCGAGCTCGTCGAGCGCATAAGCCGGGTCGTCAGGGTCGGCCAGCTTCGCACTAAAGCTATGGTCGTTCCAAGCGTCCTTGTCCTCGACGGCGATCACAACCGAGCCAAGCCCGACCTGCAACGCCGCCTCGATCGACTCGGCCAGCCGCTGCCGGACGTCGTCTCGCAACACGATGCGATCGATGACCGCGTCGATATCGTGCTTGGCGTACCGCTCCAGATCCAGCGGGTTATCGCTGGGCTCCTTGAGCACGTCGCGCAGGTCGACGACATTGCGGTCCACACGCGCCCGCTGCCAGCCCATGCCCTGCAGACGCTCGAGAACGTCGCGGTGGAAGCCCTTCTTGCCGCGCAAGACCGGGGCGAGCACCATCAACCTCGTGCCCTCGCCGAACCGAAGCACCGCATCGACGATCTGCGTCGCGCTCGTGGCGCTGATGACCTTGCCGCTGCGCGCGGTCACCGTGCCGTCACGCTTGGTCTTGGTCGGCCGCCACGAGTACGGCGTGCCGCACCGAGCGAAGAGAAGCCGCAAGTAGTCGTAGATCTCTGTGGTCGTCGCCACGGTCGATCGCGGGTTGTGCGCCGCCGACCGCTGCTCGATGGCGATGGTGGGGGGGATGCCCTCGATCTCGTCGATGTCGGGCTTCTTGAGCTGGTCGAGGAACTGCCGGGCGTACGCCGACAGGCTCTCCATGTACTTGCGCTGCCCCTCGGCGAAGATCGTGTCAAACGCGAGCGAGCTCTTGCCGCTGCCGCTGAGCCCGGTGATGACCACGAGCTTGTCGCGCGGGATGGTGACGTCGATCGACTTGAGGTTGTGCTCGCGCGCGCCCTTCACGCGGATCGACGGCCCCTCGACCGTGGGCGGCGCCGAGGAGATCACGCCGCCGCGCTTCCGCCCACCCCTGGGTGGCTTGGGCTCGATCTCGCCCTTCCGCTTCGCGTTCTTTGATGACGACGCCATGACCGCTGCTTCCGTGCTCATCTCGCTCCGTTCGACCCGAGCCTCGCTCGACCCCGAGCCGTGACGATAGCACTTCCAAACCCCGAACGGATGCTGGTGCTCCGCTCCCGGCTGTTCCCCCCAACGACCATACCGTCCGCCATGCCGCTCCGCCCGAACTCTTGTGCCGTTTGCGTTCCATTCCTGGCATTGGCCGCCTTTGCCGCGTCGTGTGCACATCCCGCCGGCCACCTGCCAGGCGAGGACGAAGCGGGCTTGGGCTCACGGCCGCCCGAACAGCCCTTCTTCGCCAATCCGCCGGCCTGGCGACCGATCTACCAGGGCATCGAGTACGCCGAATTGGCGTACGACAAGCCGCGCGCTATGGCCGTCCAGTTGCTGAGGGTCGACACCGAGGCGGACGGCCTGGAGATCATCACCACGCCATCCAACGGCGACGAGCCCCTCGAGACCAACGCCCAGACCACCCGCCAATTCCTCGAAGAGCACGATCTCAGCGTCGCGATTAACACGCACTTCTTCGACCCGTGCTGCAGCCGCGTTCTTGGAGAAGACAAGAACCTCGTCGGCCTGTCCATCGCGCAAAGCGAGGTCGTCAGCCCGGCGAGCGACTCCAGCCAGCCCGACGCGATCTTCTTCACGCGGCGGCAAGACTCCGACACTCCCGCCATCAAGGCCTTC
>ERZ1740058.389-NODE-389-length-35261-cov-7.664659_pt1 | contig 35261 bp, 27 predicted proteins | sample MGYA00581745_ERZ1740058 | MGnify/ENA primary metagenome ERZ1740058 (study PRJEB43018, sample SAMN04849742) | marine metagenome | isolation source: floating plastic debris | place: Pacific Ocean | collected 2008-08-30 | study: EMG produced TPA metagenomics assembly... | reverse complement strand
ACGTGAGAGGCTTGATATTCAGAAAGAAGATACCGTGATCGGGTGTGTGTCTCGAATGAAAGAGCAGCCACAATTAATTGAAGCACTTCAGTATTTAGACGCTTCTGTCAAAGTGATTTTTGCGGGTATTGAGGAAGGTAGTTTGGATAAGCACATTGATCAGTATGGGATCAAAAACTCGATAATTTATGCGGGAACACTGAGTAAGAATGATACCCTGCATCTTTATAAACTGTTGGATGTAAATGTATTACCTTCTACTATGGACGGATTTGGTCTAGTGCTGGTAGAAGCTATGGCGTTAGGCGTGCCAGTGGTAGCTACAAATTTTGGTGGTATCAAGAGTGTTGTTACTGACGGTGTGGATGGTCTACTGTTTGACAACAACGACGCAAAAGGGTTAGCCAATCAAATTAAAAAAGCACTTTACAATCAGCCAATTCGTGAAAAACTAATTCAAAACGGAAAGTCTACCGCTTTAGAAAAATTTTCGATTGAAAAAACGGTCGAAAACCACGAAACTTTTTTTCAATCGCTCCTTAAAGATTAGTCTTCTTTGGTGTATTTCCAACGGCGGTGAGACCATAACCAGTTGGCAGGCTGATCATGGATTACTTTTTCGGCTAATTGCACATACTTAGCCAGTATCTGGGATTTTGTCGAGTGGGGAGGATCAGCCACTCTGTGAAATTGAACCTTGTAGTATCCTCTAGAAACTCGGTACATGGCCGCAAATACCACGGGATACTCAGTGAGACGAGGTAGTTGTTCAACGCCCTGGTAGAATCCGGTCTCTCGGTGAAGGAAAGTGATCCAATGTTTGGTGGTTCCTAAGGCGGGGGTTTGATCGGCTACTACTGCAATAGCCCGTGCATCGCTTTTTCGTTTTAATATGGCCCGAGCCGCGTAGTCTTTATTAATAGGCTCACCCCCAAAGCGGGATCTTATCAGGTACATAAACCTATCCATCTTACTGTTAGAAAGTTTTTTATACATTGCATCAACAGGATAGGGCAACTGTAAACAACCAGCCAACAAGAGCCACTCCCAGTTGCATTGGTGGGCGGCAAGAATAATTATTGATTTTTGCTGCTGATAATATTCATGGATTAGTTCCATACCCTCGAATACTACTCTTTTTTTTAGCTCTTTAGCCGATATAGTTCGTCCGTACAAAGTTTCTACGGAAACTGTTGCCAGGTTGCGATAGAAATCTTGGGCAATATTTTGTATTTCCTCAGCAGATTTCTCCGGAAATGAACGCTGTAAATTATCAAACACCGTCTTCCGCCGGTAACGAACTACGCGGTAAGCTAAAAATGCTGCAAGATCGGATAATCCGTAGAGCCAGCGTAGAGGCCAATGCGACAAAAATCTTAGAAGAAAAATCATGAATGGCAAAGTAAAGAACTGCTAATCAGCAATCCAATACTAAAACTTTAGCGGAATGAAAACTCAGAAAAGAAACTACTCGATAACCAGAATCCAGGCTTTAGAGAATTGCGGATCTTTCCGTATTTGATGAATACGAGAGCGGATATTGTCAGCATTATCCGACTTCATAATACTGGTGTAGAAGTATTTTTTATCGGAATTATAGCCAACCGAGGCAGTGTAGCCTTTGCTAGATAACTGTCGCGCTAGCTTCTCAGCATTAGGACGTTGAGAGAAGGTGCCAGCAATCAGGTATACTCCTTCTTCCATCTCCAGTGGATGATTACTTTGCTTGCGTTTAGCTTTGGCAAAGCGGGGTTCCTGCGGCTTTTCTTTTCCTAACGTAACCGTACCGCTACTAGAATTATCAATCTCCTCGAAGGTAATATTTTCCAGATCAGCTGGTTCCTTTTGGTTGGGCTGACTTGCCACATTGGGCTGTTTCACAGAGGTCTTAGTCTCGATCTTCTGCTGACGCTGGGTTTTGGTACTTTCTGTACCGGTAGAAGTAGGTGGGTTAACCGTATTCTGATTATCGACTGGTTGTACCTGCTTGCGAGACGGAGTAGGTTCGGGGCGCTTTTTGTCTGCTTTTTTCTTCTCTTTCTCTTTTTTCCTTTGCGCTTCAATTACCGCCTCAGGAATGGCTTCCGAGTCTTTTTTAGTGGTTAGACGAGGTTTACGGCGCATGGTAGCTCTTTTCTTACCCAACACCAGTGCTAGTTGTACTTCGTGGGTCCCAAAACTGTTGGGAGCAAGATCATTGCCACCCAAACCGTAGTGGTACCCAAACTTGAACGATTTGGTTTGAAATCCAATTAAGGAAGCTATGCCCGCTTGCTGCTGGTAGCCGCCCCCTACCCAAAAACTACTACCAATTCGTAACAAAGCCAGTGCTTCAGCTTGAGGTTCTGACTGAGTGGCATAGTGGTATAACAGAGTTGGTTCCAGGAAAACACGAGCACCCAGAGTGAATTTATAGTTTAAACTGACGATAGCTCGATCAAACTGACTTATACCTCCTGTACTAGTTGGATCGATGAAAGAAGGAGGTGAGAATAACTCAGGAACGGAAAGGCCGAGGTTAAAGCCGGAATGGTGGTATTGAAGACCAAATCTTCCTCTCAAATAAGCTCCCGCATTTTGTGCTGCCTGAAAGATAGCATCGTCACTGCTATTTACGCTGGATAAGTCATATCCATCAAGCCCGATTCCGGCTGAAAGCCCAAAACGGATATAGTGTTCTTTTTCTGCCGAAAGCGGTACCAAATAAGCAGCAGTGGCCCGAAAGGCTGATGTCTGAAAGATACCTAGTCGGTCATGAGTTAGATCGGCTCCAATTGACAGCGGATTGGCATTTCCGGTAGGGGTATGAAAACTCAGGTTTGCGCTACTGGGTGCCCCTTCAATGCCTAACCATTGCTGTCGATAGGTTAAATAGAGTACCGGATGGGCATCGTAGCCAGCAAAGGCCGGATTATAGAGATAGGGATTGGTAATATGATGGGTGAAAAAGGGCATACGTTGACCTACTACAGTCGAACTGAAGGATAACATTAGAAGTAAAAAAGCAGCGATCCTCACACCCATGAGTTAGTTCATACAATACATCGAAACAAAAATATAAAAGGATTAAATAGTAAAAAGGTAAGAAAGGATGGTACCTTACGAATGAGCGATATTGGTAGTTATCGTCTCTTTTCGAGCAAATAAACCTCAGTAAGGCTAATAAAATATAACTATTACAATAATGATTAGGTAATTTTTATACAAAATGGTCATGTTACTGAGGGATATTGCTATTTTCTAACGAATAGAAATACCATCTTTTGTAATGGGGGATGGAATCTGCTAGTTTCGCTGATTATCTGACTTACAAAAAATGGAAGAAACAGCCACCTCCTCAGCACTTTTTACAGACGATCCGGTCATTTTTGGTATTTTGATGGTTGTACTCGCTTTCGTTTTTAAAACTTCGGCAAGTGAGCGTCCATTTTGGCAGAAATTTTATGCATATGTCCCGTCGGTTTTGCTCTGCTACTTTATTCCCGGAATACTTAATTCACTGAATATAATTTCCAGTGAAGAATCTAATCTGTATTATGTGGCATCACGCTACCTACTGCCCTCCAGTCTGATTCTGTTTACCATTGGCATTGATTTGAAAGCAATCTCTCGCTTAGGAAGAAAAGCGGTGATTATGTTCTTTGCTGGTACTTTTGGCATTATTGTAGGTGGTCCCTTAGCTATTTTGGTGGTGTCTACCTTCTCGCCGGAAACAGTAGGTGGGGCCGGACCTGATGCCGTATGGCGAGGACTAACTACCGTCGCCGGAAGCTGGATTGGGGGCGGGGCCAACCAAACCGCCATGAAGGAAGTATTTGAGGTGGGAGACAGTATTTTCCCGGCAGTTTTAGCCGTCGATATTATCATCGCCAATCTATGGTTAGCAGTGTTACTTTACGGTAGCGGACGTACCGAACGAATAGACCAATTCTTTCGGGCTGATGCTTCGGCGATAAAGGAAGTTCGGAAACGGATTGAAGACTATGCTGCCAGCATTATGAAAATACCCAAGACCTCCGATTTGATGCTCATTTTAGGTATTGCGTTCGGAATCACCGGATTTTCACATTTATGCGCTAACAATATTGCTCCGTTTTTGCAAGAAAATTACCCGGTACTAGAACAGTTTAGCCTTACCTCTACTTTCTTCTGGATCGTAGTAATTGCTACTGGACTAGGATTGGCATTATCGTTCACGAAAATGCGAGAATTAGAGGGAGTGGGAGCTTCTCGCATTGCCACGGCGTTTCTGTATGTACTAATTGCCACTATCGGCATGGAGATGGATCTTACGGCAGTGGTAAAAAGTCCCGGACTATTTATGGTAGGAGCAATCTGGATTATCATCCATGTAGTGGTACTTTTGTTAGTAGCTAAGCTGATTAAGGCTCCTTTCTTTTTTGTGGCGGTGGGTAGTCAGGCCAACGTAGGGGGAGCTGCCTCTGCCCCGGTTGTAGCCTCAGCTTTCAGTCCGTCCCTGGCTCCCGTTGGGGTGTTACTGGCAGTTTTGGGCTATTTTGTTGGCACCTACGGCGCCTGGTTATGCGGTATACTGATGCAAAATGTAGCAGAGTAACGAAAGACTATACTCATTCTGAATATAGATAAGTGTACTACATGATGCATCTGGCTTTCTTCAGAAACTTTCTACCGGAAAGCCTAGTAGAGTGATCAATTTGACTCGTAGTGGAGCTAGAAAAACGATAACTAAAAAATTAGTTGTTCTAAGCAATTAGTCCTACATTGTGAATATTTCCTAGTCTTAACGGACGAAATTATTTTACTATGTTAACTAACTTTTTACGAACGGCTTTCCGAAGCTTCTACCGAGATAAATCATTCTCACTGATTAATTTATTAGGATTATCACTGGGGATTGTTGCCTTTGTATTTATTATTCAGTACGCTTCATTTGAAATGAGCTACGATGGCTTTCATGAATATAAAGATCAAATATATCGCGTAAGTCGGCACGAATACGGTGAACATCCCGAAGCTAGTGTCAATGCTTTTTATGCCATTGGTCCGGCAGCCTACACTAGCTTTCCTGAAGTAATTAACTATACCCGATTGCACCCCGCTGATGGAATGATTAGCTATCAATCTGAACGCGGTGAGACTGTGAGTTTCTTTGAAGATCAAGCTTACTACGCTGATACTTCCTTTTTCCATATGTTTTCTTACTCCCTACTACAGGGAGATCTTACCACCCTATTGCATAACCCCGCTTCAGTTGTAATATCCGAAACGATGGCCAAAAAGTATTTCGGAGATACTGATCCTATGGGAAAGGTCTTAACCCTTTCCACTGCCGAATGGGAAGACGGAAATTACACGGTGGAAGGAGTATTCAAAGATGTTCCTGCCAACAGTCACTTAATGTTTGACTTTATTTTTCCTATTGAAAATCTACTGAATAATTTCCAGTTTGAAGGGCAGGGTTGGACTTGGGTGAACTTTCAAAACTACTTACTCATTGAAGCGGGTGCGGATGTCGCTTCTCTTCAAGAAAAGCTATCAACCTTTCCAGAGAAGCACTTAAAATCTCTACTAGATCGCCATAATATCCAAATGGAATTTCATCTACAAGCTGTAGCTGATATCAATCTGTATGCTGAACTATCGGGGGAACTCAAAGAAACGGGTAAGTGGAAGAAGCTTCGTATACTAATTACAGCAGCTTTTTTCATTGTTGGTTTAGCCTGGCTTAACTATATCAATTTAACTACCGCCCGTGCCATACGACGATCAAAAGAAGTAGGAATGAGAAAAGTATTAGGTTCTAATCAATGGATGTTAGTTAAGCAATTTTTACTAGAGTCCCTCCTAATCAACCTTATAGCAATTACCTTGGCAGCGTTGATACTTTTTTTGCTACTTCCGCTACTTAGGCAGTGGGTTACAACGCCTTTTGTCTTTGATTGGAGTAAACAATACCCGTATTGGCTCCTGTTTGCCGCTATTTTTGCTGTTGGAACGCTGCTCAGTGGCTTCTATCCGGCGCTTTATCTAGCTTCACTAAAGCCAATTCAGGCACTAAAGGGAAAATTGTCTGGTCAGGATAAAAATTACGTTAGACAAACACTAGTGGTGATTCAGTTTGTGGTATCACTCTCATTGATGGTTGGAACGATTGTCATCTATCGCCAGATCGCATTGATGCAACAGCAAGATTTAGGAATAGATATTTCACAAAAACTAATTATAAAGGCACCTGGCATTGTACAGAAGGGCTTTTGGAGAGAACTGGACGCTTTCAAAAACGAAGTAGCTAAACAAGTTGGTATAAGTAATGCCGCCGTTTCTTTTGAAGTGCCCGGACACAACCTACGATGGGGGCAAGAAGTAGACGTCACAGGTGGTAGACAAGATGTTACATTACAATGGACAAGCTTCGATCATGATTTTATCCCTACGTATGATATAGAGATTATTGCTGGGAGGAACTTCTCAGGAAAGTTTGAAGGTCCAGTCATACTCATTAATGAATCAGCCGCAGAAGCATTGGGTTTTGAAAGTCCCCAAGATGCTATTGACCGAGAAGTGATTGCCGCACTTCCTCGGCGAATTATCGGCGTCATTAGTAACTATCATCAGCGATCAGCCAAATTTGACGTTGAGCCTTTGGGAATTAGCCCATTTTCTAAAGAGCGAGGATACATTACCTTAATAATTCAACATCAGCGTATAAGTGAAACAATTGCTGATGTAGAGAAAGTCTACCAAGCAATGTTTCCGGGAAATGCATTTGAGTACTTCTTTCTGGATGAATATTTTGGCCAGCAGTATGAGTCTGACCGGCAGTTCAGCCATATCATATCCCTCTTTTCCGGACTAGCCTTATTTATTGCCGGGTTAGGGTTGCTAGGATTTACCGCGTATCTGAGTCAGAGCAGAGCTAAAGAAGTAGGCATACGCAAAGTACTGGGAGCGGAAAACTTGAATATTTTCATGTTATTCAATACTGAAGCTGTCAAGCTAGTACTTTTAGCAAGTGTGATTGCGTTGCCTCTCGTTTACTTATTAGCGCAGCAGTGGTTAGCTGGATACGCAACTCGTATTGAACTTAACTTCTTTCATTTTGCCATTCCAGGAATGATATTACTGGTTTTTACCGTAATGATCATCTCTTTTCAGTTAGCAAGTGTCATCAAGACCAATGCGGTAGATTTATTACGGAATGAGTAATAAGTTTCAAACCATCAGCAAAAATTATTACGAACTGTGGATAATACCTTTTCTCGACTATTCTAGAACGCTATCAAATAATCTAATCTATGGCCACAACTCCCCAAAAAGTACTAAAAGACTTAAAAAAAGGACAATACGCTCCGGTTTATTTTTTACAGGGCGATGAGCCTTTTTATATCGACCAAATTGCTCAATACATTGAACAAAATGCTTTAACCGAAACAGAAAAAGGGTTTAATCAAATCATCCTCTACGGCAAGGATACTGACTTACCTACCGTACTTACTAACGCCAAGCGGTTTCCTATGATGGCGAACCGACAGGTGGTATTGGTAAAAGAAGCGCATGAATTGTCCGATTTGCAGCAAAAAGGGGGGCAGGAAATGCTATCGCAATACGTACAGCACCCTTTACCCTCCACTGTATTGGTTTTCTGCCACAAGTACAAAATGCTAAACAAAAAGCTGGCGTTGAGTAAGACTCTTGAGCAGTTTGCGGTGCTAGTGGAATCCAAGAAAATGTACGACAATCAGGTACCGGATTGGATCATTCGGTGGGTAGAGCAGCAGAACCACACGATTGAAGAGCAGGCGGTACAGATGCTGATGGATCACATTGGCAACAATCTGGAGCGTTTGGCGAATGAACTGGAGAAAGTATCGATTAACCTGGAGAAAGAATCTCAGACAATGATTACCGCTGACCTAGTGCAAAAATACGTAGGTATAAGTAAGGAGTTTAATGCGTTTGAGCTACAGAAAGCCATTGCTCAGGGTAACTTTGCTAAAGCATTTCAAATTGTGTACTACTTTTCGGCTAATCCCAAAGCTAATCCTATCATTCCGACTATTGCTTTGCTGTTCACCTTTTTTAGTAAATTACTGTTGGTGCACCAGGCCACCGATAAAACGGAGCGCGGATTAGCCTCGTTACTGAAGGTACACCCATTTTTTGTGAAAGAATACCGGGTGGCGGCGGTCAATTACCCGCTTCCCAAAGTGATTCGTAACATCGGTTTATTACGAAGAGCCGATCTAAATTCTAAAGGGATTGAAAATACTACCGGTAGCGATGATCAAATTCTAAAAGGGTTAGTATATCGACTTATGCACTGATTCGTTAATAGGTTATATTATCTGTCGTGTAATTACCGATAGTCAGCTTACTTGCTGAAAAAATTTTAGAACAACTATGAGACAGCCTTTTTCTAAGCTGATTTTTTTCCTCTTCTTTTTGATTTCTACCGCGATTTCTGCTCAGGAGTATATCTCTCAAAATGTGTCTGACCGTTGGTATCAGCAGGGAATGGACTTGTTGGATAAAAAGAAGTTCGGCGCCGCTCGTGAATCCTTCGAGCGCTACATTACTCAAGCCCCGAGTGGGCAATACGCAACTGACGCTCAGTACTATGCGGCCTATTCGGCTATACGGCTATATAATTTAGACGGCGAGGCTCAAATGGCGCAGTTCCTTCAAGAACACGGTAGTCATCCTAAAGCTATCCGGGCAAATTACGAACTGGGGAATTTTTACTTCAACGAGCAGCGCTACGATAAGGTGATTGAATACTTCGAAAAAACCGATACTCGAAACCTGTCGATGGTGGAGGAGGAAACGCGGGATTTCAAATTGGGGTATGCTTATTTCACCCGCAAGAAATTTGAAGAGGCTAAACCGCTGTTTGATGTCCTAAAAAACAGTGAGAACCCTTACCGGAACGCTGCTTATTACTACGCAGGCTATATTGCTTTGGAAAATGGAGAATACAACGAAGCGCTCAACGACCTGCGTCGAATAGAAAATGATGAGTCCTACGGGAAAGCTGTCCCCTATCTGATTATCATTATTTTGAATCAGCATGGAAGGTACGAACAGCTAAAAACCTTTGGTGAAATTATTCTTGCTTAAAATGATGCAGGCAGCTAATCCAGTGTAGCTAACTTTCCAGAGATTATGCTATTAGTGGGCGAAGCTAACTATCAACAACAGCGTTACGATGATGCCGAACCCTTTTTGTACACCTACGCTCAGATGCGAAATGCCGACCGCGGAGTATTATACCGATTAGGCTACGCTCAGTATCAACTAGAGAAAGCCGATGAGGCTATTGAAAACCTAAAACAAGCGGCATTGTCTCAGGACAGTATTGGCCAATTTGCTTCATTTTACCTAGGGGTGCTCTATACCGATCAGGACAATCTGGAATACGCGGTATCAGCCTTTGAGACAGCTTCCCAACAAAAGTACGACGATAAAATTCGGGAACAGTCTTTCTTCAATTTGGGAAAAGCGCTCTTTGCCCGCGAAGAATATGGGGGAGCTATTCAATCGTTGAACCGGCTAAAAGAAGAATATCCCCGTACCCAGTACGCTACTGAAGCTAATGATTTGCTTAGTGAAGCCTACTTGCATACCCAGAACTACGCGGCGGCTATTAGATTTATAGAAGGCTTGCCTAACAAAACGTTACCAGTGCGTAAAGCTTATCAGCAAGTAAGCTACCGAGCGGCTACCCAGGCATTTAACCAGTCAAAGTACCGGGTGGCGGTAGATTTGTTCGATAAGTCACTGGAGTACCCTATTGATCGTGAACTCGTGGCGGCGGCGAATTTCTGGAAAGGAGAAGCGTATTCCATCGGCAAGTTTTGGGATAAGGCGATCAGCTCCTACAACGCCGTTTTTCGAGCCCTTACTGGGGAACGCCTGGAAGGAGAAAAGGCATTGTACCATACTAAATCCCAGTACGGTATTGGCTACGCCCACTTTAATACGAAACAATACTCGCAGGCGCTTACTCATTTCGATAAGTACGTTCAGCAGACTATGCTTCGGCGAAACCGGAGTAACCAGGATGAATTCTATCTGGCGGATGCGCTCCTACGGTTGGGTGACTCTTACTATGTGACCAAAAATTACCAAAAGGCGATACAGACCTACGACCGGGCCATACAGCAGCGGACTGCCGAAGCGGGTTACGCTTATTATCAGCAGGGAATCATTCAGGGAATTCTGGGTAATAGCGATCAAGGCGTTCAAAAGCTGGATAGGGTACTTAGCCAGCACCGTGATTCTCCGTATTACGACGACGCACTTTTTCAAAAAGCTCAACTACAATTACAACAAGGAGACTACCGCAATGCCATTCAGGGATTCAGTGCTTTATTAGAATCTCAACCTCAGAGTGTCTTGGCGCCTTATGCGTTGCTAAGGCGAGCCGTGGCATATTCCAACCAACAGCAGTATCGCGAGGCTGAGCAGGATTATAAACAAATTCTGGATGAATATATGGCTCACTCAACCGCTAATTCCGCCATTCTTGGTTTACAGGAGGTGACGACTCTTTCTGGCAATTCATCTAGCTTTTCCGCTTATTTGGCCAAATACAAAGAGGCCAATCCGGAAGATGCCAACGTGGCCGGTATTGAGTACGAGTCGGCCAAAAATCTGTATTTTTCTCAGCAATACACCCAGGCGATACAACAGTTGCAAAAGTTTGCCGATACCTATCCGGATAATACCAATACACCCGAAGCTCGCTACTACATTGGCGAGTCCTACTATCGCTTAGGACGAACTGAAGAGGCTTTAGAGACATATTATGCACTAACAGCAGTACCAAATCATCCACAAATTCAGCGGATTATGCAGCGTATTGCCGAACTAGAACAGTCTCAGGCCAACTATGCGAATGCTGTCACTTATTTTCAACGACTCGCTCAATCGGCTCGAACTACCAAGCAGCGGTACAACGCCTGGCAAGGGCTGATGACTTCGTACTACGAACTAGCTCGGGAAAATCCGGTTTTACTAGATTCAGTAGCTTACTACGCTCAGCAGATTTTGGAAAAAGCAAATGTTTCTACCAACGCGGCTAATCAGGCAAGTTTATTCCGAGGAAGGGCTGCCTACGAGCAGGGCAATTTGGAACAAGCTGAACAGATTTTATCTGGGCTGGCTCAGTCGGCTCCGGATGAAAACGGAGCAGAGGCTCAATATTTATTAGCTAAGATCAAGTATGATCGGGGCAACTACCAGGAATCCATCGATGCTTTGTACGAACTCAACAAGAACTTCGGTGGCTATGAAGATTGGTTAGGAGCTTCGTTTCTACTAATCGCTGAAAATTATGCTGCATCTGATGAGCTATTTCAAGCCAAAGCTACTCTCACCTCCATCATCGAGAATTCGCCCCAACCTGATGTTGTGAAGCAAGCTCAAGATAGATTGTCAGCCTTGGAATTAGAGGAGGCTGAACAACAGCAGAAGCGTGAGGCGCAGGACAGTGCTCAACAAGAATCTGAAAACGAAATTATCCTGGAAGAACCTTCAAACCCCTGAAAAATCTGTTTCTGCTATCTCAGGGGTTGTGAACCTTTATCATTACGACTGTTTTACTATGCGTTACTTATCCATTTTTTATTACTTTTTTCTTTCGCTAGTTTGGCGTGTAAAAACTCAGTTAATCGAAGGAAAGCGACGGAGTACCGATCTTTAAATGATTGACTGTGAAGTTGATGACAGCCATGTATATATTATCGACCGGGTGCTAGTGCCCAAATAACGTTCATTATTGAAAGTAGGCTTATTTTTCGGATCATTTAATCCTATTCATACTGGGCACCTGATCGTGGCCAATGTAGTACGAGAATATTCTGACCTGGATCAGGTCTGGTTTGTAGTTTCCCCACAAAACCCTTTTAAAAAGCAACATTCTTTACTCAATGAGATAGATCGGTTGCGCATGGTGGAATTGGCGGTGGAGGATAATTTTGAGCTGCGGGCGTGCAATGCTGAATTTAGCATGCCCAAGCCCAGCTATACGATTGATACACTAGTTTATTTACAGGAACGCTACTCTCAGCACCAATTTAGTTTAGTGGCGGGGAGTGATGTTCTTACGCACCTACACCGCTGGAAAAACTCCAATGAGATTTTAAAGCAGGCTCAGGTATTAATATATCCACGGCCGAATGTGGTGATAGAGAAGATTAGACCGGAAATCAGAGAGCATCCGAATATAAAAAAAGTGGAAGCGCCACTGCTGGAAATCTCAGCAACCTTTATTCGTAAGTGCATCCAAGACGAGGTATCTATCAAGTACCTGGTTCCCGATCTGATAGCTGATTATATTCATAGCCGAAAACTGTATCTTTAATCGGAGAACGGAGACTGGATACGGGAAACCGGACTCCAGTCTTCGGCCTCCGGTTAACGTGCTAAACGGTCATAATCTCCTTTTCCTTTGCTTGGAATAGGTCGTCTATTTGATTAGTAAACTGATCGGTGAGTTCCTGTACCTTGTCTTCGCCGCGCTTTACTTCATCTTCTGATACATGATCCTTAAGAAGTCCGTGGATATGATCTTTAGTATCTTTACGTACATTACGGACACTGACTTTACCCGTTTCTGCTTCGTGCTTGGCCTGCTTTACTAGTTGAACACGACGTTCCTCGGTAAGAGGAGGAATGTTTAAACGAATTACTTCGCCATCGTTTTGCGGATTTAGCCCCAAATCAGAATTGATGATGGCACGCTCTAGTTCGCCTAGTAGATTTTTTTCCCAAGGCTTTACCATAATCGTTCGGGCATCGGGAGTAGTGACTGAAGCAACCTGGTTAATCGGGGTAGGATTGCCATAGTAAGGTACCATAAGTCCATCTAGCATATTGGGAGAAGCTTTGCCTGCCCGTATTTTCCTGAATTCCTGCTGAACGTGTTCCACAGAATGATGCATCAGGGTTTTGGCTTCGTCAAGGTAGAGTTCTATTTCTTCAACCATTGGGTAAAAAAATTAGGTGTCAGTTATTGATAATTGGGGCAGTGAACTTACTAAAAAAATCGAAAAATTGCCTTATTCCTAGTTAATTAGGGTTCCAACCTCCTGCCCGCTAATCAGATTAAACAAGTTTCCGGGCTTATTCATATCAAAAACAATGATGGGTAAATTGTTTTCCTGACAAAGCGTGAAAGCGGTCATATCCATGACGTTCAGTTTCTTCTGGTAAACCTCAGTGAAGGTTATCGTGGAAAAACGCTTCGCCGAAGGATCTTTCTCCGGATCGGCAGTGTACACCCCGTCTACGCGAGTGCCTTTCAACACTACATCAGCCTCTATCTCAATAGCCCGTAGACTAGCGGTAGAATCAGTAGTAAAATAAGGATTGCCCGTTCCAGCACCGAAGATCACTATTCGTCCTATCTCCAAATGGCGAATCGCGCGGCGGCGGATAAATGGTTCACAAACCTGTTCCATTTTAATGCCCGACATCAGTCGGGTGTACACTCCGGTTTCTTCTAGAGCACTTTGCAGTGCCATACCATTGATAACCGTAGCTAACATGCCCATGTAATCGCCTTGAACCCGATCCATTCCGGAGTTCTCAGCCTGGACTCCCCGAAAAATGTTGCCTCCACCGATAACAATGGCGATTTCTACTCCCGTATCCTTTACACGCTTTATCTCTTCTGCATACTGATGAATCCGTTGCGGGTCAATGCCGTAGGGCTTATTACCCATTAGTGCTTCACCGCTAAGTTTTAGTAATATCCGCTTGTATTTCATGAATGTATCCGTTGTAACCGAGGTGCCAATAAATCGGGTGCAAGTAAACGAAATTTAGCGAAAGGCCGGAGGGGGTGTAAGGAAAAAATGATTCTAAATGAAAACCGAAAAATGGAAGTTACTCAAAGGTGATAAGAATGTGATTTTTCTCTACGCTCTGTCCGGTCTTGACGTTCACCGAAGCAATGACTCCATCTACTTGGGATTTGATTGAATTTTGCATTTTCTTGTCTTCCATCGTTACTAGTTTATCACCGGCAGTAATCGTATCTCCTTCAGAAACGCTAACGTCACGAATCAGCCCGGGCATGGGGCTTAGAATTTCTTTAATATTGGCTTCTGCTGCCGAATCCATTCCTAGATTTTCCAGCAAAGTATCCAGTTCTGATTTTAACTCTATGTTCAAGATTTTACCATTCACTTTTAACTGAAAGGTCTTTTTTGAATGGTCAAAAGATAATACTTCGATGCGGTAGGAGGTATTCTCGTAGATTACGTGAAAAACCTTATCGGAAAGAGGATGAATATCCAAAGCCAGTTCTTCACCAGCTACACTGATTTGACCATTATCAGTCAGTACTTCGTAGATTGTTTGGTTATCGACTATTGCTTGAAGCATACTTTTTGGAATATGGTGACCTGATGAGGCAATATAATCTCTTTTTCGTTCTCTTAGGTAGTTTTATAAATAGCACTAAAGTGATTTGGCTGATTACCTAACTAATCATACACTGAGGGTATCCGTTGGGTTTTGATTGCACCATTTACTGGCTCACATCGTATTCCGCAATATCAGAATATTGATATTGCGGATACGGACTTTGATTATACTGCCGACTAGTAACTTTATCAAAAAAGATATAGTCGCAGTAGTCCAACAAAGCCAACCAATCCTCTTCGTTCTGATTATGCCCACCATCGCGCCAGTGAATGGCCAGGTGATTAGCAACTCCTAGTGAGTCAAAAATAACTTGTGCAGCCTGGTAAGTAAGGTATGTCCCGTAAGGGTTGGCCCAATAGTCTTGTCGGGCGTGGGTATTGATTATTGCCCGAGGGGCGATCAGCGCTTTAGCGGTGTGGGCATCAAAAGGTAATTTCTGAGAGCTACCTACGAATTGGTAGAGTTTATCAGTCCACCAATACGGAAACCTGTCTTGATGGTAACGTAAAACCTGGGGTTCTTGTTCAGGATCAAAGTAGCGCCAACTGCCAGTACCTCCGCTGCCGGAAGAATTGGGTGCTGTGATTGCAATGCGTTCATCAAAAATACCGGCACAAAGAGCAGTTTTTCCTCCCCGGGAATGACCGGTTACTACAATTTTGTCAGCATCTACATATTTTTGTTCTACCAGATAATCAATAATAGGCTGGTAGGCCCAAGCCCAAGCCGCAATATTTCCCCAATCATATTCGGGATACAATCGGAATATACCCACATCACGTTGATGCGGGCGATCGGGTGCTAATTCGTTTCGCAAAAATTTGCACTGTGCGTAACCCCGTTGCAGGAGTTCCTGATTGACAAAAGCTTGGATAGTATCCCGCCGCCGCCGTTGGTACTTAGCTAACGTAGCGGAATCTTGAATATCAGAAAGATCAAATAAGTGAGCATCATTTTTAATAATGACTGGCAATCGCCCAGAATTTAAAGGCCGCAAAACCCCAGTGGTAAAAGCAGCTTCTTCACCATTCCGCTCCAAATGAATCTGAAAACGTTCTTCTATCCACTGTTCTGTGCTATCAACACTCAGATTTTTGATTGAGAAATCAGATGGTTTGGGTGGTATCTGCCCGTACTGGTAATGGGCTAGCATTTTCTTAAGATAAGATTTTTGCTCATCCCACTGACTCATACTAATATTGGTAGAATCATTGAGACGAGTAAATAAAGGAGGAAGGGTGGGTTGGATCGGAAGTTGCTCTACCGATGGAAAGGCATAATTTTCTTGAGTTTGGCTGTTGTCGGATGAAGAACAGGACCAAAGTAGGCCAACCAGGGTTAGCCAGAAGAGGTTGGAAAAGTGGTTTGCATCACCGGAATCTCTCATCGGGGATGAAGCTACAAAAAAATAATGTTTGTCGTTGGTTACAACCCTTATTCCATAAACCAGATCTTCAAACAAAGTAAAGTCTACATATACTCATGAATAAGTTGATAACAAGCCTACTACTCATCATCTCGCTTTTGTTAACTGCTTGTCAGGATGACCTTGAGGAGGGCATTGACTCTTTAGAAGGCAGTTGGCAGGTTACCACGGTTGAGTCGTTCTATAAAATTCCTCAAACTGACGGAAGTCTGGAATGGTCTAATGTAAGTGAAGACGGAAATCTCGGAAGATTTGAATTTGCTGAAGATACAGTCAGTTTTCAGTTTAACCGCAACGATACGCTATATCAAGGTGCTGAACGGTGGCACTTAAGTAAAACGAGAGTAAACGAAGGCTTTTTTAAAGTGAACCTATTTACACTACAGATTGGTGATACTTTTACCTTTGAATGTGAATTTGAAGATCAAACAAAAAACTCTGAAAAGAACGCCCGATACATCACCTTGAGAACCAAACCGGAAGAGACTAATGAAGTTGTTAGTTTTGAAATGTCTCTCAACAAGGAGTAGCATTATTCGCCTAATAACCAAGAAGCTTATATTTTTCCCTGTAAGGACTCCTGCCTCAATATTCGGTCTAAATTTTTATTTTTGCCTATTCGTTTATACGCTGGCAACAAGCCAGGTAATAACTCGTTAGTTATCTAATTCCTGAAGTAGAAGAGGTATTCTTAAGATTTATGAGGTATTCTTAAGATTTATGAGGAAAATGATGATGCAGTTTTCGGTCATATGGGTAGCGATAATTATCTTTCTTTCGGCTTGTAAGGTAGAGCAGGTAGCCACTGCTACCCCAGAGGACATTACTACTTCCGATCAACCAGATTCAGTGTTCGTCGATTCTACTGAAGTTATAACCGAAACCGAAGAGGCCACGGTATTACCCTATCAAGCCTCTGATAGCCGGGAACATGATTTGCTTCACACTAAATTGGAAGTAAGCTTTAACTGGGACCAGCACCGGTTAAATGGAATCGCTACCTTGCAACTCAAACCGTATTTTTATCCTCAGTCCACGCTTACCCTCGATGCAAAAGGTTTCGACATCCACTCGGTTGGCTTGGTAAAAAATCAATCCGACAGCGGTAGCCCGAAGGCATTGAACTACGAATACGATAGCCTCCAACTCACAATCACGCTGGATAAAACATATTCTCGGGACGAATCCTACTGGGTAAAGATTGAGTACACCGCCAAGCCCGATGAGTTTGAAGCCGGGGGCAGCGAAGCAATCAACTCCGACAAGGGGTTATACTTTATTGATGAACCTTCGCCTCAAATCTGGACGCAGGGTGAGACTGAAGCTAGCTCTCGTTGGTTCCCTACGATTGACTCGCCCAATGAGCGCTGCACTCAGGAAATGTTCATCACAGTAGATAATCGCTACGTTACCCTCTCTAATGGTACTTTGGTGTATTCTCAAGTCGTGGAAGATGAATTAGAAGCTAGTGAGCAAGAGCTGCGGATCGATTATTGGAAAATGGATCAACCTCATGCTCCCTATTTATTCATGATGGCTGTAGGAGAGTTTGCGGTAATTGAAGATGAATGGCGAGACATAGCTGTCAATTACTTTATCGATTCAGCCTACGCACCCTACGCTCAGAATATATTTGGGCGAACTCCCGAAATGCTTTCCTTTTTCTCAGATAAAACCGGAGTGGATTATCCCTGGCCAAAATACTCCCAGGTGGTGGTTCAGGATTTTGTCTCCGGTGCTATGGAGAATACGACTGCCTCGGTATTCTACGATGCACTGCTGGTGGATGATCGAGAACTGTTGGATGAGCATTGGGATGGCATCATTGCTCATGAGCTTTTCCATCATTGGTTCGGGAACCTGGTAACCTGCGAGTCTTGGGCCAACGTCACATTAAATGAAGCATTTGCCACCTACAGCGAATACCTCTGGAACGAGCATTACTACGGAAGTAAGGAAGCCGAGTATGTTCGCTGGGAGCAACTTCAAAATTATTTGGCCGAGGCCGAAGAAAAGCAGGTGGACTTAATTCGCTACCGTTACAGCGATCAAGAGGAAATGTTTGACCGCCATTCCTACGATAAGGGAAGTCTGATACTGCATATGTTACGGAACTACGTAGGCGATGAAGCTTTTTTTGCAACGTTGAAGAAATATCTCACCCAACATGCCTACACTTCGGTAGAGGTTCATGACCTGCGTATAGCCTTTGAGGAGGTGACCGGGCAGGATTTAAATTGGTTCTTCAATCAGTGGTTTTTGGACTCTGGTCATCCGGTGTTCGAAGTAGCCCACCAATACCAGAATGGAGTGTTAACTGTAGAAGTTAGCCAGCAGCAGGATTTAGAGAATACTCCACTTTATCAGATTCCAGTGGTAGTAAGTGTCTGGGTAAATAATACGAAGCAGAGCTACGAGTTATGGATTAGCGAAGAGGAACAGGAATTTGAAATACCTCTTACTGAAGCACCGCAACTTGTACTGTTTGATCCGGATGCTTCACTACTAGCCGAAGTATTGCATGTGAAGTCAGCGGCGGAGTGGGCATATCAATTTCAAAAAACGAACTCTTTCATTCACCAGGTAAATAGCCTACAGGCACTAGTGAACGACTCAACCGCCACCATGACGGATCAGATACTTAACCTAGCACTTACTGATGATTTTTGGGTGATACGCCGCTTGGCCGTAAGTGCGTTGGAAAGTCGACTTTCAGCCGGTGATACGCTGCAACTTGGTCAATTGGCACAGATGGCAACCAACGACGATAAGTCCTTGGTGCGGGCTGATGCTATTAATGCTTTATCTACACTGAATCCTGAACCCTACCAACAACTTTTTCTAACTTCGTTACAGGATTCTAGCTACGCCGTAGTGGGTACCGCCATTGCGGCTTATGCTCAAACCTCTGCATCGGATAAAAATTCGGTATTCGCTTCGTTTTCGGATTATCAGAATTTTAATGTAGTGATGGCTTTAGCTGATTACTATGTTGCTAGCGCTATTGATGGAAAGCTAGGCTGGTTCCAGCAGAAGGCGAAACAGGTATCGGATGAAACGCTCTATTATTTATTGAATTATATGGCTCAATATCTGGCCATTATGAACGACCCTTCGTTAGTGGAAATAGGCATTCCAGTATTGGCAGACTATGCCCGTAATCATCCTAAATATTACATTCGGCTGACGGCCTACCGGGGATTGCTATTTTTTAGCGAAAATCCGGATGTGGCAGCACTTATTAAGTCAATTGAGGAGAACGAAAAGGATGAAAAACTTCGGGATTTGTATCAATCTAACGTATACTAAATTTCTACCCTAATTTTTTTGTGATTTCTTTAGGACTATCATTTGAATATATAAAAAAAGACCTTACTTTTGCCCTTCCATTAAAAATGGTGGGCTAAATTCTGTTTTTTTCACTATTTATTTACATGGGTGAATAAGGGGAGATACCGAAGCGGTCAAACGGGGCAGACTGTAAATCTGTTGGCTCAGCCTTCGTAGGTTCGAATCCTGCTCTCCCCACTTCATTAAATCTGTTTTCGAGGCGAATTATTCTGGTAAGGTTGGTGTTAAAGCAGATGCATACAACACAATGAATGATGATTAGTAAAAATTAAGACTAATGAATATTTCGTTATTCATTTACTAATAATCATCAATCATAAAAGCGGGAGTAGCTCAATTGGTAGAGCGACAGCCTTCCAAGCTGTAGGTTGCGGGTTCGAGACCCGTCTCCCGCTCTTTTTAATGACTAATGTGATAATGATTAATGACTAACTATCTTATTAATCATCATTCATTAATCATTATTAGAGCGGCCGACGTAGCTCAGGGGTAGAGCGCTTCCTTGGTAAGGAAGAGGTCACGAGTTCAAATCTCGTCGTTGGCTCAAACGTTTATGGGGCTTTCCCTTTTTTCGTTACATATTCATCACTGAAACTGTATTTTAACATGGCTAAAGAAACCTTTGACCGTTCCAAACCGCACTTGAATATCGGTACTATCGGTCACGTTGACCACGGTAAGACAACGTTAACTGCTGCTATCACCACCGTATTGGCTGGAAAAGGTCTAGCAGAATTAAAAGACTTTGCATCTATTGATAATGCTCCGGAAGAAAAAGAACGGGGTATTACCATTAACACTTCTCACGTTGAATACCAAACTGAGAACCGTCACTACGCTCACGTTGACTGCCCAGGTCACGCTGACTACGTAAAGAACATGGTTACTGGTGCGGCGCAGATGGATGGTGCTATCTTAGTAGTAGCAGCTACTGATGGTCCAATGCCTCAAACTCGCGAGCATATCCTATTGGCTCGTCAAGTTGGTGTGCCGGCTATCGTAGTATTTATGAATAAAGTAGACTTGGTAGATGATGCTGAGCTACTGGAGCTAGTAGAAATGGAAATTCGTGAATTGCTTTCTTTCTACGAATTCCCTGGCGATGACATTCCGGTAATCCAAGGTTCGGCTTTAGGAGCCTTGAATGGCGAAGCTCAGTGGGTTGAGAAAGTTGATGAGTTGATGAGCGCGGTAGATGAGTACATTCCAATGCCGGAGCGTCTGGTTGACCTTGATTTCTTGATGCCTGTTGAGGATGTATTCTCAATCACTGGACGAGGAACTGTAGCTACTGGCCGTATTGAGCGTGGAGTAATCAACTCGGGTGATCCTGTTGATATTTTAGGGATGGGTGCTGAAAACTTAAAGTCTACTGTGACTGGAGTTGAGATGTTCCGTAAAATTCTTGACCGAGGTGAAGCTGGAGATAACGTAGGGTTACTACTGCGTGGCATTGAAAAAACTGATATCCGTAGGGGGATGGTAATTGCCAAGCCTGGCTCAGTAACTCCTCACGCGAAGTTTAAAGCTGAGGTATATGTGCTTTCCAAAGAGGAAGGTGGTCGTCACACTCCTTTCTTTAAAAAGTACCGCCCGCAATTCTACTTCCGTACCACTGACGTAACTGGTGAGATTTCATTGCCAGAAAACGTAGAGATGGTAATGCCTGGTGATAACGTTTCTATTTCAGTAGAACTGATTGCACCCGTAGCAATGGAGAAAGGATTACGATTTGCGATTCGCGAAGGTGGTCGTACTGTAGGTGCAGGTCAGGTAACTGAAATTACAGACTAAAAAAAATATGAGATATGAAATATGAGATAAGAAGGTTCTTGTCTCATATTTTCTGTTTCTCATTTCATATTTCTCAAACGGGTGTAGCTCAGCTGGTAGAGCAACGGTCTCCAAAACCGTAGGTCGTGAGTTCGAATCTTACCGCCCGTGCTAAAATGAAGCAAGCGCATGAATAATGTTGTTGAATTTATTAGAGCTTCTTACCATGAGATGAAAGATAAGGTTACGTGGCCTGCTTATTCGTCTTTACAAAGAAGTTCATTCTTGGTATTAATAGCTTCATTAATCTTTGCATTGCTTATAGGGGTCATCGATCTCGGATTCGAAAATGCGATGAAATGGTTTTATAACGCATTTTAAGATTTCTGGATACAACAGCTATGGCAGATCCTAAGTGGTATGTGATTCGCGCAGTGAGCGGAAAAGAACGGAAAGTTCGAGAATATCTTGAGCACGAAATAAAAGTGAATAAACTTGAAGAATTCGTGCCGCAAGTTATCATTCCGTCCGAGAAGGTGATGGAAATGCGCAACGGTAAGAAGCGAGTTCGCGAACGTCAGTTTTTTCCGGGCTATATCATTGTGTCTGCCGACCTTAAGAATGGTGAGGTGCTCCACATGATCAATAATGTGCCTAATGTTATTGGTTTTTTAAGTGCCAAGGGTACTAGTACTCCACGGTCGCAGGAGCCGCCGGTTCCGTTACGAGAATCAGAGATAAACCGCATTCTTGGGCGAGTGGATGAAGCAGAAGAGGAAGATATTAAAATGGATACTCCATATATGGAGGGCGAGGAAGTGAAAGTGATGGACGGACCATTCAGTGGTTTCATCGGCAATATTGAGGAGATCTTTGAAGAGCGACGGAAGCTTAAGGTAATGGTGAAGATTTTCGGCCGAAATACCCCGGTAGAATTAAATTACATGCAAGTAGAGAAAGTAGATAACAGCAGTAGTAATGGCTAAAGAAATAAGCGGATACTTAAAATTACAAATTCGCGGCGGACAGGCGAATCCCTCACCTCCGGTAGGACCGGCACTAGGTAGTAAGGGGTTGAATATCATGGAGTTCTGTAAGCAATTTAATGCTCGTACGCAAGATAAACCAGGACAGTTACTTCCGGTCTTAGTTACTATCTATACCGACAAGTCCTTTGATTTTGTTATTAAAACACCTCCTGCGGCAGCCCTGTTAATGGAAGCTGCTAAACTTAAAAAGGGATCATCGGAACCTAATCGGTCCAAAGTGGGTAGTGTAACCTGGGATCAGGTAAAAGAGATCGCTGAAACCAAAATGCCCGATCTAAATGCCTTTAAAGTAGAGTCAGCTATGAAAATGGTCGCTGGCACTGCACGAAGCATGGGGCTTCGGGTAACTGGCGTGGCTCCGTGGGACAATAATTCAAATTAGCAGAACTAATGGCTAAGCTAGGAAAGAAACAACAAGAAGTTTTAAAGAAATACGATTTTTCTCAGCCTGTCTCTCTAGAGGAGGCTACCAACATCGTAAAAGATATTACCACTACCAAGTTTGATGCATCGGTAGACATCGATGTTAATTTGGGAGTGGACCCTCGTAAAGCCGACCAAATGGTGCGGGGTGTTGTAGCATTACCGCATGGTACCGGTAAAGAAGTTAAAGTACTAGTGCTTTGTACACCTGAGAAGGAAGGAGAAGCAAAAGAAGCAGGTGCTGATTACGTGGGTCTTGATGAATATATTCAGAAAATTGAAGGTGGCTGGACAGATGTTGATGTAATCATCACTATGCCTACTGTTATGGCCAAAGTTGGTCGACTAGGTCGGGTTCTTGGTCCTCGTGGGCTGATGCCTAATCCAAAAGCTGGTACAGTAACTATGGATATTGCTAAGGCTGTTCAGGATGTGAAAGCCGGTAAAATCGATTTTAAAGTCGATAAGTTTGGCATCATTCACACCAGTATTGGAAAAGTATCTTTTGATCAGAAGAAGCTAGTGGATAACGCTACCGAAGTTATTCAAACCATCAACCGGTTGAAGCCCTCTTCAGCTAAAGGTACGTATTTTAAAAGCATCTCTTTGTCTAGTACCATGAGCAAAGGAGTGCGAGTAGATAAAAACACCGTTCCAGGTATATAATAGTTATGACTAGAGAAGAAAAAGGAACACTGATTGATAATTTGGCCGAGAAGCTGCGCAATACTAGCTACTTTTACGTTGCCGATACCGGTGGGCTATCAGTTAAAGAAATCAACGACTTCCGGGCTATGTGTTTTCAGCGGGGTATTGAGTATACTATTGTAAAGAACACGCTCATCCGTAAGGCTCTGGAACAGCTAGATACTGATTACGCACCTTTTGACGATGCGTTGAAAGGTACTTCCGGAATCATGTTTTCAGCTGAGGTAAGTAACGCTCCGGCCAAGGTCATTAAAGAGTACCGCAAAAAGAATAGTGCGGCTGAAAAACCCGTGATGAAGGCGGCCTCTATTGATTCTGATTTGTTCATTGGCGAAGAGCATTTAGATATGCTCAGTTCACTGAAATCCAAAGATGAACTTATTGGCGATGTGATTACGTTACTTCAGTCTCCTGCTAAGACGGTCGTGTCTGCACTTCAGAGTGGACAGAACAAACTAGCGGGTCTCGTGAAGACATTGTCTGAGCGGGAAGAGTCCTAGAAAATCTATTCATTTCATTAAAGAGACATATTACTAATTATTAATTCCGAATAAAAATGGCAGATCTTAAAGACTTCGCTGAGCAACTAGTTAACTTATCGGTGAAAGAAGTTAACGAATTGGCGAACATCCTGAAAGAAGAATATGGTATTGAACCAGCGGCAGCCGCAGCTGTTGCAGTTGCTCCTGGTGCAGGCGGCGGCGAAGGCGGTGGTGCCGAAGAGAAAACCGAGTTTGATGTAGTTCTAAACTCACCCGGTGGATCTAAATTGGCCGTTGTGAAACTTGTTAAAGAACTTACTGGTTTAGGACTTAAAGAAGCTAAAGAACTAGTGGATAGCGCCCCTAAAGAAATCAAGCAAGGCGTTCCTAAGGACGAAGCAGAAGGTCTAAAGAAACAACTTGAAGAAGCTGGCGCAGAAGTAGAAATCAAGTAAATAGAAATATACCACGACCATATTTCATTTTAAGATTTATAGGCCTGGCAAAGCAGTCAGGTCTTTTCCTGTTTGTATTAACCTTATTGTAAGCTAGCCCCTTTCACCGATTGGGCTACCGTACTGATTATTCCTATCACCAACAAAATTGAAGTGTTTTGGCTAACGTAAAAAAAACCAATAACCGTACCAGCTTAACGGCAGGTATCCCTAACCGTATTAGCTTTGCTTCTATTGGAAAGGTACTTGATTATCCTGATTTTCTCAACGTTCAGTTACAGTCCTTTCAAGACTTTTTACAGATTGATACTCCGGCTGAACAACGGAAAAATGAAGGATTATACAAAGTTTTTTCGGAAAACTTTCCGATTACCGACTCTCGGGAAAACTTTGTTCTTGAGTTTATTGACTATGTAATTGATCCTCCTAAATATTCAGTTGACGAATCTATTGACCGTGGACTTACCTATTCGGTACCGTTAAAGGCCAAACTTCGTCTTTCTTGTAATGATGAAGATAATGAAGATTTTGAGACCATTGAGCAGGAGGTTTTTCTAGGAAATATCCCCTACATGACCGTTAAGGGCTCTTTCATTATTAACGGAGCTGAACGCGTCATTGTATCTCAGTTACACCGCTCTCCTGGTGTTTTCTTTGCACAGAGTAAGCATACTAACGGTACTAAACTGTATTCTGCCCGGATTATTCCGTTCAAAGGTTCTTGGATTGAGTTTGCTACTGATGTAAATAACGTAATGTATGCTTACATCGACCGGAAGAAGAAATTTCCGGTAACTACGTTATTGCGGGCTATCGGCTGGGGGCTTGATAAAGACATTCTAAATCTTTTCGGTCTATCTGAGGAAGTTGAAGCTAACGAAAAGAACCTAAAAAAATACACTGGCCGGAAGTTAGCCGCAAGAGTACTACGCACCTGGACGGAAGATTTTGTGGATGAAGATACCGGCGAAGTAGTTTCTATCGACCGAAACGAAGTGCTACTGGAGCGTGATTCTGTGCTTCAGGAAGAAGATATTGAAACAATATTGGATTCTGGTAATGACTCGATCATTCTTCACCGAGAGGACGTAAATGTTACCGATTATTCTATTATTTATAACACCCTCCAGAAAGACCCTTCCAACTCTGAGAAAGAAGCAGTAGAGCAAATTTACCGTCAGCTTCGCAATACGGAAGCTCCTGACGAACAAACTGCCCGAGATATTATTCAGAGCTTGTTCTTTAGCGACAAACGCTACGATTTAGGTGAGGTGGGTCGTTACCGGATCAATAAGAAGCTGGATCTGGAGATTGATTCTGACATCCGCGTACTGACCAAAGAAGATATTATTAAGATTGTGAAGTACTTGATCGGTCTTATTAACTCTCGGGCAGTAGTTGATGATATTGATCACTTAAGCAATCGTCGAGTTCGTACAGTGGGTGAGCAACTTTACAGCCAGTTTGGAGTAGGTTTAGCCCGTATGGCCCGTACCATTAAGGAGCGGATGAATGTTCGTGATAATGAGGACTTCAAGCCCGTCGACTTGATCAATGCTCGGACTCTATCTTCGGTCATTAACTCATTCTTCGGAACTAACCAGCTTTCGCAGTTTATGGATCAGACCAATCCATTGGCTGAAGTAACCCATAAGCGACGTATGTCGGCTTTAGGTCCAGGCGGCCTGTCTCGGGAGCGAGCTGGATTTGAGGTACGAGACGTTCACTATACGCACTACGGGCGCCTGTGTACTATTGAAACTCCGGAAGGACCGAACATTGGGCTTATCTCATCACTTTGCGTTCACGCCAAAGTGAACACCATGGGCTTTATTGAAACTCCCTACCGTAAAGTTGATAGCGGGATTGTTACGAAGGATGTGGTTTATTTGACCGCTGAAGAGGAAGATACTCATAACATCGCTCAGGCAAACGCTCCTATTAAAGATAGTGGTGAGTTTGTTAACGATACCATTAAGGCACGTTATGAGGGCGACTTCCCTGTGGTTGGACCCGATGATCTGACCTACATGGACATCGCTCCTAATCAGATTGTATCCGTAGCTGCTTCATTAATTCCGTTCCTAGAGCATGACGATGCTAACCGGGCTTTGATGGGATCGAACATGCAGCGTCAAGCAGTACCGTTGTTGAAGCCTCAGGCACCTATTGTTGGAACCGGCTTAGAGTCCAGAGTTGCTCAGGATTCTCGGTCATTAATTGTGGCAGAAGGTAATGGTGAAATTCACTATGTTGATTCTAACAAAATTACTGTTAAGTATGACCTGACTGATGATGAACGTCTAATCAACTTCGGTGATGATCTAAAAACTTATAATCTAATCAAGTTCCGACGCACCAACCAGGATACTTGCGTTAACCTTAAGCCAATCGTATTGAAAGGGCAGCGAGTAACTAAGGGGGAGGTGCTTTGTGAAGGATTTGCTACCGAAAATGGGGAGTTGGCTCTGGGTCGTAATTTGTTAGTGGCCTTTATGCCTTGGCAAGGATACAACTTTGAAGATGCTATTGTTATCTCTGAAAGGGTAGTACGCGACGATGTATTTACCTCCGTTCATATTGAAGAATTTGAATTGGAAGTACGGGATACCAAGCGTGGGGAAGAGGAGCTTACTTCCGAAATTCCGAATGTAAGTGAAGATGCGGTTAAAAACCTTGACGAAAACGGTATTATCCGAGTAGGTGCTGATGTAAAAGAAGGAGATATTCTTATTGGTAAGATCACCCCTAAAGGTGAGACTGATCCTACTCCAGAAGAAAAATTACTTCGGGCCATCTTTGGTGACAAAGCGGGCGATGTAAAGGACGCCTCCTTACGAGCTTCCCCTTCGTTGCGTGGAACAGTAATTGATACCAAACTATTCTCTCGTCCTAAGAAGGATAAAGACTTGAGAGCTAAGGCCCGGAAAGAGGTTGAAACCTTGAAAGCACGTTTCAAAAACGATCTGTTAGCTGTGAGAGCTGATATGATTGATAAAATGATTTCTCTTCTCGATGGAAAAACTTCTCAGGGCATCAAACATAAGTTTGGTGATGAGATCATGTCGAGGGGCGTAAAATTCAACCGCCAGAACATTGAGAACAATCTCTTCCCCGATAAAAATATTTATCGTGATGAGAGTTCGTACAGCGTTCCCGAAGAAGCTAACCTGATTGCCGATATTATTGTCGATAACTGGACCGATGACGAGCGCATCGATCACCTGATTGGCGAACTGGTTAAAAATTACAATAACCGTCGCAATGAAATCACCGCTCGTTTCAAACGTGAACGTTTCACCCTAGAAGTAGGAGATGAGTTACCGGCCGGTATTGTTCAGTTAGCCAAAGTTTACGTTGCAAAGAAACGTAAGCTGAAGGTAGGTGATAAGATGGCGGGCCGCCACGGAAACAAAGGGGTTGTTGCCAAGATTGTACGGGAGGAAGATATGCCTTTCCAAGCGGATGGAACGCCAGTAGATATTGTATTGAATCCGCTAGGGGTACCATCTCGGATGAATATCGGCCAAATCTACGAAACTGTTCTGGGCTGGGCCGGTCTAAAGCTTAATAAGCGCTACGCTACTCCTATCTTCGATGGTGCTACCATGGAAGACGTTGAGAAAGAGCTGAAAGAAGCCAAACTGCCTGATTATGGCCGTACGTATCTGTACGACGGGCTAACGGGTGTGAGATTTGACCAGAAGGTAACCGTAGGGGTGATTTACATGCTTAAGCTCGGCCACCTGGTTGACGATAAGATGCACGCACGCTCTATTGGACCTTACTCACTCATTACGCAGCAACCGTTAGGAGGCAAAGCGCAATTTGGTGGACAGCGATTCGGTGAGATGGAAGTGTGGGCATTAGAAGCCTTCGGTGCGGCTAACGTTCTGCAGGAAATTCTTACTGTGAAGTCAGACGACGTAGTAGGGCGAGCTAAGGCCTACGAGGCTATTGTGAAAGGAGAGAATTTGCCCCGGCCGAACATACCGGAGTCTTTCAACGTACTGGTACACGAGTTGCGTGGACTAGCACTGGAAATTACACTAGACTAAAATACTGGGTGTCTACCCCAGTAGGCACTCATTTACCATTATTCACTTTCAATTTTCAATTGATATAAAGTATGGCATTCAAGAAAAACAAGAAATTTACCAACGATTTTTCTAAGGTTACCATTAGTCTTGCTTCACCGGAGTCTATTTTAGAAAGCTCTCACGGTGAAGTTACGCAACCCGAGACCATCAATTATCGAACCTATAAACCTGAAATGGGGGGCTTGTTCTGCGAGCGCATCTTTGGGCCGGTAAAAGATTGTGAATGGCATTGCGGAAAATATAAGCGTAGTCGCTACAAAGGTATTATTTGCGACCGTAGTGGAGTAGAAGTAACTGAGAAAAAAGTGCGACGGGAGCGAATGGGGCATATCGAGTTGGTAGTTCCGGTTGCTCACATTTGGTACTTCCGGTCGCTGCCAAATAAAATCGGTTATCTGCTGGGGCTTTCCACTAAAAAGTTGGATCAGATCATTTACTACGAACGCTACGTAGTAATTCAGGCCGGGGTGAAAGCTGAAGATGGTATTAGCTATCTGGATTACCTGACCGAGGACGAATACCTGGATATCATCGATAAGCTTCCTGCCGATAACCAGAAGCTTGATGATACCGATCCTAACAAGTTTATTGCTAAAATGGGAGCCGAAGCGCTGGAGATGCTATTAGCTCGCATTGAACTAGATGAGCTTTCGTACAGCCTCCGTCATCAGGCCGCTACCGATACTTCTCAGCAGCGAAAAGCCGAGGCGTTAAAGCGTTTGAAGGTAGTAGAATCTTTCCGCGATGCTCGTACCCGTATTGAAAACCGTCCGGAGTGGATGGTTATCAAAATGGTGCCGGTGATTCCTCCTGAATTGCGTCCGTTAGTACCGCTAGATGGTGGGCGTTTCGCAACATCTGATTTGAACGATCTCTACCGTCGGGTGATTATCCGAAATAACCGACTTAAGCGACTGATTGATATAAAGGCGCCGGAAGTAATCCTTCGGAATGAAAAGCGTATGCTTCAGGAAGCGGTAGATTCACTATTTGATAACTCACGTAAAGTAAACGCAGTGCGTTCGGATGGAAACCGTGCCTTAAAATCGCTCAGTGATATGCTGAAAGGAAAGCAGGGGCGTTTCCGCCAAAACCTACTTGGTAAGCGGGTTGACTATTCCGGTCGCTCGGTGATTGTAGTGGGGCCTGAGTTGAAAATGCACGAATGCGGTTTGCCTAAAGACATGGCCGCGGAGCTATTCAAACCCTTTATTATCCGTAAGCTGATTGAAAGAGGGATTGTAAAGACCGTAAAATCAGCCAAGAAGATCGTAGATCGCAAAGATCCGGTAGTCTGGGATATTCTGGAGAACGTGTTAAAAGGACATCCAGTACTGTTGAATCGAGCACCTACGTTGCACCGATTGGGTATTCAAGCATTCCAGCCAAAATTGATCGAAGGTAAAGCTATTCAATTGCATCCGTTGGTTTGTACTGCTTTTAACGCTGACTTTGATGGTGACCAGATGGCAGTTCACGTTCCATTGGGGCACGAGGCCGTACTGGAGGCTTCTATGCTGATGCTTTCCAGGCATAATATCCTAAATCCCGCTAACGGAGCACCTATTACCGTTCCTTCTCAGGACATGGTACTAGGACTGTACTACGTAACTAAAGGGCGCAAGAGCACCGAAAAGGTACCGGTGGAAGGTGAAGGACTTTCATTCTACAGCCCTGAGGAAGTGATTATTGCTCTGAACGAAGGGCAAATTTCGAAGCATGCTCATATTAAGGTACGTACTAAGGTTCGTAACGAACAGAACGAACTGGAAGAGGCGATGGTAGAAACCGTAGCTGGTCGAGTAATTTTCAACCAGTTAGTGCCGGAAGAGGTTGGTTATGTAAATGAATTACTTACTAAGAAAAAGTTACAGCAGATCATCGCGATGGTGTACAAAATCGCAGGTATCTCACGTACGGCTAAGTTCCTGGATGATATTAAAGAGCTCGGTTTCCAGATGGCCTACAAAGGTGGTCTTTCCATTGGACTGGATGACATCATCGTACCTAACGATAAACTAGGTCTGATTAAAGAAGCTAAGGAGGAAGTTGATTCCGTAAGAAATAACTACTTCATGGGACTGATCACCGATAACGAACGCTACAATCAGGTGATTGATGTCTGGACTCGGGTAAACTCGCGTTTGACTAACGCTCTGATGAAGAAAATGGAGGAAGACCAACTAGGGTTCAACTCTATTTATATGATGATGCACTCGGGTGCGCGAGGTTCTCGTGAACAGATTCGCCAGTTGGGCGGTATGCGTGGACTGATGGCTAAGCCTCAGAAAAACCTGCAAGGCTCAGTAGGAGAGATTATTGAAAACCCTATCCTGTCTAACTTCAAAGAAGGATTGGATGTAATTGAGTATTTCATCTCTACCCATGGTGCCCGAAAAGGTCTAGCAGATACCGCCCTTAAAACTGCGGATGCCGGTTACCTTACCCGCCGATTAGTAGACGTTGCTCAGGACGTAGTAATCCGGGAGGAAGATTGCGGAACGGTCCGCGGGCTACTTGTAGCCTCACTGAAAGATAATGAAGAAGTAGTAGAGCCGCTATCCGAGCGAATTCTGGGTCGGGTAGCTGTTCATGATGTTTTCGATCCTATTTCTGATGAAATAATAATTAAGTCGGGAGAAGAGGTCACCGAAGAGCTGGCGGCTAAGATTGACGAGAGTGGCATCGAAGAAATGGAAATTCGTTCTCCACTCACCTGCGAAACTAAAAACGGTATTTGCTCCAAGTGCTACGGACGAAATCTGTCTACTGGCTATATGGTACAGAACGGGGAATCGGTTGGGGTGATTGCCGCCCAGTCAATCGGTGAGCCTGGTACTCAGTTGACCTTACGCACATTCCACGTGGGTGGTACTGCTTCTAACATTGCGGTTGAAGCAACTATCAAGGCTAAATTCAGTGGCAAGATTGAGTTTGAAGAACTTCGTTACCTAGAAACCACGGATGACGAAGGCGAACCCAAAACAGTGGTAATGGGTCGTTCGGGAGAGATTAAGATTGTGGATGAAAAATCGGGTAAGGTTTACTCTACCAATAATGCTCCTTACGGTTCATTCTTACGAGTAAAAGAAGGAGATAAAGTTGAAAAAGGAGATGAGCTATGCTACTGGGATCCTTACAACGCGGTTATTCTTTCTGAGTTTGAAGGTGAGGTAGACTTCGAGTACATAGAGCAAGGTATTACTTACAAAGAAGAATACGACGAACAAACTGGTCACCGGGAAAAAGTGATTACTGAAACCCGGGATAAGACCAAGAACCCGGCTATTGTAATCAAGCCTTCTGGGGGCGAGAATGAGCAGAAGTCTTATAATATTCCGGTAGGTGCGCACTTGGCAGTAGATAAGGAAGATAAAGTAAGGGCGGGTCAGGTAATTGCTAAGATTCCTCGTATGATGAGTAAATCACGAGACATTACCGGTGGTCTGCCTCGAGTTACTGAGTTGTTTGAGGCTCGTAACCCATCTAATCCGGCGGTAGTTAGTGAGATCAACGGTGCAGTAACCTACGGTGGAATCAAGCGTGGTAATCGTGAAATCTTTATTGAGTCCAAAGACGGAATCAAGAAGCGCTACCTAGTACCGCTTTCCAAACATATTCTGGTTCAGGATAACGACTTTGTAAGAGCAGGTATGCCGTTGTCTGACGGAGCTATTACTCCGGCGGATATTTTAGCGATTAAAGGCCCAACTGCAGTTCAGGAATATCTGGTAAATGAAATCCAGGAAGTATACCGACTGCAAGGGGTGAAAATCAACGATAAGCACATTGAGGTAATTGTGAGCCAGATGATGCAGAAAGTTGAGATTGATGATCCGGGTGACACTAGTTTCTTACCTCGTCAGGTCGTTGATAAATTCTCTTTCCGGGAAGAAAATGATACTATGCTGGATAAGAAGGTGGTAGTGGAAGCTGGTGACTCAGCCAATTTCAAACAAGGAATGATTATTTCATCTCGACAGTTGCGAGATGAAAATTCTATGCTGAAGCGGCAGGATAAAACCGTAGTGCAGGTGCGAGATGCTCAGCCAGCGGTGGCTAAGCCTACACTACAGGGAATTACTCAGGCTTCGCTTGGTACCGAAAGCTTTATTTCAGCCGCATCTTTCCAGGAGACTACGAAGGTACTCAGCGAGGCTTCCATCCGAGGAAAAGCTGATAACCTGAATGGGCTGAAGGAAAATGTAATTGTTGGTCACCTGATTCCGGCAGGTACAGGAATGCGGGCTTACAAAAACATCATCGTTGGTTCTAAAGAAGAGTACGAAGCTTTACGCTCCTCCCGCGAAAATCGTATTGAGGAAAGCAGCACGCTAGAAACCAACTAGTATGGACGACCAGGAGAAGGATAAGCTTCAAGAGGAGCAGCAGCGACGAAATCAGATTAGTATTGAGCTCTCGGAAGAAATTGCCGAGGGCCAATACGCTAATCTTGCTACTATTGCTCACTCCAATAGTGAGTTTGTGATTGATTTCATTCGTTTAATGCCGGGTACCCCGAAAGCCAAAGTTAAATCTCGGATAATTATTACCCCTGATCATGCTAAGCGACTGCTGTATGCACTTCAGGATAATATTGAAAAATTTGAAAACGCATTTGGTCCGATAAAGCAATCGGAAGAGACTCCCAAATTTCCTATAAATTTTGGAGGTGCAATTGGGGAGGCTTGAGAACTAATTTGATATATTATTTTGTTATAAACCGTCAATTTGGCTAACTTTGCACCTCAAAAATTAGCGAGGTGAAAAAATAACGATAAATTTTAATGCCTACCATTCAGCAGTTAGTAAGAAAAGGAAGGAAAGAATTAACTTCTAAATCAAAATCTCCAGCTTTAGATGCTTGTCCACAACGACGCGGAGTTTGCACTAGAGTGTACACTACTACTCCTAAAAAGCCTAACTCGGCCATGCGTAAAGTTGCCCGGGTTCGATTAACCAACGGGAGAGAAGTAAATGCCTACATTCCGGGAGAAGGCCATAACCTTCAGGAGCATTCAATTGTCCTGATCCGAGGTGGCCGAGTTAAAGATTTACCTGGTGTGCGTTACCATATTATTCGGGGAGCGCTTGATACAGCCGGTGTTAATGGTCGATTGCAGCGAAGATCAAAGTACGGTGCTAAGCGCCCTAAAAAATAATCTCATAATTAAGCACAATGAGGAAAGCTAAACCTAAGAAAAGATACGTTCTACCCGATCCTAAATTCAAAAACACGCTGGTAACGCGTTTTGTGAATTATATGATGATTGACGGAAAAAAAAGTACTGCGTACTCAATTTTCTACGATGCGATTGATTTGGTAGAGCAGCGTACCAACGAGGATGGGTTGGAACTTTGGAAAAAAGCGTTAGGCAATGTGATGCCTTCGGTTGAAGTTAAAAGCCGCCGAGTAGGTGGTGCTACTTTTCAGGTTCCGTTTGAAGTTCGTCCTAGTCGAAAGACTTCATTAGGCATTAAGTGGCTTATCCGCTATGCCCGGGCTCGTGGTGAAAAAACGATGAAGGAGCGTTTAGCTGGAGAAATTATAGCAGCTTCTAAGGGTGAAGGTGCTGCGGTGAAGAAAAAAGACGATACGCATCGTATGGCCGATGCGAACAAAGCTTTCTCACACTTTAGATTCTAAAGAAAGAATGAAGCGAGATCTTAGATATACAAGAAATATTGGTATTGCTGCTCATATTGATGCAGGAAAGACCACCACTACCGAGCGTATATTGTATTACTCGGGAGTAAGCCACAAAATCGGTGAAGTACACGATGGTGCTGCTACCATGGACTGGATGGAGCAGGAGCAAGAGCGTGGAATCACCATTACTTCGGCGGCAACGACAGTGAATTGGCCGTACCGAGGGCAAGATTACCACATTAACATCATTGATACTCCTGGCCACGTTGACTTCACAGTAGAGGTGAATCGCTCTCTGCGGGTATTGGATGGGCTGGTGTTTCTTTTTAGTGCGGTAGACGGTGTAGAGCCCCAATCCGAAACTAACTGGCGACTGGCTAATAACTACAACGTTGCCCGTATTGGTTTTGTGAACAAGATGGATCGCCAGGGGGCTGACTTTCTGGGAGTTTGTAAGCAGGTAAAGGAGATGCTAGGTAGTAACGCCGTACCCTTACAATTACCCATTGGAGCTGAAGATAATTTCCGGGGGGTCGTTGACTTGGTTAATAACCGTGGTATCATCTGGAACGAAGAAGATCTAGGTATGACCTTTACTGAGGTGCCTATTCCTGATGATATGGTTGAAGAAGCGGCTGAATATCGTGAAAAACTTTTGGAAGCAGTTGCTGAATACGATGATCATTTGCTAGAAAAGTATTTTGAGGATCCGAACTCAATCACAGAAGATGAAATCCTTTCGGCTCTTCGTGCTGCAACCATCGATTTAGCTATTGTTCCCATGTTGTGTGGTTCTTCCTTTAAGAACAAGGGAGTTCAAACCATGTTGGATTACGTAATGGCGTTATGCCCTTCTCCCCTGGATAGAGAAAAAATTAAGGGTCTAAATCCTGATACGGAAGAGGAAGTGTTTCGCAAGCCTGATTTTAATGAGCCATTTTCAGCTTTGGCTTTCAAAATTGCCACTGATCCGTACGTGGGTAGACTTTGCTTTATTAGAGCATATTCTGGAGTGCTAGAGTCCGGATCATACGTTTATAATGCCCGTTCTGAAAATAAGGAACGAATTAGCCGAATCTTCCAGATGCACGCCAACAAGCAAAACCAGATTGAACGCCTGGGAGCTGGCGATATTGGCGCAGTGGTAGGTTTCAAGGATATTAAAACCGGTGATACTCTTTGCGATCAAAATAATAAGATCGTATTGGAATCGATGGACTTTCCCGATCCGGTAATTGGCTATGCTATTGAGCCTAAAAAGCAGGCTGATGTGGATAAGTTAGGAATGGCAATTGCCAAACTGGTAGAAGAAGATCCTACGCTTCAGGTTAATACCGATGAAGAAACCGGTCAGACTATTCTGCGTGGTATGGGTGAATTGCACCTAGATATTATTATCGATCGTCTTCGAAGGGAGTTTAAAGTAGAG
>ERZ1740058.388-NODE-388-length-35310-cov-6.954304_pt1 | contig 35310 bp, 28 predicted proteins | sample MGYA00581745_ERZ1740058 | MGnify/ENA primary metagenome ERZ1740058 (study PRJEB43018, sample SAMN04849742) | marine metagenome | isolation source: floating plastic debris | place: Pacific Ocean | collected 2008-08-30 | study: EMG produced TPA metagenomics assembly... | reverse complement strand
CGGGCCGCCCAGCTGAAGCGTTTGCCCTTGAGCCGTAATTTCAATCAGCAGCTGTCGCAGCGACTCCATCTGAGGCGTTTTGACGACCACGCCATTTAGCCTGGATTTGCTACGCACAGAAGCTTTTCCCGCCGTCAGATCGCGACGACAGGTAATGACATTGCCCTGAGCTGGAATGGCTTGCTCACTCAGCCAGTCTGAAATTCGCTCATCTGACTCAAAGGCAGCTTCTACTAGCGCCTTCTCTGCACCGGTTCTCACCCATCGACTGGTGGCTTTCCCCCCTAGCACTGCATCGATCGCATCTAATATGATTGACTTACCGGCACCTGTTTCACCTGTTAGTACGTTGAGTCCTGGCTGCAGCTCTAAATCGAGCCTGTCGATCAGAGCAAAATTCTCAATTTTTAGGGAAACGAGCATATTAAAGGAACCAGCAAAGAAACTAGCTTGAAGCAGTCGCGGCGAGAGTGAGCACAGATACTCGTACTATAAACTGTACTATTTTGCCGTTTTTGAGTGGCCGTTTTTGAGTGACCGTTTTTGAGTCTGGGGGCAAAAGATATAGCTTGCGGCATAAGATGTTTTTCAACATCTTGATACAATAGTTTACATACGACCGCTAGGGCTTTGTTTCTAACGTTTGCTTATTCTACAGCCGTCGCTTAGAGCCTGATGCCCTTCAACAACATTTTTTGAAGATTTCCTATGAGCCTAGCCTCGCCCGACGTATTTAGCCCAAGTCCAGAGACAACTGTTCCAACAAATGCTGTGACAGGGGCAGGAGCGGTTCCATCTGCCAACCCAAACGCTGACTACGCGCAGGGTGTTAAAACCGTCACGGTCCCTGGCACACCTGTAAAAACAGCAGTCAAATCGCCGCGATCGCTCGAAGAAATTTTGATCTACGACCCAGAGGCGATCGCCGCGTTCTATCGAAAGCGCCCTTTTCAAATCTTGTTTCGCCTGGTCAAAATATTCTGGATTGCCTCTGGCTACGTCTTAGGACTTCTGTGGGACAAAGTGACCAGTCGTCAAAAAATTAATGAGCAAAAGCGAGCGGAAGGCTTGCGCGTAATGCTGACCAAGCTAGGGCCTGCCTATATCAAAGTTGGCCAGGCGCTCTCTACTAGACCCGACCTAATTACGCCAGCGGCCATGGCAGAAATGGTCAAGCTGCAAGATCAGCTGCCAGCTTTTTCCAACGAAATTGCTATGCGCTTTATCGAAGAAGAAATCGGTCAGCCACCTGAGGCAGTCTACGCGTACCTATCCGAGTCACCCATCGCAGCCGCTTCACTGGGCCAGGTGTACAAAGGTCGCCTAAAAACCGGCGAAGATGTTGCCGTCAAAGTGCAGCGTCCAGGGCTCGCTGAGCAAATTACTAAAGACATCTACGTCATTCGGATGCTGGCAGTCTGGGCGACTAACAACATCAAGCAAATTCGCAGCGATCTGGTCAGCATCGTAGACGAGTTTGGCCTACGCATCTTCGAAGAGATGGACTACAACCACGAAGGAGCCAACGCCGAACGGTTTGAGCAGCTTTACGGCTACTTGCCTGAGATTTTGGTTCCCAGCATCTACAGCCAGTACACCGGTAGACGGGTACTGACAATGGAGTGGATAGAAGGCATTAAACTCACTGAGCTAGACGAGCTAGCCCGTCGCGGTATTGACCCAACGCATGTGATTGAAGTAGGCGTACAGTGTTCGCTCAGGCAGCTGCTAGAGCACGGGTTTTTTCATGCGGATCCACATCCTGGCAACTTGTTGGTTACCCCAGAAGGCAAACTGGCTTATCTAGACTTTGGCATGATGTGCGAAGTCGAAGCCTATCAGCGCTACGGCCTGATTGAGGCGATTGTACATATGGTAAACCGAGACTTTGAGGGATTGGCTCAAGACTATGTGAATCTGGAATTTTTGACGCCAGAGACAAACTTAAGCCCGATCATTCCAGCCCTAGCCGGTGTGTTCAATAATGCGCTCGGTGCCAGCGTGGCAGAGCTCAACCTCAAAAGCATTACCGATGAGTTTTCGGCGCTGATGTACGAGTACCCTTTCCGGGTGCCTGCTTACTACGCACTGATTATTCGCTCACTGGTAACGCTAGACGGAATTGCGATTACAGTCGATCCAGACTTCAAGGTGCTAAGTAAAGCCTATCCCTACGTTGCACGAAGGCTGTTAACTGACCCTGCGCCTCAGCTCAGGACCTCTTTGCAAGAACTGCTCTTTAGAGATGGCAGTTTCCGATGGAACCGACTAGAAAATCTGTTAAAGAATGCGGGTAACAGCAATGATTACGATCTCGATCAGGTATTAGATCAAACCTTAGAATTTCTGTTTTCTGAGCGGGGTGAGTATTTGCGAGTGCGGATTGCTGACGAGCTGGCCAAAGAAATTGACAAAATGGGCTACAGCTTGCTTCAGCAAATCACTCGCGCGATACGCCTGCCAATGGGTGGTATGGCAGCGACAGATGCCCAGCGAACGGTTGAAACACCGCTTAACGCGCAGCCAACTGAATCTAGCTGGTCACAGGCCATCAGGATTTTGAAAATTTTGAGAGACACACCCGGCTTTAATCCGGCAACGGTAGCGACGGTAGTGCCTAAGCTCATCGCACAGCCCGAGGCTAGAGGACTGGGGCGACGGGTGGTTACCGGTGTGGTGCAAAGAGCGATCGCGCGCCTTATCCGTGAGTTCCTAAATGAGCCCAAAACAATCGAAAAACCGATACTGCCGCCTGCGGCAAGCGCTGCATAGCCGCTAAGAATCCTAGTAGCGTTAAGGGATTTCGCTGAGCGAACAGACCATATACAGCGGTGAGTAAGGGCTACAAGAGGCAATCAGTCTCTGCTCTTGCTTGCCGTAGGTAATAGTACTGCCAAACCGATTGATCCACACCCAATCATCCGCCCCGACGTGGGGCTCTAGCGTATCGTAAGAGCGTGTTACCACCTGCTGCGGATCTTCTGCGATCGCCAGCGTACTCTCTCGCTGGGTTTCCATTTTGAAAATGGTGTGCAAAACGCTGAGGTTGTCTTGGTGCGCAGACCAGGCACCTCTAAAGAGTAAATAAAGAAGAAAAAGCCCCGTACCGGTGGTAAGCGTCAGCAACCCAAAGCTCTGAGCAAGCCGAGGATGACGGGCAAGCATACGCCCTAGTCTGCGAAGGCGACCGGGTTTAGGCTGAACTATTTTGGCTGACGTAATAGTGGCATCTTTCCTTTCTCTTAGCAGGGTCATAAAACGACATGCGCGTATTTACTGAACTTGATTGTAAGGGGTTCTCGTCACATCAATGCGATCGCCAGACAGAATCCAGACGAGTGTCAAGAAACAGGCAATAGCCTGATGGGCAGTCGCGCCTTCATAACTTGAATTAGCCGCGTCGCCTGATAGTCGTATAGCGCTATTGTTATTGCCGTAGGCAGCTGACTAACAAAAGCCTGAGCCTTAGCAGAATTACAGTCTGCTATTCTCATCAAAATTTTCACAACATCATCAGCCACCTCAGCGTTGGGCAGCGCCTCCGCCGACAGCTTCCACAGACGAGGCTTGGTCATCTGCCCCCGTTCAATCCGGCGCAGTCCGTTGATCGAAGAAAGCACAAATAGCTTGTCATTCACCTGCAGATACTGGTCATCTGTCGGCATCAGAATCGTACAGCGAGTTCCTGATGGATCGTTAGTTTCTCTCAAGATAGGCACAACACCATAGCCATAGCTGATGTGCGCAATCTGCTTGCCGACCAGCGTGTCATTTGGTGCAATGACATATTCAGTAATCAAAATGGTTTGATCGCTCAGACGAAATAAGCCTAGGATACTTTCGCCAAAAGCGGCGCCGGCGAAGGCTTCTGCTGATAGTGCATAGGCGCAAAAAGGCTGCGCCTGCGGCATCAGCGCGGCTAAATTTTCGCTAAACGTTTGGTTGCGGGTACGCACAACCGGTAAGAACAGGTGCTCTCCGCCTAAATTCTTCTCACTGGCGAGCAGCGCAACTTCTAAATTCAGCATTTGGTCATCAGTCACCGCAATTAAGCTTTTCGCCGTTTCCAAATTAGCCGCGGAGAGCTCTTCTAAAATGTTGCCAATCAGCAGCGGAACTTGCGTAAATAGCTCTGGCTGGTGGAGCTGAGCGTCGATGGCAATCAGCGGCTGTTTTAGCTCTAGCAGTAGGCTAGTCACTTTGCGGCCTACTCGTCCCAGGCCGACGACCACAACATGGTTGCTACGAGGCAACCGTGGACGCCTTTGCAAAAAGTCAAATCGAGAGCTCAGCAGTTGATCGGCCAGTAAACCTAAAACGCCTAGCACAACGAGGATACTGGCAAGAGCAATCAGCAAGCACACTAGCTGTACCCAGCCAGGCACCCCCGATGGCGTAAAGCCACCAAAAACATCACCATAGCCGCCCAGCAGCAAAATAGCACCGAGCGAGATGGCTCTGACCCAGGTGATAGCAGGGACGGTAGCTTTGAGCAAAAAAGTGCCAGTCATCCACAGGATAAGGGCCGTAAGCAGCGCGATCGCCACCACACGCCCAATCGACTGCTCAGACGACTGCCGCCAGTTTCTCAGCTGCCTGCGCCAGTCTCCTGTTTGCCACTCCTCTACCCAATGCTGAAGTACAGCTAGCGGATTTGCGCTTTTCTTAGGCGCGTTAGGCTCTTCTACCACCTCTATATAAGCGACGCGATCGCCTGCGGCTACCCTGACATGAGGCTGCCATCGGTGAAATATCGAAGAAGCCGTAGTTGCCCAACCAAGCGGCTGCTGAGGGTTCTTAACAGGATTAAAATCCAACAGTCGAAACAGCCCACGGTGCAGCTGCTGCACAGGCTGACCATCAAAACGAGGATCGCCTGCTCTCACAAAGCGTTCCACCACGCGAAACCGGTGTCTGCCAATCGTAAAAACGCTAATCGTGTCATCGCCTAAGCCTGCTAGAGCAAAGGTCATCGCGGGCAGTTCAGTCGCATCTAGCGCGACAAACTTGCCCAGCTGACGCGCTAGCAAAGCATTCAGACTATGCCGAGCGGAACGCAGAATAATTTGAATGTTGGGATTGAGGCGGCGAGCAGCGATCGCACACTCAACATTAGTGCTCTCATTGCTCGTCACAATCAAAATGGCCCGGCTCTGCTCAATACCCGCAGCCCTTAGCACCTCTTCTCGTCGACAATCGCCCAAAATCGGTGCCACCGCCAGCTGACCAGATAAGTCTTCAATTTCCCAGTCTTCAATCAATCGACGATCAATCGCTGTGATCGACACCTCGAAGGGATCGTAGTCAAATTTCTTCAGATTGATAACGCTTTGCTGACCCAGGCTACCTAACCCACAAACGATAAAGCGATCGGTTTCTTTATACGCCGATCGCGATCCTACCGAAGGCATGAGCGTAACGGGGCCAGTGGGTCTTTTGGCTCCCGAGGGGTCTCTAGAGGGGCCTGAAGAAGAAACGTCTGCTGACATAATAGCGGCGTGGCAAAAAAGATATCTTCACTTAAGATACGCACGAATAAGACTATTAGAGCGAATAGCGCACAGACAAAACGCTATTCGACTTCAACCGTGGGTAGGTTTTCATCAACTGCTGCACCTGCTCTGCATGGTAGGAGCTACGAGTAAGCGGCGAGGAAACAACTTGCAGAAAGCCCATTTCATCACCCGCGACTCGCCAAGCTTCAAACTGCTCCGGCGTAACGAAAGTATCTACACCCAAATGCTTCTGGGTAGGCTGTAGGTACTGACCAATCGTAACAATATCGCAGTCTACCGCGCGTAGGTCTCCAAGGACCTGACGAACCTCACCGTCCGTTTCACCCAGGCCAACCATAATGCCGGATTTGGTATATGTCCAAGGTGCGATCGCTCTTGCTTGCCTCAATAGATCCAAACTCCGTTGATATTTGCCCTGAGGCCGGGTCTTTCGATATAGCCGGGGTACGGTCTCTGTATTGTGGTTCAAGACTTCCGGCTGACCTTCTAGCAGCAGTGTCTCTAGCGCGTCCCAGTTACCACACAAATCAGGAATTAACACCTCAATCGTCGTTTGAGGTGAAACCTTACGCGTTTCCTCAATGCAACGAATAAACTGACTAATACCGCCATCCGGCAAATCGTCACGGTTCACCGAAGTAATCACCACGTGCTTCAGCTTCATTCGGCGCACGGCTTCGGCCAGGTGCAGCGGCTCCAGCGGGTCTAGTGCCTGCGGCTTCTTCTCAAAATCAATATCGCAGTAGGGGCAAGCACGGGTGCAGGCTGGGCCCATGATCAAAAACGTAGCCGTGCCGACGCTGAAGCATTCACCAATATTGGGGCAAGAAGCCTCTTCACAGACGGTATTCAGGCCTAAATCCTGCAAAATGCCTTTAACATCGCCGACCCGTTCCCACTGAGGCGCTTTTACCCGTAACCATTCTGGCTTAACTACCACGCAGACCTTGCCTTTTGCCTAAAGATTAGCCTAACGATTTTAACAAGGCAGTGGAATAAAAGAGTATCTTTAAACCGTTCGGATACTGTTTTATAGTCGGCTTTATGGTCAGCGCTTTATGGTCAGCGCTCTATGGTCAACTTAGTTGCCCGGTGCCAACAGGATTGGAGTCATGCGTAGACAACCTCCCATAATTCGTTGCTTCAGTGCACTATGCGTTCTTTCTGCGGCAACACTCATCGCTCTAGAATGGCACAATCCCTTTCCCGAGCCCGTCGTAACGCCCGACCGCTTGGGCGCTATTAGTAGTGAGTCAACCAATTCAAGGCAGGGCGCGTCTGCGCAAGCCGCCGAAGGGTCTACGCAGACTCATTCTACTGAGACCAAATCATCGGGCGGTGGCTTTTGGGCCGGGCCAAAGCAAACCAAAGTTCCTTTACAAACGCCCATACGGCTATCACTCTCACTAGAAGGCCGCTATTTAGAAGTGGCCGTTCCAACCAAACCTGTTGTTCGCTACGAAGTAGCCATAGGACAAGAAGACTGGCAAACGCCAACCGGTGAATTTGAGATAACCAGCAAAATTGAAAATCCAGCCTGGATACACCCCATCACCAAAGAAGAGATTCCGCCAGGCCCTGATAATCCGCTGGGGGAACGCTGGATTGGCTTTTGGTCAGATGGAGAAACGCAGATCGGCTTCCATGGAACCAATCAAGAAGAACTGATTGGAGAAGCGGTCTCTCACGGCTGTGTAAGAATGCGCAATGAAGATATCAAGCAGCTGTATGAATTGATTGAAGTAGGCACGCCTGTCGTAGTGTCCCTCTAAGGGTATCCCTCTGAGGGTGTCCCTCTAAGGATGTTCCTATAAGAGGGATCATACTTTCAATAAAAAACGACCGCCAGCCAAACAGCCAAGCAGTCGTTTATGAGAATTGTGATAAGAAGCGAGTTGCGTGAATATCCTTTCCGCCTTGACTCAGCAGAGGCCAGCAAAGGTACGATCGATGCGATTAACGATGCGATTAAAAGCTAAACAAACTGAGAGAGTAAGGCAATATTAGGCGGCGTTAGGCTGCTGCTCGAAGTCATGAGCATAGTCCTTAAGCAGCTTATTGACCTGACCCAAGAGACCGCCTTCTTCACCGCGCTGAATTTCTTTACGCTCAGGGAAGAATTCGGGCTGGTTAACACTGCGGCCCACGGATTCAGAAACCTGCTGAGCAATCAGCTCAGACAGCTCGGAGCGGGCCTTGTCACGCTGATAGCTCGCGCCTTCTTCCGTGGTGGCATAGAGAGGCGGTAGGCGGTTGAGCGCATAAGCCGCAACATCGCCCAAATCAAGCGTCTTCTCACTACTTGCTTCTACAGCGGCCACTTGAGAGATCGCTTCTGTTAAAACCAATTCCTCCATCACATTAATAAACTGCTTACGAGGAACTGCAACAACCTCGCCAGTCAGCAAAGAGCCCATTAGGCGGTCTAGTGCCATATATTCTTCAATGGAAAGCTCAGAAGCGGTATCGCAAATCCGCCCGACTTCCGCTTCCATCGCAGGCGTCAGGTAACCGTCCTGCAACGCCTGGTCAACTATTTTCTCGATGCTACTCATGCTGGCACAAAACTCCGTTTAATGATTCCGCTAGATAAAGTGAGACCGCTCAGTTGTAAGAGGAAGAGCGACTCATTGTTAAGACTGATTCGATAGGAGTAAATCCTTATTTGCCAAAGTATTCCCGCTGTCTTTGTACGCAGAACAGAATTTGTAAAAAGCCTGCAAGAAAAATCTATCAGGCTTGCCAAATTACTCCACGCCGTCATACCGCCAAGGCACCGGGTCTACGGAAACACCGTTAACAAACAGCCCCCAGTGAAGATTAGGCCCTGTTGCAAACCCGGTCGCGCCCATATAGCCAATCAGCTGTCCCTGCTGAACAAAGTCGCCTTCATTCACTGCAAACCCAGACAGGTGAATCATGACGCTGGTAACCCCCTGACCATGATCGATACCGATAGTGTTGCCGTTGAGCACAAAACCTTCTGACTCGCGGCCTACCAGCGCAATCCGCCCGGCAGCTGGTGCGTAAATCGGTGAGCCATTGCCCGCCGCGTAGTCTACGCCGCGATGGTAGTAGCCTTCAGCAAATACGCCGTTGTAGTAGCGCTGGTTGCCATAGATAGAGCTGACATAGCCATTGCTGGGTTTAGACATCGGTCCGCGCCAGTAGCGCTCGGGTGTACGCAGCGCTCGCAGGGCATCTAGTCGATCGAATTCTTCGTCTGTCCCTTCTAGACCAGCGCGGGAAGAAGAGAGCGTAATGTACTGGGTGTTGAAACGGCGATCGCTAATATTCACGGCAATGTTGTTCTTTCCTTCTGGGCCGCTGATTTTCAGCGTCATCCGACCAGGTGAGGTATTTGGACTTGTAGGCACAAAAGCGCGATAGCGAGTGCCTGAAAGCAAAAACGCTGTGTAGGTGGTGTCACCGACAGTTACAGTGGGCGCTTCACCATTTTCAGTACCTTGCACAACCACAGAGAGCGTATCGCCCTGGGTCGGGCTGGCTGGAGAGACCTGCACATCGTAAGCATGGGCCGGAATCGCCAAAGCGCTCCAGAGCACAATAGCGCCAGCGATCGCAGGCAGCAGCAGCCAAATTCGTTTACTTAAGAATTTTTGATAGGGCCAGTAAATAGCCTGAAGCAACGATACAAAACGAGAAAATAAGGAGAAAACCATAGTCGCAATAAGTGACGAACCAGAAGGATGCGAAGAATTGCTAATCCCTTATAGAAAAAGAGAGTACAGCGAGCCTAGTAAATTTGATCAGCATTGACAATAGCATCCATAACCGCTGACTGCGTGCCATAGGTGTGACGGTCTCATACACCCTAACTGGCGAGCTTGGCTAATGAGCCTACGCTGGTTAGCTGGACTTAACGTAGGCGATCGCACCCCGCATCAAAATCGTGTTGCCACCCTCGCTGCTCTCAACGCAGATGGCATTGGCATCTTGCCAGCTAACCAAGCCAGCTAGCGTATCGCCAGTCATCAATTTCACTTCTACCGTTTTTTTATCGCGAATCAGGTTTTGTACCTGACGGATGCTAGGCAAACCAACATCAAATGCATTAGAGGCCATGGGAGGAGATTCATCATTTCAACAACATCTATAGATAGATTGCCCAAGCTTAAAAAGAAAAAGGTCCATCGAGAAAATCAATGCTACGCACAGACACCGACTATAGGTAGGGTGGCGGCAGTAGGTATAGAATGCTGAGGACTACGTACAAAAGACCTCGAACAAAAGACCTCGAACAAAAGACCTCGAACAAAAGACCTCGAACAAAAGATTTCTCTGCTATGACAGCCCTTCCTTTTAGCAAGTATCACGGCCTGGGTAACGATTTTATTTTGGTGGACAATCGGGCCAGCACAGAGCCCCAAATCACCCCCGAGCAGGCAGTGGCTGTATGCGATCGCAATTTCGGCATCGGCGCAGACGGCGTCATCTTTGTCCTGCCCGCGCCCAGAAGTAATCAGACAGATAGTCAAGCAAATATTGACTACAGCATGCGCATCTACAACTCTGACGGGTCAGAGCCAGAAATGTGTGGCAATGGCATCCGCTGTTTGGCCAAATTTATTTTGGGGCTAGAGGCAGAAGACAGCAGCATGCCAGAGCTGCCGCATACCTACAATATTCAGACCCTTGCGGGCACAATTCGCCCCGAGCTTCAGCCGAATGGACAGGTGAGAGTAGACATGGGAGAGCCTGTGCTAACAGCAAAAGATATTCCCACAACGCTAGGAGAGCCAGACGGCAAAGCAATTGACGAAACCATCAGCGTGGCTGGTCAAGACTGGCAGGTAACCTGCGTAAGCATGGGTAATCCTCACTGCATTACATTTGTTGACGATGTAGATGCGGTGCCGCTATCAGACATTGGCCCTCTATTTGAAAATCACGAGGCATTTCCAGCGCGAATTAATACCGAGTTTGTAGAAGTCGTACGCCCTGACTACCTGAAGATGAAGGTATGGGAGCGCGGAGCCGGGCCCACGTTAGCTTGTGGCACGGGTGCTTGCGCCCTGCTAGTCGCAACCGTGCTCAACAACCAGTGTGAGCGAGCAGCAACAGTGGAGCTGCCGGGCGGAAATTTAGAAATTGAGTGGGCCGAGAACAACCGAGTGTATATGAGCGGTCCAGCCACGCTAGTATTCGCGGGTGACGTTTTTGTAGACGCGGCAGGCCGATGAGCCTATTAGTTCTTACTAACGATGACGGGATTGGTGCGCCCGGCATTTTGGCACTGCAAGCAGCGGTTGAAACCCTCGGCGAAGCGGTTGTTGTGGCACCAGATACTCACCTGTCGGGCTGTAGTCATCAGCTGAACAGAGGCGGCGCGATCGCCATAGACAAACGCAGCAAAGACGAATATGCCATAGGCGGCACCCCGGCAGACTGTAGCCGAGTTGCACTTAGCTATTTATATCCAAACGCAGACTGGGTGCTCTCAGGCATCAATGCTGGCGGCAACTTGGGCTCTGACACCTACGTCTCAGGCACCGTTGCAGCGGTGCGAGAAGCTACCCTGCTACGGAAAAATGCGATCGCCATTTCTCAATATCGCTATCGCACACAGCCATACGACTGGCCACGGGCAACTCGCCTGGCAAAAAAGGTTTTACAGCAGTTAATGAAAGAAACGGAGAATCAAGGACCGGCTGAAGGACACTTCTGGAATGTGAATTTGCCAGCTGCCCCAGCGGAAACAGGCATTGAAGAAGATCCCAAGATTGTGTACTGTAGGCGCTGCACTCAGCCACTGCCGACAGAATTTACCGTTGATGAAACGGGCTTTCGCTATGCGGGTGCTTACGAAAATCGACCTAGAGACAGCGGCGCAGATGTAGATGTATGCTTCTCTGGACACATTAGTGTTGTGAAGATTCAGATGTGGTAAAACAACCCTATGGTTCATCTCAATACAGGGTTCACGCTATTCCTTAGCCTGCTGGTAGAGGCCGTTCCTTTTTTATTAATTGGAGTCGCTTTTTCTAGCTTATTGCTGTTTTTTGTTAATGAGCAGCAGCTGGTGAGCGTTCTTCCCAAGAATGCTTTCTTAGGCGCACTCGTAGGCAGTCTTATGGGTGTACTGTTTCCGGTATGCGAGTGCGGAAATGTGCCTGTCGCCCGTCGGCTAATCGTACAGGGTGCACCAACTGCCGTTTCAATCGGCTTTTTGCTGGCTGCACCAACGATTAATCCGGTGGTATTTTGGGCGACCTGGGTCGCCTTTCGAGGTCAGCCAGAGGTTGTTTTTCTGCGGGTGATCTGCACGCTGTTGATTGCGACAAGCATTGGCTGGGTATTTAGCTATCAGCCAGATATTGGCCCCTTTTTACAAGAAAACGTAGCGCGCAGTCGATTTCGCGATCGCCCCAAGCGAAATCTCACAGGCGGCTCGTCCAATCAGCCATCTCTGCTTCAAGGCGGCACCTTCTTGCAGGTCGCAGGCGGCGAAACGCTACAGCTCGATACCCCAGCCGCGCAAAGGCTCGTCGCCAATCCTGTCCAAGCTCAGTCGCCGGTTAGCAAGCTCCAGCTAGTCGTAGACAATATGGTGCGCGAGCTGCGTGAGCTAGGCGCGGTGCTGGTATTTGGAAGTGCGATCGCCGCTACCGTACAGGTTGCAGTACCCAGAGAAACCATTTTGGGCCTGGGCCAAGGCATGGCCTCTTCTATCCTGGCCATGATGGCTTTGGCGACAGTCGTCTCTATCTGCTCAACCGTAGATTCGTTTTTCGCCCTGTCGTTTGCCTCTACCTTTACAACCGGCTCTCTACTGGCCTTTTTAATTTTTGGGCCCATGATCGATCTCAAGAACATTGGGCTACTGCTAACGGTATTTACAGGCCGAGCCGTATTCTACCTATTTGCGCTAGCATCGCTGATGAGTTTTGCCTTGGCGCTAGCGGTCAATTTGTACCTGGGCTAGGCAACCGCAGGCATTTCAGACTTAATCTGGCATTTCAGACTCAATCTTTAGACGAGATCTCCGACTAAATCTTCCGATTAAACCCATGGTGCGATCGCCTCGTTCAGAATCCAACAGACCTGCCAACAGACCTACCAACAGAAGATCTGTTGGCGGCCCCCTGCGTTTGCCCTGGCGAGACTTACTCGACGTGCTAGCGCTGGGCACCTGGAGCGCCATGCTGTTTCGCTACTGGATTGGCGGTAAACTGTTGCTGCTGCTGCATCCTGACTATGCATGGCTGTCAAACTCAGCAGCCATAATCTTGGCTTTGCTTGCAGCCTATCGACTGCTGGGCATTGTTCAAACGTCAAGGCGATCGCAACGAACCGCCACAGGAAGAAACCTATCGGCCGAAAACCACATCACGCTTTTACCCAGAAATTTCAGCAGCGCCGTCCTGCTGAGCGTTGCAGTATTCGGCCTGATTTATACACCGCAGGCATTCGCCAGCCAAACGGCAACCCAGCGCGGAATTACAGACACACTAACGCTCACCCGGGCACAGCCTCAGCGGTTTGCTAGAGCCGCTGCTCCAGAAGAGCGTACGGTCATTGACTGGATCCGTCTGGTCAATGTATATCCAGAGCCCGATGCCTACGAAGACGAGGCCGTCGCTGTAGAAGGCTTCGTTTTCTATCCAGAAAGCTGGCCAGCAGGGTACCTGATGGTGTCACGCTTTGTCCTTACCTGCTGCGCGGCGGACGCGTACCCGGTAGGCTTACCGCTAAAGCTAGACACCAATGAGGCGGAGCCCTATCCGGTAGATAGCTGGCTGGCTGTCACTGGCACAATGGTCACCGACACATTAGACGGACGACGTCAGGTTGCGATCGCCCCGACCGAAATCCGTACCATCGAAGAACCCAAGAACCCTTACGAGTACTAGCATCAACTTGTCTAACCTCTACTCATCAGCATCTTCAGCGACTCCGTTCCTATGACTTCAAGACGCCAAAGGCAGCCGTTAGACCGTGTGGCCCCCCTGGTTATGTTCGGGCTGACAGTGGTCATTGTAGCTATGCTGATTTTCGGCTCACAGGCGCTGCCCCGGGTGAGAAATTTCTCCTGGCAAAATCAGCCGGTAAAGGCAGACGATGTCGCCTTCTTGCTGACATTTACACAGCCGATGGAGCCAGACAGCGTAGAGCAAAACTTAAACATTGAGCCTAAGCTGTCCGGCAAGTTTAGCTGGGCCGGGCGACGAATGGCTTACACGCTAGATGCGCCTGCCCCTTACGGTGAAACGTTTAAACTTTCACTGCCCACCGCTGAAGCCCTAAGCGGACCTACCGGCTTTGAAGCCTTTGAAGGTACGTTTCGCTCTCGCGATCGCGCATTCGTCTACATCGGAGTAGGCGGCGAGGAAACCGATCGACTGGTGCTCTTTAACCTCACAAAAAAAGAAAAAACCTTATTAACCGCGGCCAATCAAACCGTCTTAGATTTTCAGCCATATCCAGGGCGCGATCGCATTTTATATTCAGCCGTTGACTCTGCCGTCACCTCAGATAGACTTGCAAGCGCGCAGCTATATACCGTCACCACAGGCTTAGATAGCACCGCTCAATCACCTGCCTGGCAATTTTGGCGAAAGAATACGCTGCCTGAAGCTGAGACTGAAGCTGGCATCACAGAACTGATCCTAGACAACAGCGAATTTCAAAATCTAAAATTTGACCTATCTGCCGACGGCGAGACGATTGTTGTACAGCGAGTGAGTCAAGAAAATCCTTCTAATTTTGGCCCTTGGGTGATTAGAGCAGGAGAAGACCCACGTAAGCTCAAAACCGAACCAGGTGGAGACTTTAAAATCGCACCCGACAGCGTTTCTTTATTGCTACAGCAGGGCAGAGGAACCGCAGTAATTGATTTAGAACCGGAAACAACAGCAGCAGAATCAGAGGCGCTGCTGCTCGATTTTTTGCCTGAATATGGACTGACACTAGACATTGCAACAGACGGCGCTTCAGCCGCGCTCGTCAACTTTAATCAAGATGACCCTGAAGATCGATTTACCCAATCTCTATATTGGGTATCGAATCGGGGAGACGAAAAACTTTTACTGCAAACGAACGGCGCAATTCTAAGCGCCCAGTTCAATGACAACAATCAGATTCTCTATTGCCTGGTCAATCGTCTGCTAAGCAGCGAGAATACTGGCGAAGACTATGACAACGAGGCACTGATTGGTCGTGACCGTACCGAAGCGGTCGAAAATTTTGATGAAAACAACAGCCAATTCCAGAGCGAAAACCAGAGTCTAGAAAACGACTTAGAAGACAGCGAAACTGAAATAGATCTGGCTAATAACGACGAGCTAGCTCAAGGTGAAACAGAATTTTTTGGTGAAGAGAACGCTGTAGGGCTGCTCGATGAAGCCTATTCGTTTAGCCCTTATCTCACAGCAATTAATATTGAAACGGGTCAAACTCAAAAACTAATAGAGATGCCCCCTCAGCCTGAAATTACGGTCAGCCTATCGCCGGACGGGCTCGCTGTTTTGTTCGATGAAGCTCTAGTTGACGATGCCCAAAATGCATCTCTACAAGCCGAGTACGATGGCCCCACCCATCGTCTGTGGTTACTGCCCCTATTTAGTACGTTAGAAGAGCGAATCAACAGGGAGCCTATCGCACTCCCCCCGACTGAACTTGATATTGCAGGACGCCATCCAATCTGGCTACCGTAAACTGACAGGATGCAAAAGTCACAAAACCGTAATGGCGGCTTGCGCTGCTAGCTAACGGTCTACTTGTGCATAGGCGTTCCATTCCGTTCGATATAGCGCTGCAAGAAGATCTGAGCAGCGGCGGGTTCTAGTTCTTCTAGTGCGGTGATGATGTCTGGGATAGAATCTGCTAGCGGATCGCTGACTTCATTTACCCATTGATTGACTGTAGATCGAGCGACGCCCATAGTAACGGCTAGCCTGTTTTGGCTAATACCGTACTGCTGGAGAACGCTCTTCAAAGCTTTACCTGCCCTACCCATTTTTTTCATAATCTCGAATGAATGACGGCGCAGGAGATCCCGACAGTCTGTCGAGGTCTTACCCTACTTGTTCATACCTACTGACTTTATCAGGTGCAATCCTGAAGAATTTATACTGAACTTTCAATCTTATAGTCAGAGATAGTACTGAACTCACAAAAAGTTAACAACCACTAATGTGACTGACACTTCCTCTAATCGGTTTAGTTTCTTCTGTGCTCATCGCAACTCATCAGGCGATTCTTTATCTGAGAAATCACAATAAATAGCCTGATATGTCCGAATTTACGGTTTACACGGAGGCCTTTAGCGGATTTTCAACTATAACGACACGTGAGAAGTCCTGTCGATGATCCGATTTCTCTAAGAAAAGTAAACAAATTACTGTCAGCATAAACTGTGTCGATTGTGAAGATTGTCCTCAGTACTTAAATACCCACTTATGTTTCATTTATAACGCATCTCAGTAAAAACACTTAGAAGATTTCGATAGCTGGTCCCACCAGAAAATCAGCTGTTGCCGTCTCTAATCAGATTCAAGCAGATGCTTATCCACCAAAGAGAGCTTAGAAAGCCATTGGAGCAGATTCGCACCTGAGGAAAACTGTGGTGGTTCACCTTGCCGTCTATTGCTACATCAAGGTTCAAGGTGATGCGCGTATGCCTCGTTAGGAGCAACCAACGCTACAGGGGACGAACGCGATCCGTACCAGGGCGGATAAACGGCTCTATCCTGGCATTTTCGGGTTCTTCGTCTGTTGTTTTTTGGTCTGTTACTTTCTCGTCTGTTATTTTCTCGTCTGGTTCAACCGGAAAAAGCGCCTCTGACTCACGCAGCGTCGGATGGGGCGCAGGGGGATCAAAGGTCTGCTCAGACTCAGCTTGCGGGTCTATATCATCGGGGACTAAACGATCAGGAATCGGCTGGGCAGGTTCGATACGCTGTGGCTCACTCAGCTCTGGAGCAGTAGAAGAAGGTTCACCAACGAATGGTTCTACAGATGAAGTGGACTCGGACGAAGCGGGCTCAGATAAAGCGGGTGTAGAGGGAGCAGGCTCAGACGGAGGGAGCCCAGACGGAGGGAACTCAGACGGAGGGAACTCAGACGGAAGGAACTCAGACGGAGAGGACTCAGCGGTAGCAGGTGGAGATGAAGCGGGCGTAGATGGAGCAGGAACCGATACTGGTGGGGCTTTGAGGACAACTGGAAAGCGGAGTGGCTGCTCAAATGTTTTAGAGGCGTTACGAATGCCTTTGAGAATTTCGGCACCGCGATCACCTGTGGCCATCTGAATCTGAGAGTCGCGAACGCTGACAGGTAGGAACTCTACTTTCATTTGTTGATGACGCAGAGAAACGCGCAGCGCGGCAGTATCGTGGTCTTCCATAGGCGCTTCGCCAAAGACAAAATCGCCAAGAGAATAGGCAATAGCGCGATCGCGATAAATCTCTGCCCCCTGAATTTGACTGGGGTGATAGCCAACCACCAAATCGGCACCCGCATCGACGGCATCGTGAGCCAGCGACCGTTGCCAATCTTCAGGAATCGCGGCAAAGTTTTGCTCTGGCGCTTCAGGCTGGCTGTTGTCAGGGTCATCGGCTTGTCCAAGCACATCTCCCCAGCGGTAGTTCACAACCACCCAATCCACTTGGGGGCGAATGGCACGGATGTCTTCTAAGATGTGCGATCGCTCTTTACTGTTCGTCAGTGCCACACCAGCTTTATCTTCCTTTGCAGCCTTTACAGCTTCAGGGTTGTAGCCTAAGTAAGCAATTCTTTGCCCTTTAACTTCCAAAATTTCTGGGCGATGAGCCTCTTGCTGATTACGCCCAGCGCCTACCCGATAAATACCCTGTCGGTCGAGCGTATCGAGCGTTTCGCTCAGCCCTCTAGAGCCGTAGGTCAGCGTGCCTTCACTTGCCAAATTAACAATATCGATACCGCCTGCTTTAAGCGCACGCACGGCTTGAGGACGCGTGCGACGATAGAAATTTTCTTGAAGTGAGGTGCTAGCATTAGCCAACGGCTCTGCTATACCCACCATAGAAACGTCAGACTCCTGGTAAATGCTGACGTTGGAAAAGAGCCGATCGAGACTTTCAGCCTCTTCAAAAATGAAGTCGTCAAGACCTAGCTCACCGCCGAATAGTAAGGTAACCGTCGGATTCTCTGGATTCGTAACGTCGGTATGAGGAACCACAGCAACAGTTTCTAAAGCCGCCTCAACAGTCTTACCGTCGAACTGGAGGCCGCGACGAAAGGCGACTTCCGTGGCAGCGGGCTCATCGTACCAGGGAGCAGCAGTGGGAAGTGATTCGGTAGCGACAGGCGTCGCCAGCCGCTCGGATAAAATTAGCTCGGTCAGACCACCAAAGAGGAAGGCGGCTGAAGCACTGCCGGTAATTAAAGCAGCCCGGAAAAACTTGAACTGGCTGCGCACAACCTCGCGAGCAATTTTACTGCGAGACGATTCGTGCACGAGGCGCGGCGTGTTTTGTCTAAAAGAGCCGGATTGAGCAGCGCTAGCGGTGGGCACTGTCGTAGAGTTGGACCCTGTAGAATCGGGCCCTGTAGAATCGGGCCTTGTAGAATCGGACCTTGCATAGTCAGACTGTGCAGAGACATCCATCTCTGTAGCGCTAGACCGGGTGGCATTGCTCCGCTCGGCTGTTGGGACCTGTTTTTGAGATCGCGCACTAGCAGTAGGAATACGAACGCGCTGTTCCCAGTCTGTCTTACCTGTACCGACAACGCGAGCGACTAGATGAATGCCTTCGATAATGTTGGAATTTAGCTTGTAAATGCGATCGCACACAAACTTCAGCAATCTTTTAGGCTGAGGCGCGCGCGCGAACTCAACAAGCACTTTAATACAGCCAGGAGCCTCGTCTGCTAGCACCTGAGCATAGACATTTTGAGGCACGAGAGGTTCATTTAACCAATATGCGATCGCCTGAAAGTAACCTTCTGCGGCTAGCTGCCGCACTTCTAGACCGGCTAAATCAGTGCTATGTCCTGACAATGAAAGCTGAGCGGCCGATGGCTCTACGGTGACCGCTGCAAACGCTTCATCCAGGTTTTGAGATGCACTGACCATTATTGACCTATAGAGGAAGTGGTGATTCGCGAAATCGGCAAACGAGCGTTACTCAAGAAACGCAAACTCACCAGCGTAAGAAGCTTACCCAATTTGCTTGATGCATTTCTACGTCTTGATAGGTTGGAACGCATATTACCACCAGGAATGCCAGCAGGAATGCCAGCAGGAATGTCATACAAGTCGTTTCAGATCAGCTTCCAGATTGATGAGCTTCCAGATTATAGATGTGCTTTTCTTGCACTGAGGATGCACCAGCTTCAGTTTTTAGAGATTTAATTTCTGGGGACTTAGTTTCTAGAAAAGCTAGTCCCTGGGGTTAGCACTAGGATAGGGCTCTTCTTCTATCGGTGGGTCTTCTATCGGGGCAACAGCTTCACCAGGAGACGGTTGAGCTGCACCATCAGGTAGCGCATTTCCTGCTGGTACGGGTTCACCTGAGTCGGCTCCAGAAGTATTAGCCCCAGGAGTATCAACAGTCTCACCCTCAGGCACATTATTAGAGTTACCCAGTGGCGTCACCGCAGGTTGAATCGCTTTGGCGGCTTCTTTATAGGTCTCACCTGAAATGCGGCGAATCAGTTCCTGCGCCCTGCCATCGTTATCAGGCCGCTCTACCAGGGCAGCCACAACGTAGCGCTTGCCATTAGGCAAATCAACCATCGCCACATCCCCCAGCACAGACCGGATGTCGCCCGTTTTGTTATACGTCAGCGCGCCCTCTTCTATTGGACCGTTGGCGAGCAGGCTTTTGTTGTAGGTACGGTTCAGGATATTGAGGACGCGATCGCGCGATCGCAGCTCCAAATCTTCACCCTGAGCGATCAACAGCATCGTGTGAACTAGGTCACGAGCACTGGTCGTGTTAGTCCCCTCCAAATCTGGCAAAGGCGTATTGATTTTTGTCTTCTCTAGCCCCTGTGCCAGGAACCGGCTGTTTAGCACATCCTTACCGCCTAGCAGATCAATCATCATATTCGTCGCGGTATTGTCGCTATTGATGATCATCTGACTAGCCACTTCTAGCGCAGTGAACTGCGTTCCAGGCGGCGATAGCTGCATATCGCCAGACCCTTCTGCAATCTGTGGCTGCTGAATAGCCATTTTCTGATTGGGGTCAATTCGTCCGGCATCAACTTCCTCAAAAAAGGCCAGCAGTATAGGAAGTTTGATAGTACTCGCCGCGGCAATTGTCTCAGCCCCTTCTATGCTGACATACTGGCCAGTATCTACATCAGCGTAGAAGATTTTGGGAATTAGATTTGGGTAGAAATTAGGCAGCTCTTGAAGAGAAGCTTTAAGCGCTGGAACTTCTTGCGTCAAGGGCAGCGGAAATGTCCTCGCAGGGGGCTTAGGTTCTGGTGCGACGGTCTCAGGCGTCGCAGTCTCGACCGGATCCCCGGGCAATACTTTGAGCAAAACACCCCCAATCACCGCAATGCCAATCCCTACAATCAACAGTTGAACGCCGCGCCTAAGCATCGGCACGTACTTGTTGTTAGAACGGCGACGCTTGCGAACCGGACTACTGACCGGAGGGACTCGCCCTGGATAGGTTGGATTTGGCAAACTCGGGCGGCCTTTTGAGATGCTGCTGGCAGTAGACGTTGACGCCAGCGAACCGACTGCTTTCTTCAGCGTACGACTCGATTTCTTATCAGCAGGGCTACCGGTTCTTGCCTTAAGCGCCCGCGTTCTACTAGAAGATTTGCTTTTGATCCGATCAGGGACCGTGCCAAAAAGCCGACGCCTTTCAGTATTGCTATTTCGAGATCGTCTGCTACGACGAGTGGGCCTGTCTTCGCCCGCCCGTTGACGGGTTCTAATCTTTTCGCCTACTTTGCTGCTACCTGGCTCTCTCTTACTATTAGCTTGGCTACCAGCAGCTTGACCATTGTTAACTTGGCCTTTAGCAGCTTGGCTCGGCATCTCTGAACGCGCCCCGTTTGGCGGCTTGCCACCAGCAGGTCGAGGTAAAAAGCGGGACGCGGGGACGTTGAGCTTGGGCCGTTCGATAAATGTACCGCCGCTACTAGAAAACGGGCGGCTATGACTCTGGTTAGGCGATTGCTGTGAACCGTTCTGAGAAGCGCTCTGGCTGGTAGGGCCCTGACTGCCGGGTCGATTATTGCGTGTGCCATTGGCATCCGTCATAGCAGAATTAACCTTTAGTTGAGTCCGATAGCGCCCACTCAACCTGACGAAGCATACCTCGTAAGAGTGCGACTTCATTAGCGGTAGGCGTTGTACGATGCAGCAATTGCCTAAACTTGCGCATGCGACTGGCTGCGGTGTGCGGATAGAGGTATTCCACTTTTAGCAGGACGGCTTCTAGGTGCTGATAGTAGCCTTCTAGATCGTCAAGAGTAGCAAGGTTTAGATGATTGGATTCCGTCTGTTTAACAGATGAAGGGGAGTTTTGTAAAGGGTCGTCGTGAGTGCTAGTAACAGACGATCTTTCTGCAAATAGTTTTTGAGCCGCGCGGCTTAATTCATAGCAGCAAACTGTGACGGCTTGGGCGAGATTGAGGGCGCTGTAGGCATCAGTCGTTTGTATTTTGGTAAAGGTTTGGGCGTAGGTGAGCTCTTCATTGCTCAGACCGCGATCTTCAGGGCCAAAGATAAGAGCAGTAGGTGAAAAAGCACTCCCTGTTGGCTCGTCAGCATCGCTGGCCACTTTGAGCTGAGAGGAGCCCGTGGAAGCAGCCGCAGTCCGAGCCTGAAAGAAGAGTTTTGGCAGCGCGGTTTCCGGCGGAAGAAGCGGAGCATCGAAACCCCGATTGCGGGCAGTGGTAGCGATCGCATGTTTACAGCTGGCCAGCGCTTCAGGAATCGTGTTGACCAAGTTTGCCGCCCGCAAAACATCATCGGCATGAACAGCCATTTGCAGAGCGTCAGCGTCAAGTGGATCGCACTGCGGAGCAACCAGTACTAGCTGAGAAAAACCAAAATTCTTCATCACCCGGGCGATAGAACCAACGTTCAAAGGCCCTGCGGGCGAGACTAATACAATTCTGATAGCAGCTAAGGCTTCAGCGGGCGACGGTTGCGGCAGGTGTGACATACTTCTCTAATGTTTGATAGCTTCGGTTTGATAGCCTCTAATCTTTTCAGGCTGTTGGTCACGCTCTTTAGGCTTGTTACGATTATCAAACCATTCAACTCAAACCATTCAACCGTCAATTCCCCCGATCGTTCCATCCTTATGGCTCGCCAACGTAAAAAATCTGATCTCCCGTCTAAACCCTGTCAAGTCTGCGGCCGCCCTTTCACCTGGCGCAAAAAATGGGAGAAGTGTTGGGACGAGGTGAAATACTGTTCAGATCGCTGTAGAAGGAGACGCAATCAGTCAGACAGCCAGTCGTAGGCGCTAGGTAGCTAGCGGTTCATAAGAACGTAATACATATTTTCAAAAGAGGTCTTGGTGAAATCGGAGATCGCAGCACTTGCACCCACATCGATCAAAGCTTGGGCAGAATGAGTCGTTGTCAGACCAATCGTGTAGAGACCTGCCCCAACAGCCGATCGAATGCCAGCAGCTGAATCCTCAAAGGCAATCGCCTCTGCGGCGGTAATACCCAGCTTGTCTAAGGCTGTTTGGTAGGGCAGTGGATCAGGCTTTCCTTTCGGTAGGCTATCGCCAATTATCACTGGGCTAAACGCATCGCTAAGATCTAGGGTTTCGAGCATAAATGCTGCATTCTTAGGCGGCGCGTTTGTGACGACCGCAGCGGCCAAGTCCCGATCCTTAATCTGTGAAAGTAGCTCCATCAAGCCAGGCAGTGGCACTAGCAGGCCCTCGGCTTTGGCTCTGAAAGTAGCTTCTTTTTCGTGGCTAAACGCGGCCCCTTCAGCGGCTGATAACTCGGGAAAGAAATCGGCCATAATTGCGGCATTCTGACGACCGCTGATTTTTTGTTTGTAGAGAGCTTTATCTAACGTGATACCGCGCTGTGCAAAGAGATCTTGAAAGACTTGAAAGTGTACTTTATCGCTGTCGGTAAGGGTGCCATCTAGGTCAAAAATAACGGCTTTAAGCATGGGGCTTGCAATACATTCCTTCATCATTGTGCCTGGATGCATCGTGCTAGTCTAGTTAGTCTGAGACGATGGATGATGCATGGGGAAAGTTCGGTGAAACTCCGGCGCTGTCCCGCAGCTGTAATGGCGATTGGTCTTGATTTTTGGACTTGATTCAAACATTTGGTCCAACTGCGATCGCCCGAGCCAGAATGCCTGTGTGTCCGCTTCCATTGCCCTCCTATTCACTTAGCTCTGTCTGCGAGGTACAGATAGAGGAGGCAACTCTATGAAAAATATTTCGTTGTCCCGTCGGTTTTTGTCGGGTCGGCTATGGGCCAATAGCGCTTTAGGAACATCGATTGCGCTGTTATTGGCCGCTCCTGCGATCGCCCACCATCCTTTTGGCGGCGAGGCCCCTAGCACCTTTGTTCAAGGATTTTTATCAGGGATTGGACATCCGGTTATTGGCCTGGATCACTTAGCTTTTGTTATAGCAGCTGGGCTGCTAGCAGCCGTCGTCACTCGGGGTGTTTGGGTACCCGTTGCCTTTGTGGTAGCCACGCTGCTGGGTACAGGTATTCATTTGGCTGAGCTAGATTTGCCGATGACTGAACTGGTGATTGCAACATCGGTTTTGTTGTTTGGGGGTCTAGCCGTGATGCGCGATCGGCTAAATCCTATCTTTGTCATCATGTTGGCAGCGCTAGCGGGTGTCTTTCATGGGTACGCCTATGGCGAGGCTGTGGTAGGCGCTGAACCTACACCACTGTTGGCTTATTTGCTAGGGTTTGCAGGCGTGCAGGGGGCGATCGCATACACCACCTATCTGCTATCTAAACGAGCAGTTGTCAAAGACCAAGACGCAGGCTTAATTTCTGTTCGCCACGCGGGCTTTACCGTCTTAGGTGTGGGCGCGGCTTTCCTCGGAGGGCTAGTAGCGTAAGTCATGAATAAACTACCCGTAACTGTGGTCACTGGCTTTTTGGGCGCAGGCAAAACAACCCTCGTTCGTCATTTGCTTCAGAACAATCAGGGCCGTCGAATTGCTGTAATCGTCAATGAGTTTGGCGAAGTCGGCATTGACGGCGAGATTTTGCGAGACTGCCAAGTATGCGATGAAGAAGACGTTTCTACCGAGAACAGTCCTAACAACAGTCCCAATAATATTTTAGAGCTGGCCAACGGCTGCTTGTGCTGCACCGTACAAGAAGAGTTTTTGCCCACCATGCAGGCATTGATTGAACGGCGCGACGAGCTGGACTGCGTTGTTATCGAAACCAGCGGCCTCGCCTTACCTAAGCCACTAGTACAAGCCTTTCGCTGGCCTGAGATTCGCACTAGCGCGACAGTCGATGGTGTGGTTACCGTCGTAGACTGTGAAGCACTCGCTAGAGGTGAGCTAGTTGGTGACCTAGCCGCACTAGAAGCGCAGCGTCAGGCTGATGAAGAGCTAGATCACGAAACCCCAATTGAAGAGCTATTTGAAGATCAGCTGGGCTGCGCGGATATGGTGCTGCTGACCAAGGTTGACCGGGTGAATGACGATGAGCTGGGCAAGGTAAAAACCTGGTTAGACCATGAGCTGTCTGAAGGCGTAAAAGTTGTGCCCTGCCACAGCGGCAACGTCAGTCCAGACGTGCTTTTGGGCTTTAGCGCAGCAGTAGAAGATAACCTGGACAGTCGCCATAGCCACCACGACCATGAAGAAGAACATGAGCACGATGACGACATTACCTCGATACCGCTAACGCTGGACCAAGCGTTTGAGCCGAAGGCACTTGTGGCGAAGCTGACTGAGCTAGTGGGTGAGCAAGAGATTTATCGGATTAAAGGATTTGTGGCGGTGCCGGGTAAGTCGATGCGGCTAGTACTTAACGGTGTGGGCAATCGGTTTGATCATTTTTATGATCGCCCGTGGCGGACTGATGAACCGAGACAAACTAAGCTGATTGTGATTGGCCATGAGTTGGATTCTAAGAAGATCCAAATGCAGCTTCAATGATTCTCTGTGGCCTCTAGAATAGAGACAGATCCCCTACTTTCTCTTTATGATGGCATTTTCAACTCATCTGCTCGATGCCAGATTGGCTAGGGAGAAAGCGCAAAACGAGCAAATTCGTCAGCAGCTTTTGCAACAAACGTTGGACTGGCTGTCCGATAATGCTCAGCGCTATGACATCAAAAGTGGTTATGTTTTTGGGTCAGTGACTATACCCAATCGATTCACCCAGCGATCAGACATTGATTTGGCGGTGGAGACGCATAAAACTGGAAACATTTGTGGATTGATGGGTGAGCTATCTATATACGTGATGCGTGATGTGGATATGGTGCCGCTCGATCAATGTCACTTTGCTGAAAAGATTTGTCGAGTGGGGATAGCATGGACCGCGAAAGAATTGCCGGACTAACGGCTGAGATGAGAGCACAATTTAGGCTGATGGAGCGGGTTAGCGGCAAGCTGTCTTCTAGAGTGGAAGATGGTTTGGATACGCCTGGGCAACTAGAGAGTGTCGCATACCAGATTCATAACTTGTATTGCTCCATAGAGGATTTGTTGAAACTCGTTGCGAGTGCGTTTGAGAACAACATTGGTTCTAGTGGTAACTGGCATAGGGCATTGTTGCTCAGAATGAGCCAACCAGTTGAGGGAATTCGTCCTGCGTTCCTATCAGAAGAGTCGTTTGACTTGATGAGTAAGTTAAAAAACTTTCGGCACATGTTTCGCCACGCTTATGGTGCAGATATTGAACGGGATCAGTTGACAAGCAACTTAGTGGCTGCTCAGAAGCTCTACGATTTAATTGGTCAAGATATAAATACTTTTCTATGCCAAATAGTGGTGTCAGAGGATTAGCGATCACGGAGAAGGATATTCGTAGCGATTAATAATAAAAGTACTTGTAGTTTCAACAGTATACAACTGTATCAAACCGGTACAAACTAAAGGGAGTGTCTATAAAAGTGAGGACTAAATTTGAGAAAATTGACAAAGCGTTTGACTTTTTCTTGAGTTGCAGACAGACAAAACAAACTTTTAGCCTCAATGACCTGAAAGATGCCACCGGATGGGGTATCTCTACAGTAAAGACCTACTCTACAAAACGCTGGCAAAGCTTTCTAAAAAACGTAGGAAATAATCGCTTCAGCGTCCTGCCTAAATTTGATACATTTACACCTGAGACTTTTAGACAGCATCACAGTCAAAAAGATAAAGTTAACAAATTTTTCTATCAACTGCTGATAGAAAAAGCGATTAATGCCTGTGTCTCAGCTATCGAGATCTACAACAAACCAGATTTCAAGTTTAGAGAAGAGAGTTTCTCTATTTTGATGATTAATTCCTGGGAACTACTTCTGAAAGCGAAAATCCTTAAGGAGAATGCTGACAGACAGGAGAGCATTCAAGTTTACAAGAGTGGAAGTCCTGTTCTCACAACGTCAGGGAATTTCAAAACAATATCGATCTTAAAGGCACTTCAAATCCTTGAAGGAAGTGGTGAAGTTAATTCAGTTGTAGCCAGCAGTATTCGACTGCTTATCGAGATTCGAAATGAATCGGTTCATTTTGTGCATAACGATTTGACATTAAGCACTAGAGTCCAGGCAGTTGGAACTGCATCTTTAAAGAACTTTATGACATTAGCAATGCGTTGGTTCGGATACGACTTCCAGAAATTTAATTTTTATCTTATGCCCGTCTCTTTTTATCACTTATCAGACGTTGACAGTTTCAGCTTAGACAATAATGCTCAAAGCAACTTAGTCAATTATCTTGACAAAGTCGAAAAACAACATGAAGCAGATGACGACCCAGTTTTCAGCATTTCTCTCAGGCTAGAAACTAGACTTGTTAAGACTTCCTCAGATGAAGCTATTCATATTAGACTGACAAATGATCCAAGCGCACCAGAACTTCAAATCTCAGAAGAAGATTCACTAAAAAGTTACCCATACACTTATTTGGCTCTTTGTAAGAAATTAAGGGAAAGGTACAAAGACTTTAAACAAAATCAGATTTTTCATAGTCATATGAAACGACTAAGCACAGATGGTGAAAAATTCTGCAAAAAGCGGCGTCTTGATCCCAATAATCTAGATAGTACGTACAAATTCTTCTATCATAGTCGGATACTGGAAGAATTTGATAAGTACTACAGTAAGAAATGCTAGTAAGTGTAAGTAACACAATGAGTGAGCAGCAGCCGATTCATGTCATTGGGGGTGGCCTAGCCGGGACAGAAGCAGCTTGGCAGATAGCACGGGCTGGGGTGCCAGTCGTTCTGCATGAGATGCGGCCTGTTAAAAAGTCACCTGCGCATCACTCAGAGCATTTGGCGGAGCTGGTATGCAGTAATTCTTTTGGGGCGATGGGAACGGACCGGGCCTCGGGACTGCTGCATGAGGAGCTACGGCGGCTGGGGTCAGTCGTTATTGGCAAAGCCGATGAGCATTCGGTACCGGCGGGTGGGGCGCTAGCTGTGGACCGTGGCGTATTTGGGCAGGATTTGACGATGGCGCTGGAGAGTCATCCGCTAGTAGAGCTGCGTCGGGATGAGGTGCTACGGATTCCTGAAGATGGCATCACTGTACTGACAACCGGGCCGTTGACGAGCGAATCGCTAAGTGAAGACCTAGAGCGGTTTGCAGGCCAAGCCTACATGAGCTTTTTTGATGCCGCTAGCCCAATTATCGTCGGCGAGTCGATCAACCAGGACATTGCATTTATGGCCTCCCGATACGACCGGGGAGAGGCAGCGTATCTGAACTGTCCGATGGATAAAGAACAGTATTTAGCTTTTTACGACGCGCTGTGTGCGGCAGAGCAGGCGGAAATAAAAGACTTTGAGCGAGAGACGGCGAAGTGTTTTGAAGCCTGTTTGCCGATTGAGGAGATGGCAAAGCGGGGAATTGAGACGATGCGCTATGGGCCACTGAAACCGGTGGGTCTGTTTGATACAGAGAAGTATGGGGCATTTGACGCGCCAGAGAATAAGGTGCATAAGCCCTACGCCGTGGTGCAGCTACGGCAAGAAGATAAGGCCGGGCAGCTGTGGAATATGGTGGGCTTTCAAACAAATCTGCGCTGGGGCGAACAAAAGCGCGTGTTCAAAATGATTCCGGGGTTAGAGAATGCAGAGTTTGTGCGCATGGGCGTCATGCATCGCAATACATTTATTAATTCGCCGGAGCTGTTGAACAATTCGTTGCAGTTTAAGTCGCGGCCGACGCTGTTAGCAGCCGGGCAGCTGGTAGGGACTGAAGGATATACCGCGGCGATCGCAGGTGGATGGTTAGCCGGTACTAACGCCGCTCGCATCGCCTTGGGGCAAGCACCCATAGCACTACCAGTCACCACCATGCTAGGTGCCCTCATAGACTTCATTAGCTCAGCAGAACCCAAGCACTTTCAGCCCATGCCGCCGAACATGGGGATTATTCCAGCGTTGACCAAGCGGGTCAGAAATAAGAGAGAACGATATGGCCAGTATCGCGATCGCGCCTTCAACGACCTTAAAACCTGGGCGCAAGAAAACAATTTCTCTTTGACAGAAACAGCAGTCAGTATTGAAGAAAAAATGCAGGCTGAGAAACGAGATAAAACAATAGAAAAAGACTCTGTGTTAATGCCCTAGCAAGAGCTATCTGCACCGCCACACCACAACCCAGTAGGATGATGAGATGCGATCGCATATCTCAAATTAAGCCCGGTTTCTTCCATGTTTCTTTCTTCCGTGTTTCTACAGAGGACTGCCATAAGCTTTCGCTACAGGCTTTTTAACGGAACTGTTTAACGAATCAGCTTAGTGTAAAACATTCGATAAGTTCGATAGATTTCACTAGATCGCGCTTGCGTTTTATATCGCTGACAGAGACCCTAAGTACATTTGCTACGCACAGCACTAGCTATAGAACTTCCTTGAAAGGGAAATAGCGACAAACGGTGCGGTTTAGTACGCGTCCTAAGGAGAATCGTCACAATGAAACGTTTTGCAAGTTTATGGGCCCTAATAGGGACCACGCTGTTGCTACCACAGGGAACCTACGCGGCTGAACTACCGACGGCCAAACTACAGAGACTTCAGACGACAGCAGGCAGCGCTAATGCCGTGACCGTGAGTCCTGAGCAGCCGTCAGATGTATCAGCAGAGCTAAGAGTCAGTATTGAAGAGCGACTAGCGGCCGCATCAGGTGCGATCGCTCGCGAATACACCTTTGTTGGAAATGCCAACGAGCTTTTAGTTCTCTACATAGAAGATAATGCAGAAAGCGATAGTTTAGAAAACAACTATTCGCCGATGATAGAGTCGATAGTCGAGCTGTACAGCCCGGCAGGACAGAAGCTACAAGAACGATATGACTACCCTGAAGATTTTGACTTTCAAGAAACAGAAGGGTCGCATTTAGTCTTTTCGTTACCCGAAACAGGCACCTATCGTCTGGTTTTTGAAGCCGATACAGCCTCAAAGGGTGGCGAAGCAGCCCCTGTAGATTTTTTACTCAAAGCACGAGTCGCTGACTACTACGAGCGCCTGCTGATTTTTGCCCACGAGCGATTTAACCAGGATCGCTATGAAGAAGCCCTATCATTTTTAGACCTCGCAACAGAACAGTCACCTGGCCGCCCGGCATCATATTTAGCTCGCGTCGCTACCTACGCAGAGATGCTATTTGAAGCCCCCGATTTCTACGAACAGCTCGATCTTATCGATACAAACTCAGGCGATGAGGAAGCAGTCGATGCATTTATCGCGCTAGTTTATGAGCGCTTTTCAACGCTAGAAAGGAATGAGCAATCTACTATTGTCAACGACTTACGATTGCTAGAAGGCCTTTACAAGCGAGCAATCGTCAATGGCGAATTTGAACCGGAAACAGGCTTTGAGCCGTCTTTGTTTGCAGATACTGCAAACTTTTTAGCGACCGGTGTGCCGAACGACGCTATCAAACAGATACTGTTCGGCCTTTGAAACGCCTTTGAACTGCCTTTGAAATGCCTGTAAGACTATCCAAAGGTGACATAACCTCTAAAATAGTCAGTGAAAGCGGCTGAGCAATCAGGACAGCGCTTTGCTCACTTCATCACGGTTCCCCGTAACAGATATCTGTAACCGAGAGAATCGTCATTCAGCAGCAGAGCGCTGCCTGATATAGCGGAGGCCTATTGACTCAACACGTTACCTCTCAACAGACTGCGCACCTACAGACTGCGCACCCAGCAAGCGTGCAGCAAGAGATAAGAAGTCAACGCTCGGGGCTATCCCATAGCCGGCCTGAGAATCAGTCTCACAGCCAATCTAATATTTTGCTGGTGTTTTTAGATGGGGTTGGACTGGGCGAAGTCAATCAATCCAACCCGCTATCGCAGCCACAGGCAATGCCTTTTCTGTCTGACTATTTGGGACAGCGGCTGCTAAAAGGAGCGGCGCTAACAACTGCTAACGTCACACTAAAGCCGATCGACGCCACGCTGGGCGTAGAAGGATTGCCACAGAGCGCTTCGGGGCAAACGACCATTTATACCGGGCAGAATGCCGCAAAGTTTTTGGGTCGGCATCAGTCAGGCTTTGCAAACGGGTCTTTGCGACAGCTCATTGATCAGTACGGATTGTTTTCTAAAGCGATCGCACTCAACAGAACCGCAACGTTAGCCAACGCTTACTCGCCTGAATACTTTTACGCGATCGCAGCCCGCAAGCGACGCTATTCTGTTTGTACTCTGCTCAATCTCTCTGCGGGCCTGCCATTTAGAATGCAGTACGAATATGAACAGGGAGAAGCTATCTTTTGGGACATTGTCGGCGCGGTGCCGCCTGCAAGGAATGCGCGATCGCTCAAGCAAAACGGGGCAAGAGCGCCCATTACACCAGCCGTAGCCGGAGAACGTTTGGCACGATTAAGCGATCGCTATGGCGTCACTCTGTTTGAGTGCTATCTGAGCGACTACGCAGGTCACGCACAGGATTGGAACCAGGCCGTGGCCTGCATGCAGAGAATCGATCGCTTTTTGGAAAGTGTGATCGCACATCTACCAGCCCACGTCACGCTAGTGATTACGAGCGATCACGGCAACATAGAAGACCTTTCAACCAAACGCCATACCTTGAACAAGGTACCGCTGATAGCCATTGGGCCACAGGCACAATCATTTTCAAAATCAAAAGACTTAACCAGTATTGCGCCTCAGATCTTGGCAGTGCTGTAAGGCCGCTTCAACAACGGCCTTACAGGTTATGCACTTTCTACCACCTATACAAACGAAGCAGCCGTACTTTCTAGCACAAGCTCTTCTCCATTCTTAGCCACACCCATCAACTCACGATCGCTTGAAGCATCAGAGAAAGGCTTCACCTTACTCTGTGTATCTCCTTGAGAGAAAGCACCTAAAGAATAGTCACCGTCATAAGAGATGCCATCAGCATTGCCCAGCGCAAACAGAGTCTCCTCCTCGCCAGCAAACAGGCCGCTTTCTCCGCTATCTAGCTGCTGAGCGCCCAGCTCTACGCCAAGGCCCGCGCCTATCAAGGTAGTGTCGCCTGCAACTGCTTGCATAGGCTGCCCTGAAGAATTATTCATAGGCATTGCCTGAGCTTCCTCTGCAGCAGGCTCTATCATATCCAAGCTAGAGACCATACCAAGATCGGCAAGAGAGCTGGTGTTTTGCTGTGCGATCGCCGCCATTGGTTTTGTTGCTGCCGCGCTAGGTGCCGCAACAGTAAACTCTGTGGTAGAGGTGGCAATTGCCTCACCTTTGCCCCCAGATTTTGTATAGGCGGTGGCTTTTACACTGTAGCTGCCAGGGCGCGGCGACTTGCCCATGAAATCGCCTTCGATATCGCCAAACAAAGCATAGGGTTCAACATTTTCTATGCGATCGCCCAGGCCAGATTCAAACTTGACGCTTTTAACAGCGCTGCCGTCTTTCACTTGAGCAACCAAATTATACTTTTCCAGGTCTAGCCCCGATAGGTCAATGGTGCCGCTGTCTGAGAGATCTTCAAAGCCTTTCACCACCTTATCGGTGTCAGCGTTGACCAGCGCAAACGTAATCGGCTCTTCGGCTGCTGGGGGCTCTGGCGCAGGCGGTGTCGGAGTCGGTGTCCCCGTGGAATCGGTAATGGTGTAGTTAAGCGTTTCGGTTGCGACAACCTGGCCTTTACCGCCCGTATTCGAGTAGGCGATCGCTTTCAGCTGGTAATCTCCCTCATCTGCAGCCTGGCCATCAAAATCACCCGCAGTATCACCAGACAGCGCATAGGGCTTAATGCTCTCAATCTGGGTGCCCGAGCTTGACTCAAACTTGATGCTCTGTACCTTACTGGTACTAGCATCACTATCATCCACCTGTGCTACCAGACTGTAGTTCTCTAAATCGAGTCCCTTTAAATCAATCGTGCTCTTCGCACCAATATCTTCATACCCTTCAACAATCTCATCCGTATCAGCATTCACCAAAGAGAATGTAATTGAGGGCTCGGCAGGAGTTGGGGTTGGACCAGGTGTCGGATCGGGCGTTGGATCAGGGGTTGGATCGGGAGGCGTCGGGGTTGGGCTCGGTGCAGGTGTATCGCCTTTCGACTTAGAAACAGGCGCATTGGCATCTTTAAGAAAGCCACCGTTGCTAAGCGTAATCCGATCGATCACAAAACCATCCGAACGACCAGACACCAGCAAACGATATTGAGTATCGGCTTTTAACGACACTTGAGCCGGTGACTTAGCATCGTGTTTGTCGAAAGTGCTACCCCAGCGAAGTTCATTATTAGCACTGCCAAAGCCGGTAAACAGCTTAGTGGGCGCTTGAATAACCTTACCCGTGGCAACCTCTTCAAGGGCAATGAAAGCATCGTTACCTAAGTCGTTTCTAAACTCATCCATCGCGCTTTTATCGCGGGCGGAATGCAGGGCAATGCCATACTTACCTGACTCATCTGTTTCGAAGGTATAGCTTAAAGTTTGCCCCGCAGGAACTTTGCCAAATGAATTGGGGCCATCGTAGAGGATGGCATCTTTACCCTGTATCCGGGTGTTTTTCCAGTTGCCCTCCAGCTCAGCGTTTTCAGCCTCTAAGACAATGTCACCGTTTTCGCCAAGGTATACCGCATCACTATTAGAAGGCGGAGATGGCGGAGATGGCGGCGTAGGCCCCGGATTGGGCGGCGCAGACCCAAAGGTAGGCGGATTTTGGTCAAAAAAGGTTTTGGCATCGTTGGGATCGGCATCTTGCTGACCCGTGATGGCATAGAACAGCATGCCAGCATCTGAGGGATCGTCGGCTTTTTTCCCACCCGCATTGCGCATTTTTTCACGCGCCTCTTTCAAGACCGGATTGTCTGTTTTATCTAACCAATCCCAATCTGCATTGTTGAATCCGGCATTGGTAGCACCGTTTTGATCTTTGATATCAATCTGCGTGACTTCTGAGAAATCGCTACGAATATCGTCCCAGGTTCTCGGCTTACCCCCACCTGGGCGACTGCCTTTATCGCGATCTTCATTCCAGCTAGAGTGGGATACCAGCGTGAGGTTGCTTCTATTGGCTGCGCTAGTTTTTTCCAAGGCACGATAGATAGCCTCCATAGGCCCACCCTCAATCGCCAGCACTTTTTGCCCAGAGTTGAGGATTTCAACTAACTCATTAGTTGTTTTATCAATGCCGTCTTGATAGCTGTGTGTGTCGATGCCAAGCTTTTCTGCAAACTCAGCGCTGTCTCGCATCTTTTGAACTTGGCTGCTGCTGTTGGGTTCGCTGAGGTTGTTGCCATAAAAGAAGGTTGTTTTGTCTTGAAGATTGGCTGATTTAGCGATCGCAGCTGCGACCGGAAGTGCCGCAATATCGTCAGGATCGTTGTTGTTGCCGTCGAAGTGAAAAATGATTTGATCGACGCTGTTGACCAGTGATGGCATAAAAAGAAGTCTCCTAGAGAGATGTACCGAGAGGCGATCGCACCGCTATGTAGAGAGACTTTCAGGAGCAAGGTCAATCTATCGTGGTATGCAGGGATAAGCTATTGGAATTTTGGAGGTGACGCAGGTTGAGCATTGAAAGAATTTATAACTGTCCAAATTTGTCAGAAAGGTTAGGAGAACACTCCTGTTTGATTATTTTTTCTAAGTAGAATTGAAGATATTCCTGATACAAAAGGCGTAATAACGCGACTCGGTAGCCCTAAAAGCCTCGCCATACATAACGTAAGATTTGGTGTCTGGATACACGTACCGGTTTATTTTTTTGGGGCTGATGCATCTGGCTATGCAACAAACCGTTACATCAAGGCGTTACATCAAGAGAGACATGACCAGAAACATAGCCAGAAAGCAACTTGCATCAAGCAGCGGTTTACGTTGAGTAGAAGGGGAGTAGAAGCGTGTTTTACGCCTCAAACGAGCACTTCAGACTGAGCGAAAGAGAGTTGTTGCACAGGTAGAACGCAAACAGTAGGACACAAACAGTAAAAGACATTGGCCAGGTAGTCTCCTTTAGAAGGACGAAACCCCAGAGAGTACAGTGCTTGACTGGAAAATCTTAGATAGTTTTCGGTAGACTGAGCTTTGCTGCTCAAGACATCCCATGAAACTGCGTTCCATAGAGACCACGCCTAGTCCGAACTGTATGAAGCTGAATTTAGATACTCAAGCCAGCGATCGTCCACTCACTCTAAAGCTTGGTGAACCTACAGACGCTCCGGCGGTTTTCCAGAATTTACTGGCGATAGAAGGTATTCAGTCCGTCTTTGCCATGAGTGACTTTGTTACGCTAACGCGCAAGGGCGGTGCAGAGTGGCCGCCAATTTTAACAACAGCAGGTAGCGTACTAGGGTTGGCAGATGGTTCAGAATCAGCAGTCAATGAGCATCTAGCAGATTCGGTTAAGCAAAAAGAAAATACCGAAGGAAATTCCAAAAATAAGACCGTTCAGAATTTTGGCCAGGTAGAAGTCGCCATTCAAAAGTTTCGGGGGATTCCGGTGCAAGTGCGGGTAATAAATGACTCGCAGCAGGCGCGGGTGGCCCTGCCGGAGCGGTTCAATCAGGCATTACAACGCGCGATCGCAGCCACCAATGCCAACTACGTTGCCGAACGCATTTGGGCACCGTATCAGCCACAGTTTGGTGATGTAGACGCGATCGCAGCTCAAATTGCCACTGAACTGGACACACTCATCGACGCAACAGAACTCGCCGCCATAGAACAGCGTGCGATTAGCGCAGACACAACACCACTGGCTACTCAACAATCCAAAAAAGAACTTCTCACTGCGCTTCAACAGACAGACTGGAAACAAAGACTCAAAGCTATCCAGAAAATTGAAGTGGATGAAGAAACGTTTGAAGCGATCGCAACAGCTCTCACAGACGAGCGTGCCACGATTCGTCGATGGGCGGCGGCCCTGCTAGGCGGCAGTGAAAGAGCCGACGCCGTTGAACCACTCTCCCAAGTGCTGTTAAAAGATGCATCGCCAATCGTACGCCGAACAGCCGGAGATGCGCTGAGCGATTTAGGAAATACGGAAGCTACCGAAGCTATGATCACAGCCTTGGGCGATGTGTCTGGCTTGGTTAGATGGCGAGCAGCACGTTACCTGAATGAGCTAGGTGACACCAGCGCAATAGAGCCACTCACAAAAGCTACCGACACAGAAAGTGAATTTGACGTTCGTGTAGAAATCACAGCGGCGCTGGATCGCATTCA